>Ga0210407_10003863_pt1 | contig 11984 bp, 8 predicted proteins | sample IncBWC27MmetaG_FD_150860 | JGI IMG/M metagenome (GOLD analysis project Ga0210407, IMG submission 150860) | Forest soil microbial communities from Barre Woods Harvard Forest LTER site, Petersham, Massachusetts, United States - Inc-BW-C-27-M | ecosystem: Environmental > Terrestrial > Soil >... | reverse complement strand
GATCGTCGAAATAATGGAAGCGTATGTCGAAGGCCGCCCGATGCCGTCCTCTTCCAATTCCTTCACCAGCGTCGCTTCCGTGTAGCGGGGCGGAGGCTCGGTAAAGTGCTGCTCCGGCTTGATGGATTCCAGCTTCAGGATCTGCCCCTCGGTCACACGCGGCAGCGCCTTGCCCTCTCCTTCGTCGTCCTTCTCGTCGTCTTCGCGGTCCGCGCCCGCCACCGGTATCTGGTACACCTTCAGGAATCCATCGAACTTCATGATCGATCCCGTGGTCCGGAACGTGTAGTCTCCTGCGTTGATATCAATCGTCGTCTGGTCGTACACCGCCGGCAGCATCTGCGAAGCCACAAACCTCTGCCAGATCAACTGGTACAGCTTGAAGACGTCGTCTTCCAGATACTTCCGCACATCCTCCGGCGTCCGCGAAACATCCGTCGGGCGAATCGCTTCGTGCGCGCCCTGCGCATCCTTCTTCGATTTATAGAAATTCGGTTTCTCCGGCAAGTAGGCGCTCCCGAACCGCTCCGGGATCAACTCCCGCACCTGCTCCAGCGCATCATTTGAAACCTGCACAGAATCCGTGCGCATATACGTGATCAGCGCCACGGAACCTTCCGCGCCGAGTTCCACGCCCTCATACAAACGCTGCGCCAGCGCCATCGTGCGCTTTGCCGTATATCTCAACCGGTTGTATCCGGCCTGCTGCAGCTTGGAAGTCGTAAACGGCGGCGGTGCGTTCCTTCGCTTTTCCTTCAGATTGACGCTCGCCACTTCCCACTTGGCTTTGCTCACCGCGGCGACAATCGCATCGGCCTTTTCCTGATTATTTACCTCGATGTCCTCGCCCTTTTTCTTCGTCAGCCGCGCTTCGAAAATCGGCAACTCGCCCGCGTCCAGCATCGCGTGAATCGTCCAGTATTCCTGCGGCACAAACGCGCGAATCGCCTGCTCGCGCTCCACGATCAGCCGCAGTGCCACGGTCTGCACGCGCCCCGCGCTCAAGCCGCGCCGCACTTTGTCCCACAACAGCGGTGAAATTTTGTAGCCCACGATGCGGTCCAGCACGCGCCGCGCCTGCTGCGCGTCCACCAGTTGAGAGTCCACCTGCCGCGGCTTCTCAAACGCCGCGCGAATCGCCTTGGGCGTAATTTCGTTGAACGTCACCCGGAAGATTTTCTTCGGATCGATCGGCTCGATTTCGATCTTGTCTTTCTCAGCGGGCTTCTTGGCAAACTTCCCCTTGCCTTTTTTCCCCGCGGCCGCCGCGGCTTCCGCTTCCTTCGCTTCTTTCTCGGCGTCCTTCTTCCCGTTCTTGTTGTCCTCTTCGTCGTCGGGTATCAGAAATTTTGCAGGCTTCGAAAGCACCATCGCCAGGTGCGCGGAGATCGCCTCGCCTTCGCGGTCCGGGTCGCCCGCCAGGTACACGGCATCCGCCGTCGCCGCGCTCTTCCGCAAATCGTTAATCACTTTTCCCTTGCCGGGGATCACCTGCAGCGTCGGCTCAAAAATCTTGGCGTCGTCCAGATAAATAACCTTCAAGGGCGGTTTCGACGCCGCAGCCTTTCCGCCACGCTTGCTTTTCTTCTTTTTCTTTTGTGCGTTGACCTCTTTTTCGCTGACGGGCAGACGAATGCCGATCGTCTTCGTCGGCAGGTCCATCACGTGGCCGATCGAAGCCTTCACCGTGTAATTCTTCCCGAGATATTTATTGATCGTCTTCGCCTTTGCCGGCGACTCGACGATCACCAATGAACGTCCCATGAGTTCCTTTGTAACCTGTGAGGCTGCGTTTGGAAGGCTTACCGGGGCGGTCTGTGTCCTTCTCGCTACCTTATATATAGCCTGCCCGCTGCTCTCTTACGCTTGCAAATGATGCTCGCAATCGCCCTTTGGGTGCATTCTTCCGTTCGCGGCGAGCTAACTCCCGCGTTTACAACAGCACTTTGCTGAACTGCTTTCCGGGGATCTGCCGTACCATCCCTTTCATCTCTAGATCAAATAGCGTAGCCAGAACCACGCTCGAATTCAACCCGCTGGTTTCGACGATGTCGTCGATCGGCCGGGGTTCTTCCACGTTCAATAGTTCGTAAATCGTTTTCTGTGAGCCACTTAGGCCATCTTCCGCCAGCAGGTTCCTCTGCGCCGACTCCACCTCTTCGGCTCGTACTAAAACCGCTCGAATCGGCGTCGGCAACTCTTCGATCACGTCTTCGGCGCTGGTCACCAGCTTCGCACCCTGCTTGATCAACTGGTTTGGCGCGAAGCTCATCTCCTGTGTCACGTTTCCCGGCACGCCAAAAACTTCCCGCCCAAATTCCATTGCCAGTCGCGCCGTGATCAGCGAGCCGCTGTACTGCTTACCCTCCACAATCACCACTCCGAGCGGCATGCCCGCGATAATCCGGTTACGCACGGGAAAATTCTCCGGCACAGGAGGCGCCCCCAAGGGCAGTTCGCTCAAGACTGCTCCCCGCTCCACCACCTTTTCGTACAGCTTCTTGTTCTCTTTCGGGTAGCACACATCGATGCCCGTCCCGATCACGCCGATCGCCCGGCCGCCCACCGCCATCGTTCCCTGGTGCGCCAGCGCATCCACCCCGCGCGCCAGTCCGCTGACAATCATCAAGCCACGCTTGGCCAGCTCCCGCGCCAGACGCTCCGCCATCTGCGTGCCGTATGCCGTCGGCCGCCGCGTCCCCACAATGCTGATCGTCGGTTCATTCAGGATTTGCGTGTCGCCGCGCACGTAGAGCATCACCGGAGGATCGTAAATCTGCAGCAGCGATTGCGGGTACTCTGGCTCAGTCCAGTTGATGAGCTTCGCGCCCACCGCCCGCAGCGCCGCCACTTCTTTTTCCGCGCGCCAGAAATTCTGCTTCTTGAAGATCGCCTGCGCCGCCGGAGCGGGCAGGTTGCAAGACTCCAGCGCCGCCAAGCTGGCTCGGAACACGCCCTCCGGCGACCCAAACTCACGCAGCAATCGCGCAGACAGCCGGGCCGCTATGCCCGGCGTCATCGTCATCGCCAGCCAGGAGAGGGAAGCTTCCAGCTCCATCGCCCCCCGAGCCTATGGGCATACTAACCATCTTGTCAAGTTCTCACTGTATACCTGTAGTGGCCAACCTTCAGGTCGGTTCTTAACCGTATGCAGACACCGGCGCCAGCACGATTTTCATGCACGCCCGTGACTGCTACAAGTTGTTGGGGATGGAATCGGTTTTTGGGAGCGGTCTGTTTTCTACGGCGCTTATTCGCCGTTTCGCAGGATCTGTTTCTCTTCGGAAGAAAACCGGCTGTATCGGCCCGATTCGATTTCCCGTTCGCGGGCAAACGGCGGCATGTTGCGCAACCGTTCGACGGCGTGCTGCATTTCCGGGCGAAGCGGTGCATTCGATCGCGCGGCAGCGCCGCCACCGTTCGCCGCGTGCGCAGTGTTCGACCGCGTCACGCGGTAGCTGGCCGGTGTCGCCATCATCGGGTCAACCGAGAGAACCCGCGGACGCGGCGGATAATTCTCCGCCGTGCCGCTCTTGAAGTTCATGTTGACCGTGCCTCCGGGCGCCGGTGGATTCGACGGCGGCGCTGGTGCCCCGTTCTGATCGGGCTGATTCGGCTGCGGCTGCGCGTTCGGATTCGCCGGCGGACGATTGCCGTTGCCATGGTTATATTGGTTATATTGCGGCCGCGAGTTGGGCGCAGGTCCATAATTCGGATTCGGCCCGTAGTTGGGATTCGGCCCGTAGTTGGGATTCGGCCCATAGTTGGGGTTTGGCCCATTGTTGGGAGGCCGCGGCTGGTTGGTATTCCGCCCGTCGTCGTAGTCCGATGGATTCGGCGGATAGTCGCCTATGTAATCCTCTGAATATCCGTCGGAAGGATACGAATAGGAGGGCGCGTAATACGGATAGCCGTAGTAGCCATACGTATAGCCCCATCCATATCCCCAATAAGGCCAGCCCCAGCCGTATCCCCAGCCCCAACCCCAGCCGCCTCGGCCCCATCCATAGCCCCAGCCGTAGCCTCGGCCGCCCCATCCATAACCGCGGCCACCGTAGTACCCGCGTCCGCCGTAGTAGCCACGACCTCCGTAGCCGCCGCCATGATAACCGCTGAACGAGTGGCCGCCACTAAATCCAGAGTGCCCGCCGGAAAATCCTCCTCCGCCGTGAAACCCGCCGCCACCACCGTGAAATCCGCCACCACCCCCGCCGCCGCCGTGAAAGCCTCCTCCGCCTCCACCGCCGTGCCCACCACCATGCTGAGCCAGCGCCGCCTGCGGCAACCACGCCAGCGCGAACATCGCCACAAAAACCAGTCCAACTCGAATCAATCTTCCAATCTTCATATCACTACCCTCGGTTCCCGTACTCCACAATCCTTAGATGTGCGGACTCCCAATAAGGATTCCAATCCCGCATTCTACACCCGTGTAATCCCCGCAACTCTTTTTCTGTCATCTCGTCTGCCCTGAGCGAAGTCGAAGAGACCGTGGCAACCCGTGCGGTTCAAGAACGCTTGAGATCGTCGAGGACCAGCTCGAGATGCCGGAGCGGAGAAATGAACCGCTTCTTGTTTTCAGCATGGATGGCGATCACCGACAGCCCAACCCAGATGGCGAAGACCACCAGGCTTCCCAAAGGATTCCCTTCAACGCCCCCCTTGACGAACAGCGTGAACGTAACCAGGACAATGATCGCGCAGCTGACCGGAACACCGATCCAGTCCATGCGCTTCTTGAACCGGAAGAAATCGGCAATCCGTGCGTACTCACCCTCCACTTTATGGAAGACATCCGGGACCGGAGCGCCGGGTGCTTCCGAGGGGCGCCGGTACAATGTTTTTATCCTGCGAATGAGAGCCACGGTCAGCGGGATGTAACACGCTCCTCCGGCCAGACACAGGAGCATGATCTGCACGTCACCCCAATGCCGGACGAACGTGTGCGCGAGGAACGAGTACAGAATGGTCTGATACACAATCGCAGCCCAGACGAACTCGCTAACGGTTTTCAGCTCTTTCCGCACGCGCGACGCGATGATCGCCTGAAGGCCCTTCCCGGTGAGCGGCGCAGGCTCCGCTTCGCGCGCTTTACCTTCCTTCCATACATTCTCGATTTCAACGTTAGGTGCCATAGTTCCTCCTCTGAATTATTGATTTCTTTCAACGTACTCTTTCAGCGCCCGCCTGATTCGTACCAGGCGAACACTTACATTTGTTCTGGTGAGACCGGTGATCGCGGCAATTTCGTCGTAATCCTGATCTTCCAGATGGAGCAGAATGATCGCCTTGTCGATGCCCATCAATGTGTCGATCGCTGCATACAACTGACGAACCTCCTCTTTCCGGTGCATGTGCTCGCTCACATCGGGCACATGGGCAATCGGCTCAGCCAACTCTACGCTTCGAGGCTCCCGGGTACTCCGGCGGATGTGGGTAATCGCCGTGTTCAGCGCGACTTTGTGCATCCATGTGGAGAATTTCGATTCTCCCTTGAACTGCGGATACGATTTCCAGAGCTGATACATGATGTCCTGGAAGACTTCTTCGCGTTCCATGGCATCGCGCGGAAAATAGGTATGGCAAACCCGATGGACGATTCGGATGTTCTGATTCACATCTGTAAGGAACACTGTTTCCCAATCCGCGCTCATTCGGCCATCCCTTGTGCGAACACTCTATGAGTAGCCGGGAACGGGAAACAACTACACTTTTGCTCAGGATTTTGGAAAGAAGGCGCTGTGTGGCCTACCCTTTCCTCCAAGAAAGGGTCTTTCTCCCCCCTGTCGGTTACATCACTACAGTACTGCGCGGCTATTGCGCGGGGGCTTGCCAAAATGGAACCTAGAGGAATCCCGGCTAGGTCCGGGAGCCCGCGCTGCGGGTATGTCCCCCTTGTGTGCAGGTGCCCCGATGCCGACGATTGATCGCCAGGAGCTGGACCGCCTTGAACGGCGCAATCTGCAGCTCACCATTCTTTCCGCCGTGTTCGTGCTGATTCTGGCCGGCGGGCTGGCCGCGTTTATGTATCCGCTGGTGTTCGTCCATGTCCATCCGGATGAAAACACCAAGTGGACGATGCGCGTGGCCTTCTTCGGATTTTGCGGCCTTACGCTGCTCTTTGTCGGGTACCTCTTTGACCGCCAGCGCACCTTCACCAAGCTGAAGCAGCACCTGCTGAGCGAACTGGAGCGAAACGTGACGCTGCAGATTCAGGCCAGCGCCGATTTGCTTAACTCCATGCCCGACCAGAACCACTTCTGGGATCGCCTGAGCATGGAATTCCGCCGCGCCCTTACGATGGAGAAAAACATGTCATTAGTGCTTGCGAAAGCGAATGCGAATTCCCGCGCCACGGTGAAGGACGAAAAAGGCGCGTTCAGCGACGCCGCGAAAGCGATGGCCAAGCGCCTGCGCCCGACGGATTCCATCTATCACCTGGCCGACGATCTCTTTGGCATTGTGCTGCCGGAAACGGATACACTGAACGCCAAGCGCATCGCGCTGCGGCTGCAGGAAGGCCTGCAGGATGTGCGCTCGAAATACGGGCTGACGTTTGATCTTTCGGCATACAACTATCCGGATAACGTGAAAAGCTCGCACGAACTGGAAGACATCGTGAAGTCGCTGTTGCCGGAAGACCGGGAATGGCAGGTTTCGGCGGAAGTGCCGGTCAGCTGAAACGGCCGGATGCTTTGCAAGAAATTTCGCGAACGAATGGAAAGTGACCCGATGAAAAAGCTAGCCGAGCGATTGCAGCAGATTCTGGATAAGATTGCCCGTGCCTTTCCCTCGCCGCTCGTTCCCGCGCCCGTGCGCGTCCCAAACCGTCCGCAAAAACACTCGCCGACTCGCCGCCGCCCGTAATAGACCCTCCGGTTGTTCTGCGCTCAGCAGGCGCAAATTCGTTCGTTTTCAAGCTGCCGAATGATACAAAAAAGGGGAACGGAGCGTATTTCAATTGAGGATGGCTGACGCGCGACAACACGTCCGCGATTATTAAGGACAAACGAATCGAGGGGCCGGCAATGAATTGGGAATGGCTGGGTGCGGAGCGGGCTTTGGAATTGGCTACATGGCTGTGGGACGCGCTTATGGCTGTGTGGCTGCTGCTGTGGTTTGGGATGAAGCGAGCGAAGAAGCTGGAAACGCCGTGGGAGATGGCACAACACGCGGTGCCGGTTGTTTTGGGATTCTGGTTGTTGTTTGGAAGTGGGTGGAGAGGGCTGAATGTGAAGTTCCCACCGCAGACTCCGGGAGTGCTGTGGGCCGGATTAGGTTTGACGGCGCTGGGCGTGGGAACCAGCATCTGGGCGAGACTCAGCCTGGGAGCAAACTGGAGTGGCGTGGTGACATTGAAAAAAGAGCATGAACTTGTCCGCAAGGGATTGTACCGCTGGATCCGGCATCCGATTTATACGGGCATTCTGGTGGGCTTCATCGGCACTGCAATGATCAAGGGGAATTTGCGCGGCTGGCTGGGATTTGCGATTGTATGGCTAAGTTTTTACATCAAGGCCCGGCGCGAAGAAAGGTTTTTGCGGCAGGAGTTCGGCGAGGGATTTGAAGAACACACGAGAAATACGGGAATGTTTTTGCCGAAATGGACGTAAAGCGGCATGTAAATCAGGTGCATAGGCTGCCCGAGAAATATGCTTGCCGAAAAGCCCGGAAGTGGATAGTGTGCGCGGATGGCCAACGCTATGCCCGAGCGCACACCGACACCTCTCACCAAGAATCAATGGCGCGGATTTTTCGCATCGTGGGGCGGATGGGCGCTCGACGGAATGGATTCCTACATTTTTGCGCTGGTGCTGGTACCGGCGTTGAAGGACCTTCTGACGCGTTCCGGATTGCGCAGCGATATGGGCAGGGTCGGCTACTACGGTGGATTACTGTTCGCGCTGTTTCTTGTCGGCTGGGGCTGCGCGTTCTTGTGGGGTCCCGTAGCGGACAAGTACGGGCGCGTGCGGACGCTGATGTTTACGATTCTTTGGTATTCGCTCTTCACCTTTTTGTGCTGCATCAGTATGCGGGTTTGGCAACTGGCGATCTTCCGCTTCCTGGCCGGAATCGGCATCGGCGGCGAATGGGCGATGGGCGGCACATTTGTGGCGGAAGAGTGGCCGGAGGACCGGCGCAAGATGGCGGCGGGCTGGATGCACACGGGATACTACGTGGGATTTTTTCTGGCGGCGTTGGCGAATTATCAGATTGGGGCGCGTTACGGCTGGCGGTGGATGTTTGCGATCGGGGGATTGCCCGCGCTGCTGGTGAGTTTCATCCGTTACGGGGTGCGTGAGCCAAAGGTCTGGTCGGACAAACTGCAGGAAGTGCGGACCTGGTCGATTATCCGGCCGCTGGCAGTGCTGTTCTCCCCTGAATTTCGCAAACGGACGATTATGAACTCGCTGTACGTACTGGTTTCGATCATCGGGTTATGGGCGGGGTCGGTGTACGTGCCGGCGGCGATCACGGACATTGTGAATCGGAATAAAATTCAGGGCGTGAATTTGCCGCACCTGATTTCGCTGGCGACGATGCTGCTTTCCGTCGCGACGATTCTTGGTTGCATCGTGCTGCCGCCGCTGGCGGAATGGTTGGGACGCCGCGTAACGCTTGGGATTTATTTTGTGTGCATGCTGGCGTCCATTGCGTTGGGATTCGGATACATCTTCTATCTGCCTACGGACCCGCTGAAGTGGTTTATCGTGTGCCTATTCTTTTTAGGGCTGGGCGGAGCGAATTTCGCGATGTATACGCTGTGGCTGCCGGAACAGTATCCGACAGAGTGCCGGGGAAGCGCGTTTGCGTTTGCCACTTCGGTGGGGAGATTTGCGGGCGCGGGATTTACGTTTCTAGTGGGCGCGGGCGTGGCGCATTATCACACGATTGGGAAGCCGGTGGCGTTTACGGCGATCGCGTTTGCGGTGGGATTGTTTTTGTTGCCTTTCGGGCATGAGACGAAGGGGAAAGTTCTGCCCGCGTAGAAATCGAAGAGGGGCCGACCGAACTCGGCCCCTACAAACAGAATCAAACGAACAATCAGGCTTCTTCTTCGACGAGGGCTTCGCCGTGGAGGGCTTTGTGTGCCGCGATTACTTTGTCGGCTTGGTCGCCGGGGACATAGTCGTAGTGGGAAAACTCCATGGAATATGTGGCGCGGCCCTGGGTCATGGAGGTCAGGTCGGTGGCGTAGGAAAGCATTTCGGAGAACGGAACTTGCGCGCGGACGATGACGTTGTGGCCCCGGGATTCGCTGCCTGCGATACGGCCGCGGCGGGAGCTGAGGTCGCCCATCAGGTCGCCGGAATATTGATCCGGCGCGTAGACTTCGACGTGCATGACGGGTTCGAGGAGCGAGGGGCGCGACGTCTTCATCGCTTCCTTGAAGGCGAGCGAGCCGGCGATGCGGAAGGCCATGTCGGAAGAGTCTACGTCGTGGTATTTGCCGTCGTAGAGCGTGGCGCGGAAATCGGTGACCGGGAAACCGGCGAGGAAGCCGCGGGCGGCGGCTTCGCGGATGCCGCGCTCGACGGAGGGAATCCAGTTCTTGGGAATGGCGCCGCCGAAAACGTCGTCGACAAATTCAACGCCTTTGCCGCGTTCGAGAGGCTCGAATTTGACGCGGCAGACGCCGAACTGGCCGTGGCCGCCAGACTGTTTCTTGTGCTTGCCTTCGGCGTCAGCCTTGCCGCGGATGGTTTCGCGGTAGGGAACCTTGGGCGGCTTCAGCGTGAGATTCACGTTGTAGCGCTTCTGCATTTTGGCGACGACGACTTCGATGTGCTGCTGGCCACTGCCGGCGAGAAGAAATTCCTTGGTTTGCGGATCGCGTGAGAAACGAAGCGCGGGATCTTCTTCCATGATTTTGTGAATGGCAACGCCGATTTTGTCTTCGTCGGCGCGGGTTTTCGGTTCGACGGCGAAGGTGATCGAAGGCTCTGGCAGCTTGGCGGGCGCGTAATAGATCGGAGCGGCTTTGTCGCCGAGAGTGTCGCCGGTTATGGTTTCCTTCAGCTTGGTGATGGCGCCGATGTCGCCGGCATGCAGCTCCTGAATTTCGGTGAGCTGTTTGCCCTGGACGACCATGGTGTGCTGGAAGCGCTCCGGAATATTGCGATTGAAATTGTGAAGCGTGGCGTCGTTTTTGAGGACGCCGCTTTTCACCTTGAAATAGTTGATGCGGCCGGAAAAAGCATCAGCAAGGGTTTTGAAGGCGAAGACAGAAAGGGGCTGCGCAGCGTCGTATTTCCGGTCGATGCGGTCACCCTTTCCGCCGAGATCCTTGAAACCGAACTGGGAGTGCTCGTCGGGATGCGGGAAAACATCGGCAAGGAAGGTGAGCAGGCTGGAGTTGCCGACGTTGCGCGTGGAGGAGATCATCAGGACCGGCACGATTTTTTCCGCGACGATGGCTTTGCGGACGGCGGGGATCAGGTCCTGGATGGGAATGGTGCCTTCGCGGAAAAACTCCTCCATCATTTCGTCGTCGCCTTCGGCTATCATTTCGACCAGGCGTTCGTGGGCTTCTTCGGCTTCGTCCTTCAGCGCATCGGGAATATTTTCGATGGTGGCTTTGCCGTCGCCGTCAGGCGTGTACATGTGGGCTTTCATGGAGACGAGATCGATCACGCCACGGAAACCCTTTTCAGCACCGATGGGCATCTGGAGCGGGACGACGGTGCGGCCAAAAACCTGGACGAGGGATTCGAGGGAGCGCTCGAAGCTGGAGAGATCGCGATCCATCCAGGTAAGAACGAAGGCGCGGGGGATGTCGTACTCGGCGCAATAGTCCCATACTTTTTCCGTGGTGACTTGCGAGCCGACGTGGGCGTCAACGGTGATCAGCGCGGCGTCGGCGGCGATGAGCGAGGCTTTTGTTTCGGTGATGAAGGTGGAATAGCCGGGGAGATCGAGGAAATTGATTTTGACAGTGTTGCCGGCGCAGAGGGTGCAGGCCCATTCGGCGTTGGCGATGCCGGTTTGAATGGAGATTTTGCGGGCGATTTCTTCTTCGTCCCAATCGGTGGTGGTGGTTCCTTCCGCAACTTTGCCGAAGCGTGGCGTGACTCCGGCGGAATACAGTAACGACGACACCAGTTGCGTTTTTCCGGTGCCGCCGTGGCCTACAATGCCGACGTTTCTGATGTCCTTGGTTTGATAGATTTTCATGACAAACCTCCGCGTAGGTGTGACCAAACGAGGTCACCGGGCGATGGTCCGCCAAACGAAGAAACAGGCGCGGGCCAGCGCCTGGTGAGAGTATTGGTTTGAAGGAGAGCGCGGCCCTACCTGGGTCCCGGCAAGCGGGGCGAAGGAGAAAAGAATGAATCCTGGGTCCGCTCTTCTTAACGGGGGGATGCTAGCACAGGGGAGGGGTGGGGGCAATGGAGAGAGGCGTTTCCACGGCCACGATTCATTGTCAGGGGGTCGGAGATTGGTCGAAGACGGCTTTGAGGCTGAGTTTGCTGGATTTGGGGAGTTCGAGGGTGCGAGTGAAGTCGGGACGGCCGGCAGATTTTATGAGGATGGCGTGTTGGCCGGCGGGAAGTTTCAGGGTGGCGGGGGCGTTGCCGTGGAATTTGCCGTCGATGAAGATTTCGGCGGCGTCGGGCTCGGAGGAGATAGTGAGTTGGCCGTAGCCGTCGGGTGGGGCAGACGCGACAGGAGATGATGCGGAGGGAGTAGAAGTTTCGGCGAGCTGCGTTGTTGTGGCAGGTTCGGTGGAATCGGTGGGAGATTCTGTTGAGGCGCGAACGGTTGTGCCTGGGACATCTGGGTAGAAGCGATGGAGGACCGTTAAGAGATCGGTGGAGCTGAGAGCGAAGCCGATGCCGGTGACATTTTTCTTGGTGATTTTCAGGGTGTTGAGACCGACGACCTGGGCGCGGGAATTTAGAAGCGGGCCACCGGAGTTGCCGGGATTGATAGGGGCGTCGGTCTGAATCCAGGTGCCGGGGCCGAAGGCGGGGAATTTTCCA
>Ga0210407_10003862_pt1 | contig 11991 bp, 7 predicted proteins | sample IncBWC27MmetaG_FD_150860 | JGI IMG/M metagenome (GOLD analysis project Ga0210407, IMG submission 150860) | Forest soil microbial communities from Barre Woods Harvard Forest LTER site, Petersham, Massachusetts, United States - Inc-BW-C-27-M | ecosystem: Environmental > Terrestrial > Soil >... | reverse complement strand
TCTGCGCGACACCCTGTTCATGGCCGCCCGCTGCGCCAGCTCTCATAACCCGGCGTTCATCGCCTTCCGCGACAGGCTCAAAGCCAACGGCAAACCGCATAAGCTCATCATCGTCGCCGTCATCCGAAAACTCATCGTCACCCTCAACGCAATGATCAAAGCCAAAACACCCTTCAAGCCGGCTTGACTTGAAACACGGTAGATTGCTTCGCCGCACACTCGCAATGAGGGCCAGGTTTCGACCCAATCGCATTCAGCCTCTACTGATTGGCAGGTGCCGCGTCACTCCGGCTTTTTCGCGTCGAGTCGTTCCCAGTCGTCCTCGGTGAAGCCGACGACTCCAGCACATTTTTCGGCGATCTTTCGGCCCTCCTTCATGCGCTCACGGACGATATCCAGGTGGTCGCCAAGCGACGCCAGGCGCGCTTCGCTCGGGTCCACATCCCATCTCGAGAGGCCGCGCGCGACATCGGGCGCGCCGTCCACGCCGCAGGCGAGATTACCAAGTAATTTCGTCAGCTGCTCGCGATGGTTTGCACCGTCCGGATCCGACGCGAACTGCTGCTTCGTCTTTTCGCTCCATCTGGCCTCATCCGTGGCGTCCTGCTCGGGGCTTTGGGTACCTGAGTTCAGTTTCAGCCGCTCGAAACGCTTCCTGATTGCCTCCTTATCTCCTTCAGCTGCGAATTGCAGCGCTGCGGCGATCCAGGCGTCGACACCGGGCTGGCTCAAGTGCTCAGTCGCGCCGTTCTTGCCGGGCTTAAGCTGATCGGCTTGAACGTCCCTAATCGATGCATCCGCAAGGTTGGCGTGGGTGATATTTGTCCGGAACACGAAGGTGCCGGCTAGATCGCTGTATGCCAGATCGGCCTTCGAAAGATCGACGCCCTGCAACTGCGCGCCGGTGAGATCTGCGCCCTGTAACAGCGCGCCTGTCAGGTCTGCGCCCTGTGACTGCGCGCTCGAGAGGTTGGCGCCCTGCAACCGCGCTAACTCAAGGCTGGCGCCCTGCAACCGCGGACTCGAGAGGTTGGCGGCCTGGAACTGCGCGTCCCCGAGATTGGCGCCCTGTAACTGCGCGCCTGTCAGGTCTGCGCCCTGCAACCGCGCACTCGAGAGGTGGGCAGCCTGGAACTGCGACGCTTCAAGACGAGCGCCGTCGAGCCGAGTGGCCACAAGGTTCGCACCACGAATCGCCGCTGCACTTAGCGAGACCGCGCGCAGATCGGTGCCCCTTAGATAGGCGGCCTGCAGATCGCGCCAGTCGAGCTTGATCGTCGGAATGAACTGGCCATCGCGCGAGGCCATCTCCTTCTTATATTAGTCTTCTCCAATAGTTCGTTCCCAACGATCGTCTCGTACGCAAGGACAAGCCGATCGGGGAACAGGCCAAACACAATGCCGTTGGCGCTCGAGGCGAAGTCTCGCCGCCCGATCCACGGCTCGCCGGCCCATCGACCTTCCAATAACAACATAAAGAGTGTAGAGCCAAACACAACGAGATTGACGACCAACGCCGATTTGACTAGCAAGCGCGAACGGTCGCGAAAAATAAGTAAAGTTCCACTATCGTCTTCTATGTAAAAAGCCTATACCACAGAGCGAGCGGAAGACTGGCGTCAGTAAAGACGATCATCCGATGCCACCACGTGATCCAGGAGCTGTGGTAAGGCAGAAACATCGTTTGCATTAGTAAGAGTGTCCCGAGCGGCGCTAGCGTTAAAGTGATTAGCGCAATAATTCCAAGTAGATAGCGGTCAAAACCTTTCCGTTCATCTTTCATTCCGACCAGCAATTTCAGGAACGGCGCGTTCCCGACCCGCGCCCGATATCCTTCTTGTTCCGTTTAACCGCTCGGCCGAGCCGTTCAGGGCGTCGAGATTCTTCGTGTCAGGCCCGAGCGCGGGCGTGTCCTAAACGTCTGGATATTTTTTTCGTCCGGTTCGGCCATGCCCCAGGGCCTCCCCTTCAATCTGCATTTGAAGCCGCGAATAGTTCCAGCGCCATGGCGGGGCTTATCGCAGCCGCATAGACGAGTCTCAGCGCCAGGGCGGTTGCGGGTGCGTGGCGCAGTGATCCGAGGGCTAGCCGGGTCGGATGGGCGGTGTGGAAATCGGTGCTGATGCTGGGGCTGTGAAGCGCGGGCGCCGCTCAGGGCGGTCATCCCGTGGGCACGCCCCCCATGCGCAGGCCTTCAATCACTCCCTCGCGCTGCGCTAGATAGACAGCGTTGTTGGCACTGGCGGCGGCGCGGAATCGGGGAATTGTGAACTTCAGGTTACGGGCAAGGCCTGCTTTCAACTCCCTACGCGCCTCATCAAGCCGGCCGAGGTGGGCGAGGCTGGCAGCAAGAAAAAAATAGACCCAAGAACTGTTGCGATTGGCGTCAATAGACTTTCTGAGCCATCCCACCACTGCTTCATGTTCGCCAAGGTAAGACTTGGCCAGCCAGCCCAGGAGAGCCAAAGCCAGACAGATGGGTTTCGAGGGCTCAGGCGCAGCCTGGCAGCCCTCGATATTTTAACGTCCGGCCCTGCCATACCCCAGCGCCTTCCTCCCCGCCTCAATCTGCGTTTGAAGCGGCGGATTGTCCAGCGTCATGGCGGGGCTTGAGGTGGTGATCCGTCGGCGCCGGGTCGATTAACCATTCGTTAGTCGATCGGCCGATAACCATTTGACGCCCTATGGTCAGCGAGCAGGAGTGTGATCGCGATCACTGCGCATTTGAACTGCGTGCGCCATCATTCGGCCTTGACATCGTCGCTCGTCGGGCGCTTTTGGCCGGCGCAGCGTCGAAGGGGGACGGCGGGTTTGGGGACCATGCAATATCTGTTGATTCTTCTTGTCGCCGTGACTATGGCTTGTGGGGCGGCGGCCACTGTCACAATTGAGCTCGCGCCAGCTTACGCGGACGCCAGCGCCACGGGCTATTAGGCGCGCACGAGGCGGCGCGCGTCCCTCTCCTAACGGGAGAGGGGTTGGGGTGAGGGTTCGCGGGAAGCGCGCTTTTGCTTTTGAAGAAGCCCTTATCCGGCTGACTGCGTCAGCCACCTTCTCCCGGAGGGAAAAGGGAGGCGCAGACGTCCCGCTTCACGCCGGCGCCTTACCCTTTCGCGATCGCGTCCAGCGCGGCCAACGCGTCGCCCGGCAGCTTGAGGCTGGCGGCGGCCAGGTTTTCGCGCAGGTGTCCGAGCGACGAAGTGCCCGGAATGAGCAGGATGCTGGGCGCGCGCTGGAGGAGCCAGGCGAGCGCGACCTGCATCGGCGTCGCACCGAGCCGCGTGGCGACCTCGCTCAGCTCCGTCGACTGCAACGGCGTGAAGCCGCCGAGCGGGAAGAAGGGCGCATAGGCGATTCCGGCGCGTGCGAGATCGTCGATGAGGGCGTCGTCCTCGCGATGCGCCACATTGTACAGATTCTGCACGCAGACGATGTCGCAGATCCGCCGGCCCTGTTCGATCTGATTGGAGGTGACGTTGCTGAGGCCAATGTGACGCACGAGGCCCTGCCGCTGAAGATCGGCGAGGACCGTGAGCGGCGCCTCGATCGGCCCTTCGGCGGGTCCGTGGACCGAGCCCATGATCCGCAAATTGACGACCTCGAGCACGTCGAGGCGGAGATTGCGCAGATTGTCCTCAACCGCGCTCTTGAGGTCGTCCGGGCTCATGGCCGGGTTCCATGACGCGTCGTCGCCGCGCCGGGCGCCGATCTTGGTGACGATCACAAGGTCGTCGGGATAGGGATGCAGCGCCTCGCGGATGAGCTTGTTGGTCACATGAGGACCGTAGTAGTCGCTGGTGTCGATGTGATTGACGCCGCTCGCGACCGCTTCGCGCAGCACAGCGATGGCGGTATCGTGGTCCTTCGGCGGCCCGAACACGCCCGGTCCGGCGAGCTGCATGGCGCCGTAGCCAAGGCGCTTCACAACCCGGTCGCCGAGCGGAAACGCTCCCGCGGTTATGATGTCGTTCATAAGCTCATCTCCTCTTGGACCGGCTATGAATATAGGCCGGGATGGCGAAAGCGATAATGCGGATCGAAGTTGTGCCGAACGAACAGTGAACAACGATCGCAGACCGCCGGACATAGGGGATGAGACCGCGCGGCAAGATCGCAACCCGCGAAGGCGCCGAGAAACCGGTTGCATTCGGTGGAAATGGGATTTACTGAATAAAAACTGCAAGCTGGGGTTTGCGTGATGCAGTGGGCGCGGAATTGAGCCGATCCAATCGCGCAAACGCGCCCGTCGGCTGGGCGCGTAAGTTAACGCCCGATTGGCCAGCGCAAGACGTACGCGGCGTGCGGCGGTTTGGGGCCATCTTTGTGACGGCGGCGATCGGCTTCGCTGGCGCGGCGTTCGGCTCTCCCCCCGCCGCTCTCGCGCAGTCGCCCCCCGCCGTTCCCCCCGCCACTCTCGCGCAGTCGGCCCCCGTGGTTCCCTCCGCCGCTCTCGCGCAGTCGACCCCCGCGCCAGTCGCCTCTCCGCCTGCCGCGTCCATGAATGATGCGGACAAGCGCGTCGCCGCCGACCTCTTGTTCAAGCGCCTGCTGCTCAAACCCGACGATCTGGACGCCGGATTCCAATACGCCCAGCTCGAGACCGAACTCGGCGACTACGAGGCGGCGATCGGCGCGCTCGAGCGCATCCTCTACTACAACCCGAATCTTCCCCGGGTGAAGCTCCAGCTCGGCGTGCTCTATTTTCATCTGCGTTCCTATGAGATGGCGCGCAATTATTTCGACGCCGTGATCAACGCGCCCGACGCGCCCCCCGACATTCGCACCCAAGTGCAGACCTATGTCGCCGCGGTCGATAAGGCCGTCGCGATCAATCAGTTCTCGGTCTATGGGCAATTCGGCCTCGCTTATCAGACCAACGCCAACGCCGGCCCCAACAGCCCGAACGTTCTTGCGCTTGGCCAGAACGCGCTGCTGTCGCCTCAGTTTCAGAAGACTCCGGACTGGAACGCATTCGGACTGGTCACCGTGCATGATTTCTACGATTTCAACGATCAGCGCGGCGACGGATGGGACTCCGATCTGATCGCCTATTACTCGCAGCAGTTCAAAGTCACGCGGCTTGATTTGGGCCTCGCCGAATTGCGCACCGGGCCGCGGATCGGGATCGGCGACTATGGCGGACTCACCGTCCATCCCTACGGGATCGGAAACGAGCTGACGCTCGGCGGCGTGAATTATCTCAACACGCTTGGCGGCGGCGTCTCTATGAACTGGCCGGTCAACGATACGTTGACAATCACGCCCGGGGTCGAGTTTCGCAACCGCTACTTCTATAATTCCGCGAATTATCCAACCGCCGCGGGCCAAAGCGGCGGGCAATGGATCGGCTACGTCTTCGGGTCGGGGCTGATTTCCGCTCCGTGGGGCCTATCGTGGCAGGGCCGCGTCTCCTACACCGACTCGAGCGCGAGCTATGGGCCGTATGCCTTCCATGATTTCTCGATCGACGCCGGGTTGCCCTATTCTTTTGCGGCGCCCGCATTCGCGCATACGGGCTCGCTGTGGACGTTCACGCCCGCGGCCGGCTTTTCCTACACCCCTTACGCGATACCGGACCCGATCGTCTCGCCCTTCGCCACCCGCACGGATAGACAATGGCGGGTGTCGGGAACCCTGGATACGACCTTCTCCCACAACATCGGCTTCACGCTGCAGGTCCAATATCTGCGCACCTATTCGACCATTTCGAACTACGACCTTCAGGATTTCATCGTCGCGGCGGGGCCGACCTTCCACTTTTGACCTTTAGGACACTCGTAATGCGCCGGACACGATCGCTTCCGCTGCTGTTCGCCGCCCTCCCGCTCGGCGCGGTTCTCGCGCTATCGGCCGCGGCCCGCGCCGATACGGTCGGCACGGCCGGCGCGGTCAACACGACCTCCTCGGGCACGGCGCCCGGCACCCCCACTCGCGTGATCGAGATCGGGACCCAAGTGGTCGAGAACGAGAAGATCCAGACCACCGCGACCGGCAGCGTCCAGGTGCTGTTCATCGACAAGACGACCCTCAACGTCGGCCCCAACTCGACGCTGGTGATTGACCGCTTCGTTTACAATCCCGTCACCACGAAGGGGGAGCTCGCCCTTTCGTTGGGCAAGGGGGTGATGCGCGTCGTCGGGGGCGTCGCGACGCATTCCGAGGGAGCCACGATCCGAACTCCGGTTGCCGCGATTGGGTTGCGTGGCGGCATCGCCATCATCTCGCATAGCGGAGCCAGCGGCACACACGCGATTCTCGGCTTTGGCCGCATGTCGGTCACGTCGCTCTGCGGCGGGTCAGATTGCCATCCGACCACGGTTGACCTGTCGCGTCCCGGCTACGGCGTGACCATTACGGGTTTCAACAGGCCTCCCTCTTCCCCCGGCCGGGCAAGCAGCCAAGAGCTTGCGCAGTTGAACGCACAGTTGACCAGCCGAGGGGACCAAAGCGGAGGGGCGAGCCAGCAGCCGACAGACAATCAGGCGCAGAGCTACAACGTAGGCACGTCCAATTCGCCCGGCGCGCCGATTATTCAGACCGCCTCGCAGGGTCGCGCCAGTGCGCTCACGGTCGCGAACGCCACGCGACAGACTGTCCAGCAAGGGGCGCAGATCGGTGCCTCGGTCGGAACCGCGACGCGCGTCGCGATTCAGAACGTGATTCAGGCGTTGACGCCGGTCAAGCCGCCACCAATCACCCCGCCACCAATCACGCCGCCGCCTATTGTTCCACCGCCGATCGTTCCGCCGCCGATCATTCCGCCGATCGGGCCGGCTCCCACCGCGACTTACGCGATGGTCACCCCCGGGCCTTTCAGCACCAGCGCGGGGGCGAGCCCTGTGCCCTATCTCACCGGCGCCTTCGCCGGAAGCGGCGGCTTCAAGGTCTCGCCGATCCTCGGCTATCAGAGCGGCGGTCTCAATGCGGACGGCACGCCGGCCACGACCTCAAGACAGTTCCAAGCTGGCCTCAGCGTGACAGGACAGGGCGCGAACCAGAACGCGACGCTGTTCGTCATGACATCGGCGATCAGCAACGCGCCCAACATCGGCTTTACCCAGGCTGGCGGGTTCACCGGAGTGACGATGCGCAATCAGGCCGGGTGGTTCGGGCTGGCCAGCGGCGCCGTGTCGCCGGCGACGCCGGCGACGGCGCCCAACACTGTGCCGACCATCAATGGGGTGCCCATCGCAAGCTTCGCTCTGAACAATACGAACACAAACCTGCTCACAGGAACCGTTTCCAACAGTCAGTCGTCGAATTTTGTCAAACCCGCTACCACGAACTACACGTTCAATCCGGTAACAACCGGAACGCCGACGACCCTGGCGAACAACCATCCGACCCTGTCGCTGCAGGGCTATGTCGGCGGGGTGATGGTGACCGCGCTGGGCGGTACAAAGGGCGCGCCTTCGAATTTCACGAAGCCCTATGTCATAACCAACCTTACCGGGCAGCCTGGGGATGTCGGCATTTTCCTGCCAGGCGATTCAAGCGAAATGCTTGCCGTCTTCAATGTGAAGAGCGTCGCCGCGCCAACGAACGGCATGGCAAGTTCCAGTTATGTGTTCGGAAGCCTGAATGGGAACGGCCAGAACGGGCTGAACGGGGCGCGCGGCACGTACGTCAATCCGTCGAATTTCGCGGCGCGGGACGCGGCCGTGTTCGCCAACGGGGCCAACATTCCTGTCTCGTTGCGCACCGACGGCAATTCCCCGCTGACGACCGTCGGCTTCGCCAACCAGCAGCTGGTGACGGCCTCGAGCGTCGGGGCGAATACCTCGTCATTTCTGACCTCGATTTCCTCCGTCCCCGTCGGTCAGACCGTTCAACCCTGCAAGTGCGAATCCACCCAGTGGGGTTTCTGGAGCGCCTCCAACGGCGCAAACAAGGCTAACGGTCAAATCGCGTTCGAGGATCAAGGCGTTCTGCTGTTGTGGGTCGCCGGCGTTCCGACGACAGCAGGGGCCCTCCCGACGGCCGGCATGGCCACTTACACCGGCCATGCAATCGCCAATATCGCTGCCGGCACGGCTGGCCTGACCTATCTCGCGGCAGGTGGCTTTTCGAACACGGTCAACTTCGGAACCGGCGTGGGCAACGTCAAGATCAACGGGCTGGACGGAACCAACTATGGCGGCTCGGTCGGATTGACCCCAAAGACCGTCAACTTCGGAGGCGTGCTGAACGCCACGGCGGGCGGGATCATGAACGGGCGCACAGCGACCCTGGCCGGCTCATTCTTCCAGGGCGGTCCAACCAACACGACCCCGCTCTACGGCGAGATGGGTGGTTCGCTTACCCTGAACGGAACTCTCGCCAGCCCATACCTCGGAAGCGGGATTTTCGCCGCGCGGAAGCCGTAAGGGCGCAGGGACGGCGCTCCGGAAACCGCGCGAGGCTCGACCGCGCGATCGTTCGATGTCGTCGGCGCCGGCCGAATTGGGCCTTTTGCAAGATGAGAAGCCATTGATCGCTGCGAATTAATTCCGGGGAGGGGCACGGTGCCCAAGCGTCGATTCTTCCAGCCGTGCAGCTGCTGTTCGACACCTGTGCCCGGAATTAGCAGGCGATCTGCACTTTCCGGAATAGGCGCTATCGCAGTCGTCGCCACCGCCTCGATAGTCGGACGGGCGCTACCTGCGGTCGGCGAGACGCTGGCCAGCGAAACGTCCTTGATAGACGTCCATCATCATTTTGCACCGCCCGCCTATGTCGCAGAAAACCGAAACAGAGTTTCGCCTGCGGCGTTGGACTGGACGCCGCAAAAAGCGCTCGATGCAATGGACGCGGAAGGTGTGGCGACCGCAGTGCTTTCGCTTGCGCTGCCCGGCGTCTGGTTCGGCGACCCCGACGCCGCACGCCGCATGTCAAGACTTTGTAATGACTATGCGGCCGACCTTGCTCGTAGCCACCCAGGACGATTCGGCTTGTTTCCGGTCATCCCGCTTCCGGACATAGAGGGCAGCCTACGCGAGATCGAATACGCGTTCGATGTGCTCAAGGCCAGCGGAATCGGGATCGTCACGAACTATAGCGACGCGTCCGGATCCAAATGGCTCGGCAATCCGGCATTCAATCCCGTGTTCGAAGAGCTTAACCGGCGCAAGTCCGTGGTGTTTGTGCATCCGATCGTGGCGAGTTGCTGCCAAAAGCTGCTTCCCGACGTCTCCCCGCTGGTGTCGGAAATTCCACAAGACACGACGCGCGCCGTCACGAATATGCTCTTCACTGGCACGTTCAGCCGCTTCCGGGAGATTCGCTTTATCTTCTCGCACGGCGGCGGAGATGTGCCGATGGTGATGGGTCGCCTACACGACTATGCGCCCAAGAACATCGCTGAGACAGCGCCAGACGGCATCGACTACGAACTCGCGCGGCTCTATTATGATGGCCGGCACGGCCTATCCGCCGGCCATTGCAGCGCTTACGAAGCTCGTTCCCGTTACACAGATTTTGTTCGGCAGCGACAATCCGTTCGTGCCACTGCAGGAAACGGCGCGACGCATGAAGGAGCTTGGTTTGTCGGCGGCCGAGCTCCGCGCAATCGGCCGCGAGAATGCCCTTGCGCTCCTGCCAAACTTGCCTCGAACGTAAGTTCCTCTGCGCCTCGCTCTGACTGCGCTTGCCGGCCGCGCACGAGGCGCAATGATTGCGTCGCCACCCGAGTCACCCTTCAGGTTGACCCCGTCAACGCCGGGACTGCGCGCCGTCTATTCAGGCGCGGCGGTCAGCGGCTCAAGCGGGGCGGCGATTTCTCCATGCGCGAGATCGGTGGAGAAAAGCGCCAGCCCCTTGGGTTCGTTGCCGTTCGGGTGGACCAGCACGATCGAGCCGCGGCCGGGCTTCTGCCCCAGCGCGAGCCAGGCGTCGGCGCCGAGCGTAACCAGGTGGAACTGGCTCACCGCCTGCATCAAAGGATCGCTGGAGACGAGGCCGGGGAAGCGGAAGAACAACGACGGCGTCTCGCCGTTGGCGATCAGCAGCCGCTCGGTGCCGAGGATTTCCTCCTGCGGATCGACGCCCTTTGACAACAGGAAGTTCGCGTCGCTCGGAAGCCTCCGGTGGTAAGGGTGATGATAGGTGTGATCGGTCCACAGGATGTTGAGGGCGCCGGAATTGCGCTCCCCGACGAGCCAGCGGAAGTCGTCGAAGTGATTGAGGAGCCAGAGGCCTGAAATTGAGAGCGCGACCGGAGCGCGAGGACTAGCCGTCTCGAGCCGGGTGAAGAAGGCGCGATCGAGCGGCTTCCGGCTTGGGCAGAGGTCGCCGGTGACGAAATCGCCGTGGCCCCCGCCATGCGTGAGCCCCGCATTCTGAAGAAAGCCGCGGTGGACGAGGCCCGGCGCCAAAGCCGATTCTCGGATCGCGCGGCCCATGCGGGTCGCATTGAGGTCGCCCTCGCTCTCGTCATGGCAGGTCCAGCACGCCGCGCGCTCGAGCCGCGTGGTCAGCGCCTCGGGATCGGCGAGGAGGGCGACCTTTTGCCCGGCGATTGTCATCTCTCGGATCGCGACCGCCTTGCGTCCGTCAGCGGAGATACATGCCTTCAGCACGGGCTGATAGTCCCCGACGGCGTCCGTGCTCTGAAGCCGCGTCGCGGGCGCCGGCGTGAAGGCGCAGTCGGACGCCTGCGCTGCGCCGGCGAAACCAGCGCAGGCGGCGAACGTGATCATGAGAAAGCGCGACAAGCCGGACAAAGGCAAAAGGTTCCTCGGACTGAGGGCGTCCTTCTAACCAAGAGCGGCGCACGAGGCTAGAGCGGGCGCCCAGGCATGATGAAGGCGGCCTTAGCGCAGGTCCCGCATTACGGTTGCCTGCGCCGCTCCGGACACGGAACAGGCGCAGAAGGTTCACCCCCGCCGCGGCCCGCGCGTCGACCGGGGGCGATCGGGCGCGCCGGCCGCCGCCAGCAGCTTGCGAAACTCGTCGCGCTTCTCATGGATCGAGGCGATGACGAGGCCCATCGGCACGCCGATGTCGACCAGCACCGCCTCGGAAAGCTGCAGGCTCGCCTCGATCGTCTCGGGCACCGCGTCGGTCACGCCAAGCCCGTAAAGCGCGCGGGCGTGGTCGGCGTCGCGGGCGCGCGCGACCAGCGTTATGTCTGGCCGCAGGCGGCGCGTCGTCTCGACCACCGCCTCGTTGGCCACAGTCGAGTCCATGGTGACGACGACCGCGCGCGCAGTCTCGAGCCCGCAGCGGCGCAGATATTCGGGCCGCGCGGCGTCGCCATAATAGACCGGCTTGCCGTCGGAACGGGCTTGGGACGTCACGCCCGCGTTCGCATCGACCGCGATGAATGGAATCCCGTGCCGGTCGAGCATGTCTCCAATCAGCGCGCCAACGCGGCCGTAGCCGACGATGATGACGCGGGACGCCTCGCTGTCTGGCGGGATCTCAGGCGCTCTTGCTGCCCCTCGCGGGACTGATCCGATGCGCGCCCCGAGCTTCGCCAATCCAGGGATCACAATCATCGATAGCGCCACCGCGGTGATGAGCGTCGTCGCCAGCGCGCGATCGATGAGGCCTCCCGCCAGCGCCGCGCCGATCATAACGAAACCAAACTCGCCGCCGGGTCCGAGCAGGAGAGACGTTTCGGCGGCCGAGCGGGACGGCATCCGAAAAGCGCGGCTGAGTCCGAACAGCGTCAGTCCCTTCGCCACTGTCAGCGCGACGACGAGACCAAGGATGAGCAAAGGTCGCGCGAGGATGAACGCCGGATTGATCGTGGCCCCAACCGAAAGGAAGTAGAGTCCCAGCAGCAGGCCCCTGAACGGTTCGATCGTCACTTCGATCTCGCGGCGATATTCGGTCTCCGCCAGCAGGAGCCCGGCGACGAAAGCGCCAAGCGCCATCGACAAGTGGCTCGCTGCGGCGGCCAGCCCATCGCCGAGCACCACCAAGAGGCATGCCGCCATGAAGAATTCGGGGCTCTTCGTTTCAGCGACGAAATGGAAGAACGGCCGCAACGCGAGCCGGCCGAAAACG
>Ga0210407_10003860_pt1 | contig 11992 bp, 8 predicted proteins | sample IncBWC27MmetaG_FD_150860 | JGI IMG/M metagenome (GOLD analysis project Ga0210407, IMG submission 150860) | Forest soil microbial communities from Barre Woods Harvard Forest LTER site, Petersham, Massachusetts, United States - Inc-BW-C-27-M | ecosystem: Environmental > Terrestrial > Soil >... | reverse complement strand
CCGGAGTTGGTGGAAAAAGCCGAAAACAAGGACTTCACTCGCGAGTTTCTTGCCGTGCAATGGCGCCCTGGAGATCGAATTTATCTGTATGTGATCCTTCCCGCCAAGGTAAAGAAGCCGCCGGTCGCGATTTATATCTACGGTCATCCCTCCGACACCGATCGCTTCCGGGACGATGGATGGTGCCAGCGCACAACGAGCGGCGGCTACGCTGCTGTGGGGCTCGTTCCGGCGCTGACCGGACAGCGCTATCACGACCGGCCGATGAAGGAGTGGTTCGTTAGCGAGCTTCAGGAGGCGCTGGGTAAATCCGCGCACGATGTGCAGATGGTACTGAATTACCTCGCCGAGCGCGGCGACGTAGATATGGGCAAGGTTGGAGTGTTCGGAGTAGGGGCGGGCGGCACAATCGCGGTGATGGCTGCTTCCGTCGATTCGCGCGTCAAAGCTATCGACCTGCTCGACCCGTGGGGAGACTGGCCGGTCTGGATGCAAAAGTCGGATGTAATTCCAGATGAAGAGCGCCCAGCCTACGTGAAGCCCGAGTTCCTGAAAAAAGTTGCCGATTTCGATCCGGTGAAGTTGCTGCCTGGGCTGAAGACGCCGGGCATCCGGCTTAACCAACTAGATGACGATTTTGCCAGCACGCCCGAAGAGGCGAAGAAACAAATGGAAACAGCGCTCCCCGCGACGGCGGAGCATCACCGGTTTGAGACGAGTATTGCGTTCTACAGTGAGGTCGCTTCCGGCGGCCGAGTTTTCGATTGGTTGAAAACTCAAATCAAGCCCGCGGACGCAAAAGTTCGCGAAGCGACAAAAGAGACGCCGCCTAGCGCGGGGTCGGGGTCGGGAAAGTAGCGTCGCGCCTGGAATGCCGGGTTTGAAGCATTGTGAAAGATACGGACGTTAATTTGAGTGCGGGTGTTTCGCCCCGCTTGCAGGAGCCCTGAATGGTTAAACGTTCTATTCTGTCCACTTCGATTTTGTTGACCATGACCTCTACAATGATCGCCCTCTCCGGTTGCGGGGGGAAAAACGGGCTGATCGGAACCGGAGGTGGCGCGAGTTTGACGGCCGTCTCCCTGACACCGACCAACCCAACACTCACGCTGAGCTCGTCTCCGCCGGCTACGAGGCCGTTCGTTGCCATAGGTACCTATAGTTTCGGCAATCCGAAGGACATTACGAACCAGCTTACTTGGGCTAGCTTAGACACGGCCGTCGCCACCATGGACAATAAAGGTGTCGCTACGGCGGTCGGCTCCGGGAGGGTCATCATCACCGGCACGATTCAGGATCCTGTGAGTCTGAAGATATTTCAAGTAAGTACCATTGTCACCGTGGTTCCGCAGTTGACGGGGATCACGATCAGTCCGGCAAGCGCGCAGATCGCGAAAGGAACGGCCCAGCAATTTACGGCCACCGGCAAGTACAACGACGGAACGTCTCCAGACATCACGTCGCTGGTGACGTGGAGCTCAACCCAGCCCGCAATTGCCACCGTCAGTTCTTCCCCTGGGACGCAAGGCTTGGCGTTGGCCGCGTCCCCCGGTTCGACCAGCATCTCGGCTTCACTCGGGATGGTTAGCAGTTCGGCCTCTTCTATGACTGTGTCGAACGCGAATCTAATCTCGATTTCGGTGACACCTGCGGGCTCGACTGTGCCGCTCGCAACTTCCCAGCAATTTGTCGCAAATGGCAGTTTCGACGATGGCACGCAGCAGAATATCAGCGAGACCGCTAACTGGACGTCATCGAGTCCGGCGGTGGCCCGGGTTAGTTCGATCGGCGTCGTGACGGGCGCTGGACTGGGCAACACGACGATCACTGCCAGTTCGGGCGCGGTCAACGGAACTGCGTCGGCTACCGTGGATGCGAGCTCCGTATCGGCACTCAACGTTCTCCCGGTCGAGCTGCCGGCTGGGAAAATTGCCAACCTGACCAATTACCAGATGCGCGCCGTGGCAGTTTTCAAGGGCGGCAGCTCGCTCGACGTCACGCACACGCCCGGTGTAGCGTGGAGTTCCTCGACTCCTGCCGTGGCAAGCATCGGAGCGTCCACCGGAGTGGCGCTCGCGACCGGGCCGGGAACGACGACGATCTCCGCGAGCCTCGGCCAAAGTGGCAGCACATCGGTGGCAGTTTCGGATTCAACGATCAAGGCGCTCGCGGTCGGTCCCTCGAATAGTACGATCGCTGCGGGAACCGCCCAGACTGTGATTGCCGTCGGCACGTTCTCCGACAGCAGCGGCACGTTCCAGCAGGACATCAGCAGCGCGTCCGCCTGGGCCAGCGACAATACGGGAGTTGCAACCGTCGCCTATGCGAGCGGATTGCAGGAACTCGCGACGGGAGTGGCTATGGGCACTGCCAATATTTCGGCCAGCTTCTCCGATGCTCACGGAAATCTTGCTACCGTCTCCGCTCCATTGAACGTCAGTAGTGCCCAACTGAGTGGGATCAGCGTTGCTCCCGGAACATCTTCGGTCACATCCGGAGGTGGCCGTCAGTATCTTGCCACGGGCACATTCAGCGATGGAACTCAGCAAGACCTCACTCTGATCGCTGGTTGGAGTGCGACCGATGGCGCCGTCGCTTCGGTGAGTTCATTCGGCTACGCCGCCGCCGTTGGTCCGGGCCAGACGAGCGTCAGCGCGACTCTCAATGCGCAGACCGGGTCGAGTTCACTGTTGGTGAATCCCGGAACCTTGACTCGCATCGATATCTGCGCGGCCACGGTTTCGAATCCGCTGTCGAATTGCCCTCCTCTGGATCCGGTAACTCCGCCGCCTCCCATCAGCTTCGCCAAACAGGCGCCTTACGGCTTGATCGCGATCGGTACCTTTGCCGACGGCAGCCGGCAGGATCTGACGAGTTCGGTCCAATGGTCGTCTGGAAATTCTTCCGTCGCCACCATCAGTAACGATCCGGGAATCCCCGGATACATTACCGGTGTGACGGGCCAAGGCGTAGTAACTGGGCTCGCCCCGGGAACTGCAAACATGACTGCGACAGCAGGCAGTGTCAGCAGTGTTGTTTCGGTGATCGTGACTGCGGCCACTCCGCAGTTTATGACGGTCACACCCGCGGATGGCGCTGTTATGCTCGGTCTGGCGCAGTCCTTCACGGCCACGGTGACCTTCAGCGATTCGACTACGCAAGTCGTGACGCCGTATGCGCAATGGACCACGTCGAATCCCGCGATTGCAGTAGTGACTCGCGGTGGGATCGCGTTCTCTTCCGGAACGGGGACAGCGAACATCTCCGCGAGTCTGGGCGGAATTTCGGGCTTTACGACGCTGACCGTGCAGTAGCGCCGCGCTCTGCCTGCGCATCTTGCGGTTTGCCGCTTCAGCCTTGGTGCGGGCTTTGCTCTGTACACTCATCGATCTAGGCAGGAGGCTTCGAAGAGGGATACATTGGTGATCCGGAGGCTTCCTTGGCCAGTCATCCCAAAATCTCGCCAGCACTCAGGAAACGTGCTGCGCAAATTCAGGTGCTTCTCATGGACGTGGACGGCACAATGACAGATGGCGGCGTCAGCCTCCTGTCCCAAACCGAAGAGGTCGCCCTCGAAATCAAAACCTTTGACGCGCACGACGGCCAAGGTCTCACACTCGCGCACACCGCTGGCCTTCGCACTGGCTGCATCACGGGCCGGCAAAGTTCTGCACTGCTTCGGCGCGCGCACGAAATGAATATGGAATTTATTTATATGAAGCAGCCGTTGAAAATGCCGGCCTATGAAGAAATTATCCACAAAACGGGAGTGTCGGACTCCGCGGTTGCGTATATCGGCGATGATCTTCCGGATATTCCAGTGATGCGCCGCGCTGGCCTCGCCGTTGCGGTGGGCGACGCGGTTCCGGAGGTTAAAAAGGCAGCGCACTACACAACGAAAGCGTTCGCAGGCCACGGCGCGATCCGCGAAGCCGTTGAACTCATTCTCAAATCCAAAGGCATTTGGGAGGCAATGATCGACAAGGCTCGCGCGTGACGCGTTTCCAGTCGTTTCAGTTTACCGGTAATATCCCGAGAGAAGGATCCCCGCTCTTGTCTGCGTCTACTTGCCTGATGCCCCACCCTTCGCTGCCGGCACCGAAATGCTAACCGAGTCAGGTTGCGTCCAGACGGCTGTGCCGCTCGTCAAGTCCAGGCGGTGCATGGTGATCTTTACTATGCCGTGATCGACTTCCGCGAGCACGTAATGGTAATTCACTTCCTTGCTCTGGAAAGGATCGTCCGCGGCTCGTTCAATCGGATAAGCGTGCGCTCCCGCACCGCCCGTCACGAAATAAGTGACGCCGCCGTGCTCATGGCGTTCATAGTTGTGCACATGTCCGGAGAAAACGACAATCCGGGCACGGAGGCTCTGCTGCCGCGCTTCCAAAGTTTTGGCGAGTTTGTGCTCAGGGGAACGGGCTGAGTGTCCTCCTCCAAACTTCCTCTCATCCGACGAACTGGTGTAGGGAGGATGGTGAAGAACAATCAACACGAAGTCCACATCGCCAGGCACATTGTCCAACTTCCGGGTAAGCCACTGCCCCTGCGGGCCGGCAATCTCGTCGAGGGAGCTGTCCAGCACCAGCAGCAGAGCGTTGGCGATGCGAACGGAATAGTAGCGGCTGTTCTTCAGGTCAGGAAAGCGCTGGAAATAGTTGGCCAAGGCAACTTTTTCATCGCCGTGAAGATCATGATTGCCCAACGCGGGGTAAACCGGGATCTTCTTCTCGCGCCATACCGCCGTTTCGCTGTCCCACACCTTCCAGTCGTCGCCATCATCGCCGTTGTAGACGATGTCGCCACCGAAAGAGATAAAAGCAGGATTGGCCTGGGCAATCGCCTGGACCAGTGCCTGGCGCACGGGCGGATTCGCCGCTTTGGTGTCCTTAGGATCATGGAAGCGCGAATCTCCATAGACCACGAAGTGGAACGGCTGACTCACTTGCAGTTGCAGCTCTACAGGCTGGGATTCCGGAGGTGGTGCCTGCGAATGCGAGCGTGAGCAGGCGGCGCACCCGAAAAAGAGAATGACAATCGTCAATTTTTGGAAACGTCTCATTTAGCGACCCACAACCAAGATTTCAAACTGTCCCGCTTCCGCCGTGGACAGGAAGAGCTGGTGCGTTTTCGGATCGAGCGCCATGGTCTTCGCCCGCGGCAAAGTTTTCACACTCTCGACGACGGAGTATTTGTCTGGGCTGTCCTGGTGAATCACCGTGATGGTGCCTTCTCCATTGGAATTGAAAATTAGCCGGGAGTCAGGATCGAATGCGGTGGCATCCACGTGGTCGCCAATCGGGAGCGTAGTGATCACTTGCCCCGTGTCCGCGTTCATGACCGCCATAACCTTGCTGCGGCAGCCAATGAACAACCGCCGATTCGGCCGGTCCATGGCCATACTGGAAGGCGAAGCACAAGGCGCGGTCGGCCAGCGCTGCTCGATTTTCAAGGTGCGGGAGTTGATTTTCAGGACCAGGCTTTCGTCCTCAAGATTGTCGTAAACATAACCGGAGCCGTCGGCCACGGCAAATTCCGGACCGCCGCCAAGATCAACCGTTCCAGCCACTTTCCCATCTGCCGCCTGAATTGCAGTTGCGCTGTTGCTGCCGCCGTTAAATGCGAAGACTCTCGACGTGGCGGGATCGTAAATTATCGCGTCGGGCTTCTTGCCGGTCGGAACTTGCGAAATCGCATTCAGAGTCTTCAAATCGAAGATCGTGACCGTTGAGGACTGTCCGTTGCTGACAAATCCCCGCCCCAGTTCGGGAGCAATGGCGATGCCGTGCACGCCGGGAGTGTTCGCGATCTTGCCGACGATCGCGCCGGAATCGACGTCGAGCACTTCGACTTGAGTTCCGTGAGAAACATACAGGCGGCGAGCGGATTCATCCACGGTGAGGTAGTCCCAGCTACCCTCGCCCGGAATAGGGATCTTCTTGATTACATGATATCCCCCGGCCGTCTGGGCTGAAGCGGCAAGCAGGCTTAGTGACAAGGTGAAGATCAGTAAGGGCAAAGTCTTCAACGGGCTCCTCCAGAGAATGTGTGCTTGTACAAATTGTAATGGTTTCTGCTAATGCGAAGCGGCGAACCAGGCGGGCCGTGCTGGCCCCGCCCAGCCAGAAACTAGAACCTGACGCGAAGCATGAATTGCAGCTGCCTCGGCAGACCGGTGCCAGTGTTTGGGGAAGCCTTGTTGTCGTTGTTGTTGTTGAAATTTACCGTCGTGTTGATGATCCCGAACTGACCCGGGTCTTGTAGATTTGTGACGGTGTTGCCTACCACAGCGCCGGGCACATAATTGAGCGTGAGTGCCGGACTGCCCGGAGAACCCGGGTCGCCCAGTTGGACGTGGTTGAAGATATTGAAGGCCTGCACCGCAAACTCCATTGAGAAGCGCTCGGTTAGCTTTGTTTCCTTCGTGAGCGCGAGATCTATTTGCCAACTATCGAGAGCGCGGATAATGCCGTTCCCAGCATTGCCATAGCGGGTAAAGTTCCCATTCGCGTCCACAGGGGGCGCCTGGAATGCTGCGATGTTGATCAGCGGCACGCCGTTGTGTCCGCCTCCCGGCAGAGTCAACGGCACTCCCGGGACGATGTCGGGCCGAACGCTCGTCTGATCGTTGCCGTCTGGAAGCAAGTAGGTGCTTGCAAAACCGCCGGCGAAGAACTGGTTGTTGGGATTCGCAATGGGATTGCTCAAGTCCATTTGAACGGTCAGCGGGTGACCGGTGTGCCAGAGGCCAACGCTGCTTAGGCTCCAGCCCCCAACGATCTTGCCGAGAGCTCCGCCGTCGTTCCAATAGTCCTTACCCGGGCCGAACGGGAGTTCGTAAACGGCATTTACCGCGACGTTGTGGCGAATGTCAAAAACGCTCGGACCCTTATCGCAACTCAGACAATTCACGTTCTCCGGTCCATTCGACTCGCCGCCACCCACTGATCCATCGTTGATGGAATGAGACCACGTATAGCGCGACTGGAAAGAAAGACCCCTTGTGAAACGCCGTTCCAGGGATACGCCCAAGGCGTTGTAGGTGCTTGCTCCGATATCTCTCTTGATGTCAACCGAGCCAAAAGGATTTCCGCCCGGATAATATTGGTCCAGCGGCCGGACGCAATCGCTTTGATCGCCATTCAGCGTGACTGGAGTGCTACACAGGTCCACCCCGCCGCGCGAAAAGAGCCGGACGCCCCGGCTCCCAAGATACTGAGTCGAAAACAAGAAATTGGCGGGCAAGGTGTGTTCGATGGTCAAGCCCCACGTTTCAGCATAGAGATCGCGTCGGCCTTGCCGCTGCAACGCGCGCGGGTGGGAACCCGTCTTCGTGGTGCCGATGCTCGAAAGGTCAGGTGTGGTTTGTTCAAAAGCCGGATTCAATGTAACGGACGTGGTGGTCTTTATGCGGAAGGTATCGCTCTCAAGTCCGGCGTTCAGGTCGTCATTCTGCGCCGCTCCGTGATAAATGCCGAAGCCCGCGCGAACAACAGTCTTTCCGCGCAGCACGCTGGGAGCCCATGCCACGGCGATCCTGGGATCGAAATTCTTGTAATTCGGGTTATACAAAGTTGGATTTTTTGGACACGGAGGAGTGTTGATGGGACCGGGGTTCGGCGCAACGTTAAAGGACCCCGATCCCAGGCAGACGCCGTGGAATTGACTCAGGTCGAAGACCGTTGTCCGGTTGGTCGCCTCGTGGGCGACTCCGTAATATTCCCAGCGAAGCCCGGCGCTCAGCGTCAAGGTCGGTGTTACTTTCCATTCGTCCTGGAAGTAGGGCATATAGAACGTGCGCCGCAACCGGTGACAACACCAGGGAGCGTTGAACGTGATGTTGTCCAGTGTGGCGGTCACTAAAGAATTGTCGTCGCTGAAGTTCAGGACATTATCCGCGGTTATTCCCTGATTGAGCCGGACGCGGCGAATCTCCATGCCCATTTTTAAGGCATGCCGCCCATGGGCCCAAGTAAGATTATCAACGACTCCGTATGTCGTCCCGACCTCGATGTCGGCGGTGTTGTCATTGAGAGCCACAAAGTTATCCGTGTTTACGGCAAATGGCAGCGCGCTCGCTTGCGGGTTGTGAAACGGCGACCGATTGACATAGACCTTGGCCTCATTCAGTAGGTTCGGCTTGAAGGTCTGCTGTAGAGCCAGCAGGTAGTTCGCCGGATGATTTATGGTTTGCAGCTTATCCGCCGGAAGACTGCTGCCATTGGGCGCATTCACCAAACTGATGTCGCGCTGGGCACGACCATACAACAGAGTCTTATCGTTGATCTTGTGATCGATGCGCACCAGCCACGTATCTTCGTGAACTGTCGTAGGCGTTGCCGCAGTGAGGACGTCCGCGTCGGAGTTCGATTGACTGGGTTGGAAGGCGGCATCCGGGTAGGTAAAGCGAGGCGCGCACCCGTTGATGGTACCGGTTGAAGCCCGCCAGGGGAACGCCTCCATGATGCTGCACATCACCGGACTGGTGTTTAAAACCTGCTGCTGAAATGCGGGCCCTGGCACCGGGAATGGCTGCGTAATTGACTGCAACTGCCGCAGCCCTTCGTAGCTGAGAAAGAAAAACGTCTTATTCTTTTTGAGCGGCCCGCCGATCGTCATCCCATACTGTCCCATGCGGAATGGCGGCACAGCCGGGTTTCCGTTCAGGTCGAAGTCATTGAAATTACGCGCGTCGAACACGGAATTCCTTATGTAGCCAAACGCCGTGCCATGAAAGTCATTCGTGCCCGATTTAGTGACTAGGTCTATCTGACCGCCAGACTGAGTGCCGTATTCCGCATCGTACAAGGCGCTGTTGACGCGATACTCCTCGATCGCGTCCTGCGAAATTTGCAGACGCGTCTGCGATTTCTGGGCCTGCTCTTGAATACCGCCGGCGTCGACGCCGTCAATCTGGAAGTTGTTGTCATCGCGCGCACGGCCGGCGAAGCGTATCGTACGCTGATCGCCCCCTCCATCGTCCTGCGCAAAAGGCGCGAGCAGTGTGAAGCTGGCCCAGTCGCGCCCGTTGTTAGGGAGATTCGCGATCTGGTCCTCCCTAATGACGGTCGACGCCTCGGCGGACGCGCGGTTCTCGGGTTCGTCTGACGCTTTCACTTCCACCTTCTCCGCAACCGCGCCAACTGCAAGTTTGATATCCAAAGTGCGGGTCTGGCCGACTTGTATTACGACTTGTTCGATGACATGCGTTTTGAAACCAGCGCCGGTAACCGTTACCGTGTACCGCCCAACCGCCAAGCCGGGGAAGCGGTAATAGCCGTTCGAATTGGTTTGCTGTTCCTGGCTGATGCCGGTGTCGGCCGCCAGAACTTGCACCCTGGCACCCCGGATCACGGCTCCGGATACATCATTCACCGTCCCTTCGAGTTCTGCGCGATCGATTTGCGCGGATGCTCCTACCGAGGCGATCATTAGAAGCAACAAGGCCAGAAGTGTGGTTTGTGCCAGAGCGACGAGTGCTGTCGAGTGAAACGAGCAATTTCGTTGCATAATCCTCCTCAGCCGCGCGGAAAGGCAATTTTGTCGTCAGATACCTTGGTTTTATTTTGGTGGTGACTCGCGATTCTAGGAAGGTGTTGTGAATGAGATGTTAAAGGAAGGTTAATGTTTGACGAGAGTTCTCTCGCACGCCGGGCGGCAGGAGTTCGCGGGCGCGGTACCGGGGAGTGGGCAATCCTTATGGAGAGCGCAGGCTGCTTATCATCGAGACGTAATCGAGACGTAAAGGAATCTGCGCGCTCCCACCATTCCGGGGCTGGTCGGCGGGGCGGCTTGGGACTTATCCTTTTGACTTGAGCACTGGTTCTTACGGCGATTGGATCGGGGAACGGCTTCGCATGAGGGTCGCATGAAGATGACTGCCAAGGCCGACAGTGAACGCTTCCGGAGCGGCGCGAACCAGTATGCCGTCTACCTCGAGACACCCGAGGGCCGATTGCGCACCGACTTGGCATTCGCCAACCTCGAGGATTTTCTTCCCCGGTCGCAGTCCAAGAAGTCGTTGTGTGCGCTGGATGTCGGGTGCGGCACGGGAGTAGCAGCGATTCGCCTGGCGCGTCTAGGCATGCACGCCACGCTGCTGGATTCCTCTCCAGCTATGCTGGATATCGCGAAGCGCGCGGCACGAGAAGCAGGGGTTACGGACAACGTCGTATTGCAACACGGCGACGCTACCCAATTGGCGAACTTGTTCCCCCTTCGATCGTTCGATGTAATTCTTTGCCACAACATCCTGGAATATTGCGACGATCCGGCTGCAGTGTTGTGCGACGCGGCTCGCGCCTTGCGGGATTCATCGGCAATATTATCCGTTCTCGTACGTAACCGGGCCGGCGAAGTATTCAAGGCCGCAATCCAGGCAGGCGATTTGGCTGCAGCGAAAAACGGACTCACCGCTGAGTGGGGACAAGAGTCTTTGTATGGAGGCCGGGTACGACTCTTTACGTCTGATAGCCTGCAAGCCATGTTGAAAGCGGCCTCGCTGGCGGCGATTGCCGAGCGAGGTGTACGCGTCCTTGCGGACTATTTGCCGCCACAGGTTTCTCGCAGCGCAGACTACGAACGGATTTTTGAACTGGAGCGGAAGCTGGGCAGCCGGCCAGAGTATGCCGCCGTCGCGCGCTACACACAATGCTTCGCACGTTTGCCTTGATGGTTGATGGAGAAGGGTCCATGAATAACGTCGCCAACAAATCTTCATCCCTCCCATCCAGCGCGAGAGCGCCTGATGCCATGATTTCGCTTGGGCTCGGGCTCACCAACGAATGTAACCTCTCCTGCGCCTTCTGCTACCGGGATCCGACCCGCACTGATCGCCTCTCTCTGGATCAGGTAAAGTCCGTCATGGAACGACTGCCGATCCGTTCGGTGAATCTGGGCACCGGTGAGAACGGCATGCATCCGGAGTTTAAAGCGATTCTGACTTACCTGCGCAAAAAACCCATCAAGCTTACGATCACTTCCAACGGCCATAGTGTCGCCGTGTTAGAAGACGACGAATTGCGCGCCTTTCACGACATCGAGTTTTCTCTCGATTACCCGACGCAGGCGGAACAGGATGCACAGCGCGGAAACGGGAATTGGGGGTTGATCCACGGGCAAGCAGAGCGTTGCGTAGGGCTCGGCATGCCGGTAACCGTCGTCGCGGTAATGATGAAGGCGAACTACATGCGCCTGGCGGAGGTCGCGCAAGTAGCCAAACAGTTTGGCGCTCCCCTGCGCGTGAACGTTTACCAGGCGGTGCGATCCGACATCTATGCGTTGTCCTATGAAGAATATTGGGAGGGGTTCCGGCGTCTTTTTGCGGAAACAGACGTGATCGCGATTGGCGAGCCGCTGGTGCGAGCGATGGCGGGTCTACCGCCACTTCCGGGAGGATGTGGCGTAAGCACCGTGAGGGTTACGCCGCGCGGCACGACACAGCCCTGCGTTTATTGGCCTGGATCGGGAGAGCCGCTTTCAGACTTGATCTCTGCTGGCGCCGACATTCTGGGCTCGACATCCTTCGAGCAGGCACGGACACTTCCTGAGGCCTGCAATCCGTGCGAGTTCCGCGAGTCCTGCCACGGCGGATGTGCTGGGCGGCGGCGCTTGCAGGGCGCACTCCTAGAACCTGATTGTTATTGTCCGATCATTCGAGGCGAACGCCCAAGGCTCGAGATCCGCATGGCCGCAAATCGCGATTTGCCCAAGCTGAGCAGTTCGTGCACCACCGTCGTGATCGCCAGGTAGTCGGATTTGGGCCCACTCGCGAACGAGTCCTGCAGTTCCTACAACGACTTACAGTCCGACTTGGTCCTTTTGGGGTCGATTAGACAGCGCAACCGATTTGCACATAATGAGTGTAATCGCCTGATAGCGTTACAGCGTCTGAAATAAAACGAATGCCCGATTCAGGAGGCTACCCGAAGCGGCTGTGGGCAGGGCGTCGAAACGCGCCCATGAAATCGTCCAGTTCTTGGAGCGAGAACGG
>Ga0210407_10003855_pt1 | contig 11999 bp, 11 predicted proteins | sample IncBWC27MmetaG_FD_150860 | JGI IMG/M metagenome (GOLD analysis project Ga0210407, IMG submission 150860) | Forest soil microbial communities from Barre Woods Harvard Forest LTER site, Petersham, Massachusetts, United States - Inc-BW-C-27-M | ecosystem: Environmental > Terrestrial > Soil >... | reverse complement strand
GGCTGACCCGAACATAACTTTTCAGATCACCATCTCCGGAACACATGACTGGTTCAATCCAACCAATGTGCAACCGGCGCATGTGACGGTAACGTTAAGTCCACCGCCACCGCCACCACCACCGCCACCGCCGCCACCGCCTCCCGGTGACGGCAGCAGAGTTCTTCGAAATGCGGTTGACGCTGCTCTGGCTGCAACTACTGAAGCAGCGCAGTTTGCAGCTGTTCTCGTCGTTATGGAGGTGATAGGATGACCAGCCCAACCTCAGAAAAAGCAGTATGGCCTTTCGACATAGGAATTGTGGGCCTTGGCATTGTGGGAACTCACCAGATCACACGCGAAGCCGAGCAAGTAATCGAGCGATGTAAGCGTACTTATGTGATCGAGTCCGGATACGGCATCACTGACTACCTGAAAACCTTGTGCCCGAAGGTGACGAGTTTGGGGCCGCTTTACGAAAAAGGAAAAAGCCGTTTACCCACTTATCGAAAGATGGCGGCTACTGTAGTGACTGCGGCTCTGAGGGACTCGCCGGTATGCCTGGCAGCGTATGGACATCCTTGGGTCTACTGCTACCCTACAACCCTTATCACCCGGGCCGCGAGAGCGCTCAAGTTACACGTCGAAGTGTTTGCCGGCATCTCTGCCTTTGACACACTGCTGGTCGATATAGGCATTGACGTTGCCCTTGATGGAGTACAGATGTACGAGGCGACAGATCTTCTCCTGCGCCGCCGGCCGATCCAAAATGACGTGGCCTGCGTAATTTGGCAGTCCACGATTTTGAGCGACCCAACCTATCCAGACAAACCGTATCACGCACAGCACTTTGAGCCGCTGGAGCATTACCTGACGCGGTTCTATCCTGCCGACCACGAGGTGATCCTGGTCGTTTCCAAGACATTCCCAATGCTTCGCTCAATTGTCCGGCGATTTCCCTTGAAACATCTAGCGACGGAAATCCAGCGCGCTCCACCGCTCGCCACACTCTTCATTGCGCCAGTGTCCAACCGGCCTATCCAGGACGAAGCATTGCTCAAGAAGATGATGTCGCCAGGCGGGCAGGCCGCGAAGGCGTCTCCTCCGCGACCCGGACGGCCTGTGGTAGGACCACAGCCGCCGAAACGAAGCTGACGAGAACATTTCGTTCTTACCACATGCGGACAGGTCGTGGCTGTGGTCCACGATCTGTTTCCATGGTTTCTCAAAATGCGCGACGCGGGACCGTCGAAGAGTTTCATTGTGGCTGCGACGCCGAGAACCGGCAGCGGATTGCTTTGTCATGGCCTGATCGCGACTGGCATCGCGGGGTGCCCGGCGGAGTGCTTCGCGCCGCATTTACGGGCCATGTGGTGCCAATATTGGTCGCTTAGTCCGGACGCGAACTTCAACGACTTTCTCAGCGCCGCAATCCGGTACGGTACCACAACCAATGGAGTGTATGGCCTAAAGATCCATTGGATGCACTTTGCAGACTTGGCCAGGGACGCCTGGCCTCCCTCTGGATACGACGATCCGCTGCAGCGCCTGTTTCCGGAGGCGAGATTCATAAACATCGTGCGGCGGGACCGTCGAGCTCAAGCTCTGTCGTATTTTCGAGCGTTAGCAACTGAGGAGTGGGAAAGATTTGAAGGTGCCAACGATGTGCCGAAGGAGCCACCCGCTTTTGATGCCGATGCAATTCTTTCCCTTGAAGCCGACTTAAGCCTGCAACAACAAGCTTGGGAGGAGTATTTCTTCAAACGCGGTATTGTTCCTCTCGTTGTCGAATACGAAGCTCTCGCTCAGAACTATGCGGCAGAGATAGCGAGAACGATCGGATTCCTTGGTCTGGATCCATCGGTCGCACAAGCGGTCCCTCCGCCTCAGCTCGTTCGTCAAGCCGACGAACTGACGTCACGGTGGCGCAGCCTCATGGAATCCATCGAATCGCGAGCCACAGCGCTGTGAACGCCCGGCGCAGCATTGTTGTAGTCGAGGGTCTGTACCAAGATCCCCATGCGGTGCGGGATTTTGCGCTGCAGCAACCCTATTATCTTCCCTATGAAGATGAGAAGGAGGTGCTGTCTGGTCAACGCCGTGCCAGTTGGTGGGCCACTCGTTTTAAGCTGTACGCCGACTGTCCTTTCAAGTCTTCTGTTCGATTAATCGAACTCCTCGAGGAGTCCGTCGGAGAGGCCATTGACATGGAACATTGGCGCGCGTCATTTCCGTTGGATGTCCATTCGAAGCCACTACCCGATCTTGGAGAAGCGACCCATACGTGCCTGTGGAACTGTTGCTTTCATGTCAAGCCTGACAACGGACAAGAACTCGGGGCCGGTGTGCACAATCACGTTACCGACCGGTGGAACTCCGTGGGTCCGAACGGTTGGGCCGGCATCGTCTATCTCAATCCCGTCGCGCCCCTGGACGGTGGTCTGCATCTGTGGCGCAATGTCGCGGTCGAGCGGCAGTACGACTGGATGACTCCAGCAGAGAACTGGGATCTCATCGACTCATTCGGTAACCTTTTCAACCGACTGCTGCTGGTCCGTGGCGATATCCCGCACAGCGGCGCGAGGGGGTGGGGTGATACGTTGGAAAACGGCCGGATGTATCAGACGTTCTTCTTCAAGACCTTGCCGAGGAGAAAGATCTGGCCTGTCACGCTGCCCGAAGTCGGGGTAGAGATATGATCGAACTGGCGGACGTTTTGGTTAACCGAGCATGGCTGCGTCGAGAGCGGCCATTCCCTCACGTCGTGGCACAAAACGTCTTCCGGGAAGACTTCTACGAACAACTGGCGGACCAGTTGCGACAAATTCTGGTTCGCGGGTTGAGCGAGACGCCTTCGCCTTACCTTTTCTCACGAAGCATCCCCGGCTATGATTCGTATGGAATTGGATTTGATCGTTCCATCACCGGTCCCGCGTCGCTTTTTATTTCGTCCGCTTGGCGAGACCTGATGAGCGGCCTGTTCAGTATCGGCGTGACGCCCTTTGTTTTCGGCGGTTCGCACTACCACTCGGTAGGGAGCAAGAACGGTTTCGTCCACAGCGATTTCAACCCGGTTTGGTTTCGCCGCCAAAACAACGGAAACATTCAGGTCCCCAGCAGCGATGTTTGTTCTTACACGCGCGGAGCAGGGCCGCTCGCGGAATCGGAGAAGGTTCAAGTCGTCCGGGGCGCGGTCGTGCTTTTTTTTCTTCTCAATGACGGGTGGCGTCCGGGCGACGGAGGGGAGATCGGATTGTTCTCCTCGTCCGGTTCGGACGTTCATCAGCTAGCACTATCCTGCGCTCCCCTTAACAACAGCCTGGTGGCTTTCGAGTGTACGCCGGACTCTTTGCACGGCTTCCTTTCCAACACCCGGCTGCCGCGCACCTCGATCATTATGTGGGTCCATCGGACGCTGGAGGAAGCCAAAGAGCGATTTGGAGAGGGCCGGCTCGACCGGTGGAAGGAATGAAGCGGACCTGCCTATTGACTGGGGCAAGCGGCCTGTTGGGGACGGCATTCATTGAGCGTTGCCACGATCTCTACACGATCATCGCAGTCCACAATCGAAATCCGGTTCAGTTTGCCGCGCAAGATCAGAGATTCGTCGACCCCCTGGCGCCGACTCGACTTATCGCGGCTAACGAGCACCCGGTGCACTCCATCCGAGCCGACATTTGCGAGCCGGAAGCCGTCGATCGCGTCGTCACTGAAGTGAAGGCTCAATTTGGCAACATTGATCTCTTAATACACGGGGCGGCCATTCGTGCGTGGGCGCCCGTCCTTACGGCAACCGGCCTCGATGCTGCCGAGGCGGTGCTCAAGACAAACGTTTTGGCCCCGCTTCGGCTTTCGGTTGCAGTCGCACGGCTCCTGTGGCAATCGGACTGCACGGGGAACCAACAGCACAATCGCAACATCATTAATATCTCGAGTTCGGCTGGTCTATTCGTGTATCCGGACCAAGGGCAGGCACTTTACGGGATCTCAAAGGCTGCCTTGAACTACTCGACCTATCACTTGGCCAATGAGTTCTGGGACATTGGTGTTCGGGTCAACGCGTTGGCCCCGGACACGTTCCCGGGCCGAGTTTCAACCGCCGAGGTTGTCGACGCAATTCTCGACCTGGACGCTTCGAAACAAACCGGACAGATCATTTCGCTGCTTGGTCCTTAAATTCGCGAGGAACCATGGATCCCCGCAGGGCGATTGCCTTTTCAAAGAAGATTAACGGCTGGTACGCCGAAGAGGAGCTGGAAGCGTTGTGGAAGATGTGTGTCGATGCAGTCCAGTCCTGTGGCATCGTCGAAGTGGGTTGTTTTGCCGGAAGAACGTCGTCACTGCTGGCGCATTTCGTTAAAACGCTAGCGGCCCCGGTCCCTCTCATATTCATTGATCCGTACTCTCCGGATTACATGAAGGGTTTCAATATTGAGGGGGCGAAATCGCAATTCACCAGCTGCTTGCGTGAAATTGGAACTCCTTACAAACTCATCGAAAGGCGCACCGTCGACACCAACCCGGCCGACCTTCCCTCGCAGATAGATCTAGTCCATGTCGATGGCGATCACACCAAGAACGCAGTGGAGAACGACTGCCAGCTACTCTTGCCATTGGTTCGTGAGGGAGGGATCGCTTGCTTCCATGATTATGGGCGACAGGCTTTCGCAGTGACTGCCGTCGTAGATAACATGTGTGCTGACTGGACGCTTATCGGCACGTTCGGCACGGTGAGAGCTCTGCGAAAGAAAACAAAAGCCCCGATGCAGAGCGAACGATTTCAAGACACGCGAGCACTTTGGGCATAGTGCGCGATTCTTCGTGCGCTCAGGTCTGCGTCCTCATTGTGGGCTAAAGCCCGCCCCTCCTGCTCAGGTGTCCTTCGTCAGCCAAGGACCAGTTCGTTACCGTTCCATTCGCAGTTGGGGCAGCGCCAGATCAGAAGGTGAACGTGCCGTGCAACTGTATTAACCGTGGCGAAGCATCCGCTCCCAGGAACGAGCCAAAGATGCTGGTGGGGGAGGCCACGGGATTGATGATTTGGCCGAAGGTGGACGATGCCACATCGGCATCCGGCTGATCGAAGTGCGGATGGTTAAAGACGTTAAAGAACTGCGCCCCCACTCCAAAGTGAGCGCCTTCCCAGTGAGGAATCGCAAACTCTTTGCTAATGGCGAAGTCGCTGTTGAAGAAACTCGGACCGGTGAACTGGTTGCGGCGCTGATCGCCGAATCCAGTCGTGGCAGGACCGAAGTTCGAAGCCAGCAGGCAGGGAGTGGCCGGGTTGGCAGCCTGACTCGTACAGCTTCGGCCTCCGCCAAGAACCGCCGCTGGAATTGACGAGGTAGCGGCGATCCCATAGTTGTTGCCATTCAAGATGCCGTAGGCATTGGAATCGACCACCGTAAACGGCAACCCGGAACGCGCAAACACCGTACCGGAAACCGTCCAACCTCCCAAAACGGAGCTCGGGCCAAACTTGTATGGCAAGTTATACACGTAGTTCACGCTTAGATAATGCCGGGTATCGTAGTCGGAATTACCGGAGTTCAAGTGACGCAAGTTGAAAGGATCTATCGGAGCCAGGATACTGGTGTTCGTCGTCGCGTTGAAGTTCAGGAGCCCTCCGTTGGAAACATCATCCTGAGCGTGGCTATAGGTGTAGTTTGCCTGCAACGTCAAGTTCGTGGTGTGGCGCGTGACCGAGGCCGTCAGGCCGTTGTAGTTGGAATCTCCAGTCGACGAAGTCTCGGTCACGGTGGAAAACCGCGGATCGATGGCTGAAGTCGGCAGGCTGCCAAACTGGCTAACGGCCGGCGGATTGCCGTTGTTGAGCGCGGTCAGACAATTCTGGTCACAAAATGCGTTCAGCCCCGGATTCTGTACCACCTCATGTACGCCGTGGTTCCCAACATAGTTCACCGACAAGGACGTCTTTTGACCCAGCTCTTGCTGGATTTCGAGGTTCCACTCCTGATACCGCGGGTTCTGGATGCGGGCTGCGACCGTAGTAAGCGTAGGCGGAGTAAAACCCGGTACGGTGTTCTGAATGCTGGCAAGTGTGCCGCCCTTGGCGAACGCAGCGAGGAAAGCAGCATTACTTTGGGCCGCCAATTGCGCCTGGTTGCCTGCAACAGCCGGGGAAAGTGGACCGCCAGCGATGTTGAACCCGGCTTGCAACGGTGGGTTGCTGAGCAACTGATCGGCAATGTTGCCGGGGAAGGAATCGGCAAACAGGCCGAAGCCTCCCCTGACGACTGTGGTCTTGAGGCCAAAGGGCGTCCAAGCGAAGCCGAACCGAGGCAACCACTCGATATTTGTGTAGTTCGGCAGAACTGCGTGCTGTCCAGACACAATCGCCTGGTTGTAAGGCTGGTTCGGGTCGTGAGAAACGTTGAGAAAGCTTCCGCTCAAGTGCGCAAAGCAATTGGTCTGACATACCGGATCGGAGAAGTGCTCGCCGCGCAACGAGAAAGTCAGCTTGAGGTCGGGCTTCACCCGCCACTCATCCTGTCCGTAGAAACCCAGATCGTAAAGAGCAACCGGCTGGCTCGTCTGCGACGGGAAGCTCTGGAAGTAAACTCCGCCATTTCCGTTAAAGAAGTTCTGCAAAGATGTGGTGTTGCTGGCGCCGATCGAACCAATTCCCGGATCGAAGTCACTGATGTTGTTGCGCCGGAAACTGATTCCAGCTTTCAGCGAGTGATTCCCCTTCGCGATGGAGAAGTCGTCCACGAATTCATACTGGCTCACGTTCCGGCCCTGAGGTACGATTCCAAAAAATCTTCCTAGTGAAGAAAATGCTCCCCCTGAGAAGGCAATACGGAAAGGCAGAGCCTGCTGAGCTGCTTGCAGATTGTTCAGGTTGAACAGAGCCGAGTAGTACTGCCCCGACGCGATGAACTGGTTTACCGCGTTGGCCCCGAAGGTGTGGGTCTCGACCAGTTGGCCTTCGTACTGCGGCTGACGGCTTCCCAGGTTGAACAACGGTGAAATCGCATCTGTGTTCGAGGCTTGGAAACCGTGGTCGGTGCGGAAGTGACCGAACAACCGATCATTGTTGCCCAGGATCTGATCCACTCGAGCCGTTAACAACCACTCGGTGCTCAACTGTCCTACGTTGGAGTTGAACTGAAGCGCGCAAGGTCCGCCACCGGCCAGAGCGAAGGTTCCACACCCGTCGCCGGTCGGGTTTCCGTTAACATCTTGTCCGGGCGCCAACACATCCTGGGCCCGGCCTGCTCCCGGAGCATTGTTGTAGAGGTTAAACAGCCCTTGATAAAACGGGACCGACGCCGGGCTGGCGTTGGCCAGGTTTGCCAACGTGGCGGACTCGAACTGCGAACTTGGAATGCGGACGTTAAGGCTGGTCGGCAACACGAAGCGCAGTCCTTCGGTGTCCAGGAAAAAGAATGTCTTATCCTTCTTAATAGGCCCGCCAATTGACGCCGCCCACTGATTGGCGTTTACGAAAGGCCGGGGCGTGCCGCTTTGATTGTTGAAGTAGCTGTTGGCGTTGAGAATACTTCCATTCCACCAATACAGAGCGTTTCCATGAAAGTTGTTGCCGCCAGATTTGGTCACGTAATTGACATTGGCGCCGGCCAAGGTCCCGTACTCGCCGGAGTAGCCGTTGGTCACAACCGTGGCCTGGTCCACGTCGTTGTTCCCCAGCAACAGATTCGTGGCGCCAGAGTTGTTGACGTTTAAAAATGGATCGTTCTCGTTCTGCCCGTTCAACGTGAAAAGGTTTGAGGTCGCAGGCAATCCGTAGGCGGAAAAATTACCACTGCCGCCCTGCGTGTTTTGGATCACTCCAGGCGCAGTCTGCGCAATGTAGCTCAGATCATTACCCGGGTTCGGTACTTGAGATATCTGCGCCTGATTGAAACTGGTGGAGACATCAGCATTGTCGGTCTGTAGCAAGGTGTTATCTGAGGTAACTTCGAGTGTCGTTGAGGCCTGACTAAGAGCCAGAACTATGTTGAGCGTGGTTGCCTGACCTATGGTTACTGCGCCGCGCATTGTTACTTCCTGGAAGCCGGGAACTGCGACCGACACGGAATAGTTCCCCGGGGCGAGCAGAGAAAAGCGGTAGGTGCCGCGATCACTGGTCGATTGAACCTGGGTATTTCCCTTTTCATCGCTCTTTAGGGTTACTTGTGCGTTAGGTATAACTGCACCCGAAGGATCAGCGACTAATCCCACGATGTCACCCGAGGTAACAGATTGAGCTTCGAGTTGCGATGCGCTTCCGACAAGAGCTAGCAGCAATAACATCACGGCCGAGACTTTTGGCAACAACGACCAAAGGGTAGCCGACCAGGTATTTAGGTCATTCGTGGTCCGACGAGTCCATACTTTATTGAGTTTCACAGCATTTCTCCTCGTTGAGATGCGGCTCTTGATAGACTTTTTGGCGGAAGCTGGCTATTTGCGCTTACGATGCTTTTCGCTGACGCAAAGTTACGCGTTCAAACCAGGGGCCGCAGCTTTTCCATGTGCTCGGAAAGAACCGGCTTTCACGATCATGAAAGGAGCACAGTCACGGCCAACCCCGGTTTGAATCAACTAGCTCGAGACAGGAATGAACGCCGCTGCAACCGGCACGAAGATCGAGACGTACTAAATTTGGAAACCGTCGAAATTCGAGTTATGAATTTCAAGAAGATTGAGTAGCCACGGGGATCTCATAGCTGGCGCCAGAAGCAGCCGTTTGAGTGCGAAACTGAACGGAAGAGGCGGGTAGCTCGGGTCGGCAGTGATGATCCTTGAGAATCCCAAGCCTTGGACCGTCTTTGTAGGGACTTTGGGCGTTTCTCGACGCTATTTTGGAGTGGCTTCGATGATGCTCTGCGGGGCCATAGTTGGAATGATTCTCGTAAGCCTGTAATCGGCGGCATCAAGCAGGGCGGACCACTCAGCCTTCGTCCGTTCCCGCCCTCCCGTCATAACCATCATGTTCAGATCAAGAAGTTTGCTGAAGGAGGCGGAATTCGTATCCGGGACAATCGTGTCAACTATCAGTACCCTGCCATTCTTTTTCGTGGCCGCACGACGACAGTTTCCCAGGACCGTGATGGCACAGTCGTCGTCCCAATCATGCAGCACTCCGCACAGCAGGTAGGCGTCGGCTCCGTCTGGAACCGACTCGAAGAAATTTCCCGCGATATAGGAACACCGGTCGTTATCAGTATCTGTCTGCACCCGATTGGCTGACTCGACAGTCTTGGGCAAATCGAAAACAATACCTGTCATCCCTGGATTCAACTCAAGAATCCTTCGCAGCAACCTGCCCTCGCCACCTCCAACATCCACCAGAGAAGAGATTCCTGAGAAATCGTAGGCGAGCAAGACCGCGTGAGCCAATAGGGATGACACGTCCGTCATGCCCCGATTAAACGCGTCGGCGGCATCAGCGTTTTGCTGCAGGTAGTCGAAGAGGCTTGTTCCAAACACGTAATTGAAGGCCGTAGATCCCGTTCGAACACTGTGAAGAAGCTCGCCACAGGCCTGGTAATGAATTTCGCCCATCGTAATCACTAGAGCCTTAAGAGATCCAGGGACGTCAGTCCGAAGCGGTTCCGCAAGGCGGGAAAGAGCAAAACTGTCGTTCTCGAGTCGCGAAAAGATGCCAACACTTGATAATGCTCGAAGCATTCGATAAAGCGAGGGTGCATCCGAACCGGTGGCGGTGGCCAGAACCGCGCACGATTGCGGACCAGCCTCTAACAAGTCGGCAACGCCGAGCTTAGCAGCGACATAGATTGCCTGAGACAGCCAATAAGCCGTTGCCATCTGGAATAGAACAGGAGGAAGCGGATCATCGCCATTCGCGCGGATGGGTCTTGCGGGGAACAGTCGATCGCTGAGAAGCAGCTTCAGCTCCGCCCAGGTGCGGTTTTTTCTTGCTCCTTGAAGAACGTTGAGCAGCGGCCGGATTGCCAATCGGGCTACCATCTGAGCAGTGCGACCTCCGCGGCCATTCCCGGGCCCAGGGCGATCATCACTCCCCAGTCGCCGGGCTGCGGATCGCCGTTACGCACAACCTCATTCAGTACAAACATCACTGTGGGCGACGACATGTTCCCGTAGTTTCGTAAGACAACCCGGGAGAAACGCAGTTGGACGTCTGTAATTCCAAAGTGCCTTTGAACGCTGTCAATTACTTTGCGCCCGCCGGGATGAACCGCCCAGAAGCGAATATCAGACTGGGCAAGCCCATTTCTCTGCAGCAGGTGCTGGAGCGCCGTTTCGATCATAGGACCCGCGAGATGCTGAATGGATACTCCCAGCACGATTCGCAGCTTTCCGCCGCGATGTTGAAGACCAACTTCCTCGATGTGCTCGGTATCGAGGCAGGTCTCGAAGTCAATGATTTTCGGATAAATGATCTCCCGATAAACGACCTCCGGATGACCGTGGCCCTCTTGTTGTTCCGCGCCGAGCAAGAAGGCGGCTGCGCCATCCGCGCAAATCGCGTTGCCGACCACGGTCTCGAGGGTGTTATCGACGTAGTAGCAGGCAGAACAAATCTCGACGGCCAGTACTAATGCTTGACGGCCGGGGTTTGCGCGAACGAAATCGGCCGCCCGCTGCAGCGCAGGAAGCGCGCCGGCACAGCCAAGACCAAGAATGGACGCTCGCTGCACGTTCTGGCGGAAGCCCATGTGTGCGATGAGACGGCTGCCAACATCCGGACAGACATAACCCGTACAGCTACACACCGCCAGGAAATCTACATCCTGCACGGTAGAGCCGGCGGACTCAAGGCAATCCAGAATCGCGCGGCAACCTGTTTTCACGGCGCCGGAAAGATAGCGCTCATTCAGTTGATCGGAAGTTTCATGGCGATTCAGCGTACCTCCAAAATAAAAGTGCCGGTATTCGATGTCGCTGTTGAGGAAAATCTTCCGAATGCGTTCGCTTTCGTAACCCGCAGCGTAGAAGCTTTGCTCTTGCGTGAGCCGAATCGGCGGGTTCGCCGTTCCAATTCCAAGGATTCGTGGGGAGTTCACTGGGGCCCCACCGTTTCCTGCGGCGAATTGGTTTGGCGGTTAGGATCGCCGGCTCCGAGCTCCGCCTCCAATTGAGACTTAAAACTGCGGGTTGCATTCTCGAGCTGTGCTTTGGCCCGCGCTACATGGGCAAGGATTGCGGGCAGCCGTTTTGGCCCCAACAAGAGCAATCCGAGCACAAGTACGAACATCATTTCCGTGCCAATCCCCACGATTTACTCCTTGACCACGCCGTGATCGGCAGCAACGTTAGCGATTGCTGGGGCCGGCTTCTCGTCTTCGGCTTTCATGGCTGCCTTAAAGCCGCGGATTCCCTCTCCGATTCCTTTGCCGAGCTCCGGAAGTTTCTTGGGCCCGAATACCAGCAATGCAATTCCGAAAACAACTAGCAGATGTGTAGGTTGCAACAATCCTTCAAACATAGGTTCTCCTTGAAATGCGATGAGAAAACGTCAAGTTGCGGAAACATGCAGGGTGGTGCGATTCACCGCTTCTAATTGATAGCCTTCTCCTCAATCTCCATATGTCGCGGGGGCTGTCAGTTCTGGCTGGCGATCCGCCGGCTCTGAAACCACCCACAATCCATCGCGATTTAACACATAAATGAAATTCCGCTCGTCCTGGAGCCACTTGACGACTCCCGTGAACTTTTGCACAACTCGCGGGGCGGCAGGATTGGACAGATCCCAAAGTACAAGGTCATCATTAGACGTGCTGCCGCCCTGCATCGAGCGCATCCCGCTCTCCGCGATGATGGCCAGGTTGCCGGTCACGTTCATGCTGCCCGAAGCAGATGGATCCGGCCAGGGGATTACTCCAAGAGCCTTCGCCTGCGAGGGCTTGCTAACATCGATAATCGAGATGCCCTCATCTTTCGAGTGCTGCACATAGAGGTAGTATTTGTCATCTGCTTTTCTCTGCATCGCCATATCAACGACCGAGAGGCCGCTAAACGAGATGTGCGCGACGACGTGAGCTTCGTTCTCAGATTGTTTTGCTTTG
>Ga0210407_10003852_pt1 | contig 12002 bp, 8 predicted proteins | sample IncBWC27MmetaG_FD_150860 | JGI IMG/M metagenome (GOLD analysis project Ga0210407, IMG submission 150860) | Forest soil microbial communities from Barre Woods Harvard Forest LTER site, Petersham, Massachusetts, United States - Inc-BW-C-27-M | ecosystem: Environmental > Terrestrial > Soil >... | reverse complement strand
CCTTTGAAGAGTTCGTCCATGTTGAGCACTCGTCAGCTCTATCGTTCGAACAATCAGCCGGCAAGTTATGCGGCGTTAACCCAGTTCGCACCAGAGCCGCTCCCAAGATCGAGGTCCATTTCGTGGAGAGCGACGAACTGCCCACCGGTACTGGGGAGCCAGGCACCGCCGCGATCTCGGGTGCAATCGGCAACGCGATCTTCGCGGCAACGGGCAAGCGGTTGCGCAAGCTTCCGATTGGAAAGGTCCCGGCCAACACCTGAGAAAAGCCGCCAACCTTAGCAACGGCTGGTTCTCCGAGGTTCTAGGCGACGCTTCTTTGGCACGTCCAGAGATTTGCGCCACAGCATCTGTCGCGGCCTGGACAAGTCGTACGGCAACAGGAACGGCGGCGTCTGCAACTGCCGGCAATCAAAGTTGGAGACACGCGGTGAGGTTCAAGCTGTTTATTCTTGTGGCACTGCTCGTCGCTGTGCAGTCGGGCTTGGCAGGTGCGCAGGAGGGCGCCGCCGAGCGAGGACGCGTACTCTTTCTGCGACAATGCGGCGTCTGCCATCAAGTAGCGCAACCGCGCAATGGTCTGGGCCCCACCTTGCAGGGCGCCAAAGGTCGGCCAGTCCGTAGCCAACCTTCTTTCCCTTGAAATCCGGAGACATCCTATGCGTAAGCGTCAACTTGGAAAAAATGGTCTGACGGTCTCGGAGCTCGGCTTCGGCTGCATGAGTCTGAGTTCCGGCTACGGCGCACCCACCGAAAAGAAGGCGGCCATCGCCGTCATCCGCGCAGCTTACGAGGGCGGCGTGACCTTCTTTGATACGGCCGAAGTCTACGGTCGACGAGCGAATGAGGAGTTGGTTGGCGAGGCGCTCGCGCCGTTCCGCGACCGGGTGGCGATCGCTACGAAGTTCGGCTTCGACCTGGACAACCACCCCGGCCTGAACAGCCGCCCTGAGCACATAAAGAAAGTTGCCGAGGCATCCCTCAAGCGGCTGAAGACCGACGTGATCGATCTCTTCTACCAGCATCGTGTCGATCCGAACGTGCCGATCGAGGATGTTGCCGGCGCCCTGAAGGACCTCATCCAGGAAGGTAAGGTGAAGCACTTCGGTCTGTCCGAGGCGACTGCCCGAACGATCCGCCGTGCCCATGCCGTTCAACCGGTCACCGCCGTGCAGAACGAGTACTCACTTTGGACGCGCAACTGGGAGGCAAACGTGCTTCCGATGTGCGCGGAACTTGGCATCGGTTTCGTGCCGTGGAGCCCGGTCGGCCAGGGCTTCCTGACGGGGAAGATCTCAGAGAGAAGTGCATTTGATAGCGAATCCGATCTGCGGGCCGAATTCCCCCGCTTCACGCCTGAGGCAATTCGCGCCAACCAGCCCGTGCTCGATCTGCTGAATGATATGGCAGCGCGCAAACAAGCAACACCCGTGCAGATCGCATTAGCCTGGCTGCTGGCGCAGAAGCCGTGGATCGTGCCGATTCCTGGGACGACCAAGCTCGAGCACCTGGAAGAAAACCTGGGCGCCGCCGAGGTCGAGCTGAACGACACTGACCTTCGCGATATCAGACAGGCCTTCGCAACAATCCGCGTGCAAGGCGAGCGACTGTCGGAACAATACATGGCGAGCGTCGACCGTTGATCGCACTGCCTCAAATTTGGTAACCACGATTACGCGGCTAGTTTGGGAATCGATCGTTCGACCAATCGCAAGAATCGGGTGTTGCGAGCCCGCGCAACCACTCCACAATTCACTTCGGTAGCCTGAGCTACGATCCTTGACGCCCGGCTGCGCCGAGCTCGAATTGGGTTCAAATCCCATTCCTCGGCAAACCGCCCCGCCGGATGAGCCCCGACTGGCTCAGTGGCTCCCCTGACTGAGCCGAGAAAACCGACGGCGGTACTCCGAGGGGCTCAAGCCCACGATTTTGCGGAATACGCGGCGAAATCCTCCAGCATCGTCATAGCCAACGCTTGACGCTATTTCATCGACACTCGTTCGTGAGAACTCCTGTCGATTTCGGTTTCAATGTGGGACTGGCGGAGTTCGAGAAATCAATGTGTTGCGGAAAGTGAGTCCCGCGACATTTTCGGTTTCAATCGAGACTGAGGAGACGTTTCCTCTGTTTCAATTGTGACTGGTTGACCTCGTGATCGTCTTCTTGACGAGTGCATCATTCTCATCCGCGACGTGCCCCACACTTGAAGCGGAACGCCGAAACATTTTCCCGCACAACTTCTTGTAAGCGAACGGCTGGACAAGCACGTGCGAGGTCGAATTGAACCAGATGCTGGCTTAGCCCGACCGCACCATATCTTCGGTTTTAATTGGGACTGAGCCTGGATTCCGGTCCCAATTGAAACCGGACAAATCGATGGGATAGTGTCCCCAGTCCCACATTGAAATCGAAATCGACAGGGATCCAGTCCCAATTGAAATCGAAATAAATCCTGACGGAGCTCCACAGTCCCACATTGAAATCGAAATCGACAGCCGTCGAGACCGGGGCCGAGTGCGCATTTCAGGCGCCGTCATCGCTGCTCGTCCGCTTCGTCATGCTGCGACCAGCAGCCTGCGAGAGCATAGCCAGGCAATTGCTGCATTGGCGTCTTTTGGGCCGATCATTTCGGACCACGCGCGGAACAATTCGTTGCGGACCATCGGGAACCGCGTCGCTTCGAGGAGCGGCGCTACCTTGACTGCGCCGAGATACGCGACCGGCCCGTGCAACCACGGATCTTCCAGCACGCGCTGGCGACGGATGAGCACGCCGTCCAACACCGGGCCGTCCTTTATGCGCGCCGACGGCGAGAGGCGAAGCGGTGCATCCGGACCAGCCGCCGCCTCTGCGGGCGTCAGTCTCGGCGCCCTTTCGCCCGCCGCCGCGCGTCTCCTCCAGAAAGGCGTGTCGAAGCGAGCCAACACGGCCGCATGAAAGGACGCCGTGTGACGCATCGCGCTGTGCGCGGCCGCCTCGCGGCTGGCTCGATGAAAGTTGAGCGCGAGCAGCGCATCCTCAGGCTGGCTAAGCGCCGTATGCACCACCGCCGCCCCCTGCAGCGCCGAAACGATCGCGTTCTGTACTCCCTGGGAGGAGAGCGGCTCGGTCGCCATCGCCGCGTCGCCGAGCGCGATCAGCCCCGGCTCGGCGATGCGCAAGCCGAGCCGGGCGGTGGCGTCGAGCACAACTGGCGTCTCACAGAGCACGCCGGTGAGCAGCGGGCGCAGCAACCGGGTGCGCCCCAACAGCTTTACGTAGAGCGCAGTCCGTCCGGCCGCATCGAGCCCCGCGAGACGTTGTGGATCGACGAAGCAGGCGGCTGCCTGACGTCGGTCAGGGGCGACGCCGCCCCAGGTCCAGGCGTCGCTCGCGGCCTCGAGGCAAGTCGTCGCCGGCAGCGGGCCGGCGTCCCGCCAGCGCGCGCAAAGCGCTATGGTCGAGGCGCCAAGGCGCCGCCTACCCGCGCTGCGCCCTCGCGCGTCGACAAGGAAGGCGGCATCGATCTCGTTGGCCCCTGCCGAGGTGATCAAGGAAACACGCCAGCCGCCGCGAACCTTGCGCTCGAGCGTGACGCCTCCGGCGATTTCGATCACCCGGGCACCGGCCTGCTCTGCCGCCATCCGCAACAGCGAGTCAAACCGGTCGCGTCGCAACAAGAGGCCCGGAGAGGGATGAACAACAGCTTCTTCCGACTCCCAGAGCGCCAGCCCCTCCGTCGCGACGCCGTAGGCCGCCATGGTCATGATGTCGCCCAGCCCCACGCCCTCGAGCAACTGTGCCACCGAGCCCGGCGCGGTCTCTCCCATAGGATGACGGCGCCGCCGTCGGCGGGCAATGAGCACCACTTCATGGCCGAGCGTAGCCAAGCGATAGGCGATGAGGCAGCCAGCCGGCCCCGCGCCCAGCACGCAGACACGTGGCATCCGCGGCTTTGCCACGATCAGGCGGCTTTCGCATCGACGGTCCTGAAAAGCTCAGGTCGCCTTACGCTGAGCCGCACGTAGGCGCCGAGGGCATAGTCGAGCCAACCGCGAATATAGTCGCAGGCCGGTCTCCCTCGATGAATCGCCTCGTAATGACAGCCGCCTCCACACAGATAGCGCGCCCAACAACTGCGACATGGCTCCTGTCGGTCGACCCGGCGCTCGTCCAGCCAGGCCCGCTGGGAGGCGAGGTCGACCCCGGCGCCAACACTACCCATCGTGTGATCGGCGTCGCCGACAAATCGGTGGCAGGCGGCGAGCTCACCCGTAGCGGACACGCCGAAATAGCCGGCACCCGCGCCGCAGGGATAAGGCCGATGCGTGCCGCGATGGATTTCCTGCAGCGCGGTCTCTAGGTTCGAAAATCCGTAGCGCTCGCCTGCGGCAGCACGGCGCTCATATTCTTCGCCGCATTCGATCATCGCCTGCAACAAGCAGTTGAGGTCCATCTCCTGCATCTCGTCGCGCCCGCTCGGTGCATGCAACATCGGAGAGAAGCCGACGGAGTCGAAGCCTAGCTCGAGCAGACAGTCGAGCGTCTCGCGGAGCTCGAGATTTCGAGGAGTCACAGTGACCCGCGCTGCAATGGGCAGACGGGGGTGGCGCTTGCGAAGCGCGATGACTCTGGCGCGGATGCGATCGAAGCTCCCGCGTCCACCCTTGGCCGGCCGAAGTTGGTCATGTACGGGGCCGACTCCGTCCAAGCTGATGGTGACGCTGAAACCAAATCTCGCGAGAAAATCACCTTCGGTATCACCTAGGAGTGTGCCATTCGTTGTGATTGCGAATCCGATCCGCACACGCTTTGCCGCGGCGAGCTCTGCCGCAAGTTCGGTCGCGCGGCGGATCAGCACGATGTTCGACAGCGGCTCGCCGCCGAGAAACGCAAGATTGACGCGCTCGCCTGAATCCACTCCACCGATCAGTCGACGAATGGCGGCGTCCGCGGTCGGCCACTCCATGTCTCGGGGTGGCTTCCCGAAATCGCCGCCCTCCGCATAGCAGTAGGTGCAACCCAAATTGCAGCGCTGCGCAACCGACAAGGAGAGGGCGCGCATCGGCGGATCCTCAGGCGGAGCCGCGTCGATGAAGTTGCGCCCGCCCAGCCCGACCTCTCCGAGCATGGCGCGGGCCACGTCGGGCTCCGCCACGCGCAGCGCCTCGGCGAAGGCTGCGTCGACGCCGAACACCTGGCTGCCGTCGGCAAGCAGGAGGTGCGGCCCGACCTCGCCGCCGTCGAACAGATGGAAGTCGGCTTCGGTGCTGATCATAGAGCGTCGTACGGAAAACCGACGCCAATGCTTGCGAGCCTGTCCGTCTCGGCGAGGAGCTTGTCCATGAGATCGCGCGCAGCATTCAAGCTCTTGCCCATAGCGGGAAGGTCGCGGTCCGCGCCGCTGCGAAACGCGGTGTCCAGCTCGCTCTTGATGTTGCGGAAGTGCCCGATCGCGGTTCCGATAGCCGTGCATCCAGGATCGGCCCGCTTCAACTCCCGGAGATAGCTGGACTCGCCGGGCATGCGCCGCAGGACGGCGCGCATATCTAGGAAATGCCGTTCATGCCCCATGCCATCATTGGCGATCCGCTCGGCGACTTGCTGCATTTGGGTCGGATATCTCGGATCGGACCGCAACGTCGCAATGACTCTCGCATAGGCTCCGTCGATCGCGCCGCTCGGCCGCTCGATGTCGATGAAATCCTGTAGCGTTTGCGGCTCGAGCCGCCGCATCTCGAGCGGGCGCCTCGCCGTCGACGGCGGCTGAGGAATATCGCGCGCTGGGGTGAGGACCGGTACATAGTTTCCCGGCACGAGCTTCTCCTGGTAGAGCCGCCAGAGCAACTCGTTCGCCCAGCGCAGGTGCAGCATCTCGCTGGCCGCAGTCAGAAGCAGGAAGTGCCGAGCGTAGATCACGCAGACGGCGGCCCGGTCTTTTGCGGCCTGGTCTCCTGGGCGGCTTCGCGCTTCTTCGTCGGTCAGCAGCGAGCTACGCGCGTAAAGGTATTCAAACGCCAGCGCCATTTCGAGCGGCGCGAGGCGCTTGCATAGCGCCTCAGCCAGTTCGGCAGGATCCTTGAAAGGTTCGGCTGCCTCCTGACCGGGCGGTGTATAGTCGTCGCCGATCTCGACGTTGTTGATGACGATGTTGAGCTGACGCCACGCCGCATTGATCTGGAAAGCGTCGTATTGGAAGGGACGGTTGAGCGCGAAGCTGTCCTGCGTCCAACCCGCCATCGCGGGCGAGCGTTCGGCGCGCAACCAGTCGAGGCGGGTGGTCGCCTGCAGCGGATCCGCCGGCTGGCCGTCCGGCAGCCTCGCTTCGCCGGGGAGCAGCTCGCCGAAGACGATGTCCGGGTGATTGCTCGCCCAGTAGTGGCAGTAGCAATCGCGGAAATCGTGCTGCCACGGCGAGCAGAGGCTCTGCAGCATCTCGCCGGGCTGATAGGCCAGGCTGATGACGCCTGTCACTGGATCCGTGAAATTCCGGCGAATTCCGTTAAAAATCACATCCGCCGACTGCGCGTCGCGCTGGTGGAGGCAGAGGGTGACCGGCGCCTTCGGCCTCAGGCCGCGGATCAGGCGCCAGACAAAGAGCCCGTCCATGGGAAGCGTCTCGCCAGCGCGCGCCTCGAGCATGGAAAGCCTTCGCCCGTCCTGCTCGATCCATTCGATATACCATTCGCCGGTTCCCAGCGTGCCGGCGTTGTTGCTGAGTTCATCGCTGAGGCCAGGGCAATCGCTGATATCCGGGTCTGCGTACTGGTCGACATAGGAGAGACGGGCTCCGTAGCGGGTCGGCTCGATGTAGGGGTCGCCGGTGTCGTCGCGCGCGACGAATTCAAACACCAGACCGGGAAAGAAACGACGGTCAAGGTTGCGGACGTCCAGTTCGAGCCCCGGGTAGCAGTTCGCGACTGCATCCTCGGGACGGGTAATGGCGGGATTCCCTGGCACTAGGTACGCGGCGCGCGCGGTCAGATTGCGCGGTTCCGGCGTCCACGGTTCGCGGTTCATGTCGTGGGGCCCTTCAGAGCAGCCGCTGGAGGGACCGTTCGCAGCCGCGCCACATGCGCAGCGACCCGGCGCTCAGCGGGACTCGCCTGCGGGGACAACCCCCCGGACACTGCCTTGCGTTCGGACAGATGGCGCGTGAGCGCGAGCACAAGTGCATACTGCCGGTGCGTGAGCGAGAGCGAAGTCTCGTCCGAATCGCGCATGTAGGGCGGCATACGCATGTCCTGCATGCCGTCGCGCGGCACCCGTGGGTCGCGGAATGCATGATTCGGCGATTTGGGCGGCCGCTCCGGCAGCTCGGAGAAGCGGCCAAAAGGCGGTCGCAGCATCTGTTGGATCCGAGCCGGATCCGATGCAAGAAAATCGAGCAGCGTTTCGACGTCGCTGAGCCGGGCGTGCGCGAGGGCTGCCACGGAGGCGTAGAGTTCGGGGTTGGACGAGGCGCCGTCCAGACCGGCTGTCGGTGGCGCGAGTTCGGCGATGAGCTTGGCGAAAGGCGTGTCCTCCTTCGTCATGGTCTCGGGGCCGATTTTGGGCAGCCATTTTGGATTTTTGACGTCGGAGCCGGAATTCTCGAGGATGCCGTGGTTGCGAGTCGCTGCGAGATTGACCACGGAGGCCAGCTCGAAGACCCGCTGGAACAGATCGCCAACCGCGACGCCGGCTTCCGCCAGGTCCTGCTCGGTCGGCCTATCCGGCAAGGCCGCCTGAAGGTCTCGGTCCGCCAGTTCGTCAGCGAAAGAATAGAAAGTGCGGCGATCGGGCGCGTAGTCCGGGCAGCTGGAGAACACTCGCGCGTGCGCGAGGAAGCGCTCGCCGCGAATCACCAGATCAGCCTCGATCACGCCGTCGCATGTGTCGTCGACGACGCCCCACGAGATATTTTCGCCGGTATTGGCGCCGTCATAGCTGTCAGAAGGCTGCGGATCCTGTTGCTTGTCGACTGTGGCCATCACGTAGGTGGACCAAGGCGTGCCCCCGTTAAGGATCCGGTTCTCCGACGGAACAATCTCGTGGATCGGCCCGCTCAGCGTGGACGGGGGCAACGCATATCCGGGCGGCAGCGGCGAGGCGGGGCCGGCTACCGAGTCAGGCGTTCCATAGACCTCGCCCCGAGCCGGGGTGAAGCGGATTCGCAGCGTATCGAAATTGATCGTTTGATGATCGGGGGAAAACTCCTGCTCGCCTGCCCGTGGCCGTATCATCTGTACAGAGCCGAGCGGAATAGGCCGTTCGCGCGCGACCAGCGGGATCTCGCCAGGGTTATGCGGGCTGAACGCCCGGATCTCGCGCGGGCTGTGGTCGTTGCCCGCGACGGTGACGGCGCCCTCGAAGCCGCAGGCGGCCGACAACGTGCGGCGCTGCGCTTTGCGATTGGCGAGCGTCAGCCGATAGCGCACCCCATCGAGCGCGCCGCCCAGGGCTCGGAGCAGGGTCGCAGTCAGGGGCGCATCCTGCGGCTTGCCGTCGGCGTCGACATAGCGCGCCCAGAGCTCGAAGAAAGGCGCGACGGGTCGAAGCTTGCCATCTTCGCGGAACTCGATGTGATCGGGAAGCTCGGCCGTCAAAGCCCCATCGGGCTTCACGCTCAACGTCACGTCGGGCTGTACCGCGGTGCGGTGGCCGCCATGGATGGTGCGGTCGATCACCCACCGGAAATTTGGCATCGGCGAGCGGCCCGGACCGACTCGCGCGATGGCCAAGGGCGGCTGGAAGTAGATCTCATTGACCTGCATAGCGCCCCAGGCCCCCTTTGATTGCCAACGCTACCCGGTTCTTCGTCAGGCGCGCAAGGGGCGAAGGGAGAGCAAGATCTCGCGGCCGGCCGTAGCCGAAGGTCGCAAGATCCGCGGTCGTAGATACAATGTCCGACGTCCCTCGGTCGGTCTTGCGACGTACGTTGATCGAGCGCAATATGGAGCGCGTCATCGGCTCCCCTTATGCCGTTTGACTCGCCAGGCGATCACGAGTTCGTCGAACCCCTTTAGCGCCATTGGCTCGGTTGGCTCCAGTTCGAACAGATCGCCGAGCAAGCGACGTGTGCCGGACGCGATGAGGATGGTGTCCGGTTCGGCGACCGATTGCAGCCGCGCGGCAAGGTTCGGCGCTTCGCCCACCACGCTGATCTCTGGCGATTTTGCGCCCACGATCGGGGCGCCGATTCCCACAACGCCGGTCGCGACGCCAACTCTCATGTGGAGTCGCTTGTTGGGGTTAAGGAGCAGGCGCTCGTTCAGCAGCCCCTGCGCTGCGAGCAGGGCGCGCTCGGCGTCGTCCTCATGCGCGTTCGGGTAGCCGAAGATTGCAAGCGTCCCATCGGTCGATAGCGATGCGACGCATCCATCGAACCTAGCGTTTGCTCTGGCGAAGATCTGATAGTATCGCTGGACGACGTCGTTAAGCTCCTCCGGGTCGAGCGAAGCAGCGAGTAACGGCAAGTCGACGACCTCGGAAAACAATACGGTCACGCGGCGCTGCTCAAACCCACCGGCTGCAGGGCCCCCAAGGCCAAAGTCGCGTCGCATCGGCCTCACGGAACGTACGTCCAAGCGCGTTCCACAACCGCCACAGAATCGGCTTGCGGGCGCATTGGAGAAACCGCAGCTAGGGCACGGCTCGCCCCTCATCGTCCCGCAGTTGACGCAGAAGCGACTGCGAACGTTTGGCGTTCCGCAAGTCGCACAGGTCCAGGCCCCGCCGCCGCGGTCGGATAACCTCGACATCGCTCAAGTCGCCCTCGCAGGCCGAGTCCCCTGGACGTGCCACTTTAGGCTCAGGACCGCAAATCCGCCAGACGAGTCGACGATCGCTGGCGGGTGTGCGGGATGCGGATCGCCGCGGATTTCCGGGCAACCCAGCGTTTGCCAAGCCACCAGGCGCGATCTCCAAATCTCCATGAGCGCACCGCGGGATCTCATATGAGAGAGCTTTGGCGCCATTCAGATTTGCTGTTACGTTGAAACTCTGGTGAAAGGAGTCCCCCGTTGGCCTCATCCGAGCCGCAGAGTTCCTGGCGCTGCCCCCAATGCCAAATCGAATATGCCGCTCCGGCCAAATTCTGCAGCGCGTGCGGCCGTGCGCTGCATCCGGCGCAAGCGAGAGGCAGGCTTGCCGAGGCGGCCGGCGAGCGTCGTCACATCACAACCATGTTCTGTGACATAATTGGCTCGACTGCGCTTTCGCTGAGCATGGATCCGGAAAAATATGCTCGGCTTATTCAGGCCTATCGCGACATCTGCTCACACAGCATCGCCAACAGCGGGGGTGTGATCAATAAATTCATGGGCGACGGCATACTTGCCTGTTTCGGCTACCCGCGATCGCATGAGGATGATGCGGCGCGCGCCTGTCGGGCCGGTCTACAGATCATTGGCTCAATGCAGCAGGCTCTGCCGAATTTGAAGGTTCGCATTGCCGCCGCTACAGGGCTTGTCGTCAGCAGCGACATGGTCGTTATTGGAGCCGTCGAACAGCATTCCATGGTTGGTTGGACCCTCAACCTCGCTGCTCGCCTCCAGGAACGAGCGCCGCCCGGGGGTATGCTGATCGCCGACGAGACTCGGTTGCTGGTCGGCGAGGGGTTCGAACTTCAAGATTTTGGATCGCATGAACTCAAGGGCGTTGACCGTCCGGTGCGTGCATGGCGGGTCGCAGGCGAAAGGCGGGTCGAGAGCCGCTTTGCCGCCCGTTCTTGGGTGGGAGACGATCGCCTGTTCGGTCGGCAGCAGGAATTGGATGTGTTGCTCGAGCGCTGGCGCTCGACGCGCGCCGGCAGCGGACAGCTCGTCATGATTTATGGCGAACCGGGAATCGGAAAGTCGCGCCTGGTGCATGAGCTGCGCGACAGGGTCGCGCAGGTGTCCTCCACAACTCTGCTCTTCCAGTGCGCCTCGGATCAGGCCAGCAGCACGCTCCACCCGGTAACGGCTCACCTTGCGTTTGCGGCGCGGATCACGGGCAAGGATTCCCCCGCTGAGAAGCTCGACAAACTGCGGGCTCTGTTCGGCGATTATCCTGAAGGCGCCCGATCGTTGTTGCCGCTCATGGCTGAGCTGTTGGCAATTCCAATGGCGGAGGCCGATCCAGCGCCTGACCTCACGCCCGCCCAACGCAAGGCGCGGACGCTCGCGGCGCTGACCGACTGGATGATGCATCTGGCCGGCCGCAAACCTCTTCTGCTGGTGATCGAAGACTATCATTGGATCGATCCGACGACTGCGGAATGGCTTGACCTCGCACTGCCGCGGCTGGAGACGATGCCGGTGCTTTGCACCGTCACCTCGCGGTATGAGCGGGTCGAGCAGAACAGTCCGGCAAGTCATCACGGTCATGCCGCTGAACTCGCGCTGTCGCGGCTCGGACATGACGAGTCCATCCAGCTCATCACCCACCTCGCCGCGGGGAAGGCGCTACCCATCGAGATGGTGAACGCCATCATGGCGCGCACCGAGGGGGTGCCCCTGTTCGTGGAGGCGCTGACCAAATCCGTGCTTGATTCCACGTTGCTTTCCGAACGCGAGGACGGTTTCGTCCTGAACGAACCGTTGGAGGCTGTCGGCATCCCGATGACGCTCCATGATTTGCTGTCGGCTCGGCTCGATTCGTTGGGCCCAAGCAAAGCAGTGGCGCAGCTGGGTTCGGTTTTGGGGCGCTCGTTCACCTACGAGATGCTCGCGCGCCTGTCAGAGGGCCCAGAAGACACCCTTCGAGAGGCCTTGAGTCGGCTCGTGAGCGCCGACCTGCTGATCGCCGGAGGCGAGGTGGCCGAGGCGGGGTACACGTTCAAGCATGCACTGATTCAGAACGCCGCGTACGAAGGCCTGTTGCTGAGCCGTCGCCGTTCGCTGCATGGACAGGTGGCTCGGGTTCTGGCGGCCCATTCGCCGGAAGCCGTCGAGGCGCATCCGGAACAATTGGCGTTTCATCTGACCCGCGCCGAGAATTTCGTCGACGCGGCTTGCCAGTGGCGGCGCGCCGGGGTCCTCTCCGCTCAGAGGTCGGCA
>Ga0210407_10003851_pt1 | contig 12002 bp, 9 predicted proteins | sample IncBWC27MmetaG_FD_150860 | JGI IMG/M metagenome (GOLD analysis project Ga0210407, IMG submission 150860) | Forest soil microbial communities from Barre Woods Harvard Forest LTER site, Petersham, Massachusetts, United States - Inc-BW-C-27-M | ecosystem: Environmental > Terrestrial > Soil >... | reverse complement strand
CTGGGCCGGCACTTCCAGATCACAAGTCTGGCACTTCACCATCTCCACCGGACTTGAGCGAATGAACCCGGCGATCAGCATCTCATCCAGGTCGGGGGGCAGCGGCAGGATCGCCGAATACATTGTGGCCGGGTCGGCGCCGATGGCCACCGCGACTTCCATACGATCTTTGCCCGATTGCGCCAGCATACGCCGGTAGTGCTCCGCGCCCTGCTTATGTGTTTGCCAGTGCATGCCGGCGGTACGGCCGTCGTACACTTGCAGGCGATAACATCCGCAATTCCGCTTGCCCGTTTCGGGATTTCGCGAAAAAACCATCGGGAGCGTAATGAAGCGCCCTGCGTCCTCGGGCCAGCATTGCAGCACGGGATAATCCAGCAGCGAAAAACCGTCGAGCTTGATGATCTCCTGGCAAGGGCCTTTGTCGACAATTTTGGGGAAGAACGAGCCCATCTCCGCAAGCTTGGGCAGCATTTTGAGCTTGCCCATCAGGCCTTCCGGCATGCGCATTTCGAGATATTCGGAAATGCGCCGCGCGATTTCTTCCACCGACGCCACTTCGAGCGCCAGTTCCATACGACGCATGCTCGCATACCCGTTGATGAACACCGGAATCTTGTAACCCTTGGGGTGTTCGAACAACAATGCCGGACCGCCCGACTTCACCGCGCGGTCGGCAAACTCGGCAATCTCGAGCACCGGATCCACTTCCACCTGGATCCTTTTCAACTCCCCTTCTTTCTCCAGTCTTCGAATGAAGGCGCGCAGATCGCTGTAGGCCATGGGTAAGCCTTATTATGATGGCACTTCGGGAAAGCGATCGCGCCGGCGCTGCGTTCAATAACCGAGGTTGAACGTGCAAACCACCGGCCCTGGCTCCTCAATCCTTTCCCGGCGCGCCTGTTTTCGATAGACTGCCAGGCCTTCGAATAGGAAGAGACAGGTGCATACCTGTACCGGCTCAGTTTCGGACAGGCTTTGCTGAGGAAGCGGGACAAATGTCCGGGCCGCGACGGACACCCTTTTGTTTGACACCGCGGCCGACCATTTCGCTCAATCCACGAGGTAACATGCGCGAAGCAACGGTGTTCGATTATGATGGGCCTGCCAACTCATGCAAAATCGAATCGCATTCGTCACCGGCGCCAGCCGTGGTATCGGGCGTGCCTGCTCGCTCGATCTTTCTTCCGCTGGCGCGCGTGTCGTACTCGCTGCCAGGCGCGTCGATCAGCTCGAACAGGTTGCCGCCGAGATTCGCTCCTCCGGCCGCGATGCCTTCGTCGTGGAAATGGACTTGAGCGTTCCGGATTCGGTTCGCTCAGCCATTTCCAAAGCCTCCAAGGAATTCGGCCGAATTGACATCCTCGTCAACAATGCAGCCATCACCCGAGACGGCCTGGCCGTGCGCATGAAGCGGGAGGACTGGGAAGCCGTGCTTGCCACCAACCTGACCGGCGCTTTCCTCGCAACCCAGCATGTGCTGCTGAGTATGATGCGCGAGCGCTGGGGCCGCATCATTAATATCACGTCGGTGGTGGGTGAAGCCGGCAACCCGGGCCAGGCCAACTATGTGGCGTCCAAGGCCGGTTTGATCGGCCTGACGAAATCGCTGGCGCAGGAAATGGCCTCGCGGAACATCACAGTCAACGCCGTTGCCCCCGGTTTCATCGATACGGACATGACCCAGGCCTTGTCCCCCGAATTGAAGGACAAAATCCTCGCCGCCATCCCGCTCAAACGCCTTGGCACACCCCGGGACGTCGCCGCGGCGGTCAGGTTTCTCGCCAGCGACGAGGCCGCCTACATCACGGGCCACGTGCTGAACGTCAATGGCGGGATGTATATGTAGCGATTAGCTAAACGTTGCGGAGAGATCGCGTCAGTTTAGCGTGGGTATGGCAAGTCTTCGCAGAAGGGTGAAATCTTCCAACATTTTTGCAGTGCCCATAACCACAGAAGTTAAGGGGCTCTCAGCCAATGAAACGGGAAGGTTTGTGTCTGTGTGAATTCGTATATCGAGGTTTTTTAATAATGAACCGCCGCCAGTCAGTGCAATTCCCCTGTCACTGATATCGGCGCTCAGTTCCGGCGGTATCCGTTCGAGTGCCACGCGAATTGCCTGAACAATGGATGATACACATCCTGATAGCGCTTGCCGGATCTCCTCATCACGAACGGAAACCGTTTTCGGGATGCCTTTTAGGACATCTCGTCCTTTAACTTCCATGCTGGCGGGCCGGTCCAACGGGTAGGCCGAGCCCAATTCCGCCTTGATTGTTTCCGCGGTGCGCTCTCCGATCACCAAGTTATGCTCATGTCTGAGGTGCTCGATGATCTTCTCATCCATCAGGTTGCCGGCTACCCGCACAGACCGTGAGTAGACGATCCCGGCGAGCGAGATGACCGCGATATCCGTCGTGCCACCGCCGATATCGACCACCATGCTGCCTGTAGCTTCGGTTACCGGAAGCCCTGCGCCGATCGCTGCGACCATAGCTTGGTCCACCAGGTGAACTTCACTGGCTTTGGCACGATAGGCCGCGTCCAGAACCGCCCGCCTTTCCACGTCCGTGGTCTCGCTGGGTATACCCATAATGATGCGTGGGTGCACCAACCGCTTCCTTTTGTGTGCCTTCTGAATGAAATAATGCAACATGTGCTCGGCGGCATCGAAATCAGCAATCACACCGTCCTGCATGGGCTGGATAGCCACCATGTACCCCGGTGTTCGGCCGAGCATGTCTTTCGCGTCTTTTCCAACGCTCTCGACCTCACCGGTCTTCTTGTTTAGAGCAACGATGGAAGGCTCATCGACCACAATACCTTTACCAGTTGCGTACACCAAGGTGTTCGCAGTACCCAGATCGATAGCCAGATCGGACGAAAACATGCTTAACAGTGAGCCGCGCGTCATTGGAGACTTGTATGAAGGTATCTGGCCTGGTTTAGAATGGCAACGTTGGAAATCGTTAACAACTGTGCGTTAACGTCGGTAGATGAAACTTCTGGCACAATTTGAGTGATGAATTCTCTCCGGACGCGTGCGAGCGATGCCGCGCGGAACCCTGCGCTCGGGAGTGGCATCATAGGTAAATGTCTCGTTTGCGCATCGGAGGAGCGGTTGCGTTACTCATTTTCCTGGCAGGAGGACCCGTTGGCGCGCAGAACCATAAGAGGTGGAGCGACTACGGAGGTGCCCCCGACGCCGCGCAGTACTCCGCACTCTCGCAAATCAATCGCTCGAATGTGAGCCGGTTGGAGGTTGCGTGGACCTACTCGACCGGGGACGACCGCAGATACTTCTTTAATCCGGTTGTGGCCGACGGAGTGATGTACGTTCTGGCCAAGAACAATTCGTTTGTTGCACTGGATGCAGCGACGGGTAAAGTGATCTGGACGCATGCGGCCGAGCCCGGCACGACCATCATCACGGACCGGGGGATCAATTACTGGGAAAGTAAAGACCGGTCGGAACGGCGGTTGCTATTCGCCAGCAACCATTTCTTGCGCGCGATCGACGCCAGGACCGGTGCCTCGATTCCGTCGTTTGGCGATGGCGGTCGTGTCGATCTAAAGGAAGGGCTGGATCGCGACCCCAAGGCGATCAAGCTGGTGCAGTCCACGACACCGGGGCGCGTATTTGAGGATCTGCTGATCCTCGGTTCCGCAACCAATCAGGGTTATGGTTCGGCTCCCGGAGATATTCGAGCGTTCAACGTGCGCACCGGCAAACTGGTTTGGACCTTCCATACGATTCCACGTCCCGGTGAGTTTGGATACGACACCTGGCCGAAGGACGCGTGGAAGCGCGTCGGCGGAGCCAACGTGTGGAGCGAACTTTCAGTGGATGAGAAGCGCGGCATTGTTTACGCACCCACGGCGAGCGCAAAATACAACTTCTATGGTGCGGACCGTAATGGCGCAGATCTATTCGCCGATTGTCTGCTGGCGCTGGATGCCCGAACCGGCAAGCGACTTTGGCACTTCCAGATGGTGCATCACGATATCTGGGACTATGACGATGGAACGGCCCCAAAGCTCCTTACCGTGCGACACGACGGCAGGTTGGTGGACGTAGTAGCCCAAGTGACCAAGCAGGGATTTGTCTGGGTGTTCGATCGCGTCACCGGCGTGCCGCTTTGGCCGATCGAGGAACGGCCCGTTCCCCGTTCCGATATGCCGGGAGAACAGACCTGGCCGACGCAGCCGTTTCCTGTAAAGCCGCCGCCGTTCGCGCGGCAGAAATTTACAGTAGACGACCTGAGCCCGTTTCTGAGTCCGGAAGACCGCGCCCGCTTCCGCGATGAAATCCTAAGCGCACGGAATGAAGGGTTGTTTACACCGCCAGAACAACGCGGCACCGTCGAGATGCCCGGCAACAATGGTGGCGCCAACTGGAGCGGCGCGGCCGTGGACCCGCCAAGCGGTATGTTGTTTGTCGTGTCGAAAGATCTGCCATCGATCCTGAAGCTGACGAAAAATGCGCCGGCCGATCAGACGCTTCCGACGTCTGTCAGTGAGCGGTATTACAGTGGATTCGGCTTTCTGATCGCCAGTGACGGACTTTCCCCGATCGCTCCTCCGTGGACCTCTCTGACCGCTTATGACCTGAACGAGGGCACCATCCGGTGGCAGATTCCGCTGGGCGAGGTTCCCGAGCTGGCGGCCAAGGGAATCAAGAATACCGGCTCGCATTTTCCAAAGGTGGGCCCAGTAGTGACCGCCGGCGGGTTGATCTTCACCGGCACCCGCGACCGCAAGGTTCGCGCATTGGACGTCACGACTGGGAAGGTCCTCTGGGAGCACGAATTGGATGCTGCGCTTGAGGGCATGCCCGCGGTCTACGAGGTTGAGGGCCGCCAATACCTGGTGTTCTGTGCGGCCGCGCCGGTGAAACTCAACGCCGCACCGCCAGAAAAGATCCGAGGCGCATATGTCGCATTCGCGTTGCCGAAGAATACCGGTGCGGCGGGCGCCGTGGGCACGCCATGAAGAATTCGTGCTCCAATGCCGGCGCCTCCTCCCGTAATAAGAATGGCGTTGGAATGATTACGCCTGGCTCCGATTCGATTGCGCTCCCGTCTGCATTGTAGCGGAACAATGTCGAAAGGTATGCCCTCGCACGCCAGGCGAGCCGGCGTTGATACAATCGTGGTCCATCCCCGACAAATGCTTAAAGCTAATAAAAATTCATCCCGCAAATATTCGCTCGCACTGTTGCTTTGCGTTGCGGCCATCACAGCCTGCCGCAAGTCCGCGCCGCCATACAGCGCAGAAGACGCACTCAGAACTTTCAAGGTCGAGTCCGGCTTTCATGTCGAAAAGTTCCTCTCGGAGCCTGATGTCCTATCGCCCGTGGCCATGGATTTCGACGAGAATGGCCGTATCTACGTGGTCGAAGATCGAGGGTATCCGCTAAGCACGGAAACACCGTTGGGCCGAATAAAACTGATCGAGGACACCAATGGAGACGGCATCCCTGACCGCGTCACCATTTTTGCTGACAAGCTCGTGATGCCGACGGGCATCATGCGTTGGAAGAAAGGCATCCTGGTAACCGATGCGCCCAACGTTTGGTACTTCGAAGACACCAAGGGCAACGGACAAGCCGACGTCCGGCAGTTGGTCCTCACCGGCTTCGCGGTGACCAACCCGCAGCACACCGTAAATAATCCGGTCTACGGGCTCGACAACTGGATCTACCTCGCGCACGAAGGGCCCGCCACGGCCATTATTTATAAGAAACAATTCGGCGACCGCGGTTCAGATATCCGGTTTCCGGACCATCCCGAATTGCCGGGCTTGAAAGAACATAACCGCACTGTGCGTTTCCGGCCCGATACGCACCAGATCGAAGCACTTTCTGGCAGCTCGCAATACGGACATACGTTCGACGACTGGGGGCATTACTTCACGACCAACAATTCTGACCACGTACGCGAACAGGTGATTGCAGCGCCTTACCTGGAGCGCAATCCGGACCTGCCCGTGTCTTCTGCCATGCAGCAGATTTCGGATCACGGTGCGGCCGCCAAGGTCTACCCCATCACCCTGCATCCCCGGTTCGAGTTGCTCACCGAAGTCGGACAATTCACATCGGCATGTGGAATCACGTGCTATCACGGATCTCTATTCGTCGCCGAGCCGGTGCACAACCTGGTGCATCAGGACTTGCTCTCGGCCGCCGGCGCTACTTACATCGCCCGTCGCGCTCATCCGGATGTGGAGTTTCTGGCTTCGACGGATGCCTGGTTCCGGCCGGTAAATTTTTTTGCAGGGCCGGACGGCGCGCTCTACGTGATGGACTTTTACCGGCTGGTGATCGAGCATCCCGAGTGGATGTCTACCGAGGCACAGAAGTCACCGGACCTCACAAAGGGCATCGACCGCGGCCGCATCTACCGCATCGTTCCGGACGGCGCTCCCGCTCCAAAGCCCATCAAGCTCGGTTCGGCTTCAAATTCAGAGCTGGTGAAAGAACTTGCCAATCCCGTCATCTGGTGGCGGCGCACGGCGCAGCGGCTGCTGGTAGATCGCAAAGCTGCGGATGTTGCGCCAGAGCTGATTCGCATGGTGCATGAGAGTCCGTCGGCTGTGGGCCGGCTTCATGCGCTCTGGACACTGGACGGCCTGGGCGAGTTGAAGGCGGCGGAAATTGACGCCACGTTACGGGACCCCGAACCGGGGGTGCGCGAAAACGCAATCGTCCTTGCGGAGGCGAGGCTGGCAAGCGCGCCGGAGCTTGCTCCGAAATTGATCGGGATGGCTAAGGACCAGGATGCCCGGGTCCGCTTCCAGTTGCTCTGCACGCTAGGCTCGCTGAACTCTCCGGCGGCGCGGGCGGCTCGCGACGAACTTCTTTCCCGCGATATTGAGGACAAATGGTTTCAAATTGCCGCGCTGAGTGCCTCTTCCGGCGAAGCGTCGCGCCTTTATGAGAAGGCGATCGCCAGCGGAATCAGCGAAACACCCGGCCGCGTGAGCTTCGTGCGGCAGGCAGCGTCGGTTGTGGGCGCGCGGCAGAAGCCCGCCGAAGTGCTTAGCGTGATTGAGAAGGCGGCGCGCGCAACCGGAAGCAATGCCGAGTGGTGGCGAGCCGCGAGTCTCGACGGTCTGGCGCTGGGCCTGAAATCGGCAGGACCGGGCGCGCTCGCGTTAAGCCAGCCCGTATTGCTGAAACTATTCGAAACTCCGCAAGCGTCCGTGCGGCGATCCACCCTGCGCCTGATCGCAATGGGCGGATTGCCCTCGGGCGCTTCAACCGCCGCTGCCTTGCAGCGTGCTTCCGCAAGCGTTGCAGATCGCCAGGCTGACGCCAGCGTGCGGGCGGATGCTATCGGACTCCTGGCCATTGCTGGCGCGCAAGCGCACGAAGCCGTGTTCAAGCAGTTGATCGACCTCCAGGAGCCGGATCAGGTGCAAGCCGCGGCAGTACGCGCGTTCGGCAAGTGCAAAGGCGACGACATCGGAAAGTATTTGCTTTCGAAATGGCGTGCTTTCACCCCGGCATGCCGCACCGAGGCCGCCGACGCTATGTACCTGGAACCGAGCCGGGTGCGGTTGCTTGTGGCTGCCCTGAAGAGTGGCGATGTTCAACCCTGGACATTGAATTTCAGCCAGCGGCGCCGCCTCATTATGAACACCGATCCATCGATTCGTGCTGAGGCGCGTCCAATGTTGGAACCAAGCGCCAGCGACCGCGAAAAGGTCGTAAAGCGCTACGAAGCTGCCTTCGATCGTACGGCGGATGCGGCGCGTGGCCGCGAAGTGTTCAAATCCATCTGCGTCAAATGTCACCGCTTCGCGGGTCTTGGCGTGCAGGTCGGACCGGATCTCGCTACCGTGCAGAACCAGCCCAAGCAGGCGCTGCTCGAGGATATTCTCATGCCCAACAAGACTATCGCCCAGGGTTTTGAGGCCTACGTCGTCGAGACCACTGGCGGCACGCTCGATGGTGTGTTGGGCCCGCAGACCCCGACTACGATCGCGCTGCGCCATGAGGATGGCAAAGAGGACATCATCCAGCGCAAAGACATCAAGCAGATGTACGTCACCAACCTGTCGGCCATGCCGGGCGATCTGGAAAAACGAATTGACCTCCAGCAAATGGCTGACCTGCTGGAGTTCCTGAAGACCGCGCACTGAAGGGGTCCGTATGTTCGGCTGTATGAAATCGCACTATGCAAGAACCGCGTGCGTTTCGTCGAGACCGTCTGCGTTTTAGGATGGAAGTTGCCGAAGGAGACCAGATGGGAACCGCACTAACTCCAGATCCGAAGAAGCCATTCTTGAGCGACATCCAGGAAATTCGCCGCCGCGCGCGGAAACATATTGAAAAAGGCGCGGTAACGGAAGATTACAAAGCTGACCTTGAGACGTCGCTGCGCGTCTTAAACGAGGCACTGGCCACTGAAATTGTTTGCGTTCTTCGCTATAGACGCCACCATTTCATGGCGAGTGGCATTCACGCCCAGGCAGTGGCCGATGAGTTTCTCGAACACGCCAATGAAGAGCAGAGCCACGCGGACCAAATTGCCGCTCGCATCATCCAGCTCAATGGCGCGCCCAACTTCAATCCCGAAGGTCTTCTGATGCGCAGCCATTCCGAATATGTCGAAGGGCAAACGCTTATGGAAATGATCAAGGAAGACCTGGTCGCCGAGCGCATTGCCGTCGAGTCTTATTCCGAAATCATCCGCTACTTCGGGGACAAGGATCCGACCAGCCGCCGCCTCATGGAAGAAATCCTCGCCAAAGAAGAGGAGCACGCCGAAGACATGAAGACGCTGATCGAGCACGTTGGAAAGGACACGAAGTAAAGAGCAGGTCAAAAGTGGGGTGGGTGCCCTCGCCCGCTGCCGACGCCCTCGTCGGCATTGTGCCGGGTTCAAGTGGACCCGCGCGGCTCAAGAGAGCTACCCCGCAGTTTCATGATTAGTTGTGGGCTTGGAATGCCCATGACTTATTCCCCGCGCGACCCGGTATCGCGTCCAGCTCTCCGTAAATGAAATTTGTCCCAACGACGGGACAGCCGGTCCCACGAGCGGACAAGCCGGAGCGAGATAGCGCTGCGAAGTTCAACAGATTGAAGCGTCTGGGCCTGGCAAATGGCTTGCTCGCAGCATCCGATTGCTTTCATCTTCCAGGAGGCGCCATGGCAAACAGCGAACGGATGCGAGAGGAAATGTCGGCTCCACCGGCGGCGGACTATTGGACGCGCAAGAGTGAGGCCGGCTGGAGGCTTGCGGCAGTAGAGTGGATCAGAGAAATTAAGGGCGCGGAGGCGGTTGCGCCAGACCCCGCTCAAGAAATCCCTTACGGCCTGAAGATTGCCGACGACTGCGCCCACCTGGAGGTTCACCCCGCCGAACGCGAAACACTGATGCTGATGCTGGAACTGATTGTCCAGGACCGCACGCTGTCGCAGGTCGCGGCCGAGCTGAATGGGCGAGGCTTTCGCACGCGGCGCGGCATAGAGTGGGGTCCGGCATCGGTTTTCAATATGCTGCCGCGAATGATTGAGGTTGGTCCCAACGTGTTTTCGCAGACCGAGTGGGCTACGCGCCGCGGGCGCTTGCTTCGAGTGGTGTAGCCGCTAACCGCCACTCTCGTCCGCGAGGTTCTTTTTGTGCTTGGGTTTCTTGCGCGCTGGCTTGGGGACGATCACACGCGCCGCTGGAACGATCCCGACCCGCTCCCGCGCCAGCTTGCGTATTTCCTTCTTCACATCGAACTTCTTCTTGCGGGCCATACCTATTTCCGGTGAGCCGCGGCGTGGATGTACGGGGTGAACGGCTTCCCTGGTGTGGCAATTGCAAATTCGATTCCCACCTTGTTCACGCCCATCTTGGTGTAGGTCAGCAGGTAGCGCGGCGTCGAAGCCTGCCCGGTGCTCGTGAAGACCACACCGTCACCTTCGGTCCGAAACTCGACGGAGTAGTGAATCACGTGACCTTCGTTGTCGAAATATACTGCGCTCCAGCCGGAGCCTTCCGGATGAATCACCATCAGATCTTCATGGGAATAGGGAGGCCTATCTTTGGCTGCAGGATATTCGGCGTGGTTGCGGCGAACCAGGACGTGCTGGTCAAGTTGCAGCTCGAACTTGAACCCGCCCGTTCCTTGTCCGGGATCGCCTCCGCCCTCGCCAGCCCATTCGCCGATGAGAAATTGCCACCCATCCCAGTTCGGCTTGTTCTGGGCGCACAGAGAAGCGGCAGCCAGCAACAAAATCGCCGCGGATTTCACGACATCAGGGCGTGGGCCACGCGGGAGGCCAGTTGGTCGAAGGTGATGATCTCGTATAGCGATGGGTCCGACATGATGCGCGCCACCAGTTGCGTGTGCATGGCGTGCCCGGCGCGCTCCGCAATGACGTGGCCTAGCAGCGGTTTGCCGATCAGCGCCAGATCGCCGATCAAGTCGAGCGCTTTGTGCCGGCAGCATTCGTCCGGGAAGCGCAGGCCCTCCGGATTCATCACGCCTTCCCGATCGAAGCACACCGCGTTTTCGAGCGATGCTCCGCGGATCAGACCCATGTTGCGCATCTGGTCCAGTTCGTAAGAAAACCCGAAGGTACGCGCCGGAGCAATCTCCGCGGCGTAGCGCTCGGGTGTCACTTCCATTTCGAGCGTCTGTTTGCCCACCATCGGATGATCGAACCGAATTTCGCAGGTAAGCCGGAACGCTTCATCCGGCAGAATCGTGATGCGCTTGCCGTGATCTTCAACCGTTATCGGGCGCCGGATGCGCAGATAGCGCCGCTTTCGCCGGTACTGGCGAACCCCCGCCGCACGGATCAGCTCGACAAACGGCATCCCGCTGCCGTCGAGTATGGGCACCTCGAGGTTGTTGATCTCAATATAGGCGTTGTCGATCCCGCTGCTGTAGAAAACGCTCAGCAGATGCTCGGTGGTCGAGATCAGCACGCCCTGCCGCATTAAACTCGTGGCGTAGCTTACGCGCGCGACGTGGCGCCAGCTCGCGGAGATGGGGAAATTATCCAGGTCAGTCCGCAGAAAAACAATGCCGGTTGAAACCGGGGCCGGCAGAACACGAATCGAAACCGGAACTCCGCTGTGCAGGCCGATGCCCTTGGTTTCAACAGGGCGCTGGATCGTTGTCTCAAAGCGCAAAAAGGCTCCTCAAGAGTTGCTGTAAACTTTCGTTAATAGGCAATCGCAGAGCCGTAGCTTAACTTATTGATTCTAAGACACGTCTAAAATGTGCACGATGCAAAAAAGCCACACATTGCAGTCCCAGGTGTGGCCCCAGTACCTCTAAGCGGTCTGTGGGATATGATGAAAGTCTCGTGCCTCATCCCCGTCTGTTCTTGATTGATACGTACGGGTTTATCTTCCGCGCGTATCATGCGCGGGCCCGCTCCGCCGCCCCGCCGATGCGAACCTCTACCGGACTTTCCACAGAAGCGGTTTACATCTTTACGAATATGCTCCGGAAGCTAGCTAAAACGTACAAGCCTGAGTACATCGCCGCCGTTTTTGAAAGCATTGGCCCAACCGTGCGCGAGCAAGAATTTGCTGAATACAAAGCCAATCGGGCTGAGGCGCCGCCGGATTTGGGGGAACAGATCGTCTACATCCGGCGGCTGCTGGAGGCCCTGCGGATTCCCATTCTAGAGTTTCGCGGATTCGAAGCGGATGACGTGATCGGCACGATTTCGCGGCGTGCGGAACAGGCTGGTTTTGAAGTGGTAATCGTTTCAAGCGACAAAGACATGCTGCAACTGGTGAACGACCGCGTGTCCATGCTCAATCCAGCTAAAGACGATACCTGGTACGACCCGGCTAAAGTCCAGGAATTCATGGGCGTGAAGCCATCACAGGTCGCCGATCTGCTGGCGCTAAAAGGGGACTCAATCGACAATATTCCCGGCGCACCCGGCATCGGCGAGAAAGGCGCCAGGGATCTGATCGACCAATTCGGATCGGTTGAGGCGGCGCTAGACCGGTCAGCCGAAGTCGAGCGCAAGATGTATCGGG
>Ga0210407_10003849_pt1 | contig 12004 bp, 10 predicted proteins | sample IncBWC27MmetaG_FD_150860 | JGI IMG/M metagenome (GOLD analysis project Ga0210407, IMG submission 150860) | Forest soil microbial communities from Barre Woods Harvard Forest LTER site, Petersham, Massachusetts, United States - Inc-BW-C-27-M | ecosystem: Environmental > Terrestrial > Soil >... | reverse complement strand
AACCCGCAGCCTTCCCCGCTTCCACCGTCTCCGGATCAGCCTCCAGCGTCACCTCGCTCAACTCCGTCCTAAACGTCCCCCGAATCGCCTCCATCATCCCCAGCAACAACCCCGGCTCCAGCAAACTAGGCGTCCCGCCGCCGATATAAACCGTATCCACAACCGCCTTCTCGAATCTCTCCGCCAACGCCACACGCGCCGCCCGATACAACTCCCGGTGCCCACGAACCTCCCGACAGACCGCCTCCACATAAGGCGAAAACCGCGCCGAAGACACCACTCCCGTATGAAAATTGCAATACGTGCACTTCGTCTGACAAAACGGAACCTGAACGTAAATCCCCAGCCGTCGACTCATCCAAAAACTCTAACACACCATCAAGGCGCTGGCTCTCGCCCGATCTTCTGCGCTGCCTCCCTGAAGTCTGCGTCAGAGCGTGGTCTTTCTCTTTCTCTGTCTTTTCTCTCCACAACTAGCGCGCATCGCCCATCGCCCTCACCCACATCTTCCTCTCACGGGGCCCGTCAAACTCACAAAAAAACACCCCCTGCCACTGCCCCAACACCAGTTTCCCTTGCTCCACAAGAATCATTTGGCTCGTTCCGGTCAGAACCGCCTTTCCATGTGAATCCGAATTCCCTTCGCTATGCCGATACGGCCCTGACCGCGGCACCAACCGCTCAAACACACCCTCCAAATCCGTCGCCACATCCGGATCAAAATGCTCGTTAATCATCACTCCCGCCGTAGTATGCGGCACATACAGGTAGCACACTCCCGACACCACGCCCGCTCGAGCTACTGCCCGTTCCACCTGTTCCGTCACATCCACCAGCTGCGTCCGCCGCCCCGTCTTCACGCGCAGAATTTCCATCGTTCCTCCCCCAAAACCCTCGAAATTCTAGCACTGGCTCTTGCTACCGACCGCACCCGAGCCCTGGGTTCACCTCCAGTCCACCCACAGTTCACCTCCGGTGCATTGTCGCTTGTCCTTAACTGAGCGAAAGTGCCGATCGTCATCCAACAAACGGTTACTTGGTTCACCACCAAGTAAGCAGAACGGCGGCCCGGGCGCTAGATCTGAGATCAGGGCCGCCGTTCGAAAAAAATCAGGAGGCTGCCGTGCAAACGAAGCTCAAGGACAGCGGACGCATCTGGCTGTGGGGATTCCTGGCGGTCATAGCGTTGGCCCAACTCTACGTCGTGCGCGAACTGCTGGCGGCCTTCGCTCTTTTCACCCTCGGCTTTGCCGCGCTAGCGCTCGTGGTCGCCAGCCTCTACCTGCTGCAAAAATCCTGGCAGCTGGCCGTAGCGCGCCTCGCCGCTATTCGCCAACCTGTCATCAACATGGCCACGGTCGCCGACATGGCCTCTGTGGGCAACATGGCCAATGCCAGCCGCGAGAATCAAAAAGCGGCCTAACGCGAACCCGTAACGAAACGTTTACGCGCACTCGAGCACTACACGCTGACCGGCTCTCTTTACTTTGAAAACGCGGTGCAGCGAATGGAATCAGGTGTTGATCGAATTTACTAGCCGTTAGAATCAGAGCGCACCAGCACCTCAGGTGGGTCGGTCACCCAGCCCTCTCCCTATCAACAACGTGCCGCGCTCCGGAGAGTCCGCCTTGCAACTAAAACCGTCCTACTCCCGCCGCGCCCTAAGCCGGTTTCGAGCCTCAGACGACATCTGGGTCTGCTGGCGCTGCAATGGCCGCGAGGACGTTTCCCGCGTCCTCGACATCAGCATCGATGGCCTCTTCATCGAAACCCCGCATCTCAAAGTGAAAGAAGGCATGTCCGCCAAACTCGACTTTCTCGTTCAAGAAGGCAGCATCAAAGCCGACGCCGTCGTTCGCCACCTAAAAGGCGGCAGCGGCCTCGGCCTAAGATTCCTAGCCGTATCCGATGAAGATCGCCAGCGCCTGAAAGCCTTGCTCCGAAGGCTCCGCGCCTTCACAACCGCCCCCGCTCAACCGGTCCGCACTCTAGGACGAGAGTGAGACCGCCGCCCGAGCACCACCGCAGCGCCCTCTCATCCACCTTCTCCCTCCCGCGGGGACCCCGTCAACTCTCGCGCTTCACCAAGCGCACGTTGTAGCTGAACGGGCGCTCCATCGCTTCTTCCACCCTCCATCCTCCCTGCTCACAGAGCGATCGGAACCCTTCGATCGTTCGTGGCCGCGTCGAGACCCTGCTGGCGAAAAGCGAGGCGCGCACCGGTCCGCCGTCCCGGGTCACCGATCCCACCACGACAGCATCCCGCGGCGTCTCCGCGTCCAGCACCCGTAGGTTCGAGACAATCTCCTCGTCGGATCCATACTCAAACAATCCTCCCTCTGAAGAAATTCCACACGCCGCATCGCCAGCTGCCAGGTCGCGCAGCAATTTTCGCATTCGCTCGGCGTCCGACCATTCGTAACTGAAATGCTGGAACCCTACCTTGACGCCACCGAGAGGCCCCCCAGCCGCACACAACGCCGCAATCGCCCGCCCGCCAAACCCAGGCCCACGAGCATCGAGATCCATCACCGTAATCCCGATCTCCCGCCCCATCAGCAACTCCCCCTGCTCAATTTGAAGTCGAATCACCGTATTCCAAGAATCAGACCCCGTCCCACCACCAATATTCACGAGACACACAGGCCGCTCGGGCTCTACGGCAGCCGCGCGCACCAGACCGTCAGCAAGCAATCGCGCCATGTCCTGCAACCGAAGCCTCGCCGCAAACGCCGGAAACGAAGCAGCAATCCTCTGGTCGATCGGACTGGCCTCCACCCCCAAGTTTTCCGGACCCAGTTTCAAGAGATACGTACTCATCCCGTCCAAAAACGTCCCTGTAGCCGCCATCAGCCCCCGCCCCAGCATCGAATTCCGCAACGCCTCCCGAAGCGCCGCCGGAACTTCCTGTTGCTTCCCTGCCTCAAGAATGTATTGCTCAGCCATAGCCGCCAACTCCGCGTCCGTAGCGGTCACGGCAAACGCCGGGTTGGTAACATCAATCACGGCAAGCTCCACGCCCTCCTCCGTCTTGGCATAAACGACGTCTCGCCTCACACAAACCTCCTAGGTTAAGTCGCGCCCAACAGTACGCAATTCTGTCGCCACGCAACAAACTCCCTTCACTAATTATATCATATTTTGCGGTGTTTTTCCACAGAAATGCGTTGCCCGTCGTTTCCGGCTTCGCAGTTGCTTCGGCTCCAGTCGCTTGCGCTGCTACACCGACGGCCCACTGTTCGCCAGTTTAGTCAGCAGACTCGGTTGTTGGAGTTGAAGACTCGGAGCAGGAAGGCTAATCGCAACAATTACTACGGCAAGCCCGGGGCAAAACGGTTCCTGATGTCACCCGCCAGATCTCGCTCTCGAACGACATCAGCAGTCCCAGCCGCCGCGGGGCCAGGCGTAGCATTAAACGCGCAGCGCTTTCCAACCTTCTGCGGCAAAAAGAAGCGCTCGAACCCAAACGTCGTTTTACCTGTCTCCGTGCCTCAAGGTATCCGCAAAATCTTGTGCTCTTTCAGGTGCGCGCTTCCGGCCAATGACCTAAGCTCCTCCAACCCACCCAGGCCCCAGCTTGCCAGGAACGGCAGGAAGCACAACTCGCGCGATTGCAACATCTTATGCGGGTAAAGGAGCGATACGAGAAACTCCTCGTGCGCGGCGATCAAACCGGTCCTGAGCGCCTGCGCCTTCCCGGTCTTGCGCTTCAATTTCTCCAGCTGGAACGCGATTTTTCTCCGAGCCGTCCCCACCGCTCCGTCGAGCGTCGGATCGAGCCGCACAATCTGTTTCCTCAGGCGCAAAAGCATTCGATCGCTTTCTCTGAGCGTCTCATCGAAGTTTTTCCCAAGCCCCGGCGGCACGCACGACGTTTCCATCTTCCGGAGAAGCTCTTGCGATCCGCGCCACGAATCTTCGACTTTCAATCCGTACCGCCGCAACAACTTCTCCGCCTTGGCATCCAGTATCGTGTACGCCGCGCGCGGCAGTATGACCGTCATGCGTCCCAGCAACTTCGCGTAAATCACTTCCGCCTGCGCAAAATACGCAATTTCCGCCGGCCCAGCGATGTATGCCGCCGTTGGCAAGAGAAAATCCTGGAGCACCGGGCGAAGCAGCGCATTGGGACTAAACTTCTCAGGCTCGGAGCGCACCGCCTGGCTCAATTCCTGTTTTGTCCAGCTCTGCTCGCCGCATATAAACTTTCCCCCGCTCGTCGAAACCGGCTGCCGGGTGCCCTTTTCCATGCCGAAAATCAAAGTGCTCCGCGCCGTCACTTTCACTTGCACCGCAAAGCCCCCCTTTTCCAATTCCTTGCCCCGAGCCAGCAGCGCTTCGTTCAGTTCCTCGCGCTGTTCCACGGCCCTCTCGAACAGCTCTCCCGCAACGCGGTGCAACCGCGGGTCCAGCGGATCCAGCAGAATCAACCCCTGCTCCGCGAACAACCGACTAAACAGTTTCCCAAAGGAGCTCCCGTACGTTTCCTGAGCTCCATAACTCTCACGGAGAATGGCTGCGACGAATTCTCCGTCCGCGCCCGTCAAAATCCTCGCGGCCTGGTGCACCATTTCGGTAACTTGCGCCCCCAGCGGAATCCGCCCTACCGGCTGCCCCGCGTCGCCATTCCCAGGAAGCTCGAAGCGCATTAATTTGCCGTCGTGAAACCACGTGGAGACGCGCACCTCGTCAAGATCGTGATCTTCGGTCGCCATCCAAAACACGGGAACTGCATCAATACCCGCTTGCGTCAATTCCTCGGCAATCTGAATCGCGCTCACCGCCTTGTACACCGCGTACGCCGGTCCGCCAAACAATCCGACTTGCTGTCCGCTCACAACGGCAACCGCGCTTTTCCGAAAGCGCTCCAGATTTTCTCGTGTCGCGGGACCAGCGCCGAGCGCGGCATTCTGGTCCCGCAGAATTTCTGCCACTTCTGCTCTCCGCTCGCGCGGATAATCGAGTGAACGCGCCGCCTTTTTTGCCGCTTGGATCGTTGGCGGATGCCCATAAAACTGCTTGACGGCGGGAAAATTATCGAGGAATTGAATAAACAGCTTCGACTGATGGGGCAATTGACGAAACGGCAGGGCGCGACAGTCCATCGGGAATTAGATGATACCCACGGCCTTTCGTCACAGCAAATCCGCGCGCGCTCGTCGCCCACCGGAGCGTGTAATCGAGGCCCGCTACGACGCTGCTCTGAGCATCCCCGGTTTAGACGGCGACGGCGCCGGAATGGCGTCGAGGCGCGTGGGCATCCAATTTGGCCATCAATTCCCGGATGGCCTTTCTCTGGTCTTCCTCTAAGGGCAGCAAGGGCAAACGCGGCAGGCCGCCCCGGTAGCCGGCCTGGTCCATAGCGTACTTTACGCCCGGAATACCGCACTGCGAGACGATCACTTTCGAGGCTGGCAAAATCGTGGACTGCAGTGCACGGGCTTTCTCCAGATCGCCTTTTCGGACCGTGTCAAAAACGGCGACGCACAGTTCCGGCAGCGGACTGGCCAGAGCGAGGATGGCGCCGGCCGCGCCAAGCACCATACTGGGAAACATCATGCTGGCCGAGCCCACCAAGACTTGGAAAGACGGCGGAACAGCGGCAAACATTTCAGCGGCGCGCTGCACGTTTCCGGAGCTTTCCTTGATGCCGATGATGTTCGGGTGCAGTGCGAGCGCGCCGACTTCCGGCGCTTCCAGAGCCACTCCCGTGAACTGCGGAACCGAATACAGGATCACGGGAATGGGAGAAGCATCGGCGACGCGGCGGAAATGAGCGATGTACACTTCGGGCTTGTAGACCGGTTTGTAGTAGTACGGCGTCTTCACCAGCGCGAAATGGTAGCCAAGTTCAGCGGCGCGCTTGGTGCGCTCGATGGTTTCCGCGGTGGATTCCGCGCCCGTTCCCGCGATGAGCAGCTTTCCTGGCGCGGCGGATTCCTTCACCGCCACGAGGACCGCCTCGGTTTCTTTCCGCGAGAGCAGCACGGATTCGCCGGTCGAGCCAATCGCGACGTAGCCCGCGAGGCCCGTGGCGTTGTACTTGGTGATGTTGTGCTTGATGTCCTCGATCGACACCGCGCCGTCAGCGGAAAACGGCGTGGTGAGCGCGGGAAAAACACCGGACAAGTTCATGATCTAGTCTCCCGTGCCGGTCGTGCCTGAAGCCGCGACACGGCCGCGATGCAAATCCTGCAGGGCGGCAACTTCGGTGCCCTCGTCGAGTAACGCGCGAATTCCGCGGGCCGCGGCGTGGGCTGCCGCCAGCGTGGTGATACATGGAATGTTATATCGAATGGCCGCCCGGCGAATCGATTTTTCGTCGTAGAAGGATTCTCTGCCGAGCGGCGTGTTGATGACCAGGTTGATCTTGCCGGTCTTGACCAGATCGACGATATTCGGCCGGCCCTCGTTCACCTTGAAGACCGCTTGGGCTTCAATGCCCGCGGCTTCGAGTGCGGCGGCGGTGCCCCGCGTGGCCAGCAACAGGAAACCGAGATCATGCAATTCTTTCCCAAGGGAGCCGAGGTGCTTTTTGTCGCGGTCGTTGACGCTCAAAAAAATCGTGCCCTTGCGCGGAAGCCGCTGCCCGGCAGCGAGCTGCGCTTTCGCGAACGCCAGTCCGTAGGAGCTGGAGATGCCCATGACTTCACCGGTGGAGCGCATCTCCGGGCCGAGAATGGTATCGACACCGCGGAATTTGTTGAACGGAAAAACCGGTGATTTCACGGAATAGAATTCGTGCACGGCAATTTCGGAAATGCCGTTGTGTTTGACGACAGGTAGATTCATGTCGGCGAGTTTCTTGCCGGCCATCAGACGGGCGGCCATTTTCGCAAGCGGCACGGCGGTGGCTTTGCTGACGTAGGGAACCGTGCGCGAAGCGCGCGGGTTTACTTCAAGCACGTAGACGGTGTCGCGCTGAATGGCGTACTGCACGTTCATAAGGCCAATCACTTTGAGCGCGAGCGCAAGGCGTTTCGTGTATTCGCGGATGTGTTCGAGAATTGCCGGTGACAAACTCACGGGCGGCAATACGCAGGAGGAGTCGCCCGAGTGCACGCCGGCTTCTTCGATGTGCTCCATGATGCCGCCGATGACCACGTCCGTGCCGTCGGCGAGGGCGTCCACATCGACTTCGGTGGCCTCTTCGAGGAACTGATCGATCAGAACAGGGCGCGCCGGCCCCATCATGGCCGCTTGCGCGACATACTCCTGCACGGTGTTCACGTCGTAGGCGATGACCATGGCGCGTCCGCCGAGGACGTAGCTTGGGCGCACCAGGACGGGCATGCCGATCTCGGCGGCCACGCGCGCGGCTTCCTCCGGCACAAGCGCTGTGCCGTTACGAGGCTGGGGAATTTTCAGCTTTTCGAGTAGACCACCGAAGCGCCGCCGATCTTCTGCCAAATCAATCGATTCGGGAGCGGTGCCGATGATCGGCACGCCGTTGCGCTTCAGTTCCTGGGCAAGGTTCAGGGGAGTTTGCCCGCCAAACTGGACGATGACACCTTGCGGTTTTTCGCGGTCCACAATTGCCAGAACGTCCTCGAGCGTGAGCGGTTCGAAATAGAGGCGGTCGGAAGTGTCGTAGTCGGTTGAAACCGTCTCGGGATTGCAATTCACCATGATGGTTTCAAAACCGTCTTCGTGAAGGGCGTAGGAGGCATGGCAGCAGCAGTAGTCGAATTCAATTCCCTGCCCGATGCGGTTGGGGCCGCTGCCGAGAATCATTATCTTTGGTCGCTGCTGGGCGTCGGACTCGTCTTCGTCTTCGTAGGTGGAATAGAGATAGGGCGTGAAGGATTCGAATTCGGCGGCGCAAGTGTCTACCCGTTTGAACACCGGAGCAACACCATAGCGGGCGCGCTGGAGGCGGACGGAAGCGGACGTGCTCTTCCAGATTTGCGCTAGCTGCTCGTCGCTCGTGCCGTGGCGTTTTACCTCGCGCAAGAGCTCCTTGGAAGCGGTCTCTACCGTCACCGTAGCGGCGCGGCGATTCATGGCCACGATTTCTTCGATTTGATGGATGAACCAGGGATCGATCTTAGTCAGTTCGCAGATTTCTTCAGCGGGCAAGCCCTTGTCGACCGCGGTGAGCAACCAATGAATGCGGTCGGGGCGCGGAGTGGCGAGTTTTTCGCGCAGAAGAGAATCCGGCGTTTCCGCAGGCGCGCGCCATGGCGTGTGTGGTTCTAGCGAGCGAATTCCCTTTTGCAAGGCTTCCTTGAAGGTGCGGCCGATGGCCATGACCTCGCCAACGGACTTCATTTGCGTTCCGAGAGTGCTGTCTGCGCCGGGGAACTTTTCGAATTGCCACTTGGGAATTTTCACCACCACATAGTCGATGGTCGGTTCGAAGCAGGCAGGGGTTTTTTTGGTGATGTCGTTGGGAATTTCGTCCAGCGTCATGCCGGCGGCCAGGCGCGCAGCGATTTTGGCTATCGGAAAACCGGTGGCTTTGCTGGCGAGAGCCGAGCTGCGCGAAACTCGCGGATTCATTTCAATCACCGTCATGCGGCCGTTTTCGGGATTAATGGCGAACTGCACGTTCGAACCGCCGGTCTCGACGCCGACTTCGCGAATGATGGCTGCGGCAGCGTCACGCATGCGCTGGTATTCCTTGTCGGTCAGCGTTTGCGCGGGGGCTACGGTGATGGAATCGCCGGTGTGCACGCCCATGGGATCGAAATTCTCGATGGTACAAATGACCACGAAGTTGTCGCGGTGATCGCGCATCACTTCGAGCTCGTATTCTTTCCATCCGAGGACGGATTCTTCCACAAGCGCCTCGTGAACGGGGCTCATGTCCAGCGCATGGGCGATGGCTTCGCCAAATTCCTCTTTGTTGTAGGCGATGGAGCCGCCCGTGCCGCCCAAGGTGAAGGAGGGGCGGATGACCAGCGGAAAGCCGAGTTGGTCGCAGAGCCGCAAGGCGTCTTGCGCGTTATTGACGAGCGCGGACGCCGGGACCTCGAGACCAATTTTGCGGCAGGCGTCCTTAAACCACAGTCGGTCTTCAGCAACTTTGATGGCGCGAAGCGAGGCGCCAATCATTTCGACTTTATACTTTTCGAGAATGCCGCTTTCCGCGAGTTCGACGGCAAGATTCAGTGCGGTTTGGCCGCCAACAGTGGGCAGAAGCGCGTCTGGTTTTTCTCGGGATAGAATTTCCTGGAGATATTCTTTGGTCAGCGGCTCGATGTAGGTTCTGTGTGCCAGCTCGGGATCGGTCATAATCGTGGCTGGATTGGAATTGACCAAGACGACTTCGTAGCCTTCGGCGCGCAGAGCCTTGCAGGCTTGTGCGCCGGAATAGTCAAATTCGCAGGCCTGGCCGATGACGATCGGGCCCGAGCCGATGATCAGAATTTTCTTGATGTCTGTGCGCTTTGGCATCCTGCCTCAATGGTTTTTGACTTGCTCCATCTTACAGGAAATCAAAAGCAGATTCCTCGCTTCGCTCGGAATGACTATTCTGGAGTGCACCAAAATGCCAGCAGTCACCATTTCACGCCGCGGCGGTTCAGGACGCCTTCGACTCGTTCCCGTTGATTCAGGACGATGGAGTAGATCGCTTTGTAGTGGTCGCCTTGCTTCCACTCGATGACTTTGCGGGCGCGCTCGGGGCCGACAAGTTCTTCCATGGCGTGCCATTCCAGCATACAGACGGCGATGTGGAAATAGCTGCTGCGCAATTCACCATCACCTTCGGGAACTCGAATTTCCAGATTAGGAAAGGAGCGATGCAAATCTTCGAAAAGAGAGGGATTATCGAAGCGATTGCGATCCGTGAGCACCCAGTGGGCTTGCTCGTGGACGTAGGCGGAGAGCGCGAGGTCGTCGTTGTCGAGGAAGCGCAGGTTCAGAGTGAGTGTGGGATGCGAATGATTCATGGCGCCGCGGTCGATCAAGATGTCGCGCGTGATGGTGTATTTTTTCAGGTCGTACTGCTTGGCGAGGTGCTCGATTTGTTCCTTCCGCTGCTCTTCCTGCGGAAGGCTGTTCTTGGTTTTGATGTTGAGCTTGGGCGTCTGGGCCGACGCTCCCAGAGCCACACCTAGGACTGCGCTGGCGATCAGGATTTTCTTGATGTCCGTGCGTTTGGGCATTGGTCGTTAGAGTACTGTCGATTCCGCCGATCTGAGGGTTGGAAATCCGCAGAAGTGGCGTCATCTTTACGCGATCGCTCCTATGTTCAGCTTCACATTGAGATCTTCTAGAACCGCATCTGGCGAAATTTCAAACGTAAGAAATCGCGTTTCGAAACCGGGCGATTCGATGACCGCGGCGTATTTGCCGGGAGCTAGGAGGGCTGAGAAGTGTCCTTGCTGGTCCGTGGTGATCTTCAGCGGATGAGCGGTATCGCCGGCTCCCTGTCGATAGACAGCGACAGAAGCCCGCGGCATAACCGCTCCGGCGGGATCTCGGACCGTGCCTGAAAAAGCGCGCGTAAGCAAACCGATGGGCTCTCTCTCCACGGCTTCCAGTTTTTCTTCAAACGTCGGCGGAGGCGGGGGCTCGACAAGCAGCTCTATCGAAAAGACATTGGGCTTCCGCGCGTGCCTATCCGCGATCTGCAAGCACAAAATGGCGCGAAGAGTCGGAGAGCTAGACGCGGCTATGCAATACCTTCCTGCCGGAAGATCCGGAAGCGTGGCCATGCCGTGAGAATCGGCCTTGAACGAGAGCTTTTTTTCATCATCCGCATTGTAGACCGCCAGATTCGCGCCAGGCTGCAGCTGGCCTCCGCTCAAGATCTCCAGCCGAGGATTTTGCGAGGACGGTCGAGCTTCTCGCACCACCATAACGACTTGTGCCGTACCTGCGAAGACAGCACACCATAGGCAAAACGCGGCCGCCGCGAGGACCTTCATTTCCGGGAACTCCCGGAATGTGCGAAAGCCTTCATCGTGTCGGTGAACTGAGTGAAGAGATAATGCGAATCGTGAGGGCCAGGGGAGGCTTCGGGGTGGTATTGGACGCTGAACAAGGGCAGGTGTTTGTGGCGCATGCCTTCGTTGGTGTGGTCGTTGAGATTGACGTGGGTGACTTCGACGTCGCTGGAGGGCAGCGATTCAGGATCGACGCAGAAGCCGTGATTTTGGGCGGTGATTTCGACTTTTTCGGTGAGCAGGTTCTGCACCGGATGATTCGAGCCGTGATGGCCGAACTTTAGCTTGAACGTTTTGCCGCCTAGCGCGAGACCGCAGAGTTGATGGCCAAGGCAGATGCCAAAGATCGGCACGCGGCCGAGGAGTTTTTGAATGTTTTCAACGGCGTAACCGACGGGTTCGGGGTCGCCGGGCCCATTCGAAAGGAAAACGCCATCGGGCTGGAGATCGAGAACGTCTTGGGCAGAAGTTGCGGAAGGAACGACCCACACGTCGCAATGGTGGTCGACCAGGAGTCGCAAGATGTTTTGTTTGATGCCGAAGTCGTAGGCCACGACACGAAACTTTCGCGTGTCTGACACTCTGCCGGACTCGCCCATGGACTCTGACCACGGCGGAATGGTGAGTTCGATGGAGCTTTTTTCCCAGCCGTAGCCTTTCTTGCAGCTGACTCGGCTGGCGAGTTCCTGGCCGGCCATGAGGGGCAGTTGTTTGGCTTCGAAGATCAGTTGTTCGGCGGGCGTGCCGTCCGTGCCTACTACTCCGCGAAGGGCTCCGACGCTGCGAATGTGGCGCACGAGTGCACGCGTGTCGATATCCCAGATGGCAGGAATCTCGTGGCGATTCAAATAGAGCTGGGCGGTTTCCGCGGAACGCCAGTTCGAAGAAATTTGCGAAAACTCGCGCACGATCAACGATTCGATGTAGGGGCGGGAAGATTCTTCGTCGTCCAGATTCGCGCCAACATTGCCGATGTGCGGATAAGTCAGACAGACGATTTGGCCGGAGTAGCTTGGGTCGGTGAAAACTTCCTGATAGCCGGTGAGGCTGGTATTGAAAACGACTTCGCCGCCGCGGCGTGTGATGGCGCCCGCGGCGCGGCCGTTAAA
>Ga0210407_10003845_pt1 | contig 12005 bp, 10 predicted proteins | sample IncBWC27MmetaG_FD_150860 | JGI IMG/M metagenome (GOLD analysis project Ga0210407, IMG submission 150860) | Forest soil microbial communities from Barre Woods Harvard Forest LTER site, Petersham, Massachusetts, United States - Inc-BW-C-27-M | ecosystem: Environmental > Terrestrial > Soil >... | reverse complement strand
AACCATCACGGCACCGATGAAGAAGCCGGAGAGCAGCACAATGGGGAGCGAGCCGACACCGATGTCGTCCATCTGGTCGAGGATGTCCTGAACATAGCGGGGCCTGACGCTGAGATTAGCGAGGGCCCGGAAGGAAAGTTTGGAATAGTCCTGGATTTTGAGGACGGTCTGTTTGGCAATGTCCTGCAATACATCCACGACGGAAGGAGTGTCGGGAGCGACAGCGTGCTGATGGGAAACCTGAAGAGGTGTCTCAGCCACTTGGTTCTCGTCGTAAGCTCCGAGGAAAAGCGTAACTGGGGAGACCAGAAGCGTCAAGCGCATAGCGACGAGACGCCGATGACAGAAGGCAGAAGAAGGTAACAAGAAGCTACAAATTGAAAACGTAAAGGAGCAACTTGGTAACGAACAAATCGGCGACGAGTACGGCTACCGAGGAAACCACGAACGCCGCGATGGTAGCGCGACCGACACCGGCGGTACCGCCCTCGACGCGAAAGCCCTGATAACAACCGACGGTGGAGATGATAAAGCCGAAGACAACTGGCTTGGTGAAACCCATACAGAGATCGCCGAAAACCAGGACTTTGATGGCACGGGTCATGAATGTTGCCCAGCCAAGATGCAGCGTGATGTTGGCGACGATGAATCCGCCGAGCAGTCCAGCCATGTCGCCTACGGCCACGAGGAGTGGAAGCGTCACGACGGTGGCGAGTACCCGCGGGGTCATGAGCTTGCGAACCGGGTCAATGCCGAATCCGCGCATGGCGTCCACTTGGTCGCTAACAACCATGGAGCCGAGTTCGGAAGCCATGGCGGTGGCGTTGCGGCCTGCGACCAGAAGCGCGACGAAGACGGGACCGAGTTCACGGAGGAGGGCGAGAGAAACGGCGTCACCCGTCAACATTGTTTCGCCGAAACGGGCAAACTGCGAGGCGGCATTCAAAACAACCACGCCGCCGACGCAGAGAAGCGCAACGGCAACAATCAGCAAGGAACCGACGCCAATCAGATCCATCTGCTCGACCAAGTCGGTGAAGTAACGCCGAGTAGTAAAGATGTTGCGGACGGACTGAGCGGAAAGCAGAGAGTAGTCCTGGATGGAGAACGTCCAGGTCTTCAGTGCGTTCCCAACGACGACGGGAACAGAAGGTTCACTCATAGTCACACCCCTTGTCACAATGGTTGGCGCCAGTGTGTGCAGAAGCTGAGGACGTCCGCCAGAAGAGTGAACATACAACAGGAAAGGGTTGCGGCGCTAAGGGAGTGAGTGGAAAAACACCAAGTGGGAAGCACGGGGAGGAAAGGAGTGTGACGCGGAAATTCGCGAAAGCCTGTTTGGACGTCTGAAAAGATGACTATACTAGCCACCAGTCGGGTGTCGTCGAAGCAGGTAGGGGCAAAAAGGAGAAAAAATGTCTCGGTTTCTGAGCGTGGTGCAGTGGGCCGGGTTGATTGCGCTGATTGGCGCGTTTTCCGCGAGCGCAGTGACCGCTGCCAATGAAGTGACCGTCGCCGGCGGCAAGCTGCAGGGAACCACGAACCAAGATCATACCGTGCGCATGTTCAAGGGAATTCCCTTTGCCGCGGCGCCGGTTGGAGCACTGCGCTGGAAGGCACCGCAACCCGCGCCGGGGTGGAACGGCGTGCGGCAAGCGGATAACTTTGGCCCAGCTTGCCTGCAAACCGATGTGTTTGGAGACATCTATTTTCGCGACGCGCAGCCGAGCGAAGACTGCTTGAATCTGGATATCTGGATTCCGGCGAAAGCGGAGAACGCGAAAATTCCGGTATTTGTGTGGTTTTATGGCGGCGGGTTCGTGGCCGGGAGCGCATCGGAAGTGCGGTACGACGGGGAGAATCTGGCGAAGAAGGGTGTGATCGTCGTTGAGCCGAACTATCGTTTGGGAGTGTTTGGTTTCTTCTCGCACCCAGAACTGAGCAAGGAATCGCGGCACAACTCTTCGGGAAATTATGGACTGCTGGACCAGGTGGCGGCGCTGCAATGGGTGGTGAAGAACATTGCGGCGTTCGGCGGCGATCCACACAATATCACGATCGGCGGGGAATCCGCGGGGTCGCTCTCGGTGAGCGCGTTGATGGCGTCGCCGCTGTCGAAAAACCTGTTTCAGAAGGCGATTGGTGAGAGCGGGGCATTCTTTCCCGTTGGGCCGAACGCAGGGATGCAGCTGAAACCGGTCGGCGTTACCGAACAAGCGGGAGTGAAATTTGCGGAGTCGCTGGGCGCGAAGTCCCTGGCGGAAATGCGCGCGAAACCCGGCGATGAGTTACTACAGGCTGCGGCGAAACAGAATCGGGGATTTGCATTTGGGCCCAACCTGGACGGATATTTTCTGACCAGCGATGCGCTTTCCATTTATGTGAAAGGCGAGCAGAGCCAGATTCCTTTGTTGGCCGGATGGAATGCGGAAGAGGGAAAACTGAACGTTTTGTTGGCAGCGCAAAAACCGACGGCCAAGAGTTTCGCGGAGCAGGCGCACGCGCGGTTCGGTGACCAGGCGGAGGAATTCCTGAAACTGTATCCGGCGAGCTCGGACCAGGAAGCGCTGGCGTCGGCGGAGGCTTTAGCGGGCGACGACTTCATCGCGTTCTCGACGTGGAAGTGGATCGACATGCACAGAAAGACCGGGAACGCCCCGGTATACCAATACCGTTTCGAGCAGGTTCCGGCGGTGAAGCCCGGAGCGATGATTGGAGCGATCCCTGCGAGCGAGGCGGGCTCGAGGCATGCCGGCGAAATCCAATATATCTTCCAGACGCTGAAATCCGAAGAGGGAGTGCCGTGGACCGAAGACGACTTTAAGGTGTCTGAAGCGATGGCCAGCTATTGGGTGAATTTCGTGAAGACCGGAAATCCGAATGGCAGCGGGCTGCCGAACTGGCCGAAATCCGACAGCAAGGACGGGTATCAGGTGATGCATTTGTCCGGGAAGAATATGCATGCAACTGCCGACGGCATGCGCGGGCGATATGAGTTTCTGGATGCGCATGCTGCCAAGCAAAGTGGCAAGCAGAGCGCGGCCGGACAATAGACAAGTACGCGCCGGCACACGGCAATTGAATCATGCTGACAGTTGAAGATTTTGAGTGTGCATTGAAGCGGTTGGTGGCGGAAATTCCGGTCGGCTCCGATCCCTGGCTAGATAGTTACCGCCATGGCCGGCAGGACGAGAGCGGTTGCAGCAGCGCCATCAACAGACAAGTTCGCGCGTTTTGTCTTTATCGAAGCTACGCGGAGAGCGGCTCGCGATTTCTGGACTGGGGGTGCCGGCACGCGTGGACTTCTTGCATGGTGCGGATGGTCAATCCCGGAGCCACAATCGAAGGATGCGACATAACCGAGGAGATGCCGCAGAGTACGAAAACCTTTGCGGGAATGGGATATACGCAGTTGAAGCACGCCTGGAAACTGCCGTATGCCGACAATTCGTTCGATCGGGTGATTTCGTGCGGCGTGCTAGAGCATGTTCCGTTGGTCAATGCATCGCTTCTTGAACTGAATCGAGTTACAGAGCCGGGCGGCTACCTGCTGATCACGTTCCTACCGAATCAGTTGAGCTATACGGAGTTTGTGGGGCGGCACCTGCTGAAGCGTAGCTGGCACCAGCGGCTTTACACGAAAGCACGACTGAAGACGAAACTGCTGGAGCATGGGTTTGATCCAATTGAGCTGGCTTTCACCAATTCTTGCCCAGTTTCACCGCGGTCCACGCGTCGCGGTGGGCTTGGGCGGAAAAGACGACCCGGACGATTTTCAAGCTGGATCCGTTGGCGGAACGACTTTGGCCGCTGAGGATGTTTGGAGCGAATCTCTATGCCATCGCGCGAAAGTGCGAGTTCATGTAGATTCGCTCCGCCTTACAAACGGAGAGCGAGCGACCACCTGACCGCGGGAATGAATTCGAAGCCGGGGAAACTAGCCGGTGGCGGCTTCGGCGGAGGACTTGGTCGGGGCGTCGACTGCTGCGTCAGCGGGCCTGGCGGTAATCTCCAGGCCACTTTTGTTCATATCGAATCGCTGTTTGCGATCCAGTCCCTTAACAAACTCGCGGGTGGCCTTCGCGACGCCACCGGGAAGGCTGGAGGCATCGACTTTGAGAGTGGACTCGACTTTGCCTTTATCGCGATCCTGATAGCTGAATTGGACTTCAAAGTTTTTCATGCTGTAAGGCTCCTTTGTGGTGATAGTGAAATCGGTTGGTGCGTTGCTTGCTGCATGGCTCGGGCGAACAGTAGATCCCTCGCTTCGCTCGGGATGACAACTTACTTACGATGTTTCTTATGGCTGGCCGGTTTCTTGCTGGAGTGCTTCCCCTTGCAGGCGTTCAGCTGAGACTTGAGGACCTCGTTCTGTTTGGCTAAATCATCGCGGGAGGAGGTCATGACATCGAGATCGTTGCCTACTTGACCGTTGTCTTTTTGAAGTTCCGCGACCTTGGCCTTCAATTGTTCGTTCTCCTGCAGGGTCTTCGAGTCTTTGCAGGCGCCAAAGGTAAGGTCAGCAACGCCGCGAAAGCCAATGTCACCCAGGAGTTCTTGCGGGTCATGGGGCATCCTTCTTACAGAGATTAGAAGCTCGACAGAAGCAATAGCAGGTGAGGCGGGGGCACCGCTGGCAACTTGGTTAGGGTAATGGAGAATGAAGTAAGGAGCAAGCCGGTACAGGGTGGAGAGGCGAAATTGACATAAGAAGGAGCGCGCTGGACGGAAGTGGCGGCGGCCGTTAAACTGGATTGTTTATGCTGCGTTTCTATACGGCGGGTGAGTCGCACGGACAGGCACTGCTTGCGTTTGTGTCTGGATTGCCGGCGGGAATGCCGGTGGATCTGGAATTGATCCAGCACGAACTGCATCGGCGACAATTGGGGTACGGGCGAGGCGGTCGGCAAAAAATCGAGAAGGACAAAGCGGACATTTTTGCGGGAGTACGGCACGGGCAGACGATTGGTGCGCCGGTGGCGTTGCGGATTGAGAACCGCGACTGGTCGAATTGGGAGAAGATTCTTTCGGTGGAGGCGTCGTCGGAGCCGGAGGCGAGTTCACGGCGGTTGGTAGCGCCGCGGCCAGGACATGCGGACCTGGCGGGTTCACAGAAATTCAACTTTCATGACGCGCGGTATGTGCTGGAGAGGGCGTCGGCACGCGAGACGGCGGCGCGAGTAGCGGCTGGGGCGTTCGCAAAGCAACTCCTGAAACAATTTGGGACGGAGATTGCGAGCCACACGATTCAGGTGGGTCATGTGAGGCTGGAGCGGCCGGTTCGGTGGGACGAAATCCAGCGAGTTTGCCAAGACCTGGAATCGCCGCTGCGCTGCGTGGACGCGGCGGTTCAGGAGAAGATGCGTATGGAAGTGGACGCGGCGCTGAAGGCGGGCGACACGGTCGGCGGCGAGTTTGAGGTGGTAGTACACAATGTGCCAGTGGGATTGGGTTCGCACGCGCAGTGGGATGAGAAGCTGGATGGGAAGCTGGCGCAGGCCCTGATGAGCGTGCAAGCAGTGAAGGCGGTGGAGATCGGCGCGGGAATTCTGGCGGCGGGGTCGTATGGGGGCGAAGTGCAAGACGAAATTTCTTACGACAAAGCCGCGCGGAAATTCCGGCGGGCTTCAAACCGGGCGGGAGGGCTGGAAGGCGGGATCACAAACGGCGAAGACGTGGTGATTCGAGGATTCCTGAAACCGATATCAACGCTACGCAAGCCGCTGGGTACCGCGGACATGGTGACGAAGGAACCGGTACAAGCCGCGTATGAGAGATCGGACTGGTGCGTGGTGCCGGCGGGAGGTGTTGCCGGAGAGGCAATGGTAGCACTTGTATTGGCAGACGCTTTTCTGCAAAAATTTGGAGGAGATTCACTCGCCGAAATGAGGCGGAATTTCGAAGGTTATGGCCGACAAATCGACGAGTTCTAACCCCGCCGTCAAGGAAACGACAGCGACGGCAACCCCTGCGACGGCATCCCCTGCCCCTGCGCGGAAGATCTATCCGATCGTGAAGTATGGAGACCCGGTGCTCGAGAAACCCGGAGCGGCGATCAAGAAATTCGACGCCGAGCTGGAAGCGCTGGCGGAAGACATGTTCGTGTCGATGTACGCCGCGCAAGGAGTGGGGCTGGCAGCGCCGCAGATTGGCAAGAGCATGCGGCTGGCGGTAGTGGACGTGACGACAGGGAAAAATCCCGAAGCAAAGATTGTGCTGGTGAACCCGGAGATCATTCATGCGGAGGGCGAGGCGCGGGAGGAAGAAGGATGCCTGTCAATCCCGGGATTCCGCGGATACGTGATACGGCCGCAATTTGTGACCGTGCGAGCGCAGAATTTGAAGGGCGAAACGTTCGAGATTCGGGGAGAGAATCTGCTGGCGCGGGCCTTTTGCCACGAGATCGACCACCTGAATGGGATACTGTTCCTGCAGCACCTGAGCATGCTGAAGAGGGACTTGATCAAGCGAAAAATCAAGAAGCTGCGGAAAGAAGGCGAGTGGTAAAGCGGCAGCCTGCGCGGGCGATTGCGTCATGAGCCGGACACGCGTGGTATTCTGCGGGACGCCGTGGTTTGCAGTTCCTTCCCTGAAACACCTTCTGGAACAACAAGATTTTGAAATCGTTGGAGTGTTCACGCAACCGGACCGGCCGCGCGGTCGGGGCCAGGAGATATCGTATTCGCCGGTGAAGGAAATCGCGCTGGCGGAGAAAATCCGGGTGTTCCAGCCGGCGAAAGTGCGGGCACCGGAGGTGGAGCAGCAACTTCGCGAGCTGACGCCGGAAATGATTGTGATTATTGCCTACGGGCAGATTATTCCGGCGGGACTGCTGGGGATACCGAAATATGGGTGGATCAACCTGCACGCTTCGTTGCTGCCGAAATATCGCGGAGCGGCGCCAATCCATTGGGCGATTGTGAATGGAGAGACGCGCACGGGTCTGACGACGATGCGCATCGACGCGGGGATGGACACGGGCGAGACGCTGCTCCAGGAAGAATTGGCGATTGGGGCGGATGAGACGGCACCAGAACTGGCGGGACGAATGGCAAAGGACGGAGCGCCGCTGATGTTGAAGACATTGCGTGGGCTGGTGGCGGCAACAGTGACGGGGCGTGCGCAGAATCATGCGGAAGCCACGCTGGCGCCACCCTTGAAGCGAGAGGACGGGCGAATCGAGTGGGCGCGTTCGGCAGAGGAAGTTTACAACCGGATGCGAGGATTCGCGCCGTGGCCAGGGGCGTATACGGAATTTCGCGGACAGACGTGCCATGTGTGGGGCAAGCCGGTGTCCAATGAGAAAGCGGAGGCGGCGCCGCCGGGAGCGATTTTTGCGCGGGGAGCCATGGTGCGTGTGGTGTGCGGTGCAGGCAGCTTATTGGAGCTGGGAAACGTCAAACTAGAAGGACGCAAGGAGGTTAGGGCGGCAGAATTTGCGAACGGAGCGCGGTTGCAGGCTGGGGAACGGTTCGGAAAGCAGTGATTTGCGGAAGGTCACAGCGTCAGGCATACTCGCAGATTAGGCGGTTTTATTGGAGGCAATCGAGCCAGCAGATTGTGGAGAGCGAAGAATCCTCAGGGGCTAAAGCCCATTTAGCACAAGTACGGTATGTCGGAGCTGAAGCTCCGACCGCGAAAGAGCATTCTGGCTGACAACCAGAGTGCATTCCGCCCGAAGAGCGAGAGCATCTATACATGATGTGAAGCCCAGAGAGACTGCAAGCAAGGTATACGAGATTGCGAGCTAGCGAGACGGGCGCCCGCTCAAACCGCCCAAAAAAGAGGGTGTGTACCCGTCGGATGAAGGCGCGACAGAGTTGTACCGGGAGTCATGAATCCATGAAGAGCAAGAATGAAGTGAAAAATCGACGCGAAGCGGTTCGCGGCGCAGGGCTGACTCTGCGAATCCCTGGCTCCTGCCTGTTGGCGGTGCAACTGGGATGTTTCCCTGCGATGGCGGGTGGCACGGACGCGGGAAAGGCGGTGGCGAAGACGACCGACCCGGTGCTGAGCACGATGGAAACCGAGTTGAACCGTGCGAAGACGGACCTGGCGAAGAGCGACCCGGCGCCCTATTTTTTGAGTTACACAGTGAACGACCAGGACGTAATCGTGATTGCGGGATCGTTTGGGGGATTGTTGACGGATTCGGCGGTAAAGCGGAGGTCGGCGGACGTGACGATGCGGGTGGGCTCGCCGGAGCTGGACAATACACACGGACAGAGCCGGTCGAGCGGAATGACCTCGGAGATGCTACCGCTGGATGGAAACGCGGAAGCAACTTCGCGCGTACTGTGGCAAATGACGGACAGGGCGTACAAGCGCGCGGCGCCCGCATTCATGAACGTGAAGACAAATACGGCGGTGCAGGCGGAGGAAGAAGACAAGTCGCCAGACTTTTCGAAGGAGCAACCGAAGGTTCATGTGGGAGAAAAGCTGACGGAACCGCCGTTTGACCGCAAACAATGGGAAGAGGAAGTGCGTAGGCTGTCGGGGGCGTTCCGGAAATATCCGGATGTGTACTACGCGACGGTGATGCTGCAGGTGTCGAACGTGAATTTGCGGATGGTGAACAGCGAGGGATCGGAGATTGCGACTCCCGGAGCATCGGTACGTCTGGTGATGGAAGCACAAACGCGGGCGGACGACGGAATGGACCTGCTGCGCGTCGAAACGTTCCAAGCGCCGGCAGCGAGCGGATTGCCAAGCGAAGCTGAGCTGAACAAAAAGATCGACAAAATGGCGGTGGACCTGAAGGCGCTGCGTAGTGCCTCGGTCGCCGAACCGTACGCAGGGCCCGCGATCCTTAGCGGGCGAGCTGCCGCGGTGTTCTTCCACGAAGTGCTGGGACACCGGTTGGAAGGACACCGGCAACGAGATGAAGAAGAAGGACAGACGTTCACGAAGAAGGTGGGACAGGAAGTGCTGCCGAAATTTCTGAGCGTTACGGACGACCCAACAAAGAAAGAGATCGAAGGGATGAAGCTGGCGGGAACGTATGAGTATGACAATGAAGGAGTGCCGGCTGAGCGAGTGGAAGTGATTCAGGACGGCGTGTTGAAGAATTTTCTGATGTCGCGGATGCCGATCAAGGGATTCCAAACGTCAAACGGGCACGGGCGGAGCCAACCAGGGCTGATGCCAACAGGGCGGCAAGGAAATCTGATCGTGACGTCGACGCAAATGGTTCCGGAATCGCAACTGCGCGAGAAATTGATTGAAGAGGTGAAGAAGCAGGGGAAGCCGTACGGATTGTATTTTGACGACATTCAGGGCGGATTCACACTGACAACAAGATCGTTGCCGCAATCGTTCCAGGTGCTGCCGGTTATTGTGTACAAGGTGTACGCGGATGGACGGCCCGACGAACTGGTGCGCGGAGTGGACATTGTGGGAACACCGCTGGCGGCATTAACGCGGATTATGACGACAGGTGACAAGCAGCACGTGTTCAACGGCGTGTGCGGAGCGGAGAGCGGAAGCGTGCCGGTTTCGGCCGCAGCGCCGGCGATGCTGTTCAGCGAAATGGAAGTGCAGAAGCAGGCGCACGGGAGAGAGAGACCGCCGCTGTTGCCGCCGCCGGGACTGGAGAACACGGATTCGACCAAACAAGCGGCAGCGAAGGCCGAGGTGAAACCGTGAGGAGCACGAAGAGAAATGCGCTGACGATGACGGTTGTGCTTCTTTCGAGCCTGGGCACGACGCGACTTGCGATGGGAAAGAGCAGTGCGAAGCCGGGGGCGGTTGCCGCGGCGACAAGCGCGGCGCATATCGCGGCCAAGGATGATGCGCTGCTGGAAGCGTTGTTGGCGGAACTGGATCGCACCAAACAACACCTGAAGATGGACAAGGTACAGCCACCGTATTACATCGAATACCGCGTAAATGATGTGGACGATTATAGCGCGGAGGCGGCATTTGGAGCGCTGCGGGAGAGCCAGCGACAACATTTGCGGGTGTTGAGAGTGGTGATACGGATTGGGGACTACAAGCAGGACAGTTTTTATAACCAAGGAATGGGAAATTCGTCGATTCTGCCGATCGACAATGACCCTATCGCGCTGCGGCGCCAAATCTGGTTGCTGACGGATGAAGCGTATAAGGCCGCAGCGGATGCGTATGCGGAAAAGCTGTCGGCGCTGAAGCAATATTCGGCGGACCCAAGCCCGGTGGATGATTTCGCGCACGCGCCGGTGGTGACGGCCGTGGGCGGAACCGTGGAGTTGAAAGTAAACCAACAGGAATGGGAAAGGACGCTGCAGGACGTGACCAACCTGTACAAGGGCTATGCAGATGTGCAGTCGATGTCGGCGACGGCGCGATTCACGGCGGTGAATGAGTATTTCGTGAATTCGGAAGGGACGATCGTGCGGGGTGGGAGAACCAGCGCGACAGTAACGCTGAGCGGATCGACGCAAGCGGCGGATGGGATGAGGCTGGCGCGAAATCCATACTGGACGGAAGCGCAACCGCAGGAACTGCCAGGCCGCGAAGAGCTGCTGAAAGAAACGACCAAGATGCTGGACACGTTGAAGGCATTGCGGGAAGCGCCGATTGTGGAGGAGTCGTACCGCGGGCCGGTGATTTTTGCGCCGGATGCAGCGGACGACGTGGTGGCGGGTTTGATCGGTACAAACGTGGTGGGACGGAAGCCGCCGTTGGGGAGGCCGAACCGGACCACCGGTGCGTTCGCAACGAGCTACAAGACGCGCGTACTGCCGAAATTTGTGACCGTGGTGGACGATCCGACGATTAAGGAATTTCAAGGCAAGAAAGTGATGGGAAGCTACGAAGTAGATAGCGAAGGAGTGAAAGCGCAGGCGGTGACGCTGATTGATGCCGGAAATTTGACAAACTACCTGGTGACACGGCAACCGATCCGGGACTTCCCCACTTCGAACGGACACGGACGGGCGGGACCGGGGACGTCAGCGCAGCCGAGCGTGGGAAGTTTGATTGTGAAAAGCACCGAGGCGGAAACGACGGAGTCGATCAAGCAGAAAGCCATCCACATGGCCGAGGAGCAGAGCAAGCCGTACGCCTATATGGTGGAGACGATGGGGCCGGGGAATGCACCGCGGCTGCTGTACCGGGTCTATGTGAAAGATGGACATGAGGAACTGGTGCGCGGGGCGGTGTTCAACGAGCTGGATATTCGCGCGCTGAGAAATGACCTGGTGGCGATCGGGAACGATCCGCTGGTGAGCAACAGGATCGGTGGAATCGCGCAGACGATTATCGCGCCGACATTGCTGTTCGACGAATTGGAAGTGAAACGGGCGGATACGAGTAAGGAAAAGTTGCCGGAATATCCGGCGCCGGGCGGGAAGAAGTAAAGAAACAGTGAGGAAGTAACGAAAGAGCGAGAGTCGGGAAGATGAAGCTGCTGGAGAGAGTGGAGTGGCTGAGCCGGATTGTGTTTTTGGTGTTTATCCTGGCATCGGCAGCGTTTCTGAGCGCAATTACCGCGATGAGGGTCGCGATTCATGGGCGAGAAGTATCTATGCCCAATCTGGTAGGAAAAAATGTGAGTGAGGCAAGTCAGGCGCTGCGCTCGAAGGGGCTGATCCTCAGAGTGGCGGACCGGGTGTATAGCGATTTGCCGATCAACGAGGTAGTGAGGCAGACGCCATCTCCGGGAATGCTGATGAAGGTGTCGCAACAGGCACATGTGGTGCTGAGCCTGGGGCAGCGGGAGTTGGAGATTCCACCGCTGGAGGGAAATACGCTGCGCGTGTCGAGAATTGAGTTGTTGCGCGGAGGACTGCAGGTTGGAGAGGTTTCGACGATGGTGCTGCCGGATGAGCCTGCGGACACGGTGGTGATTCAAAATCCGAAACCAGGGAAAGGCGGGGCAACACCGCGCGTGGACGTACTCGTGGCGGGGGTAGCGAAGAACGAGGCGTACGTGATGCCGTACCTGATCGGGCTGAGTCAGATGGAAGTGGACCGGCGGCTGGAAGTGGCGGGGCTGCGGCGGAAGGTGAACTATGTGAACGCGC
>Ga0210407_10003844_pt1 | contig 12010 bp, 9 predicted proteins | sample IncBWC27MmetaG_FD_150860 | JGI IMG/M metagenome (GOLD analysis project Ga0210407, IMG submission 150860) | Forest soil microbial communities from Barre Woods Harvard Forest LTER site, Petersham, Massachusetts, United States - Inc-BW-C-27-M | ecosystem: Environmental > Terrestrial > Soil >... | reverse complement strand
CTCGACGCCCGCGTTCACCAGCTGCTCCTTGACAAATGCGGAACTGGCAATAACTTTCCGAGTTGGATACGTCATGACCTGCGTACGGAGTCGCAGCAGGGCTCGTTTCCATGATCGGGCACGGAACTCCCCGCTGTTCTGCATCTCGTAGACGACCCGACGAATCCCGCTCAGCCGAGCGATCCATGGCAGCGCGCTGAAGTAGTCAAAGAAGACGATGTGGGCCACCGTAATGGAGTACGCCCTCACGAGTTTCCGCAGTTCCCGATAATAGTGCAAGGCCCCTCGTGCGTAGCTGATCACCCTGATGACGGCTCCACTAGCCTGCAGTCTCGCCTGGATATGTGGAAGTAGCGGCTCAGCGAAGACCAGCACCGGGGTTCCCCCCGCTTCCGCCAGCGCTCGACAGAGGCGAAAATGCCGATCCTCCTGGCTCGTCCACGTCAGCGGCGCTGAATCGAGCAACAAGACGACGTTCCGGTAGTTCACTAGAGTCTCCCTTTTGCTGGCTGAGCGTGACGCGGTGGTTGATCTCGGCGGTTTCGATATCGAGGGCCGGGCATGGACGTGAGGCCGGCAAGGCCCATGCCATGAGCGGCAGACGCGATCCAAGCGATCGAAAAGCGATCGGTCGGCCGCATGATCTATGAAACTCTACGTGGACGACACCAGACTCGGAAGATACTGCTGTGTAAATCCTACAATCGGCAGATCTTCCGCACGGAAACTGGCCGCGTCACGTTCGCGCGATATCAACGGGAGACCCTGATGGAACTTCGCGAGAAGGCGGCGGCGCTAGCCACGAAACAAGCAGGTCGATGCACGTGTGCGCTGATGGATGACGGCCTCGACTGCCCGTGGTGCGAGGTGTTCTACGACGTCCTCCAAGGTTACCCACCTTCGCCACGGCCGTCCGGCGGCGCGTGCCCGGAAACAGGCCGAGCTCACTTGGTTGTCCTCCAGGCGCAGCACGCCCCTTCCCGCTAGATCAGGGGAGGCTGAGGTCCCGAGGCTCTGTCGCCGCATCCGCCAACCAGGTGCATGTGATGCAAACGTCACGCGCCCAAAAGGGCCGAGATTGACCTAGCTCGGGAGCGCGATCACTCGCCTTCCGAGGCTGTGCTCCTTGCCGACCCCGCTCTGAGCGCTGATCTGGCGCTATTGGTGGAGCGCGTGTGCCAGAACAGGCAGCCGTGGGTCGTTGTCGTGGCGACTGCGCTGACGGCGTGGCAGCAGCGAGATCCGGTCGGCTGGGAAAAAGTGTCGGAGTGGCTTGCTGCGAATGGGATTGCTCTCGTGCGTATCTGAGAGGTCCGATCAGGCTGGACCCGCCTAGCCGTCCCGAGAACTCGTGCGCCCTGCGCCGCGTTCATTGTTGTTTCGAGCGCTGGGATCACATCGGCGCCGAACTGATTCAGATCACCCTGCCCCATGCCGGAATCCGGATCCCTCCGCCACCACTCTGTAACTCTTACCGGGCGGCCGCGTCGTGCCTTGCCTCCGTTTTCGCGTCCCGGCGCGCGATTCCCAGTAAGCACAAGATGTGGGTTGACAGCGGTGGGGCGCCACGATAGGCTGCGCTCATCATCCATACCGACATGGCGACACCGACCACACGCAGTGGGATCACCGAAGATCGTGCTGCGCCCTCGGAGATCGGCATGACCGCGGAAGCCCTGCTCATTGAGCTCCGAACCTCTCGCACCGACCTTGCCCGGCTGGTGGAAGCAGCGGTGGACCATCGCCACACGCGGCTGGTGGTGCCTCAGCGCAGCGTGGAGGCGTGGGAGCGCCGGGAGCCCGAGACGTGGACGAAGGTCAGCGGCTGGCTGACCGCCCACGGAGTCGCGATCGTCCGGGTCTAGGCGCGAGCGGCCGGAACGGCCGCTGTCGCGGCAGGGGAAATGGTCGGGGTGAGAGGATTTGAACCTCCGACTCCCTGCTCCTTCCCCGCTCAGCGCTTGCTCAACACGACCCGGCTTCACACGAGGAATCCCTCAAGAACCGTCCGAAAAACGTCCGAACGGAATCGCGCGATGTAACCTGCCGGAGTACCGTTCAAGGCGCCTACCGACCCGATAGAGTCGGACGGACGTCGTGCTCGAGAAACTCGACGACCGCTTCGGAGAACGCATCATTCTGGTCGCCCGCCACCATGTGCGCGGCACCTCCGACGTCGGCGAGCTTCGCGCCGGGGATCTGCGCGAGAAACTCCCGCACCCCCTCTTCGGTCACCACATCGCTGAGCTTGCCGCGCACGAGCAGCGTGGGGACGTGGATATTCCGCATGGCCGCCTGGAAAAGCGCCTCGAAGTCTCGACGGGGCACCTCGGTGCGCCCATGGTCGAGGAGCCGCGGATCCCAGTGCCAGTACCAGCGGCCGTCCCGCTTCTGGCGAAGGACTTTCATGAGACCAGGCGGGTTCACCCGCTTGGGACGATGCGGGGTGTAGGCGGCGATCGCGTCCGCGGCCTCCTCGAGGCTGGCGAAGCCGCGCACGCCTGAGCTCATAAAGTCGCGGATCCGCTGCACGCCAGCCGGATTCGTGCGATGGGTGACGTCGACGATGACAAGCCCGGTCGATACCACGCGGTCCGAGCCACCCTCCGCGAGCATGGCCGTCACGCCTCCGAGAGAGGCTCCGACCAGCACCGGCGGCCGGCCGAGCTGGTCGGTGATGGCCACGCAGTCCGCCGCATTGGCCGTGAATGAGTAGTCACCGTTCACGGCCCATTCGCTGTCGCCGTGGCCGCGGAGATCGAGGGACACGGCGCGCCACCCGGAACCGGCGAGGACTCGCGCCGTGTTCCCCCAGGCATGACGGGTCTGCCCACCCCCATGCATGAGCAGCACGGGCCAATCGCGATCGTCCCCCCAGACGTCGGCGACCAGATGAATGCCCTCGAATCCTTCGAACCGCACGACCCTTGGATCCACGATGGCGAGCTCCGTGACAGCGGCGATGTTCACACAGCGGGCGACGACCCCTCAATCACCCGACCACATCTCGAGGTTAGCGCGCTCGACGAGAGAGGACCCGACGGGGCGGCCTCTCGAGGGCGGCCCCTCCCCGTCGGGCGAAGGCCGGCGGCTCACCATTCACCCGGTGGCCGAGAGTCTACGCCGCTAGGACTTCGGCTCCCAGCCGCGCTTTCCAGCTCGATTTATGGAATCAACGCGCTTACTGTGCGTTGAATTGTTTGTGGAGGTTGTCCGAATACCCGGACGAACGAACGCCGCATCCGCTCACGATTTCCAAACCCGTTCTTCCTGGCAATTTCCTCCGCGGAGAAGCGCCCGGCCTCCATCATCAGTCGTGCGGACTCCACGCGCAGCCGCTCGATTGCCTTCGCGGGTGACTGCCCCGTTTCATCTCTGAACAATCGGCTGAATTGCCGCGGGCTCAGAAAGGCGGCGTTCGCCAACGCATCAACCGACAACGGAGTGCTCAAATGTTCTTTTGCGTACGCGAGGGCGGTCTGGACGCGATCCGATGTAGCATCCAGATCCAACAACGTCGAGTACTGCGACTGCCCGCCGGCTCGACGATGATAGACGACCAGTATTTTCGCGACCTCACGAGCGATCCCGGCGCCAAGGTCATTCTCCACGAGGGCCAGCGCAAGATCCACGCCGGCGCTCATGCCGGCCGACGTCCATATTGGCCCGTCTGTCGTGAAGATGCGATCCGCCTCGACCACGATCTTGGGATAGTCACGTTGCATACTTCTCGCGTAGTACCAATGGGTGGTCGCTCGTCGGCCATCGAGCAATCCCGCTTCGGCGAGCATCAGCGCACCGGTGCAGATCGACGCGACGCGTCGGCTTCGATGAACGCCCGATCGAAGATAGTTCAACAAGCCCGGCGTCGCTGCCGGAGCCGTGATGCCACCCGCGACGATGATCGTGTCGAACGTGCGGCGTTTGAACGAGGACGTCTGAATCTCATATCCCAGTGAGGTTGCGACCGGGCCGCCGTTCTCCGAGAGCAGCGTAACTTCATACGCCACCGCCCCGACTTTCCAGTTTGCCGTCTCGAACACGCTCGTGACAGCAAAATTCATCGGAGAAAAAGCAGGATAAATGATGAAGCCGACTCTATGCATCTGTTTCTCTGCCCCAGTATATGCCCCGCGGTTTCGAATGTCCTAAAACGTGGCGTATCTGGCATTCACGCCATGGGCGGCCGGACTATCGTGTGGTCAGGACAGGCTGGATGCCGAGTTGCCTCGACGAATGGTTGGCGACGAAACGGAGAAATCTTATGGCAGAAAAGAAGATTCTGATTACCGGAGCCACAGGGGCGACGGGCGGGAACGCAATCAAAGCGCTTTGGGAGCTCAAGGTGCCGGTGAGGGCCTTGATTCATCAGAAAGATGCTCGCTCAGAGGAATTGAGCGCCCGGGGCGTAGAACTTGTCCAAGGCGATCTACTCGATTTTGAGACGGTAAACGAAGCATTGAAGGGAATCGCGGGGGCCTATTTCGTCTATCCCATCCGGGTGCCGGGCGTCCTGGAGGCCACCGCCGTGTTCGCCCAGGCTGCCCTAGAGCAGGGCGTCGGGGCCATCGTGAACATGTCGCAAATCTCAGCACGAAGGATTGCGAAGAGTCACGCCGCCCAGAATCACTGGATTGCGGAGCGCCTCTTGGACCGTTCGGGCATTCCGGTCACCCATCTGCGGCCCACCTTCTTTGCCGAATGGCTTATGTATGTGTCGGAGAACATCAGGGAGAACAATCTGTTCCCACTTCCCTTTGGCGACGCTCGTTATGCGCCCATCGCGGCGGAAGATCAGGGCCGGGTCATTGCCGCGATCTTGAATGACCCCGCCGCGCACGCCGGCAAGATTTACCCTCTCTACGGTCCGAAGGAACTAACACAGTACGAAGTGGCTGACATCCTCACGCAGGTCCTCGGAAGAAAGATTACCTACGCTGCGGTCGAGATCGAAGCCTTTGCTGAACTCTGGAAGAAGAGGGGGTTCTCCCCTTACATCCAGCAGCATATAGCTGCCGTGGCCCAGGATTGCCGCGATGGAGTCTTTTCAGGAACGAACGACGTGGTGGAAACGCTCACGGGGCAAAAGCCGCTAGGGATGGTGGACTACATCGTCAAGAACAAGGCGCTGTTCAGTTAACCGACAAGAATCACCTCAACTAGCTTTCAAAGAGGAGCTCGGTATGGATCAAGAGAAGGCAGCGGAAACGAAGGACTCGCCGAAGCGCCCTTTTCCAGCAGTCCCGACGACTAAAATTCTGGCTATTGGACACTTCACGAAGCCTCCAACGCCGGAGCAGATCAAGGAGTTCTTTCCCAAAGAAGTACCGGCTACGCTTCGACTGTATTTGGCTGGCAAGATCGATCAGTGGTGGATTCGCCAGGCTCAGCCAGGCCCCGTCTTCCTCCTGAACGTGACGTCGGTCGAAGAGGCGCGTGTCCTGATGGAAGAGCTGCCCTTGGGCCAAGCGGGGCTCATGAAGCACGAGTTCATTGAACTTGGTCCACTGACCCCACTCCATCTGCTCCTCAGCGAAGGCTGGGCACATGCTGGTAAATAGGGTGTCTACAACATCGGCCTGGTTGTGGCTATTCCTAGCCGAACTCCCGCTCTTTACGTGGTCTACATTGTGTTGCGGTTCGGCGGAATTCACTGCCAGTCGCGCTGGACAACACTGGCACTAGACTAGAACAATCCGACGGGGCGGCCGCTCGAGGGCGGCCCCTCCCCGTCGCGCGAAGCCGGGCGCCTCGCCATGCACCCGGTGCACTCGAGGCTATCCCGCTAGAGCTCCGGCTCCCAGCCGCGCTTTTAGGTATGGAATTCTTCGCCGAAGTCCCGGACGCAGACGCGATCCCCGGCCGAACCGGCGGCTGCGAGAAGGCGTTCGAGCGGTTCGTGCTTAGGTTCGCGGCTTAACTCGAACGTTCGGTGATGGACCGGAAGGATGAACTCCGCACCCGCATCATTCACCATCGCGAGCGCCTGTTCGGGATTGCAGTGTGAGCGAATCCACGGGTCATAGGCGCCGATCGGCATAATCGCAAGATCGATCGGTTTCGACGAGCGGACGCCGCGGAATGAATCCGCGTAGGCCGTGTCGCCGGCGAAGAGCACGCGGTAGCGCCCCGCCTCGATCAGGTACCCGTTGTACGACCGGTGTACGTCGTTTCGCATCCGGGCTCCCCAATGATTCACCTGAATCGCACGGATCGTTGCGGGGCCCAGACGCGCCGCTTCATCCCAGCGCAGTTCGTGAACGGCGGAGTACCTGTTGACCCGGAGGAGATCGCTTGTATTTGCGGCCGTGATCACCATTGTGCCGCGATTCTCGAGGCGGCGCAGTGTCGGGATGTCGAAATGATCCATGTGCGCGTGCGAGAGCAAGATCAGATCGGGACGCGGGATCGCGTCGAGCGTCGCCGCGGGCGCTACCAAGCGCTTCAGTCCGAGCGTTACCGGCCCGATCCGAATTCCGATTCTTGAGCTGAAGACCGGATCGGTGAGGACGGTGAATCCGTCGATGCTCAAGGCGACGGTACTGTGTCCGACCCACGTCGCGTGCAGGCCGTCTGTAGGCCAGCCAGCGACGTTCGGTGTGTGCGGCGCCGGATCTACCGGCCGTTTGATGTCGTCCTTAACGCGCTCGAAAAATAGAGGCGCCGCCCTCAGGGCAAACGCAGCAAGACCACCCATTCCAGCCATCTACTCTATTGGACGCGAGAGATCATACTTGCGATTCACGCGCTATTCCTCGTAGAACCCATCCTTCGTGGTGGAAGGGCTTGGCAATGAGCGTCGGCCGTGCCTCCGGGCAAACCCAGGCCCGAGCCGCATCGTCCGAAAAACGTCCGAACGCGTCGGGCCAGCTGCGGGAGTGTTTCGGAGGTGAGGGAAAGATTGGTCGGGGTGAGAGGATTTGAACCTCCGACTCCCTGCTCCCAAAGCAGGTGCGCTACCGGGCTGCGCCACACCCCGATTCCAGGTGCCGAGCAGTATACGCTTCGCCGCGCCGCCCCTTCAACTTGGCCAGCGCCGCAGCAGCGCGCGAGCGCGGGCCATCGCGCGGCCCCGGTGGCTGACCGCGTGCTTCACCGTCGCGCTCACCTCCCCGAAGCTCGCGCCGAACGGTGGGTAATAGAAGATCGGGTCGTAGCCGAAGCCGCCGTCGCCGCGGGGTGATTCCAGGATCACGCCCTCGACCGTCCCCTCGACCGTCGCCTCCCGGCCGTCCGGGGCGGTGAGCGCGACCACCGCCCGGTAGCGGGCGGTGCGCCGCGCCGCCGGCACGCCGGCCAGCTCGCGCAGCATCAGGGCGTTGCGCTCGGCGTCGGTCAGGGCTTCGCCCCCGTACCGGGCCGACAGCACGCCCGGTCGGCCGGCGAAGGCGTCCACCTCGATGCCCGAGTCGTCGGCCAGCGCGAGGACGCCGATGGCCCGGCTGACCGCGCGCGCCTTGCCGAGCGCGTTCTCCTCGTAGGACGTCTCGCCCTCCGGCGGCAGGACGATCTGCGGGTGCCCGGAGAGGTCCTCGATCCGGTAGGAGAGCCCGGCCAGGAGGGCGGCCAGCTCCCGGCCCTTGGCCCGGTTGCCCGTGGCCAGGACCAGGCGCGGATCAGAGGCGGAACTGCTTGTCGTCACGCGCCGCGAGGGCGCGACGCTGCAGATCGACCAGCCGGCCGATGCCGTCACCGGCCAGCGCCAGCAGCTCGTCGAGGCGCGGCTTGGAGAACGGGGTCTGCTCGGCGGTGCCCTGCACCTCCACGAAGGCGCCGGCGCCGGTCATGACCACGTTCATGTCCACCTCGGCGGTCGAGTCCTCGACGTAGTTCAGATCGAGCACCGGCCGGTTGCCCACCATGCCCACGCTGATCGCGGCCACGCAGTCGCGGAGGGGCGAGCCCGGCAGCGCGCCCGTCTTCACCAGCCGGCCGATCGCGTCGGCTACCGCCACGAACGCCCCGGTGATGGCCGCGGTCCGCGTGCCGCCGTCGGCCTGGACCACGTCGCAGTCCACCCACACCGTGCGCTCGCCGAGCTTGGCCATCTCCACCACCGACCGCAGCGAGCGGCCCACCAGGCGCTGGATCTCCTGCGAGCGCCCGCTCGGCCCGCCCCGCTCTCGGTTCATGCGGGTGTTGGTGGACCGCGGCAGCATGCCGTACTCCGCGGTGACCCAGCCCTTGCCCTGGCCCTTCAGGAAGGGCGGCACCTTGTCCTCGAGCGAGGCGGTGCAGATGACCTTGGTGTCGCCGAACTCGACGAGCACCGAGCCCTCGGGGTGGCGCAGGTAGTCGCGGGTGATCATGACCGGCCGGAGCTGGTCCGGGCGTCGCCCGTCGTGCCGGAGGTGCGTCGTGGTCATCGCTTGGGCAACCCCTTCGGTGCCGGATTCTGGGTCTGGGCGGTGCGCAAGCGCTGATCGTAGCGACGCTTGTACTCGGCGAGGCCGGCGTAGATGGCGCGGGCCAGCGCCTCGCGGTGCTCGGGCGTGGCGAGCTTCTTCTCCTCCTTCTTGTTCGTCAGGAACCCGATCTCGATGAGGATGGCCGGCATCGCGGCGCCGCCGAGCACGTAGAAGCCGGCCTGCTTCACGCCGCGGCTCACCAGGTTGAGCGACTTGCTCATCGAGTCCTGCACCGTCTCGGCCATGAAGCTCGACTCCTCCTGGAACTCGGACTGGGCCAGGTCCCAGAGGATGCTCTTGAGCACGTCGCCCTGCCGACGGGAGGCCGGGCTCTCGAGCTGGACCACGTTGTTCTCGGTGGCCGCCACCTGCCGGGCCGCGTTGTCCGAGGCCTCGGAGGAGAGGAAGTAGGTCTCGACCCCCTCCGAGACCGCCTGGGGGTGCGCGTTGGCGTGGATGGACACGAAGAGGTCGGCGCCCTGCTTGTTGGCGAAGTTGGTGCGCTCCCGCAGCGGGACGAACACGTCGCTGTCGCGGCTCATCACGACCTTCACCCCGAGCCCCGGCTCGATCATGCGCGCCACCCGTCGCGTCACATCCAGCACCACGTCCTTCTCCATGACCCCGCTCGGGCCGGTCGCGCCCGAGTCGTGGCCCCCGTGACCGGCGTCCAGCACGATCAACCGGAGCGGCTGCATACCGCCGGGGCCCGGCTCGGCGACGCCGGGCGCCTCCTTGGGCCGGTAGACGTCGAGCACCAGCCGGTACGGATCCTGGAGCACGGTGTGCTTGATCTCGCCGGCCTGGCTCTCCAGGACTACGCGCAGCACCGCCGCGTCGCCCACCGGCTCGAGCCGGACCTCCTGTACGAGCCCGTCGCCGATCTCCTCCACCCGCGAGCGGTCGAGCGAGAGGCCGGGCAGCCGCACCCGCACCTCCTCGTCGCTCGAGACCACCGCGTAGGCGAGCCGGGCGCCGGTCTCGATGACCACCCGCGTGAACGAGGGATAGGAGCGGTAGCGCAGCTCCTCGAGCGGCACTGCCCCCTGGGCCGGCCTGGTCTCCGCCTTGCGCGGCTCGGCGACCGCCGCGATCGAGACTCCGGGGGCGACGCGCGGCAGGCCCTTGCCCAGGAAATCGCGCGAGACGAGCCAGCTCGTGCCCACCACGCGCACGGCCGCGTCGAGCGCGATCGGCTGGCCCTGCACGGTGGCCCGGTTCTGCCCGCGCACGAACTCGACGGTGCGCTGGTTCACGGTGAGGATGCCGCGCTCGCCCTTCACCGACCAGGCCCCCTTCAACAGGGCGGCCAGGTGATCGGGCGCGATGTAGGCCGCGCCGTCGTCCATGACCGTGACGGTCAGGACCCCGAGCCGGCCGGACCGGTCCCGCACCTCGACCGATTCGGGGCGGGCGGCCAGCGCGACGCCGACGAGGAGCCCCATCAGCACGGCCAGCAGCACACCCGTGATCGGTCGTCGCGTCATGATCGCTGCGCCCGCAGCATCGTCATTCTAGAACGGAGCGTGGGGCCGGCGAAGGAGGAATTTATGGTAGGCTGCGCCCTCGTGGGTCAATTCGGCATCGGGCAATCCATCAAGCGCTTCGAGGACGTCCGCCTGCTGCGCGGCGAGGGGCGCTTCCACGCCGACGTGAACCTGCCGAACCAGGTCCACGCGGTGCTGGTGCGCTCGCCGCACGCGCACGCGCGCATCCGCGCGATCGACGCCGACGCGGCGCGGCGCGCGCCCGGCGTCCTCGCGGTCTTCACCGGGGCCGACGTCGCGCGTGACGGGCTCGGGACCATGAAGATGACGCTCAAGCGCACGCGCCCGGACGGCTCGCCCATGTTCGCCCCGCCCCACCGCGGCCTCGCGGTGGACCGCGCCCGCCACGTGGGCGATCCGGTGGCCCTGGTGGTGGCCCAGACCCACGCGCAGGCCGAGGACGCGGCCGACCTCGTCCGCGTGGACTACGAGCCGCTGCCGGCGGTGACCGACACCGCCTCCGCGTCGCAGCCGGGGAGCCCGCCAGTCTGGGACGAGTGCCCCGACAATGTGTCGAACCTCCACCAGCTCGGCGACAAGGCGGCCACCGACGCGGCCTTCGCCCGCGCCACCCACCGCGTCCGCCGGCGCTACGTCATCACCCGCGTGCACGCCCAGTACATGGAGCCGCGGGGCGCGCTCGGGGTGTACGACCCCGGCGAGGACCGCTACACCCTCTACGCCGACGTGCAGTATCCGCACCGGGTACGCACCGCGCTCGCCACCAACATCTTCAAGATCCCGGAGCACCAGATCCGGGTGATCGCGGGCGATATCGGCGGAGCGTTCGGCACCAAGGGGTGGCAGTACCCCGAGCACCGGCTGGTGCTCTGGGCCGCGCGCAAGGTCGGCCGGCCGGTCAAGTGGCAGTGCGAGCGCCGAGAGGCGATCCCCGCCGACGAGCACGCGCGCGACAACGTGAGCGAGGCCGAGCTGGCCCTCGACGCGGACGGGCGCTTCCTCGGCCTGCGGGTGCAGACCTTCGCCAACGTGGGCGCCTACGTCTCCTCCGACCGCAACCTGCTCGCCACCTTCAGCAACATCGCGACCCTGGTCGGGGTCTACACCTTCCCGGCCGCGCACGTCGCGGTGCACGCGGTGCTGACCAACACCAACGCCACCGCGCCCTACCGCGGCGCGGGCCGGCCGGAGGCGACCTACGTCATCGAGCGGCTCATCGACGACGCGGCCCACGAGCTCGGGATGGATCGCCTCGCGCTCCGGCGCACGAACCTGATCCCCGCCGCCGCGATGCCCTACCGCACCGCGCTCGGGGTCACCTACGACTGTGGCGAGTTCGAGCGCTGCATGGACGGAGCGCTCCGCCTGGCCGACGTGGCCGGCTTCCCGGCGCGGCGCGAGGCCTCGCGGGCCCGCGGGCGGCTGCGCGGACTCGCGGTGGTCAACGCCATCGAGCAGGCGGCGGGTCCGCAGCCCGAGTTCGCGGAGATCCGCTTCGCCCCGAGCGGCAGCGTCACCGTGCTCATGGGCAGCAAGAACCAGGGGCAGGGTCACGAGACCACCTTCAAGCAGGTCCTCCACGAGCGGCTCGGCATCGATCCGCACGACGTCCGCTACATCGACGGCGACACCGACCGGGTGGCCTTCGGCATGGGCACCATGGGCTCGCGCTCGACGGTGATCGGGGGCACCGCCCTCTGGATGGCGGCCGACAAGGTCATCGCCAAGGGCCGCAAGATCGCGGCGCGGATGCTCGAGGCGGCCGAGGCCGACGTGGGCTTCGGGGACGGCAAGTTCTCGGTGGTCGGCACCGACCGCGCGGTCGCGCTGAAGGAGGTGGCCCGCGCCGCCTTCCAGCCCGCCCAGCTGCCCCCCGGGGTCGAGCCCGGCTTCTACGAGACCGGCACCTTCTCGCCCAAGCAGGCCACCTGGCCGAACGGCTGCCACGTGTGCGAGGTCGAGGTCGATCCGGACACCGGCCTGGTGACCCTCGACCGCTACGCGATCGCCGACGACGTCGGCACCGTGATCAACCCGCTCACCCTGAAGGGCCAGATCCATGGCGGCGTGGCGCAGGGCGTGGGCCAGGCCCTC
>Ga0210407_10003843_pt1 | contig 12013 bp, 10 predicted proteins | sample IncBWC27MmetaG_FD_150860 | JGI IMG/M metagenome (GOLD analysis project Ga0210407, IMG submission 150860) | Forest soil microbial communities from Barre Woods Harvard Forest LTER site, Petersham, Massachusetts, United States - Inc-BW-C-27-M | ecosystem: Environmental > Terrestrial > Soil >... | reverse complement strand
CGAATACCGCGCACCAGGATCACCGTCAAAATCATGACCACAAGAAATGCCGGAAAGTTGAAACCGAAGTGCAGACCCGGAGTATAAAGCACGTCGCCCTTCAGATCAGTGAGACCACCAGGCAGATAGGCTGGCGAAATCCAGCGCAAGGCGGGGTGAAATCCGAACCAGTCGAACATGCCGACCAGGTGGGCGGAGAAGCCCACACTCACCGCCATGTTGCTCACGGCGTATTCCAGAATCAGATCCCAGCCAATAATCCACGCGATCAACTCGCCCATGGTTGCGTAGGTATAGGTGTAGGCGCTGCCGGCGATTGGAATCATCGATGCTAGTTCGGCGTAACAGAGCCCGGTGAAAGCGCAGACGATGGCGACCAGAACCAACGACAGAGCCAGCGCTGGACCGGCGCCCGGCCGCCCCAGCGTGGCGTGGTGGGTAATCAGAAAATCGAGCAAGGGAGCATTAAGAATGGACGAGGTGTCGAACTTCTGCCCTCCGATGGCGGTGCCGATGACCGTGAAAATACCCGAGCCGATGACCGCGCCGATTCCGAGAGCGGTGAGCGAGACCGGGCCCAGCGTCTTCTTTAGTTTTCGGTCAGGCTCCTCCGAATCGGAGATCAGCTTGTCGATGGACTTGCAACAAAAAAGCTGATTGTCCGAGGTTCGAGGACTGCCCTCTTTGGTCTGGTTAGTCGTCGTCGGTATTTGAGCCAAGGGGCGGAATCTCCTGAGATACGGCACTTAGCATTTCAGCACTCGGCCCCGAGGGCCAAGTGCCAAATGCTGGATGCCAAAACGTTGCCGCTACCGCTTCGCCGCACCGCGAACCATCTTCTTGACTTTGGGCTTCTTCGAACCACGGGCGTATTCCCGCGGCTTCAGCGGCTTTTCTGCTTTTACTTTCTTGCGGGCTGCGCGCTTCGACTTCTTGCGTTCTTCCTTGGTCAGCTTCTTTGTATTTGCCATGAATGCATCCTGAGTGCGTGATTTGTAATTTGGTAATTGCGTAATTGAGTAATTTGAAACCAGACAATTACTCAATGACCCGATTACAAAATTGCGAAATCCTCCTAAGCCCTTTCCAACTGGGCATACTTCTCTACCAACTTCTTCAAACCGAAGCGAGGGAATTGTACCGTAATCTTGGCTTCTTCACCCTCTCCTTCTCGATGGTACACTGTGCCTTCGCCATATTTGGGATGGCGCACCTTCTGGCCCGGCTTGAAACCTTTCTTACCTTTGGGTTCCTCCACCAACGTTTTCGGGGCGCTGAATTTCTTTCCCCGCGAGGCGAAGAACTCCGCGATGTTGTCGATGGAATTGTAGCTGCGTCCAGAATACGCCGGGGCCCGCGGTGGGTTGTGTGCGGTCCAGTTGGCATTGCTCTGATCCTCGTCTTCGTAGGCATAGTGTGCCTGTTGCTCAGGCTCATGTGGCACGGACACTCTTGTCCGTGCAGACTCTCTCTTCCGCCGAGAGCCTCCAAGTTCCTCTACTAAACCTGCCGGGACTTCATCGAGAAATCTTGACGGGACGCTGGCCTCGGGCAAATCCGTTCCGTAACGGCGGCGGTAGACGGCGCGGGTCAGGACTAAGGTATCCATCGCTCGGGTCATGCCGACATAGCACAACCGGCGTTCTTCTTCGATGTCGTCCGGCTGGAGGAATGTTCGAGAATGTGGAAACAATCCTTCTTCGAGGCCACACAAAAACACCAGGGAAAATTCCAGGCCCTTGGCCGCGTGGAGAGTCATAAGCGTGATCTGGGCGCGCTCGTCGTAGGCGTCCGCATCGCTCACCAGCGCGGCGTGATCGAGGAACTGATCCAGAGTTTCGCCCCGATCGCGCGAGTCCATGGCGGCATTCACCAGTTCGCGCAGGTTCTCAATCCGCGAGTAAGCCTCGGGCGTGTCTTCCTCTTCAAGTTGTTTGATGTAGCCAGTGCGATCGATCAGGAACTTCAGAATTTCCGCAGTATTCGCCTCTTCTCCGGGGGCGCGGAACCCAGGCTCAGCTTCTGCCTGTTGTGATCGCGTGGAGCGGGCGCCGTCTTTGGGTGCGTCAGAAATCTCAGCGGGAGGGGCCAGATCAGGAGTTCCAAAGTCGAAGGAGATGTTGTCACCCTCGGCGAACTCGAAGGAAATGTCTGCCTCTGGCTCCGGTATTTCATTTTGCGGGACCGCATCATCCGAAGCGGGAGAGGGCGCCCGATCCACACTTTCTTCCAACCGGTCCACAAAAGTCCCAGCCAACATAGCGCGACCATCTTCAATGAGTCGCTTGAAACTTTTGAGCGCTGCAAGCGCGCGCTGTGGTAGCAACTGGCGCTTGATGGTTTCGCTTAACGCGCCCCACAACGAAACTCCCGTTTCCAGCGCGACCCGCTCCAGAGTCTCAATCGTGGTTTTGCCAATCCCGCGCACTGGCGTGTTGATCACTCGCAGCAGCGAGATCGAGTCGTCCACGTTGTGGATGACTTTCAGATACGAAATCATGTCCTTGATTTCGGAGCGCTCGTAGAACGAGAATCCACCGACCACGTGATACTTCAACTGATAGCGGCGCATGGCCTCTTCAAACAGCCGCGACTGAGAGTTGGTGCGATAGAGCACGGCCGCCCGCGCATTCTCGCCCTGGTCCACGGCCTCCCGCAGGTACTTCGAAATGTAGTCGGCGGCGAACAGAGCTTCGTTCTCGCCGTCCGGCGCTTCGTAATAGCCAAGCTTGGTGCCACCTTGGCGCGACGTCCACAGATTCTTTCCCTTGCGCTTGAGGTTGTTCGCGACCACAGCCGACGCCGCCTGCAGGATGTTCTGCGTCGAACGGTAGTTCTGTTCCAGGCGAACAATCTTCGCTTCCGGAAAATCTTTTTCGAACTCAAGGATGTTGCGGATGTCCGCCCCGCGCCACGAATAGATCGACTGATCTTCATCGCCGACCGCGCAGACGTTGTGCCGGGTTCCAGCCAGCAGCCGCATCAGTTCATACTGCGGACGGTTCGTATCCTGATACTCGTCGACCAGAATGTACTGAAATCGCCGGTTGTAGTATTCGCGCACCGGCGACGCAGCCTTCAGCAGGCGCACGGTTTCGAGCAACAGGTCATCGAAGTCGAGCGCGTTGGCTTTCGCCAGTTCTTTCTTGTACTCGGCGTAAATCTGTGCCACGCGTTCCGTCTTCGGATCCGCCGATTGCAGATACACTTCCTGCGGATCGAGCATGTGATTCTTGGCCCACGAAATATGCGCCAGCACCGAGCGCGGCGTAGTCTGCTTGTCGTCAATCCCCAGCCGCCGCATGACCGACTTGACCAACTGTTGCTGGTCGTTTTCGTCGTAAATGACAAAGGTCTTTGTGTGGCCTATCGGGGGGGCGCCGGGAACCGCCGAAGGAATGCGGAGCGCTTCAATGTCCCGCCGCAACACGCGCACGCAGAAGGAATGAAATGTAGAGATAACCGGCTTGGCTATGGACAGCCCGCCGACTAACTTGTCCACACGCTCCACCATCTCCGAAGCGGCTTTGTTGGTAAACGTCATCGCCAGGATGGACTCAGGCATAACGCCCATGTTTTCGATCAAATAAGCGATCCGGTAAGTGATAACGCGAGTCTTCCCGCTCCCGGCGCCAGCCAGGATGAGCACCGGGCCGTCAGTGGTTTCGACAGCTTCACGCTGCTGCGGGTTGAGTTGGTCGAGGAAAGACAAAGTCTGGGAAAGCTCCAAAGCCAGCTTCTTAGATTTTACAGGGGAATCGAAACTCAAATGGAGGACGCCCGGCCTCCATCGATCAGGTGTGCGCCCCTCGCCGCCTTGCACTCTTCGCACGGACACCAATCCCGCAAAAACTGCCACGAATAAATCCCCAGTTCGTGATCATCGTTGAAATGAAACTTGATTGCGTATTTGCCCACGCCTTCCGCTGAAGTTGCTTTGACGGCGGGCTTGAACATGGGCAGCGTCCCCGGAGCCGGTTTCGGAGGCTCTCCTGGCTGTTGATGCGTCTTGCTTCGCGACTCATCGCACAGAGCGCAAGGACAGGCATCTCGCAGAAACGGGAACGAATAGTGTGACCGATGGCCATCCTTCCACTCGATATCGAGACCCGTGCCTGTGCTCAGGTTCACTTTCACCGACTTTGGGTCCGTTACTGGAGCCATGAATTTAGTATCGCACAGTAGAACTGGAGCGTTCGCGCCCGAGTAAAGACGTTCTCTGAGCTTACGACCCGTGTACCAGAGGGGTATCGAAAGTAACCTGGTCATGACCGAAACCCTCGCGGCATGCTATCAATATAGAGACCCGGAAGCACGTGGTTCGCCTCCGTTCGCAATCCAAGAATGCTTGATTCCGCTCAGATAGAGACGCCGATGCCGCCCGAGGTCAGTTCACCGGAAGACGCGCGCCTTCTTTCGCAAGGAATCGCCGACCGGCACGGATTCGTTACGTCCTTCGACCAGACTTGCCTTTTCTATCGCCACTGGCCTTCCAGCACAACCTGGAATGGCCGGGTGGTGGTAGTGCTGCACGGCATCGGATATCACAGCGCGCCTTACAAGGTCATTGCCGATGCGCTGAATCCGCACGGCACGGAAGTCTACGGGTTGGATGCTCGAGGGCATGGGCTATCGCAAGGAAGACGCGGATTCGTGGGCACTTCGATTGAAGTCGGAGCCGACGTCGAGTGCATGATCCGCTTCGTGCAACAGCAGCGGCCCACGGCAAAGGTTTTCCTGCTGGGCGACAGCATGGGCGGCGACTTCGCCCTCAACTACGCCAAACGAAACAGCCGCGAACTGGCGGGCCTGATCCTGCTGGCGCTGGCGCTGAATTTGGACATGAGGCAGTTCCTGAGCCTGGAAAGCTTAAGTCTGATGCCTTACTTCGCGCTCGCGCATCGGGAGCCCGTGATCAGTCTAGTAGGCAAGCGTCTTGAGAAAAGCAGCCGCGACCCGGAATTTATTTCCCGCCGCCGTGTCGATCCGCTGGCTTACAAGAATGTCAGCTTCGGATATTTGCTCGACGTGCAACGCCTTGTTTTTGGCTGGAGGTGGAAAATCGCGCCCCGCGTCCACGCTCCCACACTCCTCATCAAGGGCGGGAAAGATCAGGTGGTCAGCCACCGGGAGTGCACTGCGTTCGACAAGCTCTCCGCGTCGACAGATAAGTGTTTCACGATCTATCCAGACGTGGCACACACGACGCTGTGGGATCCGGAGACGCCGGACATCCTGGATCAAGTTGGGCAGTGGATTCTGGAGCATTAAACCGCGCGGGAGCGCCGTGCAGTTGTCGAAAGTGCCTCAACTCCGGTAAAATCTATGTTTTGCAGATCAAGATCTGAATCTACCTGGAGTTGTCATGGCACAAGTTTGTGATGTCTGCGGCAAAGGGCCGCAATTCGGAAATACCATCAGCCACGCCCACAACGTGTCGCGGCGGCGCTGGAACGTCAACCTGCGCCCGGTGCGCGCCAAAGTGAAGGGCGGCGCCAAGCGGATGCGCGTCTGCACTTCCTGCCTGCGCAGCGGCAAAATCGTCAAGGCCTGAGAACCAAATAGTCACAAAGGACACCGAAGGTCCACAAAGGAAAACATGCGGCCAAGCTTTGCTTTCCGTTGTGAACCTTCGTGTCCTTTGTGGTTGATGCCTTTACTTCAAGCTCAACAGTTCCACGTCGAAGATCAGGGTCGCGTTGGCGGGGATCACTCCGGGATAGCCACGCTCGCCGTAGGCTAGCTGCGGCGGAATCCGTAGCTGGCGTTTGCCTCCCACCTTCATTCCGATGATGCCTTCGTTCCACCCCTTGATGACCGGCGCCGTGCCCAGAGGCTCGACCGAAAACGGCTCGCCGCGGTCCACGGAACTGTCGAACTTCTTGCCGCTGCTCAGCCATCCGGTGTAGTGAACGTTGGCGGACTGACCCGCAGCGGCGGTTGGGCCGGTGCCAACTTTGATGTCCCAGTATTGCAAGCCATCGGCAGTCTTGGTGCCTTCGCCCGTAACCTTGGTGGGCGAACTGTTATCGGCCTTCTTGCTGCCGCCTTGCGCAAATAAGGCTGTCGCCACGAATGTAACGATTGCAATCAAACAAATACTCTTCAGCATCAATTTTTCTCCCGGGTGTCTCTGGATAAAACTGGAACATTTGGATTCTAAATCGCCGGACGAAAATAACAAATTGCCAAATCCTATGCCAACGCAATCACGTCAATTTCGACCAGTACGTCCTTAGGCAGACGCGCTACCTCGACCGTCGATCTGGCCGGTGGTGTTGAATTGAAATAGCGTCCGTACACTTCGTTCATCGCGGTGAAGTCGCCCATGTTTTTTAGGAACACGGTGGAGCGCACCACCTTCTCCAGCCCGGATCCGCCTGCTTTCAAAATAGCCGAGAGGTTCTTCAGCACGCGATCAGTTTGGACCGCGACATCGCCGCCGATCACCTGCTGCGTGGCCGGATCAATCGCTACCTGTCCAGAAACGAAGACGAATCCATTGGCCCGGATCGCCTGGGAATACGGCCCAATCGCCTGCGGGCCTTCTTTGGTAGAAATTACTTCTCGCATCCATCCTCCAAAAAGTGTTATCGGTGCAGATTAACGCAGATGACCGCTGGAGATGTCAAACCGGCGAAGGATGACGTCAATACAAAACCAGTTGTCAGTTGCTGGTTCCCGGTTCTCAGTGGGTTTGGCCAACAACCAACGACAAACCACTAGACCTTCTGCAGTCTTTGCACGTCGTGTACGCCGGGAATCTTGCGTACGCCGTTGATGATATTCTCCAGGTGCTTCAAGTCGGCAATATCGAGAACGACGTCGACGTTGGCCTGCGTGTTTGAGCTGCGTACCTGGACATCGCGGATGTTGGTTTTCGCGTCGCTGATAACGGCGGTAATCTGCTTGAGCATACCGAACCGGTCGTCGCAAAAGACCGTGAGCTTCACCGGATAAGAACTCGGGGTTCCCTCATCGCGAGCCCATTCGACATCAATGCGGCGCTCTGGCTCATAGAGCAGGTTCACCACGTTGGGGCAATTCACGGCATGGACGGCGACGCCTTTGCCACGAGTCACATAACCTACAACATCCTCGCCACGGATGGGGTTGCAGCATCGAGCGCGGTACACAAGAAGATCGCCATGGCCTTTTACCCGGATGGCATTGTTGCCGCTGTCTCCGCCGAAAACCCGCCGCACTACGCTGGCGATACCACCAGATTTGTCTGCGTCACTCTCAGGCACGGGCGCAGCGGAGGCGGGCGCCAGACGAGCTAGTATCTGCCGTGCCGAATACTTGCCGTATCCGATGCCGGCCATCAAGTCGTCAATTTGCCCGAGACCGTAGTCGGATGCGATCTTGCGCAGCTCTTCGTCCTTGATCTCCTTGAAAGCGACCCGGTATTTGCGCGCTTCTTTTTCGATCAGCTTACGGCCGATTTCGACGGCGCGTTCCCGCTGATGAATGTTGAGCCAGTGTTTGATCTTGTTGCGGGCGCGCGACGACTTAACCACAGCCAGCCAATCGCGGCTGGGCTTATGCCCCGGCTGGGTGATGATTTCGACGATGTCGCCGCTATGCAGTTTGTGACGCAGCGGCACCATGCGCCCGTTGACCTTGGCGCCGACGCAACTGTGTCCAACTTCGGTGTGAATGGTATAGGCAAAATCGATAGGCGTGGACTCCCGCGGCAGCACCACAACTTTGCCTTTGGGCGTGAAAGTGTAAACCTCTTCGGGATACAGATCGATCTTGAGGGTGGAAAGGAACTCGGTGGGATCGGACACGTCACGCTGCCACTCGACCACCTGCCGCAGCCAGGCCAGTCTTTGCTCGTCCTGGGCTGAGACCGGGCCGTCTTTGTATTTCCAGTGCGCCGCAATACCCTCTTCCGCCATACGGTGCATTTCCTCGGTTCGGATCTGCACTTCAAACGGCGTGCCGTCTTCGGTGATCACCGAGGTGTGCAGCGACTGATAAAAATTCGGCCGCGGCATGGCAATGAAATCCTTGATTCGCCCGGGCACGGGCCGCCACACGTTGTGCACGATCCCAAGCACGGCGTAACAGTCCTGCAAAGACTTCGTGATCACCCGCATGGCGTAGAGGTCGTAGACCTGCTCCACGCTGATTTTCTGCCGCACCAGTTTCTTGTGAATGCTGAAAAGGCGCTTGATCCGGCTTTCAACTTCGGCCGTGATGGCAGCTTCTTTCAACTTGTCGCGAAGGGTCTGCTCGACCCGTGCCAGGAATTGCTCGCCCTTCTTGCGGCGGGATTCCACGGCGTCGTGCACTTGCTGGTGGGTAAGGGGATCGAGGTAGCGGAATCCCAGGTCTTCGAGTTCGCCGCGAATCTTGCCCATCCCCAGCCGGTGGGCGATGGGGCCGTAAATCTCAAGCGTCTCTTTTGCGATTTTCTGCTGGCGTTCCGGAGTGAGATGCTCGAGCGTGCGCATGTTGTGCAGGCGGTCGGCAAGCTTGATCAGCACGACGCGAATGTCGTCGACCATGGCCAGCATCATTTTGCGGAGATTCTCGGCCTGCTGTTCCTCGCGGCTAGCAAAGTCAATCTGGCTGATCTTGGTGACGCCCTCGACGATATGGGCGACCTGTTCGCCAAACTCTTTGCGGATGTCAACGATGGTGACAGAAGTGTCCTCGACCGAATCGTGCAGCAGGCCGGCGGCGATGGCCACCGCATCCATCTTCATTTCGGCTAAAACCTGGGCAACTCCTAGTGGATGGACCAGGTAGGGCTCGCCCGAGGCTCGCGTCTGACCGGCATGATTTTTCTGGGAGAACTCGTAGGCCTTGCGCACCAAATCCAGATCGTCGCCGGGGCGGGTGGCACGCATGGTGCGCAGCAACTCCCGGAACTTGGTCACCGTCAGGGCGGTGGTCGCGATCTGTTCGCGCAGCGTCGCCATGAAGAATTATAGCCGGGAAGCAGACGTTGCAAGCAACGTCTGCACAGCGCTGTAGGGATGTAGCTTGCTCGTCTGTCTTGTGCGCTAACGAACTGGTACAGTTGATTCTATGCCTGCGAAAGTTCTTATAAGCGGGTCTTCCGGACTGCTGGGAAGTGCGCTGATACAAAATCTGGGCGCCGATGGCTACGAAATCACTCGCCTGATCCGGAAACCTACCTCCGCGGCCGGGCAAATTGCCTGGGATTTTGCTCAGCCTCTCGCACCCCAATCGGTGTCGGGCTTCGACGCAGTGATTCATCTTGCGGGAGAATCCATTGCCAGCCGTTGGACGAAGTCGAAGAAAAAGGAAATCCGGGACAGCCGGGTTCTTGGAACACGACATCTTGCCGAAGCGCTTGCTCGGTCGGCATCGCCTCCGCGTGTCTTGATCTCGGCGTCAGCCATCGGCTTTTACGGGGATCGCGACGATGAGGTGTTGCGGGAAGACAGTGCTTCGGGGGGAAGCGGGTTCCTGCCGGAGGTTTGTCGCGAATGGGAAGCGGCCGCCGAGCCCGCAGTGAACGCCGGCATCCGCACGGCGTTTTTGCGTACTGGCATCGTTTTGAGCGCGAAGGGTGGCGCGTTGAAACAGATGCTGCCGCCGTTTCGAATGGGACTGGGCGGAAGGATCGGCAGTGGCCGTCAGTGGATGAGTTGGATCGATCTGGAGGATGAGATCGGGGCAATTCGCCACATCCTTGCGAATGAATCTCTCCGCGGCCCGGTGAACAGTGTCTCTCCGCATCCGGTGACGAATGCGGAGTTCACCAAGACGCTGGCTTCAGTGCTCTCTCGGCCAGCGATTTTCCCTATGCCCGCTTTCGCGGCCCGTCTGGTTTTCGGGCAAATGGGAGAGGAACTTCTACTGGGTAGTCAAAAGGTAGAACCGGCAAAGCTGACGACCAGTGGGTATCTGTTTCGCAAGCCTAACCTGGGAGGGGCACTAGAGGGTATTTTGAAAAGCTAAGGAGCGGCCACGGATTTGCTCGGATTCAACACGGATAAACCTGGTGAGATTAGATCCGTGTTGATCGGTTGAAATCCGTGGCTGGTTTCTTATTTCGCTTGTGCCTTACCGAATTCTTCCACTCGCTCGCGTACGCTGAGTACATGCTTGGGCAGATCCAGATGGCTGCCGGCTTCGAGGATGGGGATCAGTCGATCGAAGTCTGGTCCGGAGTGTGAGCCGGTGATCACGATGCGGATGGGATGAAATAGTTCTTTGCCTTTAACTCCGACTTCTGCTTTCACTTCATTGACAATTTTCTTGAATTGTTCCGGGCTTAATTGGCCCGCGCGCGCGGAATCATCTTCCAGAATCTTGGACGCGAATCTCGCGAACACGGCGTTCGTGTTTGGCCAGTTGAGGACTTCGGCGTTGTCTTGCGCTTCCAACGCAGCTTTGGCGTTGTAGTTGAAAATCGGTGAGGCGCGTTCGGGGAGCTGGTCCAGCCGGTCTACGTAAGGGGTCAGCAGTCCTACGATCTGCCCCAGCCAGCTTCGCAAATCGTTGCTCACTTGAACAATGGGAACTCGGTGCGAACTCAGCCAGGAGGCGTCGCTGTGCTCGATCAGCCCGGCTTTGGCGAAGAACCAAACCCCAATGGCGACGAGTTGGTCAGCCGGCCAGGCCTTGATGTATTGCCGGTTCAACCAGTACAGCTTCTCCATATCGAACACGGCTGCCGAGGGCGTGATTCTCTCTAGAGAGAATTCCTTCACCAATTCCTGAAGGCTGAAGATTTCTCGCGTACCTCCGCTAGGAGCCCAGCCAAGCAACGCCAGATAATTCACCAACGCTTCAGGCAAGACCCCCATGTCGCGGAAGTTGGCGATGGAAGTGGCGCCGTGGCGCTTCGAGAGCCGTTCGCGGTCGGCGCCGAGAATAGTGGAAAGATGAGCAAATTCCGGTACAGGCCAACCCAAAGCCTCATACAGCGCGACCTGCTTCGGTGTATTCGACAGATGGTCGTCGCCACGAATGACGTGAGTGATCTTCATGAGCGCGTCGTCAATCACGACGACGTAGTTGTAGACCGGCATCCCGTTGGAACGCAGAATTATGGGATCGCTTACGACTTCGTTTGAGAATTCGACGTCACCGTGGACGATGTCGTGAAAGCGGATAGGATGCTCAGGAATCCGCAGACGGATCGCACAAGCTGCACCGACGGAACGGCGGCGCTGGGATTCGTCGGGATCAATGGCACGGCATTTTCCCGAGTAAATTGGCTGGCCACCTTCGGCCAGCGCCTTGTCGCGTTCTTTTTGCAGATCTTCCTCAGTACAAAAACACAAGTACGCCTTGCGTTCGTTCAGCAGGCGCTCAGCCTGTTCGCGATAGAGTTCGAGCCGGTCGGATTGACGATAAGGAACGTAAGGGCCGCCGACGTCAGGGCCTTCGTCCCAGTCGAGCCCCAGCCACTGGAGATCGGCGATGAGTTGGTCTTCGAAGCGCGCTTCGCTGCGCTCAACATCGGTGTCTTCGATGCGCAGCACCATGGTGCCGCCCTTCTGCCGGGCAAAGAGCCAGTTGAACAGAGCCGTGCGGGCGTTCCCCACGTGCAGATGCCCGGTGGGGGACGGCGCAAAACGAACGCGGACGGGAAGATTGGAGCTCACAACACGATGTTAACAATAACGGCGAGTTCGGTCAGCAATCCGGAGGTTTTGTTTCGCCTTTCAGATTCTCGTCTCGATGCATTTCATCTAACAATTTCGCCAGTACCTCAGCTCGCTGGTCGCTGTTCAGTTCGCGCCGCAACTCTTCCAGGGCCACCGCCACGACGTGATAGTGGTGAGCGCCGCAGTATTTGGGATCCGAAGTAATATCAAGCCATACGTTGTGCATGAGTTCGAGATCCTGCGGACGCATCCGCGGGGAGTGAGGCCCGAGCGGGTATTCGCGGATTCTTCCATTGGCCTCGTGTACCTCCAAAGTGAGCCGCGGTCTGGGTTCGGGCAGGCGTTCCCAGGCATCGCCGGTGAGTTTAGCTTGCTCGTCGCTAGTGAGTTTGTTGGAGACGCCGCAGACGATG
>Ga0210407_10003842_pt1 | contig 12013 bp, 11 predicted proteins | sample IncBWC27MmetaG_FD_150860 | JGI IMG/M metagenome (GOLD analysis project Ga0210407, IMG submission 150860) | Forest soil microbial communities from Barre Woods Harvard Forest LTER site, Petersham, Massachusetts, United States - Inc-BW-C-27-M | ecosystem: Environmental > Terrestrial > Soil >... | reverse complement strand
CCCCGACTCGATCCGCCTGGCGCTTCCACGTCCCCCGAATCTGGAATCGCAGTATCGTCGGTGGGAAATTTCCTGTCAAGAGAAAAACGCAAAATGTTGTTAACATTTTCGCACAACGTCTATCTGTAGTGGTGCCATTTCGGAGAACCCCGTTTGTTCTGTTGCACATGGGCCACATTCTTCGTCCGTTGCGGGTAGACTGTGCATCTAATCATACCCATGCGCCGTTCGCCCCATTCTGCTTCATTGCTTTCCTTTTGCGTACTCGCTCTCGTTTGTATGCTTTCCCCTTCTGGGACACGCGCGCAATCCCCCGCGCCGGGTGTGTCGGAAGGCCCATCTGTTCCGCTGGCTGCCCTCGCGCAGAAAATTTCCGTCGCTGGACTTCCGAATGCCGGGAAAATTGGCGAAGCACTTTTCCGTGGCGCGCAACCCACCGCGGCGGGCCTCACGCAACTGAAGCAACTCGGGATCACCACCATCGTCGATCTCCGCGGCGGACTTGACGTCGTTTTGGAGCGCAAACGTGCGGAAGCCCTCGGCTTTCGATTCATCGACATTCCTATCAGCGGCTGGGCGCCCCCATCCGATGAGCAGGTCGCTCAATTTCTTTCTCTCATCCATGACTCTCAGGGAGAGAAGATTTTCGTCCACTGCAGGTATGGCGGCGACCGCACGGGCGTGATGATTGCCGCCTACCGCATCGCGGAAAATCATTGGTCGGTGAAGCAAGCCATTGAAGAGATGCACGTATTCGGTTTTCACAACCATTGGCATCCATCCATGGAAACCTACATCCGTAAATTCCCCTCGAATTTTGCTTCTGATCCCGTCTTCACCTCTCTGCGTGCCGTGCCCGCGGCAAAATGAACCCGAATTCCTTCAGCGGAATGCGGAATACCGCATCAATGAAAACTGGGCGATTTCAGTTTCAGGGAGGGAGCTCCTGTAAGTAACTCATAATACACAGCTTAAGAGAGATTCAGCACCAGCGGCGTTCTAGTACCTTTAGATGTGAAATCGGGACTCTTGCTTCATTCCTCCCTACAGCCTGATTTTCTATGCTTGCTTCCAAGGCAAGAAGTCTTAGCGTGAGGAGAACGTCCCCGTGCATGTAGGCCGCTACAAGATTCTTGACACGCTCGGCACCGGCGCCACCAGCCGCGTGGCGCGCGCCGACGACCCGATGATCGGGCGCGTGGTCGCCATCAAACTTTTTCCGGCGAAAATGGCGGAGGGCGCAGCCCGCGAACTTTTCCTGCGAGAAGCGCGCGTCGTCGGACAGATTTCTCATCCTTTCATCATCGCGTTGCACGACATGGGCATTGAAGAAACGACTTCCACACCGTACCTGGTCATGGAATTCGTCGAAGGTGTGCCGCTCGACAGACAGCTCGAAAAAGGAAGCATTCCTTTTCCGCGAGCCTGCGCCTGGGCTGGCGATGTGGCCACCGCGCTCGCCGTCGCCCATCGCAAGGGCGTAATTCATGGCGACGTGAAGCCCGCCAATATTCTTGTCACGGAAGAAGGCCGCATCAAACTCACGGACTTCGGCATGGCGCGCCTCGCCAGCCATAACGGCAAGGATTCGCCTCTTCTCGGTACGCCCGCCTATTGGTGCCCCGAGCAGATCATCGGCAAAGCGCAGGACGCGCGTTCCGATATTTTCTCTCTTGGCGTAGTTTTGTATGAAATGGTTACCGGCCAGCGTCCGTTCGACGCCGATTCGCTGCAGGGAATCTGCGGCCGCGTACTGTCTTCCACGCCGATGCCGCCCGCGCACTTCAACGGCTCTCTGCCGCAAGCCCTCAACGACATTATCCTCAAATGTTTGGCGAAAGATCCTGCTGCGCGCTACGCCTCATGCGATGCGCTCGCGGCCGAGCTATATCCCCTCGCGCGCCGCAAGCCTGTTACCCCAGTTGCGCCGCAGCCCGCGCCATCATCGCTTCGCGACCGCGCCACGCGCTTGCTTCGTACGGCATAACCGCAGACGCCCGCGCCTAGCATTCTCCGTTCGCGTGGGATTTTGCTTCTTCTGAAAAGTAATCACAGTTCAGCGCTGTAGAACTACTCGTAACGCAGCGCTTCCACGGGATCCAGTTTCGCGGCTTTCATGGCCGGCCACACGCCGAAGATCAATCCCACGCTCACGCTGACCACGATCCCGGTAATCGCGGCCCATGCCGGAACGCTTCCCGGCCATTGCAGCCCCACGCGCACCAGGAACACCAGCCCGTTCACCAGGAGCAACGCAATGACGCCGCCGGTTCCCGTCAGCGCCATGGCCTCCAGCAAGAATTGCCAAGTGATGTCGCCGCGGCGAGCGCCGATGGCTTTGCGCACGCCGATCTCGCGCGTGCGCTCCGTGACGCTGACTAGCATGATGTTCATCACGCCGACGCCGCCGATCAGCAAGCCGATCGAGCTCAACACGACCGTGGCGAGATAGACCATTGCCATGATGCTGTGAAATTGGTCGATGATTTGGGCCGCGGTTTCGATGGAAAAATTGTCCTTTCCGTTGTAAGGAATGTGCCGCCGGCGTTCCAGAACTTCCCGCGCCTGGTCCACCGCCTGGTCCAACTTGTTTGCAAAGGCTTGGATGCGCATCTGCACCTCATCCGCGGCGGGATAAATTTTCTTCATGGTGCTGAAGGGAATCAGCACGCGCCGGTCTTCGTCCCCCATTCCGAAGCCGCCCTTGGGCTTTTCCACCACGCCGATGACCTGAAAATCCGCGCCGTCAATCAGCACGTCTTTCCCGATCGGGTGACCCTCCGGAAAAAGCACCGGAGCGACGTTTTCGCCGAGCATGACAACTTTTTCCCTGTGTATGTCGTCGCCTTCGCTGATGAATCTCCCCTCCAGCGTGGCGGCGTTCGCATAGACCTGCCCGAAGTTCGGTTGGACGCCGCGAAAATCGATGGCCGTTACCTCGCCCGCTTTAGTGCGGACGCTGTGCGATTGCTCCCAGTTTGTTTGTAGAAAGGTGGTCACATTTCGTATGGCCGGACAACCTTCTTTCAGCGCCTCCGCGTCTTCCAATGTGAGCGGTTTACGCTGGCGCTCCTCAAGCGGCGGCGGGCCGCCGTGCCTTCCCTGATCCCACTTGGTAATGAAGGCGGTGTCCGCGCCGAACTGATTGATGTTCTCCTGCACTTTTTGGTCGAACCCGGTGATGAGCGCGGCCACCAGCATGATCACGCTCACGCCCAACACCACGCCGAAAACCGTCAGCGCGCTGCGCATCTTATGCGCGCGCAAAGTGTCCATGGCCTGCTTCAAGTTTTCGCCATATGCCTGCGCCATGCTTGTTTCCTCAGCCTTCCGCCCGCAGCGCCTCGATGGGATCGAGCTTTGCCGCGCGCATCGCGGGATAAATCCCGAAGAAGAGCCCCACACCAGTGGAAAGCAAGATCGCGATGATCACCGCGCTCAACGAGGTTTGCATGGGAACCGAGGTGACAGAGCGTCCCAGCGTCACCAGAGAGTATGCGAATACGATTCCAAGCAATCCACCGACCGCTGCCAGGACGGCCGACTCCGTCATGAATTGCAGAAGAATATGTTTCTTCCTCGCTCCCAGCGACCTGCGGATGCCAATTTCGCGCGTTCGCTCTGTCACGCTCGCCAGCATGATGTTCATAATCACGATTCCGCCGACCACCAGGAACACGGAAACGATTCCCACCGCCAGGTTCGCCACCGTTCCCGTGATGTCGTGCCAAAGCTTCATGATGGAGTCCGAACCCATGATCGCGAAGTTGTCAGGCGCTTCGTAAGGCAAGTGCCGCCACGCGCGCATCAGCATGCGCGCCTCGTCCTCCGTGGTCTGCATCATTTCCCCGCTGGGCGCCTGCACAAAAATGGTGATCCAGTCGGTCTGGCGGTGCCACTCCTTCATGTAGGTCCCCAGGGGCATGATCATGAAGTTGTCCTGGGACTCTCCAAAAGCGCTGCCAATCGCTTCCGCCACGCCGATCACCAGGTATTCATGCGTTTCCGCCCGGATGGTCTTCCCGATGGGATCCACGTTCGGGAAGAATTTCTTGGCCAGATCGGCGCCGATGAAGCAGACCTCCGCGCGGTGCATCTCATCCGCCTCGGTTATGAACCGCCCCGAGCTGACGTTCAGGCTTCTGACGTCGGCGAAGTTCGGCATCACTCCCATCACGTCGGTGTTGTCCATTTTGACGTTGCCCGAGCGCACCTGGACGTTGCGGTCATCCATCGCCGACACCGCCTTGGCGGTTTTCATGCTGTCCTTCAAACGCTGGTAGTCCTCAAGAAAGATCAATGGCCGTTTCTGGGCCTTTCTGAACTCATCCATGCTGGTGATAATGCCGAACCGGTCGATGATAAAGACGTTGGCACCCAGGTCGGCAATGCGGTCCGCGACGTAGAAATTGAGGCCATCCACTACGCTTATCACGAGAACCAGCGTGGTCACCGCCAAAATCACGCCAAGCAGGGTCAAGAAGCTTCGCAGCTTGTGGGCCCGCAGCGCATCGCGCGCCAGCCGAAACGTCTCCAGCAGCGTCACTCCCGCCTGGCGCGCGCGCCGCCAGCGGGCCAGCAAGGTTCCCGGGGCCGCAGGCGCATGCGAAACCGTGCTCAATCCATCCATGGGGAGTACGCCCAAATGCCCTCCGTTGGGACTCACGAACTACTAACTATGACGGGGAATCCAACTCAATAGTTCCTACCTATTATGACGTTTCCGCGACCCGTTTGCTTTCACCCGCAGGGGTGCAATCTTGTGCCCGGCCGCCATCTCAATGCGGCTCGCAGACGGCGTCATGGTAACTTGAGTGGCCAGAGCCATTACCACACCGCAAACAGGAGATCCTCATATGCGAGGTATTTCTCTTTCTTTTCTTGCACTTGCGATGCTGCTTTCGAGCACCTGAGTTGCACGCTAGGCGCTAGCTCAGGAGAAGGTGGCCGCCGCCGCAGCTATCCCGGGTGCACGAGGCGAATATATCGAAGTGCATAAGTATTTCGAGCAACGCTGCGTCAGCCTGTCCGAAGCGGTTCCCACTGACAAGTACACTTTGAGGCCGGTTGAAGGGGTGCGCTCCATCAGCGAGGTTTCCCTCCCCGCCGCCTTCGCGAGTTACATCTAGCGGGGGGAGCGCGGCGCTCACACGCCGTGCACAATGCAACAAACGCGCACTTCGAGGAATCCAAATACGCGTAAACTTATTATGTCCTTTACCGACGGAGATTATGTCCACGCGCGCTTCTTTTTTATTTCCGTTCATTTTCCTTGCTTGCTCGGCCACCGTTTCCGCGCAGGAAGTTTCGCAGGATTCGCCGAATTTCTCAGAAGCTGAAAAAGCAGCATTTCTCGACCGCGTTATCGCCAATACAAAGCAGGACGAGCAGGCGCTGGACTTTTACGAGCGAATCGAGCGCGCCGAAACACGCAAAAACGCCCACGACCCGCAGCCTTCGGAAGTCAAGATCGCCCGAGTTGTTCCCGCTGGGACCGGCATTGACCGCATTCCACTCGGGCCCGATGCCCAGCCGGTGGATGCCGCCGCGTACCGCGCCGAACTCGAAAAACTCGAGACCGCTCTCCTCTGGGCGTCTTCCACCGGGCGCGCACAAAGAGATGCGTACGAGAAAGCCGCCAAAAAACAAAAAGAAAACATGGCAATCCTCGACGCCACGCGGAAAGGTTTTCTTTACACTTTCGTATCGCGCGAGCTTCGGGAAGGCCGGCGTCTCGCCAAATACCGGCTCGACCCCAATCCGGCGTTCAAACCCACTTCGAGGGCTACTTCGATTTTTTCCAAGATTCGGGGGTTCGCGTGGATCGATGAAGAAACCGCGCACATTGCCCGAGCCGAGGTGGAAGTGACAGAGGACATTTCGTTTGGCCTTTTCCTGGGCAAAATTTACAAAGGCAGTCACTTCATGCAGGAGCGCTACGAATTCGCGCCGGGGATCTGGCTTGCTTCTTTCTTCGAATATGACTTCGACGGCCGGAAATTCTTCCTCCCGATTTCCATGCACCAGCGCACTTTTTATTCGAACTACCGCAGGATCGGCCCGCCGAAGGAAGCCCTCTCGCTCATCCGTACCGAGTTGGGCAAACCGGACAATCCTGCCGCCGACCCGTAATTCTCCGCAGGTATAATCGTGGTAGAGCACGTTGCCAGCAGAGTTCCAGGTTAAACCTTGGGAGGGGCCATGTACCGCGCTGTTGCCTCCGGCATTTTCCTCGTTTTCCTTACGGCATTGAATTGCGCCGCGCAGTCGACTGATCCGGGTGCGCAGCCGCAATCGCCATCTCCAGCCGCAACTCCGGCCGCGGCCCCGGAGGCTAACGCTTCGTCGTCCACGACTTCGAACCAAACGAAGAAGAAAACCAAGAAAGTCTGGACCAACGAGGAAATGTCTTCCGTCGGCGGGAATATTTCCGTCGTCGGTGATGCTTCGCGATCCCACCACGATCACGATGAAGCGGTTACCCCGACGAACGCGAACACGGCACAACGGATCGATGGGTATCGCAGGCAAATTTTGCAGCTTCGCGGTCAGCTGGACGCCATCGACAAGCAGATCGCAGCTTTTCACAATTCCAAACCGGGGGAGGCGACCACGGGAATGGACCCGCGCCTACGCTATACCACGACTTCTCCGGAAGACCGCGTTAAGCAGTTGGAGGACAAGAAGAGACAGATCCAGGCCAAGATCGACGCCCTCGAAGAAGCTGCCCGCAAAGAGGGCATCGAGGCCGGCGAACTGCGATGAACTTGCGTTAGCTCTCGCGCGTAACTAGAACTGAACTCCGCGCCACGAATCTCCTTCCTTCCCTTTTCCCCTAGCGTAGAATCCAAGGCAATGGCCGATCCTGGCGTTCTTAAACCGCTCATTTGACGAGGAGGGATCGTGACGCGTTCACCTGTTGTTGTGTGTGTATTGCTCTTGCTTTCTTCCGTTGTTCTCATTGCCCAGGAAGCTTCAAAACCCAGCGGCGAAGAAGCTCACCTGCTCGCGCTCGAAAGCGCCTGGAACCACGCCGAACAGAGCAAGGACGCTGCCGCACTGGGCCAGTTGGTCGCCGACACTTTCGTTTACGTCGACTACGACGGCTCGCTCATGAACAAGAAGGAGTATCTCGCCAGCACCGCCAATCACGACGTGCAGCAAGAGCAGATCAACAATGAAGGGATGACCGTTCACATTTATGGGAACGCCGCGGTCGTCAACGGCATCTACCGCGACAAGGGCCTCGAGAAGGGAAAACCGTTCTCGCGCCACGGGCGTTTCACAGACACCTGGATTCGAGAGAAGGACGCTTGGCAGTGCGTGGCGAGCCAGTCCACTTTGATCCGCTAGTTCAGACCATCAGCGCCTAAGCTCTGACTTTAGAAATGAAGGACGACTCCCGCGGAAACGCGCGGCTGGTTCTGGGTCTGGCTCCCGAAGCGCGTCAGCAAGTAATCGAACTGAATAAGCCTGACGAAAACGAAGGGAATCACTTTGACGTCGATCCCCGCACCCACTGCAGTGGCGAAGGCGGTGTTCGTTCCAAGATTGGCTATGCCGGTCACTCCGGGATTGCTGAGGGATTCGTGCGCAGCACCGAGGAGCACGTGCGCGAAAGGAGAGACTCGCGCGGGAAAGGAAACCTGTGGCCCGAAAAGATAGGTATTCAAATGAAGATTACTGCCGTGCGTCGAGCCGTAATTGCCGCTGAAGTCCGCAACCGCGCCGAGCCAGGGGATGAGCTTATAATTTCCAGAAAATTCCCAGCCGTGCGTGTTCACGTGAACCGTGCTGAAACCTCCGAGTCCCGGAGGGCACCCTGTGATTGGGCAAGTTCCCGGAGGGATTACGACCACAGGTCCCGCTATCGCAATAGGAGTGAAAACCTGGACCGGGTCGCGGACATAAGAATAACCGCCGAATATTTCAAATTTGTCCTGGGCCCTGAGAGTGGCGGAAGAAAATAGAAACACGAACAAAAACAGCAACAGGAACCTGATTTTTCGCATGAACGCCCCCTTCGAGAGTTGCTGGGCTTTCTAACTCTTGAAGGGATGCGAGTCCCGAGAAACCCGTTGCCTGCGCGCGGCGTTCTTGTTTCTAAACGCGCGTGCAAGCCGCTACATTCCAGCGCCGGAGTACGCTATTCTTTCTGGACAATGCATGACCTCAACTATTTCCGCGACCACCTGGATGTGTTTGCCGAAATGGAGAAGAAGCGCGGCATCACGCTAGACCTCGATGGGTTCCGCGCTCTGGACAAAGAGCGGCGCGAGCTGATTACCGGCAACGAGCAGCGCAAAGCACAGCGCAACAAGGCAAGCGACGAGATCGCGAAGCGAAAGAAGGCCAAGGAAGAAGTTGCGGCTGATTTGACCGGGATGAAGAGGTTGTCCACGGAGATAAAGGAAGCCGACGAAAAGATCGGGGACCTGGATGCGAAGCAGCGCGAATTCATGCTGACGGTGCCGAACGTGCCGCACGCGAGCGTCCCTGCGGGCCACAGCGCGGCCGAGAATGCGGAAGTGCGCCGCTGGGGTACGCCACCGCGATACGATTTTCAGCCCAAGCCGCACTGGGAAGTGGGCGAACGCGCGGGAATTCTGGATCTGCCCGCGGCCACGAAAATCACCGGCGCGCGGTTTGCCGTTTACAAGGGGTGGGGTGCGCGGCTCGAGCGGGCACTGGCGAATTTTTTCCTGGATGTTCACACACGCGAACACGGCTACACGGAAATTCTCCCGCCATTTCTGGTGAATACCGCTTCGCTCGTCGGGGCGGGGCAATTGCCAAAATTCGCGGCCGATCTTTTCAAGGTGGAGAACAGCGACTTCTGGCTCACACCAACTTCCGAGGTCGAGCTGCACAATCTGTATCGCGACGAGACCCTTCCCGAAGAAAAGCTTCCCATCCACGTCACTGCGTGGACGGCCTGTTTCCGCTCCGAGGCGGGCGCGGCAGGCAAGGACACGCGCGGAATTCTGCGGCAGCATCAATTCCAGAAGGTGGAACTCTTCAAATTTACACACCCGGAGAAAAGCTACGAGGAACACGAAGCGCTGGTGCGCAATGCGGAGACGATCTTGCAGAAGTTGGGGCTGCACTATCGGACGGTGCTGCTCTGCACCGGCGACATGGGCTTTGCTTCCGCCAAAACCTACGACATCGAAGTGTGGCTGCCCTCGAGCAATGAATTCCGTGAAATTTCTTCCTGCTCGAACTGCGAGGCATTTCAGGCGCGGCGTGCGGGCATACGGTTCAAGCCGAAAGGCGGTGGAAAGAGCGACTTTGTCCATACCTTGAATGGTTCCGGGCTTGCAGTTGGCCGCACATGGATCGCGGTGGTCGAGAACTATCAGCAGGCCGACGGCTCCATCTTGATTCCGCAGGTTTTGCGTCCTTACATGGGGATTGACAAGATTTCGGCACCTTAGGAACCTAAGGGGTTCAAAAGCGGACTTTTGCGGAAGCCTCTCCATATTATATTGATAATAAAAGGCTTAGCGTAAATCGAGCGTTTTCCTGCCGGTGGGGAGTAATTTGCCCAGCCACGCAACCTCTTGAAATTACACGTTTTCGTTTGACTCTACCTTTTCGGGTTGCATAAACTCGCCTCACCGCCACCGTGCAGGGTAGAAGAGAATTCACTGAGAGCGGTGAGACCGTGGGTCGCCAGCTTAAGATTTTGATAGAAGCAAGAAGCGGCCGCAGGTGGAAGAATCGATGAGCTTTTTTTTGCGTATCGTGCGATTTATCTTCTGGTTGGTGGTGGTTTCCTGGAGCGTCGCGCTATTAAGGCGCGCTATTGGCTGGATGTTGCGCGGCGCTGCTGGCAATCCGATGCATGCAACTGACGAGCTGGGTGTCGCGCAGGCGAGCGACACAATACGGCACCTGGTGCGCGACCCGGTGTGTGGAACGCATGTGGCCGAGGAAGTCGCCATTGCCTTAGGGGAGGGCGGTGAGTTAGTCCACTTCTGCTCCCCAGCGTGCCGGGACGCCTACGCCGGGGTGGCGCGGAAGCTCGCAGCGAACGGATAGGCGAGTTTGCAAGCGGATTGGTTTTGGATTTTGGGCCCGGTAAGTCAGCAAAGAGAAATCGAAGCACGGCTAAGAATTTAGACTAAAACCAGCTGAGGAAAGGACCGACGCCGATGGCCACGGTCGCAAAGCCCACGCCGACAAGACAGATTGGCACGCCCCCGATGGTGCCGCGGATCGCCCCGCGGGAGGATCTGAACCCGTTTCGTATCGCGCAGATTCAATTCGACATGGCGGCGGAATTTTTAAAGCTGGATCCGGGCCTGCGGCAAATCCTACGCACCCCAAAGCGCATTCTGGAAGTCTCCATTCCCACGAAGATGGACAACGGACAGGTGAAGGTGATGACGGGATACCGCGTGCAGCACAACATTGCGCGCGGGCCGGGCAAAGGCGGCATCCGGTATCACCCCGGCGTCACCCTCGATGAAGTGAAGGCCCTCGCGGCGTGGATGACCTGGAAAACAGCGACAGTGAACGTGCCGTTCGGCGGCGCAAAGGGAGGCGTGATCTGCGACCCGAAGCGTATGTCGAAGGGCGAGCTGGAGCGCATGACGCGGCGTTACGCCAGCGAAATTCTCCCCATCATCGGGCCCGCGCAGGACATTCCCGCGCCGGATGTTTATACCGACTCGCAGACGATGGCCTGGATCATGGACACCTACTCGATGACCATGGGCCACACGGTGCACGGGGTGGTGACCGGCAAGCCGCTTTCTATTGGTGGGTCCGCAGGACGCAGTGAAGCCACGGCGCAGGGGGTCGTTTACGTCGTGGAAGAGGCCTGCAAGCTGAAGAAGATTCCTCTGCGGGGTGCAACGGTGGCGATCCAGGGGTTCGGCAACGCGGGCGCCACGGCAGCGCGTTTGTTCGCGGAGAGAAAGGCGAAAATCATCGCGCTGAGCGACACGCGCGGAGGCGTGACGAATTCGAGGGGGATCGACCCCATCAAAGCGATTCGCTATAAGGAGCGTTCGGGGACAGTAGTGGGCATGCCGGGCGCCTCGCGAATCAGCAATGACGATTTGCTGACGATGAAGTGCGACATTCTGGTGCCGGCGGCGCTGGAAAACGTCATCACGCTGCAGAATGCGGATTCCATTAAGGCGCGCATCATAGCCGAGGCGGCGAACGGCCCGACCACGCCGCACGCCGATGAAATTCTGGCGCGCCGGGGGATTACGGTGCTGCCGGATATTCTGGCGAACGCCGGGGGAGTCACGGTCAGCTACCTGGAGTGGGTGCAAAACCTGGAAGGGCTGGTGTGGGAGCTGGACCAGGTGAATGCAAGCATGCAGAAGACGATGGTGCGCGCGTTCCACGAAATGGTGGACACGATGCGCAAGCATCACGTTCCGCCGCGAGCCGGGGCAATGATCCTGGCGGTGGGGCGTGTGGCGGAAGCTACCCTGGTGCGTGGCCTTTTCCCGTGAGGCACGGTAGGATTTCCTCGTAGAACCTCCGAGGCTCAATAACATGCAAACTTTCGGTTCATCGCGCCATTGGCGCGTAGTTAGGGTTGTTTTTCTTTGCGCGTTCGCCGCAGCGCATTCCGCAAAAGGACAAACGCGAGCCAAAGGCGAGAGCGCCGAGCAGCGCACTGCGAAGGCGCTCGAGAAGGCCCGGGGCAATCCGCTCGAGTTGCGCGCGTTCCTATACACGATGCCGAAGGGCGCCGACCTCCACTACCACCTTGCCGGTGGTATCTACGCGGAGTCCTTTATCCGCGCCGGGGCTGAAGACGGTTTATGCGTGGACCTTGTGAAGTCGGCATTCGTGAAACCCGTGACGCCGGCCTCAGGTAGTTCTACTACGCCGACATGCGAAAACACCGCTGTTCCCGCAGCTACGGCATTTGCCGACCAACACCTTTACGATGCGTTGATCGATTCCTTCTCCATGCGCAGCTTTGTCCCCAGCGCGGGAGTCTCGGCGCACGACCACTTTTTTGATTCCTTTGCAAAATTTG
>Ga0210407_10003840_pt1 | contig 12014 bp, 11 predicted proteins | sample IncBWC27MmetaG_FD_150860 | JGI IMG/M metagenome (GOLD analysis project Ga0210407, IMG submission 150860) | Forest soil microbial communities from Barre Woods Harvard Forest LTER site, Petersham, Massachusetts, United States - Inc-BW-C-27-M | ecosystem: Environmental > Terrestrial > Soil >... | reverse complement strand
GGAATGCTTGAACAGCGCACGCGCCGCGGCCAGCGCATAAGTCCCGCCGGAGCCGATGGCGCACAAACCATCATCCGGCTCGATAACATCTCCGTTGCCAGAAAGCAGAAACGTGGCTTTCGAATCCGCGACAATGAGCAGCGCCTCGAGATGCCGCAGCGCGCGATCCTTACGCCACTCCTTGGCCAGCTCGACCGCGCCCTTCTGCAAATTTCCGGAATGTTCCTGCAGCTTGCCTTCAAATCGCTCGAAGAGCGAAATCGCATCGGCGGTTGAGCCGGCAAATCCAGCGATAACCTTATCGTTGTAAAGCCGTCGCGTCTTCCGCGCGGTGTGCTTCATTACGTGATCGCCCATGGTTACCTGGCCATCGGCGATAAGCACGGCCTTATTGTCCTTGCGAACGCACAAAACCGTAGTGCCGTGCATCTGCGCGCCTCGCTGACCGTTACGCATCCAACCATTATACAGCGGGGGCCGCCGCAAGCACGCAACACGTTTTTGCGGGAATCCAGTGTGGCAGATCTTCGACGGCCATGGCTTTCGCCGAGATCGCGACCGCGATTTTACAGGGAGGGAGGAGGGGGAGCAGTCGCGCCGTTGAGCTGCGCCTTGTTCAATTCTTCGAGATGTTCTTGCAGCATTTGCAGTTCCCGCCGTTCCTTTGGCAGGCTGCCCGTGATTCTTTTGATTTCTTCTTGCATTCGATCTTTCCGTTCGGCTGGCTCGGTTGGAAGTTCAGCGGTGTAGCGGTCCAAGGCTTGTTGGTCACCAGCAATCTGGCTTTCTTTGGCCGCGATCAACTTCTGAGTTTCCTCGGCGCTAGATGGCAGTTTCTCCGCGGGTCCGCCTTCCTCGAGGAGTTTTGACTTCGCGGCGCCCTCAGCAGCGGCTTCCGCGGCCGCCGCCTCTTGCGCCTCTTTCTCCGCTAAATAAACGTCCGCAGGCGTCCGCAGGGAAACCAAATCATCATTGGTCCAGACTTTTTTCTGTCTGGCTTCGCGTTGCTGCGAAGGCTGCGAGTTCTTAGGCGGTTGGGCGCTCTGTTGCTGTTGCGCGGGCTGCTGCTGCATTTGCGAAAACGGTTGCTCTTGATTCTGCCACCCCGCCGAGCGGTTTGCTAGCGGACTGAAGGAAAGGGCGGCAGCGAGCGGAAGAGATGAAAGACTAAACTCTCGGAGAGAGAAATGTAGATGCATTCGGGGTCCCCTTTTTATTGCCGGATTTCATGGAAAGATAGAACTTTGTAAGGGAGCGTCGCCTGCGCGTACTGGATCCAGCAGCTGCTGTAGTAAACTCCAACGCCGCCATTCCCGGGGGTCAGCGGGGGCTGTGCCATCCCGACCGTGGCGGCTCCCGGCGAGCCAACAAGTGGTAAACCCGATGAGTCAACCGTTTGCGCAATCAGCAATGCGCCATAAATAGTTCCGAAGCCATTGTTCTCGTACGTGAACTTGCCCTTGCCAATCACCAAAACGATCCCGTTCCAGAAGGCGTCCGGGTCATACATCAACTCGCCAGTCACCAGAAGAATTCCATAACCGGTATGGTGCCAGGAACTCAGATCCAAATCGCCATTGACGACAACAATCATGGGGTTTGCCGCGGTCATCCCTGAAGGCATGCTAGTTGCAGTCGCTGGACCGGGTATCACGTGATCTGCGTTTACCGTAAGGGTTTGCACCAGATTGTTGAGTGCCGCGACGGACTGCAAATTGGGGGGAACGGTTACTAGCTCCAAGCTGGGCGGTCCACCTTGGTAATTAGCGGCAGGAGTGGCATTGATATTGGATAAGTCGGAAGAATTTAGGTACCCGATGGCAGGATAGTGAGTACCAGTTGTTGATGGGCAACCGGGCGTACCCTGGTCAATTCCGCTCACATAGAACTGAGAGGAGCCGGGTCCTGTATATTGAACGCCATTTCCGTCGAGAGTGATCGCCGCGGGGAAAGTCAAATTCAGTGCCATCGGAGCCACGAGGTACTGCAATGTTTTCTGGCTGCCATTGGGCAAAGAGGCCACCGAGGTGATCTCCAGCGCTTGCACCGCAGTCGGCGTCGAACCCACGACTAGGCTAGGCCACGGGTTCAAGGAGCTATCGTGGTGAGATGGATCGTAATAAATCGGCGTGCTGTTATCGTAGGAGCCGCTGGCGTTCACTTGTAAGAAGAGGGACTGCTCGGTCGCGGCGTTGATACGGACCCATTTGAAGATCGGCCCAGGAATGCCCTGAATATTGTTGTCCCAGACCGAAGCGACGGACTGAAAAGCCGCGCTCGACGCCGCCGTGCCAAATTCAGTCTGGTATTCGTTGTCGTAAAAGGCATTGGTGGAGTCCCAGGGAACGATGTTCTCGCCCGGCAGGCGATTTATGACGTAGACCGTCTGGCCCAGCGGGAAAGGCGTGGGAATAACGGCGGCGCCAAAGTAGTTGGGATTCTTGGTAAGCGGAGGGAGCAAACGTCCGCGCGCTTCCTCAAGGCCTGCAATTGCGGCGTAATATACGGTCGAAGAAGTCCGGTAATTTGCGCCGAGCGCCGTTTCCGTGCCGGAGGAAACAAGCAAAGCAATCGCCACCACGCTGATCAATAACAAGACGAAAATGGAGATCAGCAGTGCGATCCCCTCTTCGGAGCGGCGGCCCGTTTTGCGGTCTTTCTTCATCCTTGTTCTTTGCCTTTACTGAACAAGAATCGGATTGAGGCCGTGGCCTCGTCCATGCAATTCGATGAGGCGAAGCTGGCCTGTCTGCGCATCCTTCGTGGGCGCCATGACGATCAGCGTAATCTCCACGTCGATTACGTTGAGAGGCGAATTGTAAGATCCCGCCGAAGGACACGGTTGCGGCGGCCCAAACGGCGAGTAACAGAAGTAGCTGAAGACAGGTACGGGATTCCCGCTGGGAAACATTTGCGGATAGACCGTTTGAAATTGCGCAATTTGCGCGGGCAAGGCATTGTTCATCACATTCTGGACATAGGGAACGAAAGAGGCTGCGGTAGTCGCATCGGGTTCGGCGCCCACTGCTTTCTCGGTCTGGCTACGAGACAAAATGGTTCCCTGGAGCTTATAGCGGGTCCATTCGACGTGGTTCACGCGCCAATAATCGACGTCCCTCTCGACGATCAGATCAAAGTCTCCGGGCGTTGTGCATGTCCCGCCGCCCGCTGTTCCGATCTGACAGGTCAGGCCAGAGACATACCCGGGGTCCCAAGCGATCGGGGTGATCGCATAATAATTTTTCGGAGGGAGGCCGGGGTTGAACGAATACAGGTTTTGCGCAGGATAAGCCGAACCATTCACATCTCGCACGATCTCGTCCAGACCGAAACGCGCTTCCTGAAAAGAATTCAAAACCTGGGATTCCGTCTGGTAGCGCTGCTGCGCGAGGGAGAGAAGCGCAAACGCCGCGCTACAAAGCAAAATGAAGATCAACGCAGCGATCATCATCTCTATGAGCGAGAAGCCCCTTTCAACCCGCTTTTGAGGAAGGCGTTTCATTTCGAGAGTATCGTGTCGAGCGTGACCGGTTTATAAATTCCGTTGCCGCCCTTTTTTCTCGCTCCCAGGATGAACCGTTTCGAGGTGACCCTGCCATTCGAATTCGTCGTGGTGATCACCGCCCAACGGACGTCGTAAACCAGGCCAAAAGGATCGTTCGGATCCTGATAGGTGAAGCTGTAATTCGCCACTGGCGACGCGGCGAAATTGATGACCAGCTGGTTGTAAAACAGCGTTACGGAGCTGCCCACGACTACGTTATTCTGCGTGGGGTCTCCGAGATAGCAAGTAAAGGTATGGTTGTCGAGCGTCTCGGTGAAGGCTGGCGGGCTGAAAGACATATTCAGCGGCTGGCTCAAGAATAGGTCCATCTGCCGCTGCGCGAACACCAAGGCAGAAGAGTCGTTGCGATTCGCGGAGTTCGAGCCAATCGAAGCAGGCACCAATTGCGCCACGGCGACAATGCCCACCATCAGAATCACGATGGCGATCAAAACTTCCGTAATCGTGAATCCGCGCTGATTCTTAGAAACCGTCCTGCTCATCCCTCCATCATGCGGATTCTTCATCACGTTATCTGCGAAACGAATCAACTGACGCGCTGCCAATTCCCGGCAGACGAAGAGGTCCACACCTGCACGGCACCGGAAGGCATGGTTATGATGGCGCGGTAGCCAGCGTTGGGGTCGTTGGGGTTGCCGAGGTACAGCGCGTACACCGCCGCTCCAGCATCTATGACGCCGCGCTGGTCGTAGGTGATGCTGTTGTTCGCGCCCGAGAGTACGATCCACGAGAAGCCCGAAAAACCCGGCCCCAAAGTAGCGGTGATCGGTGCCGGATCGGGGGCCGCCGCCAAAAGAGTGAAGCTCCCGCCAATAAACATTTGCGGCTCGGCCCCATCGGCCACGCCGTTGCCGTTGGAGTCCACCCAAACCAGCCAATTTGCGCCGCTCTGCTTGATTTGGCAACTCACAGGAGTGTTCTGCCGAATGGCATCGAATTTTGCAAACTTAAGCATGCCCGCCAATTGCGAGGCTGTGGAATTAAGCTGGTAGACCTGCAGGGAGCGCACCACGACAGGAATAGCTAGAGTCGTAATGACCAGGAGCACGCCCAAGGACAACACCAGCTCCACCAAGCTAAAGCCGTTTGGTGGGATTCGACGCGGGGACACGAACTTGACGTTCAGTATCATCTTGGAACGACACCCATTCAGCCCGCTCCGGCGACCGCCTTAGAGCGCGCCCAACCTAACTAAGACTATTACATTCTATCAATAGAATCCCATAGGCCGGAGGTACCCAATTCGGTGCCCTCACAGCACTAGTTAAGGGCCCCTACTCCCCGGCCCTCTGTAAGACCCGGGGCCTGGCTAGTAGAGACAGTTTCAGCCCCTCTGGACCTGGGCAGCCGATGGATTCTTTCGTGGGGAACCATCATCCTGCTATCCCGCTATAAATAAGGCACTTATATCTACCTACGCTCCGCCAATGCCAAGGCGTTACGGTGAGCTATCGCTTGGATCGAGATCATAGGGTTGACCCCCGAGGCGCTTGGAAACGAGGAGCCGTCCATTACGAAAAGATGGCGAGCCTCCCAAGTCTCGCCGTCCGGCCTTGTTGCTGAACTTTTTGCCGATCCGCCCAGCCGGGCGCTTCCCATGATGTGAAAGGAAAAGAGCGCCAGCCGGCCGGAGTCCCAACCAGCCGCGTCCATCGCCTGCGTGAAAGAATCCAGCGAATCTTTCAGACCCGGTTGGTAAGCGCACCATTTCGCATGCGGAGAGAAAATGCGTCCCGCACCAGCGGCCTCGAGTATCTGGGCAGCACCGATGAATCCCCGGCGCAAATGCGCGCGATCGAATTCCGACAAGGCGTAATGAGCCACCGGCTGGCCTTCGCGATCGAGAGTCACGCGGCCGCCATCGCGGTCGCGCAACAAAACTCCGATGGCCATGGTGCTGGATAATTTCCCAAGCAGCGAACGGTAGTGTTCCGGTTCACGCCACGGCAGAACAGCCACGGCAATGACTGGCTGCAACGCGGTCGTTTCATACTTTACGCCGTAATTTCCAGCGAGGAAGCGGTGCTCATCCGAGTAGATCGCCTGCATGGTCCCTTCCCACGGACGAATCTCTTCTTCGAAGACTCCACAAACATTCGAAACAGGATGCAGGTGAAGATGCCGGCCAATATTTTCGTTACGCAAGCCGGAACGCAGAAGCAACGCAGGCGTGTGGATCGCGCCGCAGGCAGCGACCACAGCTTTCGATCGAATGGTGACGCGACTACCGTTCCGCGAGCGAGCGTCCACGCCGGCGGCCGCTCCCGCTTCGATTCGAACGCGCCATGCGCGTGTCTCGGTAACCAATCGGGCGCCAGCGTCCTGCGCGTCGGCAAGCCAAGTCTTCGTGCTGGATTGCTTCGCGCCAATCGAGCAGCCGTAACCGCAGTAACCACAAACTTTGCCCTGCTCACATCCCACAACGTTGCGCGGCATGGCCGCCGTATGCCAGCCCAGGTTGTTCAACCCGCGCGCGAAAACTTGTTCACGTGCCGAAACGCGGTTGTGGTCAAGGTTCACCGAAAGCCGCGCGCATACGGCATCGAGGCTTCTGGTGTACTCCTCGCTTGTAAACCAGGGCACTCCCGCAGCAGCCCATTCGCCACGCACATCGTCCGGCGTGCGAAACGATGTGCAATAGTTAATGACCGTTCCCCCTCCCAGGCACTCGCCGGCCAATAACCCGACACTCTGATCCGCGGTCGCCGCAAACCCGCCTTCCAAATACAGCCGCTGGAATCCCCCCAGCTCCGCGCCATCGAAGTCAGAATCGTCATAGTAGCCGCCCGCCTCGAGTACGATCACCTCTTTGCCCCGAGCGGCAAGAACCGCGGCCGCCACGCTCCCGCCAGCCCCGGAACCGACGATGCAAATGTCCGAGGACAATTCCGTATCGACTACCGGAACCAGCGGCCGCAGGGGACGAGGTTTAGGCTGTTGCCGACCGAGCGGGCCGGGATAACCGAACTTTTTCCAAACCGGGCTCGGCGTGCCACCGGCTCCCGGCAGCATCACGTAAAGAAAACCAATGGCTTTCCGCAAAGCCTGAAACGCGCCGCGCCGACGGCGCAACCCGCTGTCTGCCCAGGAAAGCAAAACACGGATGCGCGTTTCCAGCGGAAGCGAAGAAAACGAAGCCCACCGGCGAGCCGTCAGCAAGCTATGCAGATGCGAATCCCAAAGATCGAGGAGCTGCAAAAATTGCTCTCGTTCACCGGACCGCGGATTCAAATCGAGCGCCTTTCGAATCGCTGCGGGAATGCCCACCTCGGAAGCGGAAGGCCAATCGGCTGATGGAGGCGCAAAAGTATCGCAAATGGATTCCAGTGCGTGCTGTTGACGAAACGTGAGGTTCATAGAGAGGCGCCAGTCTAGCAAAAGCGCAGCACAGGAGACATGCGCGTTAACCAGACTCGACAGAAAGAAAATGTCCAGTGCTGGGCCCCTTAGTTCTTGTCGTTTTTGCTTTTCTTGACTCCGGCCTCGGCGGTCTTTTTTTGGAGGGAGGATCTGTCGAAGAAATCGCTCGGGAACCCGGGATTATATCGGCAGGAATCGTAAAAAAATTGCGCCGCGCGCCGCCCGTTATGATCCCGGGTGACCTGCATGGGGGTCCACACGGTATCCTTCAACTGATAGTTCGTATAAATCGTAACGTCGTCATCGCGCTCATGCGTTTCTTCGTTGACGGTGGTGACGACGCTACGCACCAGAAGACGCGTGTTATGGTCCACCGCCAGCCGAAACGTCCGCTCTTCACTGTCCGTCAATTCCACCCAATCTACTTCTTTCAAATCGACGGTATCGCTGCCACCGAAGCGGTACGTCCAACCCGGCTCTTTCAAGCGTACTCTCAGCACATTGTCGATGTTTCTCTTGACCTGTTCCTGAAACTCGGAAATCGAAGTAATCGGCAGTTCCGTGACCCCGCTGCGGTCCAGAGTCCAGCCGTGATCGCCGCTATACAAAGCGACGATGACTCCGCCATGCGACCAATCCAGCCCTTCGACGCCAATCACGGTATTGATGATGCTCTTAAGATTGTGACTCTTCGCCGCATATTCCAAGCGGGCTTTGTCCGGGAAATGACGCGAATCCGTGAAGGCAACGTACCCGGTGACTTCCCCATTGTGGCCAAATTGCGCTCGCGTACCGTGGCACTCGCCTTCTGTGACTTCGTTGTAGGCCGCCCCGCCCCGCGCATTCACAAGGTCGCTGAGAATCTGTTTAGCCTTGCTGGCGCTCTGCTCCGGCATCATGCTGTCGGGATTCTGCGCCGAAGCCTGCCAGGCAAACATCGTGCCTAGAAACAAAGCAGCAACCCCGAACTGGACGAGCTTTAACCGCACAAGACCGATCCTCCATTAACATTGATGATCTCTCCTGTAAGGAAGTTGGCCAGGTCCGAAGCCAGAAAGAGAATCGGCCCTGCGACTTCCTCTGGGGTAGCGGGTCGTCCGAGCGGAATTGCCGTCGCGACAGCCTTCACTCCAGCCTTCGTCTGAATGACGGGATTGGACATGTCCGTGGCCACCCACCCGGGCGCCACCGAATTCACAAGAATGTTGTGCCGGGCAAGCTCAACCGCCAGTCCCTTCACGAGGCTGATCACCCCGCCTTTGCTCGCCCCATAATGCGTGTGGAACGACTCGCCACGCTGCCCCGCCGTCGAGGTGATCGGAATAATCTTCCCGGACTTCTGCTTAATCATCTGCGGTACGCTGAAATGAATGATCGAATAAACGCTCTGTAAGTTGACCCGTATCATTTCATCCCATTGCTTCTCGCTCATTCTCTCGATGGGCAGGTCTTCGATATTCCAGACCCCCGCGTTGGCCACAACAATATCCAGCCGCCCGAGCCGCGCGATGCACTGCCCGACCAGTTTCTGGTTGTCCAGGTGGCGCCCGGCATCCGCCTTAAAGGCTTCAACCCGCGTTCCGTGTTTCTTGGCTTCCTGCTCGACTTGAAGCGCGGCGTCTTTGGCTTTGTGGTAACTAAAGATTACGTCCGCCCCGGCCTGCGCAAATAGTTTGACGGACGCTGCGCCAATTCCGCGCGAACCACCGGTAATGAGTGCCGCCTTGCCTGCAAGTGAAATCATCCAGTCCCCCAACGATTTAAAAAATGAAAATCGAACCGCCAGCGCTTACGTCCCTTGGACAACAGCGCCGCGAGCCGCGCCAACGAAATCGCGGAACAACCGTTCAGAAAACGCATCGCCAAACATGCGCTCCGGATGCCATTGAACGCCGACAACCCAATTCGCGTCGCCCGTCCACTCCACGCCCTCAATAATTCCGTCGGTGGAGTGCGCCGTGACGCGCAAATTCTTCCCCGGCTTCCGGATGGCCTGATGGTGCGAACTGTTGATGTTCGCCCATTCGCCCGAGGCCAGCCCGGCCAGCCGGCTCTTCGGCTCGAACCTGGCCCCGTGGATGGGATCGTCGTTCGATTGCGGCGACAGGTCTTTCTTCCGGTGGGCCGTCGTCGTTCCAAGCTCTAAACGCAGGTCCTGAATGAGCGTCCCGCCCAGATAGACATTCAGCAGCTGGCACCCATAGCAGATGGCTAGGACTGGCTTCCTCGCGGCAAAAGCATGCGCAAGGATGGCTCGGTCGGCCTCTTCACGCGGCAAATCGGCAGGCGCAGACTTGCCGTCATTCACCGCGCCATATTCGGCAGGTTCGACATCCGCGGGGCTGCCGGGAAGCACGAACGCATCCAGGTTCGGCAGGAGGAGACGCTGCTGTTCCCGGTCGGTCAGTGGGATGAGTACTGGTTCCCCGCCCGCCCTATGCACGGCCTCCTCGTAATTGGCCATTTTCGGGCGATGGTTCTGCGCCTCCTCTCGAGACGTTCGCCAGGGGATCCCCACACGGGGCCGGTTGGGAGTTGCGGGGCTCATGGAATCCCAAATCGTAGCATTCGCGGGAGAGTGCGGCAACCCAGCCCTCTCAAGCCTCTCAAGCCCTCCCAGAGCATGCCAGGCAATAGATCAAGCCACGGGAGACTTGCTCCTGCTGCCAGTCCTAATCCAGGCAAAAGTCGGGCCGCTGGAAAAAACCCGGAAGGCTCGCAAAACGGCCGGTGAGCTGCTCGAAAGACGACGCTCGGAGCGTAACGTGACCGAGTTTGCGACCGGGGCGGGGCTCTTTGCCGTAAAGATGAAGATGAGCCGACGGAATGGCAAGCACCTCGGCCGATTCCGGCACTTCCCCAATGAGATTGATCATCGCGGAAGCCCCAATCGCGGTGGTCAAGCCCAGCGGCAGGCCGCAGATGGCCCGTAGATGGTTTTCAAACTGGCTCGTCACCGCGCCCTCGATCGTCCAATGCCCTGAGTTATGCACCCGCGGAGCCATCTCATTCGCCAGCAGTTGGCCATCGCATTCGAAAAACTCGATAGCCAGCACACCCACATAGTTCAGGGCTTCGAGCACCTTGCGCGCCGCATCTTCGGCAGCCTTCTGAGTCTCCGGGCCGACCCCTGGGGCGGGAGCCAGCGAGAGACGCAGAATGCCGCCGCGGTGGTGATTCTCAACCAGCGGATAGAAGGCCGTCTCACCCGCCCTGCCGCACACGGCGATGACAGAAAGCTCCCTGGTGAAGGGGACAAAACGCTCCACGGTAAACGGCAGCTTAGGCAGTCCTTCCTTCGCGGTCTTCACGTCTTCCGCAGACCTCAGGATCCATTGCCCCTTCCCGTCGTAACCCATTCGCCGGGTCTTGAGCACCGCCGGCAGCCCCACCTTTTTCACGGCGGAATCGAGATCATAGGCAACGGGGACGGAAGCAAATTCGGTGGTGGCAATTCCCAGCTTCTCGAACAATTCCTTTTCACGCAGGCGATCCTGCGCCGCCTCAAGCGCGCGAGGCGGCGGAAACACCGAAACCTTTTTGGCCAGAAAATGGACGGTATCCACGGGCACGTTCTCGAACTCGTAGGTAACGACTTCAAGCCCGTGAGCAAATTTCTCCAGCGCAGCGCGATCCGTAAAATCGCCGGTGACGCGCGGAGCAATCCGTCCGACCGGAGCTTCGGGAGACGGATCGAGAAAACGGAATCGCAGCCCGAGTGGATAGCCTGCGAGAGCCAGCATGTACCCAAGTTGTCCGCCGCCGAGGATGCCGATGCTCACGCGCGGTTCCTCTTCTTCTGTGGCCCCTTTTTCTGAGGAAAACCCGCGGCTGACGGATCAGGATTCGATAGAACGCGCTCCGTTTGTGCGCCGCGAAATTTGCGCAGCGCTTCGCGGATGTGCGCGTATTTGCTTCCAAGGATGGCAGCAGAGAGAAGCGCGGCGTTGATCGCCCCGGCCTTGCCAATCGCCAGTGTGCCAACGGGAACGCCTCCCGGCATCTGCTGAATGGAAAGCAGCGAATCGAGGCCCTTTAATGCTTTCGATTCCACGGGCACGCCGAGAACAGGCAGCACGGTCTTCGAAGCCGTCATGCCCGGCAAATGGGCGGCGCCCCCGGCGCCCGCGATAATCACTTCGAGGCCCCGCCTCTCGGCGCTCGCCGCGTATTCAAAAAGAAGGTCCGGAGTACGGTGAGCGGAAACGACGCGCGTCTCGTGAGGCACGCCGAGCTCTTTGAGCGTTGTGGCGGCGTGTTCCATGGTCTCCCAATCAGAAGACGAACCCATGATAATGCCCACGAGGGGTTGTGAGTCTTTTCTGCTATTTCTTTTCACGCGAGAAGTTAATTCCCTTTCTCCAATGCATACGTACGCCGACCAAAAACAAAGCCCAATGCAAATCGCGAAGGGAGCAGTGTCACACCGGGCCAGCGGTGTTGCTAGCTCAATTGCCCCGAGCGGCATATTCTACGGTGTTTTTCAAGGCGCGGCGACCTGCGCGCGATTTTTCCAATAGTGGCGCAGTTGGCCGATGAGGTAGAGCGACCCGGCGACAACTATGGCGTCGTGCGGAGCGGCCCGGTTGAGGGCATGTTCGAGGGCCGCTTCTGGCTCAGCAACGACCGCGAAGTGAGCGGCGTCGTGCGACGTGATTTCGGCAAGCCGGGTAACAGAAATGGCGCGCGTGGTACGCGGCTGCGTGAAGACTACTTCGGCGGCAAGCGGAAAAAGAACACCGGCCATTTCGTCGACGGCTTTGTCGCGCAGCGCTCCAAAGACCAGCCAAATTTTGCGGCCAGCAAGATATTGTTCCAAGAAAGCGGCGAGTTCTCTGGCAGCGGAGGGGTTGTGCGCGCCGTCGAGGTACACGTCCGGCTCTGACTGGAGCTTCTCCAGGCGTCCGGGCCAAACGGCTTCCGCGATGCCCTGCGCGATGGCGTCATCAGAAATACGATAGCCGCGGTTTTGAAGATAACGCGCGGCGGCGACGGCGTTGAGGCTGTTTTGTATTTGGAATTTTCCGGGAAGCTGCGGAGCAAGCTTAAAGGACCAGCCGGATGCGTTCTCGGTGCCGCTGGCTCGGCT
>Ga0210407_10003838_pt1 | contig 12017 bp, 7 predicted proteins | sample IncBWC27MmetaG_FD_150860 | JGI IMG/M metagenome (GOLD analysis project Ga0210407, IMG submission 150860) | Forest soil microbial communities from Barre Woods Harvard Forest LTER site, Petersham, Massachusetts, United States - Inc-BW-C-27-M | ecosystem: Environmental > Terrestrial > Soil >... | reverse complement strand
ATAGCTCATCACGGCAACCGCTGGAGCGCCGGCGCGATCATCGCCAGCCGTAAGCAGCCGTCCGGCATACGGTCCGATGCCGAACATGGTGAAGTAATTTCCAGAAACGAGTTCGCCCGGATAGCCTTGCGCGGCCTCCGAGCTACCTGAGCGCCGGACACCAAACAGATTCCCGCTGGCCTGGAACGCCGCCAATTCCGCAAAACCTTTGGTGTTGTCCCGTAAGTATTTGTACAACTCGTACGAGACAAGGGAAAACTCTTTTTCTTGACTGTACCCGCCCCAGTAGCAGCAACGTGATTCCTTGCCCAGGCGGTACAATTCGGCGGGGTTCGCCACTGCGAGCGACTTCAAGATTACGGCGTGTACCAAAGTAAAAATCGAAGTGGTCGCGCCAATGCCCAGGGCCAGCGTCAGGACCGAGGTGATGGTGAACACCGGGGCCTTTCGCAGCCGGCGCAGGGCGTGGCGTGTATCCTGCATCAGTGTTTCCAGAAACGGGAGGCCCTGCTGGTCCCGAAATTCTTCCTTGAAACCTTCCACCGCGCCGAACTTGAGGACCGCTTGGCGGCGCGCTTCAACCGGCGACAAACCGGAGCGAAGGTTTTCCGCTGTTTGCCGAGCCAGGTGTTCCTCGAACTCTTCCCTCAATCGCTCCTCATTTTGCCGCCGCATTGCCGTGGTGGCCAGCCGTTTGAGGAACCGCCGCAGAGACCTCATCTCAGATCCTCCGCTTTCGCTGCGAAAAATCGGCCGATGATGGCTGCAGTTTGCTCCCAATCCCGAGTCTCGGCGCGAAGCTGCTTACGCCCGTGGCGAGTCAGGCGATAGAAGCGCGCTCTACGGTTGTTCTCTGAGGCGCCCCATCCGGACGCGATGGCACTCTCCTGCTCCAGCTTCAACAGCACCGGATAGAGAGTGCCTTGGTTCACCGCGAGCAGGTCTCCGCTGATCTGCTCAATGCGGCGGGCAATCCCGTAGCCGTGGAGCGGCCCCAATACATCGAGCGTCTTGAGCACCATCAAAGCCAACGTGCCCTGCCGGACGTCTGTTTTTTCTTTCATACGAGGGTTCTTTTGGTTTCCCACAGGTAGAATATCGCAGCTCATCTGGGAAAGCAACAGGACGGCAAACTGTCTGTTGCATACCGTCGAAGAACGGCGCCGGGCTTGGGCGGCGACTTCGGGTCTGCGGCTATCGATGCGGCCGCTGGCCGAGTTTTAGTGGCCGGGCGCCAGCGGGGTCGAACTCGGCAAGTCGCCGGGTGGCAGCGCCGAGAACACCGGAAAAGCTTCGGCGTTCAACGACAGGCTGACGATCGGAACGGTCGACGTGATCTGAACCGATCCCGTAAAGCTGTTCAGCCCAAGCAGCGGACCGATGTTAGCCGCTCCGTGCGCATTTGGCGCCAGGTGCAAAACCGTGCTCCCCATAGCCAGTCCCGCCGAGCTAAGGACGGTGACGGTAACCGTGGCCGACGTGGTGGATGGGTTGGCGTAAGCGATTCCCGTTTTCGTTTCGGCGAAGGTGACGAATTCCGTGGCAGGGGTAGTCATCGCGTTCACTCCCGCCTCGCCTTGCGCCACCCCTTGCTTGTAAAAACGGTAGAGCATGCTGGCCTTGATGGGACCGCTACAGGCGGCCACCGCCCAGCCAGTCGCGGTCGGCGCCGCCAGATCGGCCGTGGTTTGCTGATGCAAATCTGCTCCGGGCGCAAGGGCGTCGGTTCGGCTGGAAACGGCCGTCCCGCCGAAGGGAGTCAGCAACGAGGTTCCGGAATCGGTATAGAACGTGGTCTGACAGCTTACGTTCTGCGGCGAATAATTCACATAGGTCACGGTGGTCTGCCAGCCGCCTCCGAAAGCCAGTTGTGGGAAGTAATAGTAGGTGCTGGTGTCGAGTTCGAACACGACTCCCGCAATAATTAGGGCGCCGGTTGCACTGGTGGAACTACCGCTCACGCTGGCGATAGTACTGTTGGTGCTATCGGGAAACCCCACGCCATCCAGGCTTCCGCTCGGCGTCCCGGTTGCGGCCGACGAGACCACATCCACCAGGAGCCTTCCCTTCGTAAAGTCGTAAGAGAATGGAGTGGCGAAGGGGATCACTAAGTCGAAAGGGCAGGGCCCGGCCCCGGCGCAGCCGGGAGAAGATGCAGAGAGTGCAGCGTTATATACCACTGTGGCATCCGGGCCGACATTACTGGCATACGTGAGGACGGGCAACGTATGGCCGTTAGCCGTGTTGGGGTACGCTTGCGTGGTGGACAGCGTGACTTTGTACGATGCGTAATCGAAGCTAACAGGGCCCGCACCGGGGGCCGATCGGACGCGGATGCCGGTGATCACGATCGGACCGTTAACCTGGCTGGCAATCTGGCCGCTTCCGACAACCTCCTGAAAGCGACTTGCCTTACTTCCCACGGGTATCGCCACATTGCCTGGCGCAGTCGCCTGAAGGTTCGGCACAACGAGCGGCTGGCCGTAGGCTGCGGCGCAAGCCGCTCCGAGCAAAAACGCAATTCTCAATCCTGTCAATCTCACGCAAGCACCTCCTCGGACTAAAGATCGCCGGCCAAATTGCGGGCCGCGTGCTCGCTTCGCAACGTGCGGCCTTCAATTTCACGAGCCGTTGAGAATTTGGCGTCACCCGCGCCAGAGGCAAAAATCCCCATTTCTGCCCGTTATGAATCCGGTGGTTTAGGTATTTATCACTTCCTGCGGAAGAAAACAAGGATTTTCTTGAGGATTGATTCAACGCCTGGGGACGGGCGTAAAGGGATCGCCGGAATCAGCGGCAAAGCTTCGAACGCGATACCATGAGGGACACGCGAGGAAGAATATGAAAGAAGTCTTGACCAAGGGTTTTTGGCGAGATGTGAAGAAGACTTTTCATGACGCGCTCGAAGGTCAGCCCGCCCAGGACCATGCGCCGCAGGCTCCCGCCGATGGTGATCCGAAGAACTCTTCGACACCGGAGATACAGCCCCCGGCAGCAGCTACGAGTTCCGCCACCGTCAATCCCCCCACTCGCCACATATAGAATAAGGGGCAGATGTCAGTCCTCAAGGACATTCGGCTCGGGCTGCGACTCATGCGTGGGACTCCGGTTCCGACGGCAATCGCGCTCTGCTCGATCGCGCTGAGCGTGGGGGCGACGTCGGTGGTCTTCACCGCGATCAAGGCTGTGTTGATCGATCCACTGCCTTACGCGCGGGCGTCGGAACTGGTGCAGATACGCACCGAATTTCCGAAGATGGGGGAGCAGTCGCATGGGGACTGGGTCTTTTGGAATGACACGCAGGAAGTGATCCGGAGAACGCGCACGCTGGAATCGGTGGGCGTTTACAGAAACGCAGTCTTCGATCTTGCCGGCGGCCCAGACACAACTCCGGAAGCGCTCTACGGATTGAAGGTGACCGCCGGCCTTTTCCCTACTCTTGGTGTCTCGCCGATGCTCGGGCGCAACATTCTGCCGGAGGAGGATCGGCCCGGTCATCCCGAGGAGATGATTCTTAGTTATGGCCTATGGGTGCGCCGGTTCAACTCGGATCCACATGTGGTAGGACGGACCGTCACCGTCAACGGACACTCTTGCCTGGTGATTGGCGTGATGCCGCCGGCCTTCAACTTTCCACTGCGCAGGGAAGCGGCGCATACGCCATCACCTTACGTGGAGTTCTGGTCCCCACTATCCGTGAGCCCTGGTGCGCGACAAGGCGGACTCGGCGCGGTGGCGAGGCTGCGGCCAGGGGTTTCGCTGGCCCAGGCTCGGCAGGACATCGCGTCGATCAGCGCTGCGCTGACTCATGATTTTCCGGAAATGAACCGAGATCGTATCCTTCGGCTGAACTTCCTGCGAGACCGGACCGCAGGACTCGCCACGAACGGTCTTCTGCTGCTGATGGCCGCTGCGGTGCTGTTTATGCTGATCGGATGCGCGAACGTTGCCAATTTACAGCTGGCGCGCGGGCTCGCCCGGCAGAGGGAAATCAGCGTGAGGCTTGCGGTGGGCGCGGGACAAATGCGGATCGTGCGCCAGCTGCTTACGGAGAACTGCGTGCTGGCCGTAATGGGCGGCGTCGGCGGCTATGTTCTTACCGCGGCTATGTGGAAGATCCTGCCGGCCGTGGCTCCTGTGAGCATTCCCCGGTTAGCCGGGGCTCGTCCGGATGCGACGATTTTGGGTTTCGCTCTGGCGCTGGCAATCGTCAACGGTATCCTGTTTGGGATTGCTCCCGCGGTTCGCCTAACCCGAGGACAAGTGATCTCGCTCGGCGGAATCGGTGTGCGCGGCGCGGCATCGGGAAGGCACGACCGCAGCCGTTCGTTTCTCGTAACAGCCGAGGTGGCCGTTTCCGTGGTGCTGGTAGTGATCGGAGGACAACTGCTGGGAAGTTTTGTCCGGTTGATCCGCACTGATCCTGGTTTCCAAGCGGATCGCATTCTGGCGTCTGTAGTGCTACCCGCGCCTGAGCGATATCCTGACCCCGAAAAGCGAGGGCTGTTCTACAAACGAATTCTGGATTCCGTGCGCGCGCTTCCGGGAGTGCAAAGCGCCGGGACCGTGGACGCCCTGCCCTTCAGTGGCGAGAATAACGGCGGAATCGTCAGCGGGGCGGAGGGATCGAAGGTCGAAGGGGAGATTGACACCGTGGGCGGAGAGTATCTCCAAACCATGGGAGTTCGCCTCCTGGAGGGCCGCTGGTTCCGCGAAGAGGATATGGCAGTATCGGGCAATGCCGCGATCGTGAATGACCTTATCGCGGCGCGCTTGTGGCCCGGCTCGCACGCCGTGGGACAGCGAGTCTGCGTCTGGTGCACGCCGGAAAATCCGAACAACTGGAAACGTGTGATTGGTGTCGTCTCGAGCGCCAGCCATGCGGCTCTCAACGAAGTGCCGAAGGGGAATGCTTATCTGTCTGCGGGAGCCATGCAGACGTCGGTGTTTCTAGTGGTACGAACGGAACGGGCCACGGGAGAAATGGAGAAAGCCATCCGGCGGACGATTGCGGCGATCGATCCGAATCAGCCGGTCTTCCTGAGCGTGCCCATGACGGCACTCATCGCGGACTCGGTGGCCGACCGGCGATTCATCATGATGCTGCTTGCAGTGACGGCAGGCCTTGCGCTAGTGATGTCCGCGGCTGGCGTTTACGGCGTCATTTCGTACACTACTTCGCAGAGAACGCAGGAAATTGGAATTCGCGTGACGGTGGGTGCGATGCCCCGGGACGTCCTGGCGTTGGTGTTTCGGCAAGGCTTCCTGACGGTCGCGGTGGGGCTTGCAGTAGGACTGGGGGCGGCGCTGGTAGCGATGCATTCGCTGCGCAGTTTCCTCGCTGGCTTAGAGTTCGGGAACCCGGCGCAGATTTGGATGGCAACCGGTTTGGTCGCGTTGTCCGCGGGAATCGCCTGCTGGATCCCGGCTCGCCGGGCAACCAGGATCGATCCGATGACGGCGCTGCGGCAAGACTAGGCAAACAGGAGTCCGCGATGTTTTCAACGCAGCCGATTGGGTATGTCAGAAGTCCTTACAAAGATACTCAGGAAGTTCCCAAAGGATTGGGCGCGAAGCATGAGGCGGAAGGGGTCCTCGAGATAAAGGCAGAATTGGAGCGTGGCCTCACAGACATCGAAGGCTTTTCTCACCTGATCGTCATTTGGGAATTCGATCGGTCTGAAGGATTCGAACTCATAGGACAACCGCCGAGCGACAACCGGCCTCACGGCGTATTCGCGACTCGCTCACCACGGCGTCCGAATCCGATCGGGTTGACGGTGGTCGAGCTGCTCAGCCGGGAGGGCCCCGCACTTCGCGTTCGCGGAATCGACATGCTCGAAGGAACTCCGATTCTCGACATCAAACCTTATCTCTCAAACGTACCGCCGGAAAGACTACGCCGCGGGTGGCTCGCGGAAGCCGAAGGGCGTGCCGGAGCGAAATCGTAGCGGGATTCTACGTCCTGGAGAGCTTGTCGAAACAGTGACAGGCAGCACCGTCCATGCGCCAGCGAGGCTCAACGGTGTTTATGCCGCAGATCACTCGGCTTGGGACGGCGCTCCCAGTCACCATTTTTTAGCAAATCAAACTTTATCGCCAATCAGCATGCTCGTGGCGCCAACGCCAATAAGCGCGCTGCTCCCGCGCTCTTAGGCGCCGGTACTCCCGATAGCGGTGCTCACGGCGCTCTTCCATTAGCCAGTGGCGATATGCACGGTTCTCATGTTCATTCCATTCGTGCCAATCATGGCGGTCGTAATCGTAATAACGGTGATACTCTTCCGCGAAACCGATTACGGGCGCGCAAAGCGAAGCACTGAATAACAAGACTGCAATGAGCTTTTTCATAACACCGCCTCCTCGACTATGGACCAGCACATGAATCACCAATGTCGGTGACTTCTCAGGAGCCTGTGGACTAAGGGATGAATTAGCACCAACCGCGTGAAAAAATTCGGTTGTCGACCGCTCGTTCACACTCACGGATGGCGAATTCTTTCATGGAATGTTAACCGCACAAAAAAAGGCTACAATGCTTTGATCCTAGTCTAAACGGGGGTGAATGTATGTTTCGGAAATTGTTTCGTGCGGCGGCCGTTTGCTCGCTCGCTGTCTTTGCTTTTGGCCAGGCCACAACATCAGTGCGCGGCCGGATTACCGATCCATCGGGCGCGGCGATTCCTTCGGCTCAAGTGCAACTCACTCGCACCGACACGAATTTCTCACGCCATACGGTCGCCAACACTGAGGGCTCGTACGAGCTTCTGCAACTCCCACCCGGTACCTACACGCTCACCGTCAGTGCTGCCGGCTTCGCTACAGTGGAGCGTAAAGACTTTGCCCTGCTGGTAAATCTTCCGGCCACCGCGGACTTCCAGCTTCAGATCGCCAGCGGAGCTCAACTGGTGGAAGTCAGCGAAGCGCTCACGATGGTGAACACCACCGACGCGACGCTCGGCAATGTTTTCGACGAAAAACAGGTTGAACAGCTGCCGATCGAAGCTCGCAATGTGGTGGAGCTCCTGAGCTTGCAGCCGGGCGTTATCTACCTCGGCAACCGGATCGACCAGAACTCGGACACGCGTAGCGGCGCGGTCAACGGCGTGCGCAGCGATCAATCGAACGTAACGCTGGATGGCGTCGATGTAAACGATCAGAACAATGGCTTCGCCTTCACCAGCGTCTTGCGCAACACGCAGGATTCGGTGGAAGAGTTCCGCGTCACCACGAGCAACGCCAATGCCGATGCCGGACGTTCTGCCGGCGCGCAGGTCTCGCTTGTCACTAAGAGCGGCACGAACGATTTTCACGGATCGCTTTACGAATACAATCGCAACACGGATTTCGCGGCAAACGACTATTTTCTGAAGACGTCGGAGCTTGCCTCCGGACTCCCCAACACACGGTCACCGCTGATCCGCAATGTTTTTGGCGGCGCGCTCGGCGGGCGCATCATCAAGAACCGTCTATTCTTTTTCTTCAACTATGAAGGGCGGCGGGATAGCGAGGCATCCAGCATCGCGCGCACGGTCCCGACCCAGAGCATGCGCAACGGCTTGCTCACGTATCCCAACGCCAATGGCGGCACCACCACGCTCACAGCCGCGCAGATCAAGCAGATGGATCCGCTGGGGATCGGCGAGGATTCCGCCGTTCTCTCCCTGCTGAATAGCTATCCCATGCCCAACGACCCCACTCTCGGCGACAGCTATAACACCTCCGGATACCGCTTCGCCGCCAATGAGAAAGCCAGCTTCAACACTTATATCGCGCGCCTGGACTATAACCTGACTTCCGATGGCCGCCACAACCTGTTCTGGCGCGGCAACCTGCAAGGCGACAATCAGGGCGGGGCGCCGCAGTTTCCCGGCCAGCCGCCCTCAACAGCGCGGCTCGACAACAGCCGCGGTTTCGCCACGGGCTATACGGCGGTGCTATCGGCTAATAAAGTGAACACATTCCGCTGGGGATTCACGCGGCAGGGCGGCCAGACAGAAGGCATCTCCCAGCAGCCCCAGGTAACCCTCGCAGGAGTCGACTCGCCCATCGCCTTCACGCGCTCCAGCCTCTTTCATGTGCCGGTGAACAATCTGACTGACGACTTCTCCTGGACCAAGGGCTCCCACACCATAGAGGTCGGCGCCAATATTCGTATCCTCGATAACTATCGCAGCAATTACAGCAACTCGTTCCCGTCCGCGAACATCAACCTCGGGTGGATCATCGACTCCGGCATCGCCAATAAGGGGGTTCCCTTTGATCCGGCCATCAACAACTATCCAGCCGTGGCCGACAGCTTTGGCCTCCAGTACGACAACATCCTCATGACCTTGGCTGGCATCGTCACCGAGGGCAACGCGATCTACAATTACAACAAGAACGGCCAGCCGCTGGCTTTCGGTTCTCCTCTGAAACGTGACTTCCGCTGGAACGAGTATGAGTCCTACGCGCAAGATTCCTGGAAAATCACCCGCAACCTGACGCTGACTTATGGCGTGCGCTGGACCGTGCTGCAGCCGCCGGCGGAGTCGAACGGCGAGCAAGTCGGACCCTGTGTCGTGAGCGGCAGCGGCTGCACGCCACTTAGCTTGACGGATTGGCTGAACGAGAGCGCTTTACAAGGTAAAACAGGGGGAGCGGCCATTAACGCGCCCCACATCTCGTTCGCCCCCGACGGCCGCTATAACGGCAAGTCAGACCTTTGGAATTACGAATATCACGACTTCGCTCCGCGCGTTGCGGTTGCCTGGGCGCCCGATTTCGGCAGCGGCTGGCTGGCGAAGATCTTCGGCGCCAAGGGGCAAACCTCCATTCGCGGCGGCTACTCGATCTTCTACAACCATTTTGGCGCTGCGACGGTCAACTCCTACGATGCGGCCGGATCTTACGGGCTATCCAGCCAGGTCTCGAACGTTCCCGGCACTGTCAGCGTGGCCAGTGCGCCGCGTTTTACGAGCCTTACCAATATCCCGTCCGTCCTGCTGCCACCTGCGCCTCCCGGCGGCTTCCCAGCCACGCCTCCAAGCGATGCTTTCGCCATCAGCTGGGGCCTGGACAAGGGCATGCAGACGCCCTACTCCCATGCCATCAATTTCTCGATATCGCGCGAGATCCGCAAAGACGTGGTTCTCGACGTGGCTTATGTCGGCAATTTCGCCCGCCGGCTCCCCGAGCAGGAGGATGTCGCGATGCCCCTCAATCTGGTCGATCCCAAGAGCGGCATGGACTACTTCACCGCCGCCACGCTGCTTTCCAAGATGGCTCATGCTGGAGTGCCGGTGCAAAACGTGCAGCCGATCGCCTATTGGCAGAACCTTTTTGGCCCGCTGGCTAGCGGCTCGACGACAGCGACGCAGGCCGTCTACAACCAGTTCCTCTCAAATGCCGGCAACGAAACCTACGCGCTCTTCAATCTGGACCTGCCCGACAGCCAGACCGGAGCAGGCTTGAATGTGCCCGGCCACAGCTATCCCTCGTACCGCTTCTATCACGATCAGTATTCCGCGCTCTATAGCTGGCGCAACATTGGCAAGTCGGATTACAACGCCCTGCAAGTGACCTTGCACAAGCGCTTCAGTAATGGCCTGCAAGGCGATTTCAATTACACCTGGTCGAAATCCTTCGATTGGACCTCTCAAGCAGAGCGCATTCCGACTTCCGGCGGCAATAACGGCGCTCAGATCATGAACACCTGGGATCCGTCCCAGCTCCGCGGCGTATCGGATTTTGACGCGACGCATCAAATCAACGCGAACTGGATCTTCGAGCTTCCTTTCGGCAAGAGCCGTCACTTCGCCTCCAGCATCAACCCGTGGCTCAACACCCTCATCGGCGGCTGGCAGTTGAACGGTTTGTTTCGGTGGACGAGCGGTCTGCCGTGGACGGTGGATGAAGGCTCGACGTGGCCCACGAACTGGGACGAAGAGGGCTGGGCGATCTTTCAGGGTCCGCTTACGGGCGCAAATCTCAAGCGCGGCAGCGGCCCAAACGCCTTCGCCAATCCGCAGGCCGTGTTCAACGCCTTTCGAGTGGACTACCCCGGTGAATCCGGTACGCGCAACCCGCTGCGTGGCGACGGATACTTCGGCATCGACGCCGGATTGGCCAAGGTTTTTCAGCCTGTCGAGCGAGTGAAACTACGCCTCCGCTGGGATGTTTTCAACGTCACCAACTCTGTGCGGTTTGACGTAGGTTCCATCGGCAACCGTCTGGATTCACCAAACAACTTCGGCGTCTACACCCAAACGCTGACCAATCCACGGGTTATGCAGGTTGCGCTGCGCGTGGAATTCTAGCAGCTAGGATTGCAGAGAGAAGCGGCGAACCGCCGTGTACGGACCAGTACGCCCGCAGACTGGCGAGGCTCGATGGAGGCCCTTGCGCCAATCAAGGACATGTAACACTAGGTCTAGCGGTCGCATGACACATGCCGTCGCTCTAGGAATCCGCGCCCCCCTGGATTACGATTCCCTGTTGATGAAATTGGTGAAAATGAGTTCTGCGAGTAAGTCGGTGAAGAACCGGGTCGGTCGCTGGATCTTGGTAAGCATGGCCGTCGTGGGAGTTGGAGTAGCGGTGGTCGTGATTCTGCTCGCGTTAAACTGGCCGTTCACCCGAGCGGCCGTCACCAAGACGCTGGAGGATCGCTTCGCCAGGGAAGTAACGATCCGCAAATTCCGAAGCACCTACTTTCCGCCGGGCTGCGTGGCCGAAGGTATCGACTTCCTGCATCGTAAACGCAAAGATCTGGCGCCGTTGATCTCCGTCGAATCTCTGATCCTTCGCACCGGTTACACGGGTTTGCTAAGAATCAACAAGCTCGTAAATTATGTTCAGCTAGTGGGGTTGCACATCAGGGTGCCTCCTAAGAAGCCAGGCGCTTCACAACAAATATTTCCGCTCACCAACAGCACGTCAGGCAAGACACTGACGATTGGAGAAATCACGACCGACAACGCGGTGGTGGAATTCCTGGCTAAAGAACCTGATAAGGACCGGTTCATACTCAAAATCGATCACCTAACCCTGGACCACGTGGGCCAGAGCGATCCAGTCACGTTCCACGCCCGGTTCAACAACACCGAGCCGCCGGGGGAAATCCGCTCAGACGGACAGTTCGGTCCGTGGAACGACAACGATCCAGGAAGCACGACGCTTTCAGGTTCGTACACTTATGAGCACGTGAAGCTGGGCGTGTTTGAAGGCATCGCGGGAACCTTATCCTCCCGAGGGAAATTCGGCGGCACGATAGGCCATATCGAGGCGGAAGGGGACGTTGACGTACCCGATTTCAATGTCTCCGGGAGCCGCCACGCGGATCACCTGGCCTCGAATTTTCATGCGGTGGTCGATGGAACCAATGGAGACACCTATTTAACTCGCGTCGAATCGCATTTCGGAAGGACCACGATCGTTTCCGAGGGCGACGTAAAAGGCCATTCGGGCCAGCAGGGAAAAACGGTGATGCTCACCATCAGTGTCAACCAGGGCCGCATTGAGGACCTGCTACGCCTTTTCACGGGAACGGCGCAGCCCGCCGAGACGGGCACTGTGCGGTTGCAGACGACGGTGGAGTTGCCGCCGGGGCCACAGGCATTCCTAAGGCGTCTCCGCCTGAACGGTGAATTCGGAATTGGCAGCGGCCGGTTCACGGATCCGCAGCTTCAGCTGCCGGTAAACCGGCTCGCCGAAAGTGCGCGCGGGGAGTCCAAGCATCAGGAGGAAGCAGATACCACGATTGTGCTTTCGAATCTGAAGGGCCGCGTTTCGGCGAACGGAGGAGTTGCGAATATTTCCAAGGCCTCGTTCACGGAACCCGGGACGCTTGCGGAAATCGAGGGCACATACAATCTCATCGATAAGAAACTGGATCTGCGAGGTGTTCTTCATACTAGCGGAAATCTGGCTGATACGAAGTCAGGGTTCAAATCGTTAGTATTGAAAGCACTTGGTCCGTTTATAAAAAAGAAATCTGTCACCGTCGTGCCATTTGTGATCAAGGGTACTTCCAGTGA
>Ga0210407_10003837_pt1 | contig 12018 bp, 10 predicted proteins | sample IncBWC27MmetaG_FD_150860 | JGI IMG/M metagenome (GOLD analysis project Ga0210407, IMG submission 150860) | Forest soil microbial communities from Barre Woods Harvard Forest LTER site, Petersham, Massachusetts, United States - Inc-BW-C-27-M | ecosystem: Environmental > Terrestrial > Soil >... | reverse complement strand
GCTGCCTCCCGTAGGAGTCTGGACCGTGTCTCAGTTCCAGTGTGGCTGGCCATCCTCTCAGACCAGCTACCGATCATTGCCTTGGTGAGCCGTTACCTCACCAACTAGCTAATCGGGCGCGGGCTCCACCTCCGACGACTTACGCCTTTGAATCCAGGAACCGAGGTCCCCGGAATGTTATGCGGTATTAGCCCCGCTTTCGCGGGGTTATTCCCCATCGGAGGGCAGATTGCCCACGTGTTACGCACCCGTGCGCCGTGCGCCATCCGTATTGCTACGGACGCGCACTCGACTTGCATGTGTTAAGCACGCCGCCAGCGTTCGTTCTGAGCCAGGATCAAACTCTCGTTTGAAGCCTGTTGCTTGGCGAAAAAAAATCCCGGGATTTGCATCCCAGGCAGCCTGCCAAGCGAATTATTGTCGCTCGATTTACTCAAAACCATTCGGGCTCGAAAGCCGAATGGATTTCGAACGGATTCTGGCACATCGTATCGGTTGTCAAAGAGCGATAAGCCCCCCTGTCCAGCAGAAAGGCACTTCTACAGCCCAGTGAGTATGGCAAGAGCAAGGAAAAATGTCAAGAAATGGATTGAGGATATCCACAGGCCGCTTCGGGCGTCATGCGATGATTGCGCATGCTAGGATTTGCGATAGGGTGCAGTAAAAAGGCCTACCTGTAACTGGTGATTAGTGACTAGAGGAAAACCGAGCATCGCGGAATTTCCGCATCGCAAGGACGCGCTAGCGAAGCAAGTGCTCTACTTTCTGCAGAAGACGGTGAAGGCGGGACAGCGCGTGGGCGTGGGGGTATCGGGCGGGGCAGATTCGGTGGCGCTTCTGCTCTTGTTGATGGAAATTCGAGAAAAGCTCGGGATTGTACTGAGCGTCGTTCATTTCAATCACCAGTTACGGGGCAAGGCGTCTGATGCCGACGAAAAATTTGTGGCTGCGCTGGCAAAAAAGCTGGGGCTTGCGTATCACGTGGGTCGCGGCGATGTGGCGAGAATGGCGAAGCGGGAAAAGGCGAATGTGGAAGATGCGGCGCGGCGGGCGCGGTATGCGTTTTTTGAACGGCTGGTGAACGAACGCCATGAGAACCATGTCGCCGTGGCGCACACGGCGGACGATCAGGCCGAAACGGTTCTCGCGCATATCCTGCGCGGTACGGGACTCGCGGGACTGGGAGGAATCCATCCTGAGGCGGGGCACGTCATTCGTCCGTTGCTTGGGGCGCGGCGCGAGGAGCTGCGCGCGTACCTGAAGTCGCGCAAGCAAAGCTGGCGCGAGGATGCGAGCAACCTCGACATGACCAGAACGCGGGCGCGCATTCGAGAGAAGCTGCTGCCTCTGCTTGAGAAACAATTTCAGCCGGGCGTGGTCAATCATCTGGCAACGCTAGCGGAGTTGGCGCGAGAGGATGAGGCCTTCTTCGAGGCTATCGTCGAAGAACGGATGGCGGAATTCACGCAGAAAAGCGCCGGGGGAATGCGAATTGGAATCAGCGATTTGGTTGATCCGTGGAAAACGGAAAAACCCAATAGAGAGAAGACGGGGGAGGCACCCGGCAGGGAGATTAGAGAGAAAAATCAGCGGTCGCTGGCGATAAGCAAACGGATTGTGCGCCGCATCGTGGGAGGCCTCAAGACGCGCGCGGGGGAAATCGGCGCGAGTCATGTGGAGACGGTCCTGGAGTTGGCGCAGCGCGGGCAAAGCGGTAAAACGTTGCAATTACCGGGCGGGGTGGAAGTGCGGCGCGAGCGGGATGAGCTGGCGTTTCTCGCCGCGGGGAACAAGAACAAAAAGTCACCTACAGCGCCGCGGGAATTCGCCCGCGCGATTGAACTGTCGTCCGGCGAAACATGCGTGAAAATTCCGGAACTGGGGTGCGTATTCCGCCTCAGGGTGATTGACTGGCCCCAACAGAGAGGGGAAACTAGTGAGAGAGGCGCGGTGCTGGACCGCGACCGGTTGCGTTCGCCCCTGGTGCTGCGAAGCTGGCGACCCGGAGACACGCTGCATGCTCTTGGGCGGCAACATGCGCACAAGCTGAAACGCTTGTTGAACGAAAAGCGCGTCAGCCGGTGGGAGCGCGAGGGCTGGCCGGTGCTGACAAGCGGCGGAGTTCTCGTTTGGGCTCGCGGCCTGCCGGTAGCTTCCGAATTTGCGACCGACGAAAGCACGCGAGCGGGAATCGTGATCGCCGAGGAATCTTTTTGATGAGCGGACGCCTGGCGGTCAAGGTAGTAGGGGAGCGGGCCGCGTTACGCCCGAGCGCCCGAAGAGGAGCGGCGATTTCCGCAGCCCGCATTGCCTCTCGCGTAGCGGCGCTGGGGCGCGAGGTCAACCGGGAATATCGCGGACGGCGGGTAGACGTGGTAATTACGCTGGACCGTGGATTCGTTTTTGCGGCGGATTTGATCCGGCATATCGACGCCCCGGTGGTCTGCCACTTTGTGCGCGAGGATGTGCGCGACGTTGAAGAGGCGGGCCATGTGCGGCGCGAAGTATTTTTCGGCTCGCGGCCGGAACTGCAGGGCCGAAACGTCTTGCTGGTGGATGCGGTGCTGGAGAGCGGCGTGACCCAGGAATTTCTTCTGCGCCGCCTCGGAGAGAGCCAGCCGCGGTCCATCCGCATGGCGGTGCTGCTGGACAAGCCGGCGAGGCGTCGGGTGAACCTGGAGCCCGATTACTTTGGCTTCCGGACTGCATCTAAGGAAGTATGGGTCGGCTACGGCCTGGCCGCAGACAACGGGACGGGACGTAATCTGCGGCACCTAACAACCGGAACGAGAGCAGCTTTCGCGAAAGGCAGCAAAGGCCGAAAAAAGTAGGCGCGGAGAGCCGCACTTGGTTTAGGCTATAAGCGAGGGTAACGTGAATTCGAGTTCGACGGCGAAAACAATTCTGTTCTGGATCTGCATTGTCTTCCTGGGAGTGATGCTATGGAAGCTGGTGTCGGCCAACGGGTCACAGGCCCGCGATGACGACCCCAGCTACAGTGAGTTCATGGCCCACGTGGACCAGGGCGACGTCAAAGAAGTCACGCTCTACCTATCTCCGAACAGCTATGAACTTCAGGGAGAGTACATTCGCCCGGCGAACCGCAAGTTTCACGTGACGGTGTTCAAGGAAGCCGCGCCCGACCTGGCCAAGAACCTGCGCGACAAAGCGGTGCAGATCAAAGTCAAAGAAGTGCACAGCGGAGACTGGCTGCTGATTCTGCTGAACGCACTGCCGCTGATTTTGCTGGCGGGCTTTGTGTTTTTCCTGATGCGCCAGATGCAGGCCGGCGGGAACAAGGCCCTGAGTTTCGGGAAGTCGCGCGCCCGGCTGCTTTCGGCGCAACAGAAAAAAGCTACCTTCAAGGACGTTGCGGGAACGGACGAAGCCAAGGAAGAGCTGCAGGAAATTATCGAGTTCCTGAAAGATCCGCAAAAGTTCCAGAAGCTCGGCGGGCGCATCCCGAAGGGCGTACTTCTCGTTGGGCCTCCAGGCACCGGCAAAACGTTGCTGGCGCGGGCGATTGCGGGCGAGGCTAACGTTCCGTTCTTCTCGATTTCCGGCTCGGACTTCGTCGAAATGTTCGTCGGCGTCGGCGCAAGCCGTGTGCGCGACCTATTTGAACAGGGCAAGAAAAACGCGCCTTGCATTATTTTTATCGATGAAATTGATGCGGTTGGCCGCCATCGCGGTGCGGGGCTCGGCGGAGGCCACGATGAGCGCGAGCAGACGCTGAACGCGCTGCTGGTCGAAATGGATGGTTTCGAATCGAACGAAGGCGTGATCCTCATCGCCGCCACGAACCGGCCCGACGTGCTCGACCCGGCGCTGCTGCGGCCCGGGCGCTTTGACCGCCGCGTTGTCGTCGCGCGCCCTGATGTGAAAGGCCGTGAGGAAATTCTGCGCGTCCATACGCGCAAAGTGCCCATTGCCGATGACGTGGACTTGTCGGTAATCGGGCGCGGCACACCCGGCTTCTCCGGTGCTGACCTGGCCAATCTGGTCAACGAGGCGGCGCTGTGGGCGGCGCGGCAGAACCGCAAGTCCGTGCTGATGGTGGATTTCGAGATGGCGAAGGACAAGGTCCTGATGGGCGTGGAACGCAAATCCATGATCCTGTCGGATGAGGAGAAGAGGAACACCGCGTATCACGAAGCGGGGCACGCGCTGGTCGCGGCGATGACGCCGGGCGCCGATCCGGTCCACAAGGTCACGATCATTCCGCGCGGCATGGCGCTTGGCTTGACCATGCAGTTGCCCGAAGCGGACAAGCACACTTACACGCGCGAGTATCTCGAGGGAATGCTCGCGGTACTCATGGGCGGCCGCTCGGCCGAAGAGATTTTCCTGGGTCACATCACAACCGGGGCCGGGAACGACATCGAACGCGCCACGGAAATTGCACGCAACATGGTTTGCGAGTGGGGCATGAGCGGGCTCGGCCCGCTGGCGTACGGAAAGAAAGACGAAGCCATCTTCCTCGGCCGCGAGATCGCACAGCACCGCGACTACTCGGAAGACACCGCGATCCAGATCGACAAGGAAGTGAAACGGATCGTTAACGGCGGCTACGAGGCGGCCAAGGCATTGCTAGTAAAGAATCGGGAAACGCTGGAGCGCGTCGCCCTGGCGCTACTCGAACGCGAAGTCATCGACGCCAATGAAGTAAAGCTGCTCATGGAAGGCAAGCCGCTGCCGGATAAGCCGCGTACGCCTCCCACGCCTCCGCCGCAGGCTGCACCGGGCACAGACCCAAAGGTCGTGCGACCGGAGCTGCGCCCTGCTCCGGGATTTACGCGCGGGGACAGCCCGGCGAAAGCTTAACTGAGTATCGTTGTTATGATGTAGGGGCATCCGCTGCAGCGGATGCCCTTCTTGTTCCTGTAGGCCCGTGCTCGCAGAGTTCTGCAGTGCTTGCAGCGGATTTGCCTCAGCTTGTTCTCCCCTTAGTTCCTTACCACGTCTCGCAAAAAGTCGTACAATGGGCTCATGGGAACCAAGAGCGGCGAAAATCTCCACGTGACCTGCCCGTGCTGCCAGGCCAAGCTTACGGTGGATCCTGTTTTCGGCGCGGTGCTCTCACACGAAGCTCCGCCCAAGGCCGGGCCGAATATCGATCTGACGGATGCGGCAGGCGTGCTTGCAGAACAGAACCGGCAGCGCGAAGACAAGTTCCGTGATTCATGGTTCCAGGAAACGAACAAGGAAGACATCCTGGCGAAGAAATTCGAAGAAGCCATGAAGAAGGCCAAGGACGCCCCGGCGGAGAAGCCGATACGAGACTTCGATCTGGATTAAGAGTGACTGGTGACCTGCGGCTCGCTTACAGTTTTTTCCATCCTTGAAGTATTTTCAGAATGACTTCCCGAAAGAAATTCTCGATCAAACTGCGCTCTCAGACGCTAGTCTTGGGGGAGCACACGCTCGTGATGGGTGTGCTGAATGTCACGCCGGATAGCTTTTCGGATGGCGGCAAGTTCCTGGATACAAAGCGGGCGATCGAACACGCCTTGGCGATGGAACGGGATGGGGCAGACCTGCTCGATATCGGCGGCGAATCCACACGGCCAGGTTCCCGACGGGGAACAGCAGCCGAGGAGGAATTGGCACGTATCCTGCCGGTGATGGAGGGTCTGCGCGGCCGCGTGAGAATTCCTCTCTCGGTGGACACGCAAAAATTCGAAGTCGCGGAGGTCGCGATTGCGGCGGGAGCGGAAATCATCAACGACATCTCCGGCTTGAAAACTGACCCGCGGATTGCGGAAGTCGCCGCGCGTCACAACGTCCCGCTCATCCTCATGCATATGCGCGGAAAACCGCGCACTATGCAGAAGGGTCCGTTCGCACGCGATGTTCTGCGCGACGTGACGCAAGGACTCCGTCGGTCCATCGCAACAGCACGCAAAGCTGGGGTCCGGAAATCGCAGATCATCCTAGATCCGGGAATCGGCTTCGGCAAGAGCTTTGGGCAGAACTACGAGCTGCTGCAGAAACTGTCCGAACTCGCCAAACTGGGCTTCCCCCTGATGGTTGGCACCTCCCGCAAAGGCTTTCTCGGGGCCACGCTGGCGCGCAATGGCAAGCCGGCTCCCCCGGAAGAGCGCATCTGGGGTACCGCTGCGACGGTCACCGCCAGCATCCTGGGCGGAGCGCACATTGTGCGGGTCCACGATGTGGCCGAGATGGTTCAAGTGGCGAGGGTTGCGGATTGCGTCATTGATCGCCGGAACCGCCCACGTGATTGACAGAGAGCAGGGTGCTTTACTTTGCGCTAGGTGCCTGGAAACATTTCTTCAGCAAAAGGTGAGCCGGCAAGTACAAGACAACAATCAAAACAGCGAGCGTCACGCCAAGATGCAGCGGCGCCGGGCCCCACGTGCGGTGAAACAGCGGATCCTGATAGGCATAATTCAAGTTGAGCTGCGGCGGCCAAAATCTGGAGATGGCCAAGAGTCCCGCCGCGATCGCGGATTGCATGGCCAACGCTCGGCGGTCATACCCTATTTTGTAGAGCGCATAGAGAAGAACGATAGGCAATCCAAGGTGAAAGAGTGAGAGGAGCCGCACCCAGAGCGGATATTGGACGTCCCACATGTACTCGGTTCCGCCGACAAGATACCGGCCCGTGAACAACCGCCAGCCTGCGTCCGCGCACCAGAGCGCTCCGGCCGTGAGCAGGCTGACAGCCTGGCTCGAGAGAAGGAGAGAATTCCCGAACCACAAGCCGGTGCAAGCAAAGATGACAGCGATGTCGCAGAGATGCAGCAGGTTCTGCCAGCCCCAAATCAGAATGTATGCGGGCAACCAAACGATCATCCAAGCGAGCGCTACCCAACGCAGGAGGGGAAATGGGTGGGCACCGCGTGTCATCGGCGTGGACTCCTGCCGGCTGTATGGAGGCCCAGCCTACCACGGTCACTGACCTTCACAGAGGGGCTAGGCTGTCGCGAAAACCACACTGTGGCAACAGAGACGCTAAAACTTTACGACGCGCATTGTAGGGTTTCCAGCGGCGTATAGTAAACCCTGTAGTTACAAGTATATATGGAAAGATCGGACGAACTGCCTTTGGCAAGCTGCATGCCAGAGCTACCCAGAAGACAAGCGCTGTCATCCAACAGAACTGGAGGGGCCATGCCAGCCAATAAACGTCTCAAGAAACTTCTGGCGTTCGGCAAAGCAGTCGTGGCCATCGGCTTGGTGGCGTGCGTGGTGATTACCTATCGAGTGTGGCCCCGGAAGCTGCAAGTCTCCATTCAGCCCCGGTTCCCAGCGGTTGCGCTCCAGGATAACCGGATCGTTCTCGCGTTTTCCCCCGAGGTGGCGGCCGCGGAAGTAGCCACTTTCGATGACCAGCTTGAGGCTTTTCTGCGCTTTGAATACTTGCGAGGGCGCGAAGGGGACCGGGGCTCGCAGGTACTTTTGGCCGCCACGCATGCTAACGGAAAACCCATTTACCAAGTTTATGTCCTGGTCGAAAACGATTTGCTGACAGCCACTCCACGGCTGATGGAAATGGAAAGCCGCGGATTGATCACACGTTACGAACTCCATGCGTGGACGAAAAAACAAGCAAACTACTACGTGCAGCAAACCAATATGTTCGAGACCGCGTACGATGTCCCCACGACGCGGAAACTGGAGAGCCTCACGTCATTCCAGCTCTTCCCCGCCCTGGCCGATTTCCTGATCTTCAAATCGCAAACCGACAACCGCGTGGTCGGAGGAGGCGAAGGCGCGGCGCGGCCGTTGACGCGCGAACAAGCGAAGCTGCTGGCCGCCGATATTCTCGAAGTAGCCTATTTTTATTCTCTGCCGCTGGACTACTTTCTCGGCGTGGGCGCCATGGAAAACAATTACATGGACGCGAACGGCGACCTGGCCCATGCGGTCTGGAAAAAACGAGCGCAGCGCGATGACATCGTTCTCCGCCGCAAGCGCAAAAGAGTGCTGGTGAGCGACTACTCGATCGGCACGTGGCAAATCTCGCGCGAAACGCTGCGTTACGCGCACCAGCTTTATCGCAAGGATACGCGCAACTACGAATTGCTTCCCGCGCGGCTTCGCCCGCCTCAGGAACTCGATCTGAACTCGACGAATGATGAAGTGCTGACGACCTACGCCGGTCTGCTTCTGCGTGATCTGCTCGACCACTTCGATGGCGACGTGGACAAAGCCATCGGCGCCTACAATGGCGGCGTCCGCAGCCCCAACCCCGCGTATGCCGCGGGCGTGAAAACCGCGGCGGCTTATGCCCGCCGTGCCATCGAGCATGCGACAATTCTGGACGACGCGGCGGCCAAGGAAAGCGCGGAAGGCAAGCCCCTAACAGTGAACGGCAAAGACGTGCAGCCGTGGTGGGATGAGCCCTGATATCTTCAAATTAATTTGCGTCGCGCAGCTCTTTCGATTTCGCTGGCCATTGTCAATTCTTGTACGCTAGAATCTAGGCTTCGCCCGAAGGTGCCCCGGGCTTACGGCGTGACCGCAACTTGCGGCGCGCCAAGGACTGAGAAGATGTTTGATCGACTGTAGTTCCCCATCTCGTTGCATCCGCCGCTTGAGCGGATGATTTTTCTCTCGCCTCTACCTTTAATTTCTTTCGGCAGCGCCGACGCGACGAAAGTTTCGTTTCGCGCTCGCGCAGAAGGCGCAGGAATTTGTGGCTTTGGAACAAGCGGTCATCGCATCACCTCCGCCCACTTTGTGGAGCTCGATTCGCGAATCGCTTCGCGGAACGCATCAGGACTTCACCGCGGGCAGCCTGAATCGCGCGATTCTCTTGCTGGCCATTCCCATGGTTCTGGAAATGGTGCTGGAATCGTTGTTCGCCGTGGTGGACGTTTTCTGGGTCGGCCGCCTGGGAGCCGACGCAGTCGCCACCGTGGGCATCACCGAATCGCTGTTGAGCCTCGTTTTTGCGGTGGGGTTGGGCTTGAGCCTATCCACTACGGCGATGGTGGCGCGGCGCATCGGTGAAAAAGATCCAGCGGGCGCGGCGGTGGCCGGAGTGCAGGCCATCGCGCTGGGCTTGGGAGTCTCGGCCCTGATGGGAATTCCCTGCTTGTTTTTTGCGCCGAACCTGCTCCACATCATGGGAGCGTCTCCCCAAATTGTCGCCGTAGGCTCGGGCTACGCGCGCATTGCGCTGGGCGGCGGCGGAGTCATCATGATGCTCTTCCTGAACAACGCCATTTTTCGCGGCGCGGGCGATGCGGCCATCGCTATGCGGCTGCTGTGGGTCTCGAACATCATCAACCTGGTCCTTGACCCGTGCCTGATCTTCGGCTGGGGACCGTTTCCCAAGCTCGGGGTGACAGGCGCGGCGGTGGCGACGCTCACAGGACGCAGTATCGGCGTGCTCTACCAGTTCTACCGGCTGTTGCGGGGGACGGAGCGAATCCGCATCCTGCAGCGCCAGATTCATTTAAACTTCAGCGTGTTGTGGCGTCTGGTGCGCGTTTCGGCGACGGGAATCCTGCAGTTTGCCATCGCGCACACGAGCTGGATCGGCCTGGTGCGCATTGTGAGCATTTTTGGCTCGGCGGCTCTCGCGGGGTATACCATTGCCATCCGCATCGTGGTGTTCATCATTCTGCCCTCGTGGGGGCTCAGCAACGCCGCGGCGACGCTGGTGGGGCAAAATCTCGGCGCGAAGCAACCCGAGCGTGCGGCCACGTCCGTGTGGCGAACCGGTTTTTACAACATGCTGTTTCTCGGCGGAGTCGGCGTGTTCTTCGTATTCTTTGCTGAGCCGGTGGTGCGCCTTTTCACGCACGATCCCGCGGTGGTGCCGCTGGCGGCGTCCTGCCTGCGAATCATCAGCTACGGGAATATCGGCTACGCCTACGGCATGGTGATGCTCCAGGCGTTTAACGGCGCGGGCGACACAGTGACGCCTACGATCGTGAATTTCTTTGGCTTCTGGCTGCTGGAAATTCCCTTGGCGTATTTCCTGGCGATCCCGGCGCACATGCGGGCGAATGGCGTGTATGTTTCGATTGTGGTGGCGGAGGGGTTCATCGCCGGCGTCAGCATTCTCCTGTTCCGGTGCGGCAAGTGGAAGCGCCAGCAAATTTAGGCTTCTAGCTTGATCGGTCACATTAGACTTCTTCCTAAGCTATAATCCGCGCGCTCAGATCTTCCCGGTTGTTAAACCGGGCAAGTTCCTTTGGGAGTGTGAATCGATGCGGTGTCGCTTGATGGTTGTTACGTCCTTCCTTCTTTGCTTTTTTGGTTCGTCATTGCCAAGCGCGGCGCAGTTGCCCGCGGCCAAGACGGATCCGCTGGGAAAACCGTTGCAGGGAATTCAGGGGACGAGCGCGTGCTCGGCGACGGAGACGTCTTCCTGCGCGGAGGCCGCGGCAAAAATTTTGCCGCAGGTGATGGGGCCATCTCCAATGGAAGAAAATCTGCGGCGGCTGACCGACGAGGTAGGTGGGCGCGTGACCGGCTCGCCACAAATGGCAAAGGCCGTCCAGTGGGGCGTTGCTGCGTTTCGCGCCGCAGGCGTGGAGGTGCACACGGAGAAGTACATGTTGCCGGTGACGTGGAGCGAAGGTGACACCCGGCTGGAGCTTCTGGGTCCGGTGAAATTCCCTGTGCGGCTCGCGTCCACTGGCTGGTCGCCGCCCATACCTGCAGGCGGGATAGAAGCGAGTGTGGTGGATGTGGGATACGGCACGGCGGAGGAGTTCGCGCGCAGTGGCGAACCGATCAAGGGCGCGATCCTGTTGGTGCACAGCGACATTGGCTCGACCTGGGCTGATTTGTTTAACGAATATCTCCGCCCGCCGGAGATTATTTCCCGTGCGATGCAGGGCGGCGCGAGGGCGATTTTGTGGATGGGCGCGCGGGAGCGGCTTCTGCTCTACCGGCACACGAATTCGCTGGTGGGGGAGATCGACCGGATACCGCAAGCGGTGGTGGCTCGCGAAGATGCCATGCGGCTGGCGCGCACCGTGAAGGCGTATCCCGGGAAAGTGCGCGTGCATTTTGAAATGCCGAACAAGGTTGGCGGGCCGGTCGAACAGGAAAACTTGGTGGGAGAAATTCGCGGCCGGGAGAAACCGGATGAGGTGGTGATTCTTGGCGCGCACCTCGATTCCTGGGAGTTCGGGACCGGAGCGCTGGACAACGGATGCAACGCGGCGCTGACGATCGAAGCCGCGCGGGCCATCAAGGCCACGGGGCTCGTGCCGCGACGGACCATACGATTCATGCTGTTCAGCGGAGAGGAACAGGGCACGGTGGGGTCGTTCGAGTACGTGAAGGCCCACCGCGCTGAGATGGACAAGATCCGCGGGATGATTACGTTTGACAGCGGCGTTGGCCGCATGACCGGCTATTCGCTGGGCGGACGGCGCGACATCGAGGCCGGAGTTCGCGAAGTGCTGAAGCCGCTGGGATCCTGGGGAGCGAACAACCATACCCTTGACGCATCGTTCGGCACGGACAATTTTGATTTCCTGCTGGAAGGGGTGCCAACGCTGGTGGCCAACTTGGAAGAGGCCAATTATCTACCGAATTATCACGCGGCCTCGGACACCATGGACAAGGTGGACATCCGCGAGTTGAAGCTCAACACCGCGCTTGCGGCGCTGACAGCGTGGGGAATCGCGGACCGCGCGGAACCGATTGGCAAGAGGTTGTCGCGCGCGGAACTGGATGCGCTGGTAAAGGAGACGGGCCTCGATCAGCAGATGAAGCTGCTGGGTTATTGGGAGGCGTGGTCTTCGGGCACGCGAGGAAGAAAACCATAGGAAAAAGGGATTGGCCACGGAGGCGCAGAGGTCAGAAAACTTCTTGAGACGTTTTGCGCCTGATGGAAAAGGCATCTCCCCCGTTCCAGATGGGCACGCCAAGCCGTGCTCCCGGTATACTGGATGGGTGCCCATATCCTCCATCCCCAAGACGGCTGATGGCGCCGCAGGTATGCAAACTCGCAAAAACAGGTCCAATCGCAGCGAAATCGGTGCGGACAATAGCGCGCGCATCCTGGCGGTTGATTACGGCCGC
>Ga0210407_10003836_pt1 | contig 12021 bp, 10 predicted proteins | sample IncBWC27MmetaG_FD_150860 | JGI IMG/M metagenome (GOLD analysis project Ga0210407, IMG submission 150860) | Forest soil microbial communities from Barre Woods Harvard Forest LTER site, Petersham, Massachusetts, United States - Inc-BW-C-27-M | ecosystem: Environmental > Terrestrial > Soil >... | reverse complement strand
ACAAGCGCATGACTGGCCGCTGACATACCACTGCCACAGAAATCTCGAAAGATGGCTGGGAGGGAGAGCACAACGCTGGAAGCATTTAAGGTCTCTGTGATCGTTGTAGGGTATTGTAAGCCCGCCGCGTCCGGTTGAAAAGAGCACTTCTGCACCATAGTTTTGGAACAATCGTGCCATCATTTCCAGGGGTCAGGTACGAGGCTTGCTAGGAAGACGAGAAGCGGTTTGATCCGTTTACGAGCGAGCGGAAGAATGGGACGGAAACTGCTCGTCCTCGTGATGGGAGTGCAGTGAGGCCACTCGCGCCAGATCCGCCGACGGATCTGGCAGATATTCGTAGCATTCCAGTCGAACGGCGACGCCGATCTTGGTTTCCGCGCTGTCTGGGCGGAGGTTGTTAGCCGTAGAGGATCGCACCACCCGCAGTATGCGCCCACGGCAGCGTACCGGCATGCTCTCGCCCAATGTGATCTCAGAGGGCATACGCAGAGTGAGTTCGATTTCGGCGCCCTCGGTCAGAGCCGCATCGGTAAAGAAGAAGACTCCGCGGGAACTGAGATCCTGGGTGAATCCAACGCCTTCCACAGACCCCAGTGGTTGGCGCAGAGAAAGGGCCAGCGAATATGGGAATCGTTGTCCGACGCGGCGTTCAACCCGGACTGGAGAAGTGGTCATGGCGTCACTTCCTTTGGCGAAGCGCCGAAAAAGGCAAGTGCAATACTTTAACGCAGGTTGGCCGATAAGAGAAGTTGCAAGTTAGTTACAGGTCCGGGATCGGCGCAAGCTGAGCACTTGCCGCTATTGTAGTCGAATTCCGCACTGGTATTGCCTTTTAAGTTAAGTTTTCGTGTGGAAAAGTAAAACATCGGAGCCAGTTCGAGCAGAGAATAATCATGAAGTGCAAACTGCGGCCGTGTCATCTAAAAATGGATAGTGGCTGACTCGGGAACTTCCATTCAAGACTCGTCTTCACCCAACGGTAAGCAGACAGCCGAACGCAAGCTGAATTGGCAGGCCGCCGGCAGGGCGCTGCGGCACCGTAATTTCCAGCTGTTTTTCAGCGGACAACTCATTTCGCTGGTGGGCACGTGGATGCAGACGGTCGCCCAGTCGTGGCTCGTCTACAAGCTGACCGGATCGGGCCTGAAGTTGGGCGCGGTAGGGTTCGCCAGCCAGATCCCGGTATTTCTCTTCGCGCCCCTCGGAGGGATTACTGCCGACCGGTCCAATCGGCAGCGGGTTGTCATCGCCACTCAAGCCGCGTCCATGATCCTTGCCTTGGTGCTCGCCGCCTTGACGCTCACGCATCGAATCACAGTAAAGGAAATCTTCGTTCTGGCCGCGTTACTCGGCGTCGTGAACGCATTCGATATCCCAGGACGCCAGTCGTTTCTCGTCGATATGGTGGGCAAGGAAGACCTGATGAACGCGATCGCGCTGAATTCGTCGATGTTCAATGGCGCGCGTGTGGTGGGGCCGGCGGTCGCTGGCGTTCTCGTGGCGAGACTTGGCGAGGGTTGGTGCTTCTTTGCAAATGGCGTGAGTTACATCGCCGTCATTGTGGGTTTACTGATGATGAATGTGCATGCACCCGCCCGCGCGTCCGTGGAAACGTCGCCCTTCGAGCACATCATCGAAGGATTTCGGTTTGTCAGCAAAACCGCGCCGATTCGCGCTCTGCTTGTTCTGCTCGGCATGGTGAGCATGACGGGCATGCCCTATGTCGTGCTCATGCCGATTTTCGCGGATAAGATCCTCCACGGGGGCGGCCAGGAACTGGCGTCAATGATCGGATCCCATGATCTGGGAGCGGTGCGGCTCGGGATTCTGATGGGCGCCGCGGGCGTGGGAGCGCTTCTTGGAGCGCTGACTCTCGCCATGCGCTCTGGCGTCAAAGGGCTCGGAGCGTGGGTTTCGGTGTGCTGCGCCGGTTTCGGGGTGAGTCTCATCCTGTTCGGGTTTTCCACATCGTTCTGGCTGTCGGTTCTGCTGTTGCTCCCTGTGGGCTATTTCATCATGCTGCAGATGGCCTCATCGAACACACTGATTCAGGCCATGGTCCCGGATGCGCTGCGCGGCCGGACTATGGCGGTGTATTCCATGATGTTTATGGGTCTCGCTCCGGTCGGAGCGCTGCTGGGCGGGGCGATGTCCGATCGCTTGGGCGCGCCCTTGACGGTGGCGATCGGTGGCCTGGCTTCGGTCCTGGGCGCCTGGTGGTTCAGCCAGCAACTGCCAAAGGTCAGAGCAGAAGCTCGGCAATTGATTATGGCGCAATCCATGGCCCCAGGCGAACCGGCGGAAGAGATGACAACCCCCGTGGTCGAGGTAAAGGAGGACTAACGGCGCGATGAGTCTGATTTACGCTGTGCGCTGCGCCCTAGCGCGATGAGAAAGATCGCGCTTTTTCCGCGCGCATGGGGCGAGAAGAAGCTCACCACGTCGTCGTCGTAGAAAGTGAGGCCGCTGCATCCCAGCTTCTGGGCATAGGCGGCGAGATACAGTTTCCCGCCGAGAATTCCTGCTTCCAGTTGCGCGGCGCGATAGCCGCGATTCCCATAGCGTTCCAAGATCTTTTTCAGATTTGCCAGGAAGAAGATATCCACGGCAGCATCCGCCGGAATTTGCTGTTCGAGCCCGAGGTATCCCGCCTTGTCGCGGAACTCCCCGCGCTTTAGCGGTTCCAGGAATTTCTCTTCCCAGTGATACACGTAAGACCCGGCGGGCAATCCGACCACGTTGTTCACAATCAGGTAAAGGTCATTGAGATGGCTTCCGGGCGGATCGATAAAATCCGCAGGGATGCCGCGACTGGCGCGGTCGAGCATAGTTGAGAGTTCCGCCAGCGTGATTGGATCGCGCGAGAATTGCCGGGTCGACCCCCGGCGCGAGATCACCTGTTCGATCGTATCGGGCGGAATGCGCGATTCGTTGAGCGACAGCAACGCAGAGGTGGTTTCTTTCGCGGGGGGCATTTCATTGCCGGGCGTTCTGCCCCGCCACTCGATCACCTCCGCCACCGAATCGAGAGAAGAAGCCTCGTGCATCTTGCGCATCGAGGCATAGTCGACTTCCTTCGCAGAGTACGGGACCACGGGAAGGCTAAGCGGCTCGACGGCGGGCGGTGGAGGAGGAGTCGACTGCGTCCATCCAACCGGAACCAGAGAGAAAGCGACCTCGCGTTTGGTGTCCAGGTCCAGCAGAGCGTTTACTCGTGAGTCAATAAATCCGGTGACAACACGCGCCGGGAGACCCATAGCAGCCGAGATCGCGAGAGAGTTGGCGAGGATCGTGCCATTGTCCCAGCCGAAATGACGGTAGGTGCGGGACCGATATTTCCACGCGTTACGCCAATACGTCCCTGTACAGATGATGATGATAGGGGCGTGGGCTACGGCCGTATCGTCGCCGGTGGCAGCGACGATCGCTTGTCGATAGTCTCCCGCTCGAAGCTGGCGCAGCCCAAACTCGGCGGCCCCGAAGTGATAAACCCCGGCGGGCAATGCGGGAGAACTCCCGGAAAGCTGAATTTTCGATCGTAGGTCGGTGCACACCACGTAAAGTTCGATTTCGTAGAGTGCCCCGGTGCAGGCTGCGGCACGAAAAAACGTTTCTCCCTCCGCATGCTTCCTGCTTCTTGTTACGCCGGCAGAGAAAAACAGCACTTGCGCAAGCGTTTCGAGGTCAGGCACGGCTTCGCCCTTTGGCTCGATGCCGCCTGCCGCGATCGCTGACAACGCCGGCTTGCCCGTATCCTGAAAGTCGCGAGGCAAACGCGTGACTTCCAGCGTGGGATAGATCTTGAACAGGAGCGGTTTGTTCTCCCAGTCGAGAGCGTGCGGATGCAATCGCACGCTTAGATGCGAGTGCTTGGTCCCGCTGTGATACTGGCGCGCGGCATCGATCAGGTTGTTTTCACTCAACCGAAAGGCTCCTCAAGGCGGTCAGCGATACGCTGCAGGGGGCAGACCTGTAATGCGGATTCCAGCGTGTCCTTTGTGGCGGATGTTCAGACCGATCAGCAACGCGGTGACTTGTTCGACGATGCGCGCGTTTTCCAACCTGCCACCATCCACGGCACGCACTCCCGGAATCTTCGCTGCCAGTTCGCGGGTGAGTTGTGCCGCGTCAGGATCATCACTGCAGACAACGACATCACATTCGAGAGGATCATCGCCATTGAGCAGGTCCGCCGACAGGTTGTGAAACGCGGCGACCACGCTCACTTCCTTCGGGACCAATTCCGCCGTTTGCTGCGCGGCCGAGCCTTGCCAGACTCCCAGCGGGCGCGAGGCTCTGCCACCAACGGCAGATGCCAACGGTACGGTGGCGTCGATCAGGATGCTGCCCTCCGTGATGGAGTTTTTGAGTTGCTTCAGCAGCGCCGCTTGACCCTCGAAAGGAACAGTCAACATCAGGATGTCGGCCGCAGCGCAAGCCAAGCTGTTCTCCATGCCCGCAACGTTGGCCTGACTTCCTGCTTTGAGCTGAATGGCTGCGGCCGCCGCTTGGGCGCGCTGCTCGTCGCGTGAGCCAATAATGATGGTCTCTCCGGCGCGCGCCCAACGCAGCGCCAGACCCATTCCCGCCGGGCCAGTCCCGCCAATGATCGCAATGGGGCGAATGGAAGTTCGGGGCTCAGAGCTCATGCAAACTCAGCCTCGAGCGCCTGTTCCGCGGTGAGTTCGTCGAGCGGCAGCTTGATGTTGATGCGCGAGTAAGTGGTGTTGCGCTCGGCAGGAATGCGTCCGATCTCAAGAATCAGGCTCCGGAAATCTTCCGGGCTGGTGTATTGACCGGCTGTGGCTCCCGCCTCGCGCGAGATGTTTTCTTCCATCAGCGTGCCGCCGTAGTCATTTGCGCCCGCATGCAGACAGAGTTGCGAAAGCCGGCGGTTCAGCTTCACCCAGGAAACCTGAAGATTGTTGATCGATCCGGCAAGCAGTATACGCGCCAACGCGTGAACCTTGAGATGCTCCGCCAGCGTCGGCCCGGTGCGCGCCAGTCCCTGATGAAAGAGGATCGTGTTCTGATGGACAAAGCCAAGCGGGACGAATTCCGTGAACCCTCCGGTGTCCGATTGAATTTCGCGCAAAAGGCGCATCTGGCGTACCCAGTGCGCGGGGGTTTCGGTGTGTCCGTACATCATGGTGGAAGTTGTGCGGATCCCGCAGCGGTGCGCCGTGCGAATGACCTCGACCCATTGCGCGGTCGAAAGCTTGTTCGCCGAGAGGATGTGGCGAATTTCGTCATCGAGGATTTCGGCGGCCGTGCCCGGCAGCGTTCCGAGGCCGTTGTCGCGAAGCATGGACAGATAATCGGCCATTGGCATGCCGGTGAGTTCCACTCCGTATACGATCTCCATCGGCGAGAAGGCATGAATGTGCATCTGCGGAACAGCATCCTTCACGGCGCGAAGAATGTCGCGGTAGTAGAACATGGGAAGATTGCGGGGAAGTCCACCCTGTATGCAGACCTCAGTGGCGCCGAGTTGCCACGCCTCGACCGCCTTCCGGGCCATGTCATCCAGACTGTGGAAGTAAGCATCGGCCTCGCGGGGCCCTCGGCTGAACGCGCAGAACTTGCATCCCACGAAACAGATGTTCGTGAAGTTCATGTTGCGGTTCACAACGTAGGTCACGATGTTGCCGGCGAGTTCCGCCCGCAACATGTTCGCCGCGACCAGCAGGCCCAGGAGATCATCGCCTTCGGCGTTGGCCAGTGCATAAGACTCTTCCAGCGACAGATCTGCGCCGTTTTGCGTTTCGAGGACCCGCTCCAGAGAACCGCGCAACCCGGGAGTCAGGCGTGGCGCGATATCGGGCCATTCGAGTGCGGGGAAGGCTTCCAGTTCTGAAGTCGTGAGTTCGCGAGACACGAGTTCCTCCAACCCAGGGGTACGTGCGTTATGAACACGCTTTGCGCCCGGCTGGAATCAAAGTTTAGCACCGTGGAGCGTACTCGAAGCATTTGGACGTGGGATGGGTGGTCGGGGTTTGCGGCCGCCGGACAGGGCTTGACTCCGTGAACCAACAACACTCGTCATCGACCCAGACTCAGGGTGCGCACTGCAGACAGGCTCGTTGTGCCCCACCCTTGTCGCGCAGGAGATTGATAGACAGTTCGGATTATCAGATGGCGATCATGGTCGGCTCTCTCGAAATCATTTCCCTGACGCCGCTTTCCCTTTCGTCTTTGGGCGCAGAGGAGGAGGAGGAGATGGTTCCCACGTTGCGTCGAGCATTTCATCCAGCTCCTTTAGCAGCATGCTAAAGACTCTCGGATCTTGCTCGTCTTTAATACGCTTGCAGAGCGTGTTCAATCTCTTGCGTTCTTCGGAGGTCATTTTGCGAGCCTCCCGGAAATCTCCGGCGAGTGGACTGGACTCGTTTACTCACGCCAGGCGCGCAATTGTTTTACGCACTTCGACAGCGTTAACCTCGTTGGATTGCGGTCGCACGCTGTTTAATGCCACCCTGGCAATGTAGCACTCTTCATGCACGGGAAGGCCGTGTTCATCCACTTTGCAATTCTCCAACGCGACCGGCTTTCCGCAAATCCAGCAGCAGTGGGCAGTACGAATAGAAAACATTTCCATTTGGAACCTCACCCACGTCGCGGAGGGTTTTAGAGATTGTCTCGACATTACTTTCGCGCAGCCACTTTGTCTACATTCTTGCTCACATTTAAAGAGTCCGGCCTGTAAAAAAACTGTTAGCCCTTCATCGACAAGCGAATCCCCCTCTCCCCGCAAGCGGTAAAGTGGGCGGGTGGTCTGACCGTCGAATGAACCAATGCGCCTCCTGATTCGGATGACTCCCCCCCACCGCCGATGTCATCCTGAACGGCGGCGAAGCTGCCGTGAGGGCCGTACGCCAGCGAGAGGCTTTGATGTTGTGGATAGGAAACCGAGGTGCACACAGCGTGGGCGGCTGTGCCCTTTCGGGGTATTCCCTGACCGAATCGCTAACCTGGCGTACCGGTGCGCTGATTCGTCCACCGGAGTAGTCACCTCATGAAAGTTCAGTGGCAGAGAGCCTGTTCAACTTTTGTGAGTTCCTGAGATCAGCCCACCGCTTTCTTCCTTCTCGTGTAGAACCTCCTCACCTTCGCCCGATTCCCACACTTGGTCATGTCACACCAGCGCCGCCGATGGTTCTTGCTCTCATCCAGAAAGAGCCACTCGCACGCTTTCGACGCGCACGCGCGCACATACTCCAACCGCTCTGACGCCAGCAGTTCAGCCGCGTCACGTGCGATCGGCCACAACGGCGCAAACAGATCGTACGAGTCCGATTCGAATTTCCATTCAAAATGCTGCCTGCCCGCCGCTAGCTTCAGATGTTGCGCTCCCTCCTGCACATGCTGGTTCAAAATCACCAGGGCGGCCGCGGGCACAGGTTTCTTCCTGGCGAGTGCGTAAAAGATTTCACTGATCGCTTCCCGCAGCTGAACCGCCGAGGCGAGCGCACGCTGCGCTTCCTCTGGCCGCTGCACGCTGCGCGTCATGAGTCGGTCCACTTGCGCGTCACCGAGGATGCCTGTGTCTTCACCGAACCGCGCCAGATCGACATAATGCTTCAGCAACTCCTTGGGCTCTGCCGAGAAGCGGTCATCCAGCGTGTTCACGAAATCGAGACACACTGCCCCGCCCGTTAATTCAAAACGCGGCGGTCTTCTTCTTTTTAGATTGTGTGTATAGATCTCACCCTCCCAGTCTGATCCCATTATCTAACCATTGAAATGCACTTGACAAGTTAGTTGTTGCGAGCTAACCTGAAACTAACTTATGAACGCGCTTTTGGAGGTTAGTTTATGTTCCGTGACCAACCCTCCCGAGTCTTGGCCCTGGTTCCAAGCCGCGAACTCAAGAACACGAAGCTCATTAATATAGGAGGCAGGCCTGTGATCGTGTCCAAACCAACCACACCATCGATCCGACTCCCGCGAGGCGAATCCATCAAACTCGCGCTGGCCTTCGCGGCCATCTACCTCGTGTGGGGATCGACGTACCTGGCGATTCGCTACGCGGTCGAGACTATTCCTCCGCTGGTCGCCGCAGGCATTCGCCACACGATCGCTGGCGGAGTCCTGCTGGCGTGGGCTTGCGCGCGCGGATATCGTCCGCGTCGCGAGCACTGGGTTGCGGGCCTCGTGCTGGGCGCGCTCTTCTTTTTTGTGGGACATGGCACGCTGCATTGGGCGGAACAGCACGTCGCGTCAGGCTTGGCCGCACTGCTGATCGCGACGGAACCGATGTTCATTCTCGTGCTCGCCTGGTTGAGCGGGCAGCAGAGGATCAGCCGGATCAGCGCGCTGGGCTTGGCTTTTGGCGTCGTGGGTGTCGCGATTCTTACCGGCGCAGAGGTATCTGCAAAAAATGCGAGCCTGATTGGCTTGCTCGCTGTGTTGTTGGGATCGCTGTCGTGGTCGGCCGGCGTGGTGATCTCTCCCAAACTGAGGCTGCCGACCGATGCGCTGGCGCGTACCGCGGTGCCACTCGTATGTGGCGCCGTCATGCTGCTGGCAACCGCGGGAATCACGGGTGAGTTTCGCGGGCTGCGCTGGTCTGCGGTCTCTCTGAAGTCCATTTTTGGATTGGGATATCTGATCGTGTTCGGATCGATTGTGGCCTTCACCGCGTACACGTGGCTCCTGCAGCGGGTTCCTCCGGCAGTGGTGGCGACGCACACTTACGCGAATCCTGTGGTGGCGGTGCTGCTGGGATGGCTGCTCGCGTCCGAGCCATTGACGGCCCGTGTGGCGCTTGCTTCGATTGCGATTCTTGGCGCCATTATGCTGATCCGCCAAGGCGAGCGCACGACGGCGCGACCCGTCGTGTCGGCCACGCCAGCGAAGGCAAAGTCGTCGGCGCAGGTTGCGTGACGACCTCTGAATGGGTTTCCTCGCTTGCGGATGTTAGTCTAGTTTTCCGCAACCATGGCGCGCCGCTCTGAACCTCTGCGTATTGCAATCGACACCGGGGGGACGTTCACCGACTGCGTGTGGGTTGATCGTTCCACGCGCAGCTTGCGGATGCTCAAGGTGTTCTCGACCCCCGCGGATCCGTCACGCGCAATCGTCGACGCGATCCGAACCATCGCTGCTGATTCAGAGTTCATTCTTCTTCATGGCACTACGGTTGGCACGAATACGCTCCTTGAACGCAAAGGCGCGCGCACTGCGCTGGTAACCACCGCGGGGTTCGAAGACGCCATCGAGATTGGACGGCAGGCGCGGCCCAAGCTCTACGATTTCTTCTTCGATCGCATCGAGCCTCTCGTCGCCAAGGATCTGCGCTTCGGAATTGAAGAGCGCACCGCAGCAACCGGCGAGATTCTCACCGAGCCCACCGCAGCCGAATTAAAGAAGCTTGAGGAGCGAGTCGCAGCGGGCAATCCGGAATCGGTGGCGATCTCGCTTCTGTTCTCATTTGCCAATGCAAAGAACGAGCACGCCGTCGCCGAATCGCTAAGAGCGCTCGGCGTGCCGTTATCGATCTCGCACCAAGTCCTGCCTGAGTTCCGCGAGTACGAGCGCACGTCCACGGTTGTGATCAATGCGTATTTGCAGCCGGTGATGCGGCGGTATCTCGAGAACATGGAGCGGGCGCTCAGGGGTCAGGGGGAAGGGGGAAGACATCAGGCTTCGGGCTCGCCACTTCCGAGTGGCCTTGCGCCTGACAAATCTTCCGCTCCGAAGATTTTTGTCATGCAATCTTCTGGCGGCATTACCGCGCTGGCGGCTGCAGCACGGGAACCGGTGCGGACTGTGCTCTCCGGGCCCGCGGGAGGAGTGGTGGGAGCGGCCGCGAGTGCGCGTGGGAGCGGGTTCGAAAATATCATCGCCTTCGACATGGGAGGTACTTCGACAGATGTGTCGCTGGTGGAGGGCGCGATCAAGACTGCCAGCGATGCGCAGATCGCGGGGCTTCCGATCAGCGTGCCCATGCTCGACATCCACACGGTGGGTGCGGGAGGCGGGTCACTCGCGCGATTTGATGCCGCTGGCGTTCTGCGCGTCGGTCCTGAGTCCGCCGGCGCTGATCCTGGGCCTATTTGTTACGGTCGAGGACTGCAACCAACGGTGACAGATGCCAATCTTCTGCTCGGCCGCTTGCAGCCTACGAAATTCCTCGGCGGAGAGTTTACGCTCGATCTGGAGCGCACGCATCGGGTGACACAAGAGTGGCTGACCAGGCAGGGATCGAATCTGACGCTCGAGAAGTTTGCGGCGGGAGTGGTTCGGGTGGTAAATGCCACGATGGAAAAGGCGATCCGCGTGGTGTCGATCGAACGTGGACGCGATCCCCGCCGTTTCACCCTGGTGGCATTCGGTGGCGCGGGTGGATTGCATGCCTGTGCCTTGGCGGGTGCTCTGAGCATTCCGAATGTCTTTGTGCCTGCGTTTCCCGGCGCGCTGTCAGCGCTCGGAATACTGTGGAGCGACGTCGTGAAGGATTACTCACGCACGGTGCTGTGGCGCGTGTCGCGGGAAATCCCGCTGGCGAAATTGAATCGTGAATTTTCTGCGCTGGAGCAGGCGTCAGCGCAAGATTTTGCCCGCGAAGGCTGGGATGGTACGCCTCGTTTGAATCGTACAGTTGATTTGCGCTACCGCGGGCAGGGATACGAACTCAACCTTCCTCTGACCAGGAGTCTCCTAGGCGAATTCGAGGCGGAGCATCGGCGGCGCTACGGCTACACGCATGCGAAACGCGAGATCGAGATTGTGACGCTTCGCCTGCGGGCCGCCTTGAAATTCTCGCGATCACATGCAGCCTCGGCTGCATTGAACGGAAAGGTCGGCAGGAGATCAGCGAGCGAAACCCGAGTAGCCTTTGATGGCCGCAGAGTCAAGACAAAGATCTATGCCCGCGAAGGACTCGGCGCTCGAAAGACCTTTGGGGGGCCCGCCATCGTGACGGAATACAGCGCAACGACAGTAGTCCCGCCGGGAAAGAAGTTTAGGGTTGATGACGTTGGGAATCTCATCATTGCGGTGTGAGTAGATTCAACGAGTTGCGAGGTCGGGTAAATTTTATATATGCTCCTGCAGAAACATTCTAATATACAATATTGTACGTACAAATACATACATCTACCTGCTAAGGCATAGAACCGAAGGGACAACGCCTTGGGGTCAACGCGCTGTTTGTGGGCGGTGGTGGCCGTCGTGGTTGGCTCGCTGGCGGGAGAGTGGCTGGGTATCCAGCAGAAACTCGGCAACCTGTGGTTCTGGTTCGGTTCGCAAGGATACGAATACGTCGATCTGGGCCGAGTCTGGCAGATCCTGCTCTTCGTTGGCCTTACCTTCTGGCTATGGCTGATGTCGCGCGGGTTAAGGCCTGCTTTGGCGCGCCGCGATGAGAACTACTCGCTGCTGATGTTGTTCCTGATCTCAAGCATAGCCATCCCTCTGTTCTACGCAGCGGGACTGATGTATGGCCAGCGCTCTCCTCTCATCACGGCCGAATATTGGCGCTGGTGGGTGGTTCATCTCTGGGTTGAGGGATTCTTCGAAGTCTTCGCCACCGTGGTTATTGCATTCCTTCTCACCAGGCTCAAACTGCTCTCGATGACGACAGCCACCCGGGGCGTGCTCTTCTCGACGGTCATTTATCTGTCCGGAGGCATCATCGGGACATTTCATCATCTCTATTTCACTGGGACGCCCAACTCCGTATTGGCGCTCGGAGCGATCTTCAGCGCTCTTGAAGTGGTCCCGCTGGTTCTGATTGGATTTGAGGCGTGGGAGAACATCCGACTATCCCGCGGGAGCGCGCACAACCCATGGATCAGCGCTTACAAGTGGCCGATCTATTTCTTCGTGGCGGTTGCTTTCTGGAACTTCGTGGGCGCGGGCTTGTTTGGCTTCATGATCAATCCTCCGATCGCGCTTTATTACGTGCAAGGACTGAACCTCACTCCAGTGCATGGACACACTGCTCTGTTCGGGGTGTACGGCATGCTGGGGCTGGGATTAATGTTGTTTTGCCTGCGCTCTCCGTCCTGGGCT
>Ga0210407_10003832_pt1 | contig 12027 bp, 10 predicted proteins | sample IncBWC27MmetaG_FD_150860 | JGI IMG/M metagenome (GOLD analysis project Ga0210407, IMG submission 150860) | Forest soil microbial communities from Barre Woods Harvard Forest LTER site, Petersham, Massachusetts, United States - Inc-BW-C-27-M | ecosystem: Environmental > Terrestrial > Soil >... | reverse complement strand
AGCCGGTTGTCATAGAAAATGACGTTTTCGATGAACGGCCGCTTCACCTGCAGCCCCGGGTCGCGAATGACCCGCCGCGGCTGGCCCAATTGCAGGACGAGCGCCTCCTCGGTCTGGTCGACGATAAACAACGAGCTCATCGCAAAAATGCCGGCGACGATGAGCACGACGGCGACGACGGCGAGGATACGGCGGTTCACGGTCCCCTCCTCATTGCCGCCGCAGCGGCGGCACGGCCAGCGCCGGAGACGGCGTCCCGCCGGAGGACGGGCTGCCCGCTCCCGAGCCGCCCCCCGGAGCGCCTCCCGGAGGCGATGCATTGCCCGCCCCGGTCCCGAGAGCCGGAAGCGGCAGATACGGCAGGACCCCGTTCCCGCCCTCGGCCGATTTGTCGATGATCACCTTGTTGCTGTTCTTCAGGATCTCTTCCATCGTTTCCAGGTAGAGGCGCTGGAGCGTGACGTCCTGAGCCGCCTTGAAGGCGTTGTAGACCGAGAGGAAACGATCGGCGTCGCCCTGCGAGCGAGCCGTGATCTCCTGCCGGTAGGCGTCCGCCTCCTGCTTGATCCGAACCGAATCGCCGCGCGCCCGCGGGATGATGTCGTTACGGTAGGATTCTGCTTCGTTGCGCAACCGCTCGCGGTCGGCGAGCGCCCGCTGAACGTCGCGGAACGCGTCGATGACCGGAGCCGGCGGATCGACCTTGAGCAGCTGCATCTGGGTGAGCTCGATTCCGGCATTATAGACGTTGAGGATTCCTTGCAGCAGGGTTTGCGTATCGGTTTCGATCTTGCCGCGGCCCTCCGACAGCGCCTGGGCGATCGGGGTCTCGCCGACCACTTCGCGCATGGCGCTCTCGGCGGCGGATTTGACCGTCGCCTCGGGGTCCCGGATGTTGAAGAGATAAGCCTGGGCGTCCTTGATGACCCAAAAGACGGTGAAGTTGATGTCGACGATGTTTTCGTCGCCGGTCAGCATCAGCGCCTCTTCAGGCACCTGGCGGGTGACCTGGCCGCGGCCCGGGCCCTCGGCGTTGCGATAGCCGATCTCGGTCCGGTTGACGCGGGTCACGCTCGGCCGGAGGACCGCCTCGATCGGGGTCGGCAGGTGATAATTGAGACCCGGCTGTGTCGTCCGGTTATAGGCGCCGAACCGCAGGACGACGCCGACCTCATCCGGCAAAACACGGTAGAACCCGCTCGCCAGCCAGATGACGAGGATGCCGAGCACGACGATGGCGATGCCGGTGCCTGTTCCAAAGCCGCCCGGCAACACGCGCCGGAAGCGGTCCTGGCCACGCCGCAACAACTCCTCGAAGTCGGGAGGCTGCGGGCCCCGCCCGCGCGGTCCCGGTCCCCCGCCGCTGCCGCGGTTGCCGCCCCAGGGTCCGCCGCCGCGCGGACCGTTGCCCCATGGGCCACCGCCACCGCCCTGACTTTTCCAGAACATCGACCCTGAACCTTTCCGCGATGTCGCCCCGGGGGAATATCACCTTGGGATGTCGCCCCGGGGGAATATCACCTGAGGATGTCGCCCCAGGGGATGTCACCTTGTGGCCGCTTTCGGCCGGACGTGTCCCCGATTGGTTGCGACCCGCGAGATGCGCGACCCGATAGAGAGCATGGGCGGGTGTTGTCAAGTCGGGTCGCCGGTCCCAAATCCCGCATATCCGGCGGCGCTCATGGTCGGTCACGGTGAACGGACTGCGTCCTGTCGTGAACCGGCCACCGGCTTACTCGATCGCCAGTTTGCCTCATCCGGCGCTCCGAACCAAGCGCCACGATCGATCACCCGTGATCTTCTGGCCCGCCGAGGGGATCTGGCCCCCGAGGAGAACGAAATGAGTGCCGTCACCGAACAAGAAATCCTCGACGCGCTCGGCCGCGTCGCCGACCCCGACAAGGGCGCCGACATCGTCTCGCTCGGCATGGTGTCGGGCCTCGTCATTCGCGACGGCAATGTCGCCTTCGCGATCGAGGTCGAGAGCGAGCGCGGCCCGCGTCTCGAACCGTTGCGGAAGGCAGCCGAAAAGGCTGTCGAGGCGCTGCCCGGCGTGCTTTCGGTGACGGCGGTGCTGACGGCGCAGGCGCCGCCGCGCGGCCGCCCGGCCCCTAGCCATGCCCCCCCGCCGCGGCATGGGGCCGCGGGGGGGCCGGCTGGTGTCCGCACGGCACGCGGGGCGGTGCCTGGGGTCGGTGCGATCGTCGCAGTGGCGTCCGGCAAAGGGGGCGTCGGCAAATCGACGGTGGCGGCCAACCTGGCGCTGGGGTTGCGGGCCAACGGGCTGCGCGTCGGGGTGCTCGACGCCGACATCTACGGGCCCTCGATGCCGCGCATGCTCGGGATCTCCGGCCGGCCCCGCTCGCGCGACGGAAAGAGGCTGATCCCGATGGAGAATTACGGGCTCAAATGCATGTCGATGGGGTTTCTCGTACCCGAGGACACGCCGATGATCTGGCGCGGGCCGATGGTCATGAGCGCCTTGCAGCAGATGCTGCGCGAGGTCGAGTGGGGCGAGCTCGACATCATGATCGCCGACATGCCGCCCGGCACCGGCGACGCGCAATTGACGATGGCGCAGCAGGTGCCGCTCGCCGGGGCGGTCATCGTCTCGACGCCGCAGGACATCGCGCTGCTCGATGCGCGCAAAGGGCTCAACATGTTCAAGCAGGTCGAGGTGCCGGTGCTCGGCATCGTCGAGAATATGAGCTATTTCCTGTGCCCGCATTGCGGCGGCCGCAGCGAGATCTTCTCACACGGCGGCGCCCGCCAGGAAGCCGAGCGCCTCGGCACCGAGTTTCTCGGCGAGGTGCCGCTCGACCTGAAGATCCGCGAAACCTCCGACGGCGGCACCCCGATCACCGTCTCCGACCCCGACAACCCGCACGCCCTAGTCTTCCGCCAGATGGCCGCCCGCATCTGGGACAAGGTCGCCGGCGAAAGCGCCGATCGCCGAACGCCGCCGCGCATCGTCATCGAATAGTCAGGCGTCCTTCTTGTTTTCATCGCGCACATGCGCTTCAAGCCAGTCGATCATCTGCTTGAAGCCCGGCGACTGCTCGAAAGCGTAAGCGGCATACAGTCTTAGCTGGTCGGCATGAGAAATAACAAAATCCACGATTTCCCAACGCAGGTAATAAGTACCTACAACGGCCGATGTGGCAGCGACAGCGGTGGCGTTCCCAGCTGCCTTGTAAATCCCACTAAAATACTCCTTGGAAACAAAGCCTCCCTTTCCTTGCGCAAACGCGGGCAGATTGCGTACTACGCGATAAACGGAGATCACCACTCCGGCAAAGAAATTACGATGCGTGTCGCGGGCGAGCTCCACCGCGAGCCTGTCGAATAGGCCCGAGCGGGACTCCTTTACCGTTGAAGCGTTCTCCGATAGTTCTTCGCCAGCTTGCAAGGTCGTGATTGCGCGATCCGCTGCCGCCTTCGTCCCCAGTTCGATTACGATATTGATCTCGCTGGTCGAATTCTGGTGCTCCTGCGGACCGGGGCGGTTGGCGTCGCGTTCCCGCAGCGCTGGATCGGCAACAGCGAGTTGGTTGAACGTCCCGACCACGTCCCTTAGCCGCTCGGCGGCGCCGCGTTCGAGTGTGTCGGGGTGTGGATCCGGTTGATCGACAACTCCGTCGTGCGCAGCAAGTATGCCGCGGAGGGTATTGCCACTGGACCACACCAGCCGCTCAACCGCCTCGGATGCTGCTTCCGGCATGCGAGAGCGGAACTTCTCCGATAAGCGGTAAAGTCTGTCGCCCAGCATGTTCCGTCCGAGAGAGAGGAGATCGTCCAGTTTTTCTCGGACTTCGCCGTAGAGATCGCGCACCTCGTCTGTATCGGCAAGCCGGTCTGCGGGGCGGGGTGGAGCGAGACCGATTACTCCTCGCGCGTCCAGCTCGAAAATCGCGGCCCGAGAAGTCTGTTTCGGCAGACTGGGTTCTTCTGGAAGACGATGCTTCGTTGCCTCGTCAATCAGGCGGCGGATTTGTTGATTGACAGCTCTAGGCCCTCGGCGCCACAGCCCGCCCGGCAACAGAGCGCGCGCTAGTTCCAACTCTTCATCGCACGTTTGGCCGGCGAGCCGATCTTCGTACCAGTCTGTCCATACTTGCCAATCTTCGTTATCCGCGAGTAATGCCTTCTTCAGACGAGTCCACGACTGTCTGACCCAGAGGGGCATAGACTCTGGCCACAGCGGTGTGCACGCCAACGCCGATCCGATGCGGGGTATTTCGTCCGGTCCAGATGGCAAACGCTGGAGCACTTCGGCGTCGTTAGCTTCGGCACGACCGGCGGCGCCGTGGGCGTCAGCATAAGCCTCCGGGATGTCTTCGTAGGCATTAAAAGATGTATCGGAGACCCCATGCGCGGCGCGGAATGCCGCCTGATATGCGGCGGCATAAGCCGCATCGTTGCTCGCCCCAGCATCGAAGAATGCAACGCGTGAGTTGCGGGCAGCGACTTTGGCGGCTCGGCGCAATTCTGTGCTGGCGGCCGGAAACCTAGCAGCAGCCCAAGAGACCGCTCCGCTGTGAAAGGCCGGGAGCGCTCTGTTGCGATAGAAACCGAATGCTGGCCTGTCGCGTTGGTACACCATAATCAATGGGAGCACCCGCAAGGCGGCGCGGGACGCAATTGAAATTGCAATCTCAGCCGGCTGCTGATCCAGCCAGACCTGTGCTTCCCGAAATTTGGTGAAGTCGACCACAGCTTTTCTCACGCGAGACGGAACATGCCTCTCAATTCCCGACATTCGCGCAGAGAAAGGCCGCTCGGGACCTCGTCAACCTTCTCGCCCGCGGAAACGCCGCGAGGGCCAGTGGCGTCCAGCGCGTGAGTGTGCCGAGCATGATCTCGGCTGGCGGGTCAATCGGCGCACTGAGCGATATCCATCAAGAGTTTGGCACAGCCAACAACTACGCGCTAGTGCAGCGTTGCTCAATTGGCTTTACTTCTCGCGAGGCTCCGCAAAGCATCGCGCTGGCCGATCCTGCCGGCGTAGGACTACGCTGCTACTGCGTAATACCGGCGAGGACCGGTACCTATGGTTGGGATAGGTCCCGGCCTTCGCCGGGAAGGCAAGAAGGTATTAGCTCCCTCTCTTTCAAGTTGTGTAATCGCGTTTTTGAGACGGTGCACTAGCGACACCGGGCGCGATGGATGAAAAACCGAGCGCGCTCGCACTTTCGAGCATTACTCGCGCGCCTGAGCTTCATAGTCGCCTGCTTGAAAAGCAGTTCACGAAGTTGTGCACGGTGAGCTCGACATAATTGCCGCCCGGCACCGGCGACGCGCAATTGACGATGGCGCAGCAGGTGCCGCTCGCCGGCGCGGTGATCGTCTCGACGCCGCAGGACATCGCGGTCCTGGACGCCCGCAAGGGGCTCAACATGTTCACGAAAGTCGAGGTGCCGGTGGTCGGCATCGTCGAGAACATGAGCTATTTCCTGTGCCCGCATTGCGGCGGCCGCAGCGAAATCTTTTCGCATGGCGGCGCTCGCCAGGAGGCCGAGCGCCTCGGGACCGAGTTTCTCGGCGAGGTGCCGCTCGACCTCAAGATCCGCGAAGCCTCCGACGGCGGCACTCCGATCACCGTCGCCGACCCCGACAACCCGCACGCCCTCGTCTTCCGCCACATGGCCGCGCGGATTTGGGACAAGGTCGCCGGCGCGGGCGCCGAGCGCCGGGCGCCGCCGAGGATCGTCATCGAATAGGCAAGCAGAGCTCAACATTCGCGAGCGGGACCTGCCAGTGCCCGGCTTCATGTAAAGTTCCTCGGGCAATATTTGAGACCCTTCGTGATTTTCTTTACGGGTTATGATATAAGCTGACCATTGGCTCAATGGCGACAGAATTCTAAAGACCCGGATATTGCCGGATCCAATACTTCTTGAACAAGGCCAGTTTATCCTTTCTAATGTCCTTTTGCAATACATACACCGTCTACCGGCTCAACCAGCGACGCCGACGAATGTCCGGAATTGGGGGTAGACCAGTAAGCTATGCTCGCGGAGAGCTTTTCGACCTATGACCCAAAAGCTGCCTTCCGCGACGATCGCAGCGAACGGCCGAAATGGGTAGATTCCGGTCCTTCGTCGCGACCGCCGCCAACGGCGAGGTTGCGCCGAAAGCGGCCGTTCGCATCACGCGAGCAGGGGGGCATGGATCGACCCACAGCGGTCCTCGTTGCCGTCGGCCAAACCGAGGATGATGCCGCGAACCTAAACCGGACATATTCACGCTGATTGCATCAACTAAAAAGCGGCTTGGGCGACTCGATCTAGTTGGACGACTACTTAGGTTTCTGCGCCGCCGTGTGTGCGCTAATTATTTAAATACTCCTGCCAGATTTCCAATAAAAAACCCCGCAATTATCTTGATCATATCCCAGGCCCGGTCAGTATTCGCTTTAGACGTGCTTTGCCGACTCACCGTGTAGAGAGACCATCCCAAAATAACGAATACCCCTATTATCATAGCCCATGAAAGAAACTCTTGACATCGAGTAGAACCATTTTGGTCCGCGCCGACACCATGTCCCTTTCTGGCACCAAGCGTAACTGTGCGAGCGCAGACGGCATTTCCGGAGCTGAGGGGAGACCGGCCTTACGATCAACCCAGCTTCGACAGCCGCCCGTGACCCAAAGCGGAATCCGGGCTCAAACATGATTCGAGGCCGCTGCCGGAATTTAATCAATCGTGGGATCTTGGGCTGTTTTGGTTTCACCGCGCGAGGTGCGATGAGCAAGGAACCACCGCGCGTGGTGAGCGCAGTGTCGGAAAAGCACAACGCGAGCAAGCGAGTGGCCCGCACAGATCGCGTCTCTTGACGTCACCATCGCTTCTACGGTCGCTTCTGCACCTCGCTCATACCGTCGCTTCTGATGAATCGACGGACCGCCCACACTGAACTCTGGCGCACAGCCGCGGCCTGCCGGCCTGGTTGGCGCGGGTAGGGTCATTCCAATGCGGCGATCCCCGACAAATATGATTGCGCTCCCTGGTCGGGGCCGCGGACCAGGTTTATTGCGGGGATGCCGCACAGCGCCTGAGTTCGTTCGCGCAAGGTCGGCGTATCGGTGCACGGGCCCGTTATTAGGTTGATGGCGAGCCGGATTTCCGCAAGCGCCTGCTTCGCGCCCATCACGCTGAGCGCGTCGCAGCGGAAAGCACTATCTTGAGATCGGACCGGCGCGCTTTCACGATATCGCTCCTCGAGCGAGCTCCTTCACGCCATCGTCGATTAGAGCATGGAGACACCGATTTGCGTGAGGCAGATCGGGCAGTCAGTTCGCGATAGAACACGATGAACGTGAAGCGCTCGGGTTTTTTCGTCGAGATGTCGAATCTCCCGCCGTGGAGAAGCCGCACAACGAGCAGTCTCCTCCGTGCCATCGAGCGGAAGTCTTCGATGTTGTAGCATTGCTTGATACCGGCGGACCGGGGCCATTCCCTACCACGGCGTGAACGACCTTCCTGGATCCCTGCAGTGATTGCCATGACTGTCTCCCGTAATTGGGGTTTGATCTAAGTGGCGACGGGAACATTTCGCGCGTCGCCGTTGCATTGATCCGGTTCGATCGCGCCATCCTGCACATTGCTGCCGTCCTCGATCGTGATGAAATCTTTATCGCCGCGGATGACCGCACTCGGCCACACGCTCACGCCGTCTCCGAGTCGGACCTGTCCGATCACCGTGGCGTTCGGAGCGATGAACGCCGTCTCCGATATCTTCGGACGATCTTCATTGAGACTAAAAACGGCCATGCTCTGCTGCTTCCGTGGAACATGCTTGTTCATGATTGCAATTCCGCCTATTTGCTGATTCCGCTGAGCTGTGGTTTTGGTTATTGTGACTGCGAATTGACCTCTGCTTCTTTGCGGAGCGGGCGAGATACGCACTTCGACGTCTCCCGCCGACCGTCGTTATGATGGATCGAAAAGCACACCAGGATTGAGGATGGCACGGGGATCTAAGGTGTTCTTTGCGGCCTTCATCGCCGAACAGAATAGCTCCGGGCGTTCCTTGTCGTACCAAGGGCGGTGATCTCGTCCGAGCGCGTGGTGATGCGTAACCGTACCACCGGCGTCGACCATCGCCTGCTCCGCGATCTTCTTGATCGCCATATACTGCTCAGGAATGCGCAGTTTGTTGCCGTATGCGAACCATGTGAAGTATGGCGCTGGACCGTCGGGATAAATGTGCGTGAATCTGCACGTTACCGAACCGGGCCGACCTGTCACTTCGCGGATCGCCCGATGCGTCTCCGACTTCACGTGCTCGCGCAGCTTCGCGAAGCGCTCCCATGTGATCGCGGTTTCCATCGTCTCACGCATAACGCCGCGCGCGATCGCGTATTCGCGCAGGTACGGACCGCGCAAGAACTTCTCACGCCAGCGCACCGGAGTCCGCATCTGCGCCGCCGCTTAGACTTGCCTCATCCCACGTTCCGCCGAAGTCTCCGCAGATCTCCAAAGCGCGCTTCATCCAGGCGTCGACTGGATGATCAGCGGATTCAAATCCGAGGACCAGGATGTCGTATGTGCCGTCGCTCGAGCTCGCGTAGGCAGCCTCTTCCCGTTCGACAAGACGGGCATTGGCAGGGTACAGCCCGGATTGGGAGATGCAGCGCGTCGCTTCCACCGCCTTGTCGTAGTCCGTGAACCGAGCAGTGGTCATCTGGCGGTGCTTCGGTCGGCGATGGAGCCTCACCCACGCTTCGGTAATGATTCCCAGCGCGCCTTCGGATCCGAGGAAGAGGCGATCCGGATTCGGTCCTGAACCTGACACGGGAAAGCGGCGCGACTCGATATTCCCCGCCGGCGAGACAACCTTCATGCTCTCGATGTGATCGTCGATCTGGGTATAGACGGTCGCAAAATGTCCTGCCGCCCGTGTCGCGATCCAGCCACCAAGCGAGGAGAATTCCCACGCTTGGAGGAAAAAGCGCAAAGTCAATCCGCTAGGCTTGAGTTGTTGCTCAAGGTGCGGACCGAGCACTCCGGTCTGAATGCGCGCCGCCTGCGAAGCGTGGTCGATTTCCAAAACCTTGTTGAAGTATTTCATGTCGATCGAGAGGGCACCGCGATAACGATCGTGCTCGGGAGGGTTTACTCCTCCGACGACGCTCGTCCCGCCGCCGTACGGTATGGCTGCCAGGCTGTCGTCTTCGCACCAGCGGAATAGCTTGACGATATCGTCTTCGGTGCGCGGATAAGCGACCGCGTCGGGGGGATTCCTGAATTCGCCGCGTACCGAGTAAGCCACGTCGACACTAGACGCGCCGTAGGTATGATAAAGGCGGTCGTATTTGTCGGTCGTGCAGCTGGCTTCAAGCGAAGCCGGCACCTTAACTCTGCAAGGGCGAAGATTGATCGAATCTTCCCTTGGAAACGGAACGGCCGTGAAGTCACTTACGCCTAAGAGGCGCGTCCAGGCCTTCTCAAATTCGGCGATCTCCTGCGGCGAGACCTCATCACCCTCGTAGCCCCAACCGTAAAACTTTCTTCGACGTTCCTGAGTTCCGCTGTGCATTTTCGTAACCTCCGTGATCTACCCGTGTGTTAGAGGGTGCTGCAGTGCGCATCCGTTCCAGGCCCTTGATCGGCGTTTGGAGAGGCGCCCGCCAACTGGTTCGACGCGAGGGAGGCGTTCGCGAGCACGAGCGCGGCTCTGAGCGTGAAATAAAACTTCTTGATCATCCTCTTCATCTATGCGCTCCGCGGACCGCCGCCGCAGCGTTAACAGGCTCAAGGTAGGAAGAATGACAACGATTGCAATATCAATGGAAAAATAGATTATTCTCTACCGATGTCGGGTATTTGATATTATGCTAACGTTGTTATAACGTTAGCTGGGGTGTCAATGGGCTTGGGCATCGTGGTCAAAGCGCGGTCTTTCGAGTTGGCTGCGATCGTCGCCGGACTGATTGCCGTCTTTTGAATCAGAGGCTCGCATGAGAATGATCGGACCTGACATCCACGGCCCGCGTCCGCACAATGCGGCGGACGGCCTGCAGATATTCAAACGCACGGCTCAGAGTCTCGGATACGATCGGCGAAAGACCGGAGAGCCGGCGGCTGTGCTGTTGGCGCACGAAGGCATCTTCCCGACGGCATTTCAAAACTTGGGGACGGTACGGTGGCAAACACGACAGTAAGGTTGAAGCAGGTCGCGGCTCTTGCCGGCGTCTCGTCATCAACCGTATCGCGGGCTGTTGCCAAACCTCAGACCTTGCACCCAGACACCCTGAAGCGCGTTCAGGCCGCGATCGCTTCATTGGATTACGTCCCGTTTGCGCCCGCTCGCGTATTGCGGTCCGGACGCACGCGCACGATTGGCATCGTCGCTCCGACCTTACTTAACGAGCTCTACGCGCTGGCCGTGGATACGCTCGTGAAGGAGTTGGAAAGCTTGAACTACACCGTCCTTCTGACCTGCCACCGCGGGAATCAAGAGGCGGAGATCCGGTGCATGCGCGCTCTGATAGAGCGAGGCGTGGACGGACTCGCGATCATCGGCTCTAGCCACCACCATTCGGTATTCGCGCTGCTTCACCGCCAGAAGCTGCCTTACGTTTTGATGTGGGCTATAGACAGAGAGCGCGTCCATCCCACTGTGGGCTACGACCAGGGGCGCGCGATGATGCGCGTCACGGACCACCTCGTCGATCTCGGCCACACGCGGTTCGGCATCCTGCCCGGGCCCCTGGGCGGACATAGGCTGTCCGAGGAACGATTGGCCGGCGCGCGCGAGGGGCTCAACAAATTCGGACTAACGCTGACACCCCGGCAGATCGTCGCGACCCCTTACGATCCGACCGCCGTGAGAAGGGCCACGCAAGATCTTTTGACGCGAGAAGGCGACGTGCCGACGGCACTGGTTTGTGGAAACGACATGATCGCGGCTTCAGTAATCGCTGAATGCCGGGTGTTGGGCCTGGACGTTCCGGGCCAATTGTCCGTGACCGGATTTGGTGATTGGGAAGTGTCTCGTCTGATATCGCCCGCGTTGACGACCATCCATTCCGATGCCGTTCGCATCGGCAGCTTGACGGCGAGGAATTTGCTTTCGCAGATCGAGCCCGGCAATGATGACAACGTTCAGCAGATCGAATTTGAACCCGAGTTGATCGTGAGAAGCAGCACCGCCCCACCGAGGGAATAAGAGTTGACGTCGTAACGCACAGCCGGGACGCCTTTGACTTTAAAACGAAGCCGACCCTGCGGGGCGCAGAACTGGAATCGTTCGACTTAATGTAACCGGCTTCGACCGACCACTTGAGCGCTTTCCCGCCTCCAATGGAGCGCTGCATACCGCTAGACCCATCTCACCTGCTGACCAGCGACGATTGACGCTGTTATTGCTGCGGTGCATGAGTCTGCTTGTGGCGCTTATATTAGACGTCAGCCTTTTGGCGAACGGCCGCTGTGAAACTCTGGCACTGAATTCAATTTGGCGACGGCACCACGCGGATCTTCGCCATCATGCCCCCGTCTTCGTGTTCGAGGATGTGGCAGTGGTAGACGAACTCACCCACTTGGGAGAAGGGGATAACGATCACCAGCGGCGGCGATGAACATTGGCCGCCGCGCCACTGATCGGGCGTGTAGACGCCGTTTTGCTTCTCCATGACTTCCGGGACATGCGGGACCGCGACTCCCATATTGATGTTGTCCTGAAGAATTCCGCCGCCGTCGGAAGATGCGGCGCCGCCTACCCGAAACTTGGTTTGGTGGCTATGGAAATTGTGATTTTCAGTCGATAATTGGACCAACTCCCAGACCTCGTGCACTGGGGTTTGTCCGGGGCCGAGCGGCAGGCAGATGATCGTCTGCGATGGATCGAAGCGCGTGAGTGGGCGTGCCGTTCCCGGAACAACCGCGCCATTCGCGTCGACTTCCTCATAACCCAGCGCAAATGTGCCATCGACCGTGACATCCTCGAATCCGAAAAGGATACGCCGCCGATGTCCGTTTGGTAGCGCGCTGCATCCAGCCGGCAGCGGCGCAGGGCTCACG
>Ga0210407_10003831_pt1 | contig 12031 bp, 16 predicted proteins | sample IncBWC27MmetaG_FD_150860 | JGI IMG/M metagenome (GOLD analysis project Ga0210407, IMG submission 150860) | Forest soil microbial communities from Barre Woods Harvard Forest LTER site, Petersham, Massachusetts, United States - Inc-BW-C-27-M | ecosystem: Environmental > Terrestrial > Soil >... | reverse complement strand
ATCTGCCGCCGCGCTCGGTGCCGCTCGCCGTCGTGCTGTGCTTTGTCCTGAGCCCCAGGCGGTCGGCCTCCTCCTTGACCCGGCGCACGCAGCCGAGCTCACGATAAAGGGCGAAGAGGCGGCGCACCGTGTCGGCCTCGGCAGGGTTGATGACGAGCGTGCGCTCGCTCGCGTCGTAGCCGAGCGGCACGTTGCCGCCCATCCACATCCCCTTCTTCTTTGAGGCGGCGATCTTGTCGCGGATCCGTTCGCCGGTGACCTCCCGCTCGAACTGGGCAAAGGACAACAGCACATTGAGCGTCAGCCGCCCCATCGAGCTCGTGGTATTAAATTGCTGGGTCACCGAGACGAACGACACGCCCTGGGCGTCGAAGATCTCGACCAGTCGGGCGAAATCGGCGAGCGAGCGCGTCAGCCGGTCGACCTTGTAGACGACGATGATATCAATCCGGCCTCCCTGGATGTCGGCAAGCAGCTGTTGCAGTGCAGGCCGCTCCAAGTTGCCACCCGAGAACCCGCCGTCGTCGTAGCGGGTTCTGGCCAATACCCAGCCCTCGTGACGCTGGCTGCGGATATAGGCCTCGCAGGCTTCGGTCTGCGCCTGGAGCGAGTTGAACTCCTGCTCGAGCCCTTCCTCTGAGGATTTGCGGGTATAGATGGCACAGCGCTTCCGGCTCGGATCAGCTCGCGGCATCGCTGCCCTCCGTCGTCCCGCAGACCGGAAGCGAAACTTGCGATGACCGGCGGCTTGTCGATCGGTTTTGCTTCAGTCCGAAGAAGAGCGGCCCCGACCACGCCGTGCCGGTGATCTTTCGCGCGATCGCGGACAGCGAGCGGTGCTGCGTGCCCTGCCAGGAGAAGCCGTCATCGAGGACCACAACCTCGTAGGTTCGACCCTGCCATTCGCGCATCAACCGGGTTCCAGGCTTCAGCTGCGGGCGGAAACGTTTCGCCGCCCCTCCGGTTTGCTTCAGCTCCATAGCGATCTGGCGCAGTTGGCGCTGCGGCTCCGGGCGGAGACCGCCCAGAGCAACCTCCTGCATTCGGTATGCGACCGCTCGGATCAGCAGCTCGCGGCTGAGATGCGGGGAAACATCGGCTTTGTAGAGACGGCGCCACTCCTCGCGAAGTTCGTGGATGTCGAGCTTGGGGAGGCGCGAGAGCGCCTCCCTGCTGGCATCCTTTTGTCGGGCGGCCATGGCCGTCACCGGTCGGGAGCAGTTTCGACCCGAGCGAGCCGGTACACCGATTGGCCGGTGGCGTCCTTGCTTCGCGTCACCTCTCGACCGGCGTGGCGCAGGCCGGTCATGGCGGCGCGCACGGTGTGCGGCAGCCAGCCGAGCCGCTGCCCGATCTCGGCGACCGACGCGCCCTCGGGCCGCTCCAGCATGCCGATCAGCGCCGCGCGCTTGGTGCTCGATCGCGGTCGGTCAGCACCCGGCACAGTGGCGGTCGCCAATTCGGCGCTATCCGATTGGGGCTTGGATTGTGCAACCTGAGACTCCGGCGACAGCGTCGAGTTCTTCGACAGTTCGATGCCCTCTGAGGCTCCTTCGAGAGCCACAGCCGCCTCCTGGGCTGCTGAACCGGTCTGGGTCGCCGTGGACTTTGACCGGGCCTGTGGAGTGCGCCGTCGGGGTGCGCGCTGGCGGTCGCGAGCCGGCTTGTTCGCCTCGCCGGGATCGGCGTTTGCGGGGCTCTTTGCTTGCTTGCGGGGTTGCTTGCTGGCCATCGTCTTCGTCCTCTGGATCCGCATCGCCCATCGCGATGCTTGCACCACCACAAGCCCGGCGCTCGGAGCCAGGCGAGTGGCGACCCAGGAGGGGCCGTCGACATGGACAGCAATGCTTCCCGTGCCGGGGAAGTCGAGCGGAAAGTGCGCCCAGACAACTATTTTCGCTGCGGGGCAAGGTCCATCAAACACCACCGCTCGTTCTCTCACCCAGTCTCGCCGCCAGCTCACTAGAACCGAAGAGAGAGGCGGTGAGCCCGCCCTTCCGGCGAGTAGAATTGCAGCAACTGCGCTCCGAATTCACCAGTGAATTGCCGTCTGTCAGCCGTTGTTGTCGCCCCGGCGAGCCAGGCCGGCCCCTGCAGACCTCGGATGGGGGATCGTCTAACGGTAGGACAGCGGACTCTGACGCTTGCTCGGGGGACGGTGGCAGGGGTCCGCGAGCGCCTTCGACCAGATATTGCATTGCTTCCTCCCTGGAGTGCCGGTGCCGATATCGACTACCGGAAGGAGCATCCGAGCAACCTCAGCAGGCTCCGTCAAGCAATACGGTCTCGCCCTGATCTCAGAAATGCCCGATGCGCAATCCGCTGCCGTGCGTGAACGCTTGGGTCGTTAACCGTGTCGGTGACAGCAGAGATCACTAGCGGCAGCCGACTGCCGCCAAGCGGTTAGCTCCTGATGTCGAGAAGATGAACGCCGTAAGGAAATTCGCCATCCCTCAAATAATAGAAGGAGACCCCAGGACCGCGTAGAGGAGCACGCCGTGTACGAGATTGCGCAGTCCGCTCTGGCGAGATCAACGTAGCGGCGATGATTATCGTGGGAACAGCGAATATCAGGCCGATGCCCGACATTATCCTAGCGCTTGGGTCAGATCGCGCCGTCGTAGCCCCCGCTGTTCCCGCGGAATTGCCTCTCTGACGCCTGTTGTGGTCGCGCTGGTGGCAGGCGTGAGTGCGGCTTCTGCGTTAGCTCCTGCACCCCTGCACCAGCAGCATTCGGCGTGACCCCAGCATTTCCGAGCCACGTGCGGCAACACCATGCCGAATTCACCGAGGATCATGCCGGGCCGAATTTCCGGCCTGTCGTTAAACCCTCTCGACTTCAACCCGTAATGGATGCTCCTCGACCCTAGCCGCCAACAAGACTTCAGATTGCTTCTGTTCAGCTACCTCAAAGGTATAGGTACCGGCGAGGCCCTTACCCTGCGTATGGACGGCCAAGGTCAAGGCTAGAGCATCAAGCGTCGACATATGAAATACCGCCTTCAGGACGAATTCTACAAAATCCATCGGTGTGTAATCATCGTTATAGAAGACGATGTTCCACATGCTGGGCCGTTTTACCTTTACCTCGTCCCTGTCCAGAAGATCGAGTTCCGGCTTATCGATGGGTGTAACTCGGTTTGGATCTTGTTTTTGGGAGAACGGGCCGCTGAGTATTTTTGTCATACCAATCCATCCAGTATTCGTAATTTGAAGCCGCTATGCTGGCGGCTCGCTCGCCCAATCCCAGCACCGATCCAGGTGCCGTTCCCTAGCGATGTTCCCGCAACACCTCATATGGGTCCCGTCCTCGCCCAATCACACGCTCTCGGAACGAGGAGATGTCGGTCGCCTTCCCCGCATCCGTCACGTCGCGCCTCTTGGCTGGCGGCGCTCCGCTTCGTTGGTTCACGGTGGGCTTAAAGCATGACGAGATCCATGTGACCGAAGCCCGTTCGTGCAATCGAGAAGAAGATGACTTTTGGCGTCGGTCGGAAAACACGGATCTCCTCGGGCCTAGCGATTGTGGTCGGATAATTCGCGGCAAGCGATCGGACCAATATCAGTGCGGTGGTCCCGTAGCTGCTCAATAGCAACTGTGACCCGACGCCAGATAGCCGCACCAGCGTGATCGCCGCCTCTCGCAAGCTTCGGCGCAGAGGGCCGAGACTCGCCCTTCGGGCGAAGCTCCGCAGCACGCCGGTCGCTATTCGCTTTGGCGTCGTCCGCGTACTGGTTGACCATCAGCACCGCGACACGCCAGATGTCGATCTACCGTATCACGCTGGGAAGGATAGGCGGGCTCCTATTTCGAATTGCTTGACCGCCACGAAGGCGACTTGGGCTTTGCCGAGCCTGGACCGGATGCCTGCCACGCGAGTCGGGATCGTTGCCTGATAGCTGGTGCTGTCATTGGGTCGAGAAACTCGGTCGGCGTAACCCGAATGGATGCGCTGCCAGCAGGCGTCCGGCCTGGAAATTTCGCATTCAGACCCGATCGCCCAATATGCTCCAGCTATCAGGGTAGTCTCTACGACCGGAACGCCCCTCGGGCAGCGTGCACGCTCGCGTGAGACGCCTTCAAGCAATCGACCGAGAGTAGGCCCGCCTCGATGGCCCTCATCGTCCAGCGGCGCGCCGCGATCCAGAATTGTTGGCGGTGTCCCGCGCCGCAGAACTTCTGAGTCGATCCGCCTGTCGCACGCGGCATGAAAATCCGGCCACACCACAGGCAGCGAGCGTCCTAGGCAGGCTCCAGGTCCAGTTCGAGTGCTGCGGCAACCGGGAAGCCGCCGCGATTTAAAGGAACTTCGGTATGGCTCGCCGGCAGCAACACGGCTTTCGCGGCAGCGGAAATCGACGGTCCAGAGCGTTTCGTACGGAATTCCGAGGTTTTCGTCATCACGAGATCATAAAAAATGAGAGCCCAATAATCCAATATTTAACCACACGTCGCGCCAGTATCTTCGGAGCAAGAACATGTCCCGGCGTTTCCCGGTCAGCGTAACTACAGCCCTGCGAGCAGTCCATTAGTCGGCTGTGGATGGGGTAACTGATCTTCGATCGTCGCCACCAGCGTTCTGTTACTTTATCTCGCTTGCGAAGGCTGTCGAAGCACCGCAATAACCACACAGACCAAGGCCGCAAATGTCACCATGGCGTTGGCGGCGTGCGAATATTCCCATTGGTACGCAACTTATTCCAGTTATCAGGCACAACGGTCCAGTTGTTGGTCGCTTGATTTGTCGGGAAGGTCCAGACGAAGAAGATGGCGAGGCGAGCGCGTAACCGAATGATCTGCCCAGCCTGCACAGCACGATCGTGTGCGCCAGATTCGCCGCCAAAGCGCCGAACAGGACAATGCCGAAGAGAGCCCATCCAGCGTACATCTGCTGGGCGATGAAGTAGGCTGCCTGCGCCATTGCCATCTTATTCGGCAAAGCGGCGAGATGCGCCCCGCTAGGCACGAGCGCGAGCGCCGTGAGTATAATTGCTAGGAACTGGATAAGTCTCAAAGCCATCGTCCTGTACTCCCTCAAGCGACCCAATTCGTCAACGATTCGGGTTCCGGTTGGTGGCGAAGAATCCGCAACCTGCGTGCGAGGGGCTGCCGGACGCGACTTTGACCTAAGCAGGTGTAAAAGCGACTGAGGTTGAGTAACCCTTCCATGGCGTGGCGCTTTCGACATGATGAACGCCGCCACGTGGGTTCAGCCTTCAATATCAAGAACCACGGAGAAAATCATGCCAACGCGTTTAATTGATCCCGCACCACCGCGTGCTAGTGAACTGGCCGCCGCTCATTCTGCCGCTCCCGCGCGTCCAGCTAGTGAGCATGCCGGTCAATGTTCGCGTGCGATCATTCCCGGCGACGATCCGGGAGACCAGCAGCCCCCCAAATCGACACCTTTGCCATCGAGGCTCACATAACGACGACGACCACGGCTGTAAAATAAGTACGCTTCCCGGCCACTTTCCGATCGTCGTCAAGAACTGCTTCGAAGCGGCTGCACGAGCATTTCACTCCGCCTTCCACACGATCTGTCCAAGGTCGAGAAGCCGCACCAGCAGCACCCGAGCGCCTCTGGGAGACTTCATCAGGGGGTTTTCCTCGGCATCGAGGCCCCCACACAAACCCACCCCGTTCAGAACGTTAACCATTTAACTATTGACACAATAAGTTACATTCTGTCACAAATGCTAGCGACCTGCCAACGAGGTGATGAGAGGCAGGCGGCAATCTCGATAAACGCGGGTCTCCGTGAACGGTCTTGGTGTTGACTCTCAGGGCAGCGAGCGACCGCACTGACTGACCTCTGCCTTGGACCTCTGTGACCCGAATGCAGGGAGATGGGAGATGAACGCTGGCCATTTTGAACAGATTTCGGATTGCTGGTTATTGGAAGAGCAACCCGCCACGTACTATCGCTCCGCAGCGGCGCGAGCCCGGATGCTCCAGGCAGATGCTACCACGCCTAGAATGAGGCAATATCTCGACAAGATGATTGTTCATTGTGAGCGGTTGGCGGGCCAAATCGAACAACCGGCGTCTCGCCCTCTCGATCGACCCGGCTGTGTCGACCAACGTCGGGGAAAGATCCGCCCATCGGCTCGTGCAATTTCGGATTACCGAGTAGATCCGATCAACGGCCTTCGGCCAGCAATCAGACAATCCGTCTCGAACCCACCCTCGCCACGACAGAACTCTCGGGATCTGCGGTCACGGCCAATGCGCTACTCGAACCTCTTAACTAGCCGTTAGAACGATCTGGCTGTGGTTCCGGTGAGGATATCGGCCTTGCGGTTGAGGGCCGCGATCAGGCCGTCGATGCCCTCGTTCTTCAGGATGGCGGCGAATTCGGAATGGCGGGTCGCCACCTCACTGATCGCGCCGTCAAGATAGATGTCGGAGATCAGCCAACTGTTGCCGTTGCGGCGCATCATGTAATCGACGTTGACCGGCTCGCCGTTGGCCTTGACGATCTGGCTGCGCACCATCACGCCCGCCGCCGCGGGCTGCTCGCCGGTCACCCGGAGCTTCTGTCCCGCATAGCTGTCGAAACGGTCGGCATAGATGGCCGAGATATACCGCCCGAAGCTCTCCGTCACCTGCTGGCGCTGGGCCTCGCTGAGCGTGGCCCAGGCCGAGCCGACCGCCAACCGGGCCATCGACGGAATGTCAAAGGTCCGGCGAATGACCGGCTCCAGTTGCGTAAAACGCCCGCTTTGTCCCAGCGTCCGGCCATTCTTCATCGTGCTGAGCAGCGCATCGTAGAGGCCCTGCACGGTGTCACCGCCGCTCCCCGGCGCGGCGTGGACCGGATAAGGCACCGTGGCGAGCCCGAGCACAGCGGCAAAAGTCGTGGCTTTCCACACGGGCGTTTTCGAGACGATCGACTTCCACACGGCTTGGTCCTCCTGTTTGCGTCAATCGTTGTAGCCCACGCGCTGTGTTGCATCCGGGGGGTGCCGCGCATTGTCGTGGCTCACGAATTGGCTAAAGGCGCTTCGCCTCGTGTGCCTGAGATAGTCCCGCCGCAACCGGCCCCGGCTCAGCCGGAAACCACAAAACCAAATAATTTTTCATTTGTCGTAACTCGGGGTTAGGAGGAAGATCTTTACTCCTGATCTTGCCGCTGCAAATCTCGGCCCTGAGGCGAGAACTCGCCTGCTGCCCGGCAGGGCACCTAAAGACTTCGCCGGATAACGCGTTTCCTCGGTACAGAATTTTGCGTGGCAGACGAATTCTCTAAGACTCCAATCTCGTGTTATTTTCCCGTGATTGCAAGGAGGTTACTCCATATATCTTGAAGAGTTGATTGGTAGACCATTGATTCAATTTTGAATAAGCGCCTTTTTATTTCTCCCTACGCGGCGTTGCTGGGAGATGGACCGCATGATGGATTTTGGTTAAAGGCTGGCCATTCGAGACGATCGACTGTCCTAATTGCTCATCTGTATCCACGACGATGTGGGGCGGCATTGAGCAATCGCGGCTCGGGCGGATGGAGATCGCGCACCGTCCCAGATAGGCGGCGTGATCCGCGGATGCTCAAAAGAAAACCCCTGCGGAGGCGCTACACAAGCGTATCGTTCTGCCCTTCCCGAACTACGTCTGGCGTCACTACACTGTTCCAGCGCCTTCCAGGGCGACCGACAGCGCATTCCAATGAGATCCCAGAGGTTCAAGCCCAGCATCGGACGTAGATCACGACCTGTCGTCGGGCCGAGGTCGAGGAGGCCAGGGAATTAAGAAGTAGGCCTATTCGGTCTCTTTTCGACGCGGAACTGGAAAGACGGACATGACTAGACGTTTAGTCGCTATGACGGCGGCGGTTGCGTTACTGGCATTTTCGGCTGTTCCGTCTTTCGCTGACCATCATGGCGGTGGACATGGTGGTGGTAGCGGTGGCTGGCATGTCGCCCTCTGGTTTCCGCCCGATCGCTTCCATAATCTACCGGGTCTGAAAATCGCAAAATGAGCGTGCATATCGCCGGCGAGGACCAAGACAGGTGAACCTCTAAACCGTTGACCTAATAGCGGGTCAACGGAGGTTAGAATGGATGAGTTGGCGAGTTGGGGCGTGATGGTGGAGTTGCTGAAACGCCTGGAGGCAGAAGGCATCCTCGAACGTTCTGACGTCATGGATGTTCTGGATGCCGCCGCGCGTCCGTTGGAAGGACCGGCAACATCCTCGGTCATGCCTAAGGCGGCCGTGATCATCAGGCGCTCTGCGGCAACGTTCTGACAGGGGCGCATGGAGAAGCTGATCGACCACCCCCCTCTTTTCCTGCCGCCCTTCCATAACGGCAACGGTCATCAGCCAACGCTCAGGGGGCCGGGACCGGCGAGCCTCCCGGAACGCTACGGGTCGACGCATCGTTCCATCGAATCTGGGGCCCCTTTTGGCAAGGGCACCGGGCTGTTTTTGCGGGCCGTCAGCGTCCGTAACGATGCGCCCACGCGGGTCGAGGCTCTCGAAAGAGGCTCTACCAAGCGGCTTCTTTTTCCTCTGTCCGCCCCAGGTCATGCCAGCGCTTCGGGGTCTAATAATCGAGCCTCCCGTATAATTCGCCGAATGGCACCATGATGTGTTCCCGATAGGCAGGGCGCTCCTGAAGCCGCCGATACCACGCTTCGACATTCGGCACGGTCGGGCGCTCAATATCGATCCCGAAATACCGATAGAGCGAGGTGCCCGCTGGGATATCGGCCAGGGTGAGGCTGTCGCCGCATAAGAACGGGCGATCGGCGAGGATGCGGTCGAGCAATTGGAAATGCCGGGTGCAAGCTCTGATCTTGGCGTTTACCGCGGACATATTCCGGCGCGTCTCCGGGGTCCGGTAGAAACCCCAGAACACGCCTATCAGAAAATCCGCCTGCAAACTCGCCTGCGACCAATCCATCCAGCGCTCGGCGAGCGACCGTTCGCTCGGATCGTCCGACCAGAATCGACCGCGCGTATTTCGCCGCCAGATAACGCAGGATCGTCTGCGACTCCCAGACAACGGTGCCGTCGTCGTCGATCACCGGCACCCGTCCGTGCGGATTCATCGCCAGAAATTCGGGTGTATCGTTGAGGCCGAAATCGCCGCCAGCCGGAATATGCTCGTGCGGCAGCCCCAACTCCCCGACCAGCCACATGACTTTCTGGAGGTTGAATGAGCTTCGGCGTCCCCAAACCTTGAGCATGGCGAAGCCCTTCTTTTGTCCTCCGGGTCGTCGCCATCATAGCCGATACGGCCTCGGCGGCTAAGGCGAGCCAACCATAGGTGCAAAATCGTCATCCGCCCGACATGCCCGATCGATGGAACCGCAAACCCAACCTGGATGCCACCCACCTTGAAAGGCTAATGGGCGGACCTCCTTCTCGGCTGGAGGCAGGGGGCCACGTTCAGCCGGGATGCCGAAATTTCTCAGCACGTCGAGGATGTACGACGGGGTTTCATAGCACGTCGCGCTGCTGCGGCGGTGGCTTCGCTGAACAGGTGGCGGGGAATGTTAAGAAGGGCGAAGCGCCGACGATCCTCCGGGAGCGTCTCGAAATCCGCCTCGATGAAAATCTCGACGGTCTCTTCGCTGTGATAAATCTCGACACGAACTGGCGCGTCGCCGAAATCGACCTCGTGGCGTCGTCCGTTCGCTCCGCGAATGATAACGTGGGGCATTATCGCCTCGGTTTATGGATAATCAGCGGCTCTGCCTCTGACGAAAGGATGAATATGAAAGTCAGGTCAACTGATCTTCGGGTGCAGGAAGGGCAAAAGGTTGACCTCGACAAGTGGCCAACTGCGGTGGAGCCTATTTACGAATCGAAAAAGCAATATCAAAAGCTCCTGAGAGATCACGTTGCCCAATTAAGTTCGCTGCAACAGCTTCTATACGCATCAAATCGCTATGCCGTCCTTCTGATATTTCAAGCGATGGACGCTGCGGGGAAAGATGGCGCGATTGGGCACGTGATGTCCGGGGTCAATCCGCAAGGCTGCCAGGTATTCAGCTATAAGCACCCCAGCGCGATGGAATTGCAGCACGATTTTCTCTGGCGGACCATCCGTGACCTGCCGGAACGGGGACGGATCGGCATATTCAACCGATCCTATTACGAGGAGGTGTTAATCGTCCGCGTGCACCCCGAGATTCTCCGCAGCGAGGGAATTGCAGATCGATCGCTCGACGAGAAAACCGTCTGGGAGAGACGATTTCGGTCCATCGTGGGTTTGGAAAGACACCTGCACCTCAACGGCACGCGGATTGTCAAATTCTATCTCCACCTATCGAAAGACGAGCAGCGAAAGCGCTTTCTTCAACGCATAGATGAGCCGAACAAGAATTGGAAATTCAGCCTCGCCGACGTTGAGGAGAGAAAGTTCTGGAAACGCTATATGTCGGCTTTTGAGGAGTGCCTCAGTGCGACAAGCACTCGCGAAGCGCCCTGGTATGTCGTTCCCGCCGACGACAAGGAGAACGCCCGATTGATCGTTTCGCAGATCATTCTCGATACTCTCAACGGACTGGAAATGACATACCCCGAGGTGAGTGCTGAACGCAGGAAGGAGCTACAATCAATTCGCGAACGGCTGATAAAGGGAGATCTGGATTGAACCCTATCGCGATGGCTCTGCGAACTCTATCTTCACTGTCGGCCTCGTGCCCTTGTCTATTCGCTCCTCGCGGGGGTTTTGGCGGGCGCTTATGATGCTTACCCTCGAAGAGAGCCACATCAGCGCTGGAGGTTGTCGTAGCCCGGTCCTGAAAACTCGATCAAATCGAAGCCGTTCCCGAATGGGTCAGCCATGTTAGCCATGCGGCCGTATTCACGGATCTGTATTTCACGATCGAGCGAAGCCCCGAGGCCGCAGAGTCGGGCAACCATCTCGTCGAGATTGGCCACGATAAAATCGACGTGTACGGGTGTCCAATGCCGCCCGAAATCGCGCGTCACCTTTGTTGGACCTAGCTCTGCCACAGCCGGGCGGTCGGCAAGAAGGAAGATTGGCAGATTAGCGCCTGAAAGCTCGACCCAGCGCGGCCCAAGTTGCCGTCTTTGTGTGAGCCCAAGCCCACCGCAATAGAACTCGATACCGCGCTGGAGGTCAGTCACCTCGATATAGGCATGAACTGTAAGCAAGAGCGTTGGTCACACCAGTGGTGTATCAGGTTCCAGTCCCAACAAAACGCGGCCAGTTGTTTCCATCACGCGTGGACTGACCCCAATGTGCTGCGTGATTGCGTGCACATCGCGGAATGCCCGCTCCAGCGGACAACTTGTATACAGCGCGCTCGCGCCCGCACCGATATAGAGAAGATCAACGGCCTGAACAGCGCTGGTCACGGCATGAGATGCAGCCAGCCGAACGTGGGCTCGCGCCTCCATCGTGACCTCACCCGTCGCGATTAGCGGGCTCCAGAGTCGGTCCAGGGTATCGAACAGAAACAGCCGGGCCAGCGCACGAGTGACTCCGCCTGGGAGACCCGAACTTGGGCACCATGGTTGTCGCGAAGCATCTGTGTCGTCCGTTGAGGTGTTTTCACACCGGCAATTTCGTAGAAGGTCGCGATCGCGGTTCGGGCGATCCCTATCGCCATCGCGCCGAGGCCGGGAATGACGCGGGAAAACGGGGGTATGCGATAGCGCGGCTCGGGAAGGACATATGGATCGGTGAAGCCCGACCCATAGCTATTCGGCACAAACACATCGTCTACTACTACATCGTGGCTGCCGGTGCCGCGCAGCCCGCCTACGGTCCACGTGTCGATGATCTCGCACGCTTCGGAGGGGAGCAGCATGAATCGGGTTTCAGGCGCTCCTGCCGGGTTTAAGCGCGGCTTCCCGTTTTCATGGACGACGCACAGAAGGACCATCCACGTGGCGAGTTCGCATCCGCTCACCAGCGACCATCGACCATTCACATTGTATCCGCCAGGGGCGACCTGTGCCTGCCCCGAGGCGCGCGTACTGTTGGCGGTAATGACATCGGGGTTGGCGTGGATGGTTCGCGCAGCGTCAGAGGAGAGTTGGGCGGCAGT
>Ga0210407_10003830_pt1 | contig 12032 bp, 12 predicted proteins | sample IncBWC27MmetaG_FD_150860 | JGI IMG/M metagenome (GOLD analysis project Ga0210407, IMG submission 150860) | Forest soil microbial communities from Barre Woods Harvard Forest LTER site, Petersham, Massachusetts, United States - Inc-BW-C-27-M | ecosystem: Environmental > Terrestrial > Soil >... | reverse complement strand
CCGGTTCTCCCAGGTGTTCTCGACCCGCCCGTCAGGAATATCGAGAGCCTGCCGCCACGAGACGCGCAGTATCTTCGCGGCATCCGATGCCTCTCGCGCACGGTCTTCCGCCGTGCCCCGTGTTCCCATTTCTCCTTGAGTGAGATCGAGGATGCCGGTGCGACGGCCGTGCTGTGCCATTTTCAACAAGGTGCCGCCGCAGGTTTGTTCGACGTCGTCGCGGTGGGCGGCGATGGCCAGAATATCCAGCGGTGCGGACGTGGCAAGATTGGACATATCAGTCGAGGCTCCCTTGTTCCAGAACCACGTTTTCGCGCACGATCAGGCGGTGCGCAGCCATCTCCTTCAACGTTGGCAGGACGCGGTTCACGTGCTCGTCAGTATCCACGAAGATAATAATCACCGGAAGCTTTCCTCCAGCGTCTACAAGATGGCTGGTCTGAACCTGATGGCGTCCAAGAAAGCCAGCCACGGCATGGATCGCGATTGCGGCATATGCGTTCTCCCGCCGCAGGTAGTTGAGGATCTCCACGTGCAGCGGCCGATGATGCCACTGGTCGGCTTCGTTGAGATAGATGGTGACCTGAACAGCCATCGCGTCTGGCATTTTACAGTACCCGCGCAAGTGCCATACCGGCTAGCGCTCCACCGAGACACAGTAAATTGTTGGTAAGCACGTTGGTGAGCATCAGGAGCCACTGTCCCCGTTCGAAGTACGCCATGGTTTCAAAGGCGTAACTGGAGAAGGTGGTAAACGAACCGCAGAAGCCGACCACGACCAGCAGGCGCCAGCGCGGGTCGGCCAGCACGCGTTCCGTGGTCCAGATCACAAAAAAGCCAACGACCAGGCTGCCGACGATGTTGATGAACAGCGTGCCGTAAGGGAAGATGGGGCCCAGTTCTTTCGCGGCAAACCGGCTGAGGAGATAGCGAGCATTGGCGCCGACGATTGCGCCGATGGAAATGACGAGAAGATCGATCACGATAGAGTTCTCCCTACACAATTTGTAGGAGTTATCAGCCGGAGCTTACCTGATCACGCTTGCATTCCCCAGGCGGTTATGGCGAACTCCATCGCCGCAATTATGATATCAAAAAGAACCTAGCCGGCAGGGGAGCGGACACTACTTCTTCCTCTCTACCAGGAATCGAGCCAACGCCTTCAAAGTGTCGGCTCGCGAATCGAAAATGTCCAGCGAATAGAAGGCTTTGTCCACCAGCGTGTCGGCTTTTTTCAGCGACTCGTCTATACCGAACAGCGCTGGATACGTCGCCTTTTCGGCTGCTGTGTCTTTGCCTGCGGTTTTTCCCAGTTGCTCTGATGTCTGCGTGACATCGAGCACGTCGTCCACGATCTGAAAGGCCAGCCCGATGGATTTCCCAAAGGTCCTCAGCTTCTCGACTGGGTCATCATTCGCTCCGGCATAGAGCCCGCCACTCACCACGCTGGCGGTGATCAGGGCGGCGGTTTTCGAGCGATGGATATATTCCAGCATCTTCAAATCTGGCTTGGTATGCTCGGCTTCGAGATCGACTACTTGGCCGCCGATCATGCCGTCGATAGTGCCTGTGCCGCGAGCGATCTCTTCGATGATTCGAACCCGGGCTTCCGCCGGACATCGCAACCGCGCCAGGGTTTCGTACGCCTGGGTTTGCAGCGCGTCGCCTGCCAAGATCGCGATAGCCTCGCCAAAAACTTTGTGACATGTCGGGCGGCCGCGGCGCAGGTCATCGTTGTCCAGGGCTGGAAGGTCGTCGTGAATCAGCGAGTACGTGTGCAGCATCTCCAGTGCCGCGCCCAACTCCTCGATTCCGCCGGGAAGGGAACCGGCGACCATCTTTCCGGTTTCCATGCAAAGAATGGGGCGCAACCGCTTGCCGCCTGCAAAAACGCTGTGGCGCATGGCACGATGAATGGAAACCGGATGCTGGGTGGCAGGGGGCAGCAGACGTTCCAGCGCCGCGTCGGCCAGCTCTCGGCCTGCCTCCAGGGTGTCGTTGAGCATGACGGTGAGTATAGCAAGCGGCCCTCGGCGGTTGCGAAAGCGAGGCGGTCACAAAAGAAAGGACGCCCACGGGGGCGTCCTCAACGCTAAAGTTTTTTTATGCGGCTGCGGATTGCGTCATGGAAGCATTCCTCAGTGCGGTTCGAACGATGCAACGAGTATCGGACGGAGGACAAACGTCGGCAGCGCCGGCATTGACCGCCGCTGTCCACATATCTTCGTCGGCCAACCGATGGGTGCAGACGATGCAGGCGGTTGGAAATTCGCGGGAGAGGTGCTCGACATCCGACATCGAGGCCGTCTCCATGTCCAGAATAGCAACGCCCGCACGGTGCTTGGCGATACTGGTTCGCAGTTCTCCCAGGGACTGGACCTGGTGGACGGAACCGAAATTGTTGGCTAGGGCGGAAACGAGAGACTGCGCAACTCTCGAATCGCTCTGGAGGAGGATCACATTGAAAGGCTGCATTTACTTCCCTCGGCTTCTCCGCTAGGCACGGCGACTGGGCTGGGCCAACGTTGCATGGGCGTGAACGCTGACACAGACGTTAATACTGATGAGCGGTGTAGCAACCGATGCGGCCTGTTACCTCTTCCCGGCAGCGCTCTCGGTTAAGGGCTCAAACGACTCAGCCTGGAGCTTCCCGTTCTGCTTCAGCAGGATTTCCACTTTGCCCTCGGCCTGCTCCAATTCCTTCCGGCAAGTGGCTGATAGTTGCATGCCTTCCTCAAAAAGCGTCAGAGATTTCTCCAAGGGCACTTCCCCCTTTTCGAGTTCCTGCACGATTTTCTCCAGACGCTGGAGGCAATCTTCGAATTTTGCCAACGGGTTTCTGCTCCGGTACTTATTTTAGCGCGCCAAGGGTTGGAATGTGTCCAGCAAAAAATGCATTTTAAACAAGATTTAACAAAGTCACACCGAAGTGGAACGGGATGTTCCCAAGGCCTCCAGCACATCCACCGCCAAGCTATATCGCCCCATGGGCGCGCTGATCTGCGCACCCTGCGCCATTCCGCGGACCGCGACTAGCATCTCGCGTGCGATGGCAACCCCTTCCTCTCGCGCCGCCTCCGGAGTTTTGGCCTGGGTCATGCGCTCCAGAATGGAATCCGGAACCGAAACCCGCAGCTCGTTCTTCATGAATTCCGCGTTGCGCACGCTCACCAGCGGCCAGATGCCGGCGACCACCGGGATCCGGCAGTGTTCGATTCGACGCAGGAAACTCTCCAGCAAGCTGAGATCGAAAACGGGCTGGGTCACTACATACTCAGCGCCCGCCTGCACTTTGTACTCGAAGCGCCGGATTTCCTCGTCCATGTCGCTCAGCCCCGGGTTCGCGCCGACGCCGATCACGAACGCAGTACCCGCCCCAATCGGGTTTCCGCCGATGTCGAGCCCGCGATTCAGGTTGTGAACGATGTTCACCAGTCCGATCGCATCCACATCAAATACGGCGGTGGCATCCGGATAGCTGCCCATTTTCGGCGGATCGCCGGTGATGCAGATCAAGTTGCGAATACCGGTGGCCGCGGCTCCCAGCAAGTCCGATTGAATGCCCAGCACATTGCGGTCGCGACAGGTGTAGTGCAGGATGGCTTCGATGCCCACTTCCTGCTGAATCAGCAACGACAGCGCCTGATTGCTCATGCGCGCCGAGGCGCGTGGGCTATCCGGAATGTTGATTCCGTCCACGCCTACCGATTTGACGAAACGGGCTCCTTCGATTTCCTTGCGAACGTCCGTTCCTTTGGGCGGAACAATTTCAACCATGGTCAGGAATTCGCCGGAGGCGAGTTTGGCGCCCAGGCGGGAACGCTTATCGAGCGGGACGGCGGGAATCGCCGCCGGCTTGGCTTGCCCCGTGGCCGGTGCTGAAACGACCTTTGCCCGCGCATCTCCGACCCGCAGCGCGGATTTCATTACCCGCGTGTGGTCGGGCGTCGTTCCGCAGCAGCCACCTACGAAGCGCACGCCCGCCGCCACAAACTTGCGGGCATAACTGGCCATGTATTCCGGCGAACAGAGATAGATGTTCCGGCCCTCGACCGAGCGCGGCATACCGGCATTCGGCTGCGCCGCCAGCGGCATCGATGTAAGCGCTCGCATGCGCTCAACCGCGTCGAGCATAGCTACCGGGCCTACGCTGCAATTGCAACCGATGATGTCGGCGCCCCATTCTTCGAGACGTGGGGTAAAGGTTTCAGGAGTCGAACCGTCAAGGCAATTCCCGTCTTCATCGATAGTGACGAGCGCCACCACGGGGATCTTGGGATTCACGTCCCGCGCCGCCAGGATCGCTTGATGAATCTCTCCGAGATAGCCGAACGTCTCAAGCACGAGCAGGTCAACTCCGCCTTCCACCAGTGCCGCGATTTGGTCGCGAAAGGCCGTGCGCGCCTCCTCGAACGAAGTCTTGCCCAGCGGCTCAATCTTTACTCCAAGCGGCCCCACTGACCCAGCGACCCAGACATCGAAGCTCTTGGCCGCCTCTCGCGCCAGCCGCGCTCCCGCCAGGTTGATCTCGTGCACCCGGGGAGCCATGCTGTGCCGCTCCAGGCGAAACGCATTTCCCCCGAAAGTGTTGGTTTCAATAATCTCTGCACCTGCCTGCAAATACTCGTGATGGATGCCACGAATCAGGTCGGGTTGCGAGACGTTCAGCTCGTCATAGCACCGATTGATGAAGATGCCCTTGGCGTACAGCAAGGTCCCCATTGCGCCGTCGCACAGGACAGCAGACTGTTTAATCCGCGAAAGTAGGTCAGTGGCCATTCTTTTCAGAATACAAGAGGAACGTTGCTTTTGCATCCCAGCGGCAGGCAAGTGCGACCCACCGCTGAAATTCTCCCGAGTCGCTCTGTTATAATCCGCTTTCTTGCATCTAAATCTCTATCCCTCATGCTCTTCGGAGTCCCAGATTTGAAGAGATTCTTAGTTAGCATTTTTGTGCTTTTAGCCAGCAGCCTGGCTCTTGTTTCGTGCGGAAACTCCAATTCTTCCAGCACGGCTACCAACAAGGGTCCCAGCAAGCTTAAGTTTCGCGTCTTCGTTACCAATCCGCTCTTTTCCACGGGCACCGGCTCGCATTTGCCGGCGGTGAACATTGTGGATGCCTCGCGCGACGTCCTTTCTCTGTCGGTGATTTCGTTGTCCGGAAACAGTGCACAACCCGGGCTCATGGCGCTTTCCGCTAACCTGCAGTTCACTATGATTTATAGCCCCACGGGTAACACAATTTCACTCCTCGATAACTCAACTGAGGGTATCGCGCAGACCGCCGGTGGGGCGGTGCAGGCGATCACTCTTCCAGGTTTTACCGAGAGCATGTTTATTGGCAACGCCAACACCGCGGGGTACGCCGCCGTGCCCACGGCCCCGGTTATTGGACAGGCTCCGGGTGCGGTGGTGGTGCTCAACCTCCTGAACGGTTCGATCGCCGCGTCTATCCCTGTACCCGGCGCGCACTTTATCGTTCCCAGCCCGGACGGCAACCACATCCTGGTCTTTAGCGACAACTCCGACACGGTCACCGTGATTACCACCATCGCAATCGGAACCAGCACGGATCCCCGGACTTACATCGCCGGCTTCGACCGCCCGGTGTGGGCCATCTTCAACGACAACACCACCGCGTACGTTTTGAACTGCGGTGCGCAATGCAAGGGTAATGCGGCAGGGGTTAGCGTGCTCAACGTGAATACGTCGTCCATCGAGAGTACTACCCCGGTCAGTGCGGCTACCTATGGCTTGCTGCATGGTTCCAATCTGTATGTGGCGGGAACGCCAGCGCCTAACCCGGTCGGCACGAATACTTGTAACGGCACAGCCACGGCGGCAACTTCCTGCGGCAGGCTCACTGTTCTTGAGACGGGCTCGATGACGGTTGCCGGTTCGGCCATCATCACCGACGGGTATCACGATCGTATGCAGTTGAGTCAGGACGGCCAGCTCTTCATCGGGTCCCATGGCTGCACTAACATCAATATTTCGGGGGGTGAGGTTCGCGGCTGTTTGTCGATTTTGAATACGAATAGCTCGAAGGTAGTGATTCCCCTGCAAAACGGCGATGTGACTGGCATTCAGCCAATCACCGGTCGCCCGGTGGCTTATGTGATCCAGAACGGCCAGTTTTGGATCTACGACACCCCCGCCGACACGCTGCAACTGATTCCGGGCGACGCCAATAACAATAACGGCCAGATCGATATTGTTGGCCAGTTGTTCGATCTGAAGCTCGTCGATTGAGGGAATCGTCACTCTATCAGCTCTGGCGTGCGCCAAGGAATCGTTTTCGACGGCGGTCGATTCAAGGAGAATTCATGACAACGGAACTGCGTGGCAAGGTTTGCATCGTGACTGGAGGAACCTCGGGCATTGGACGCGACACCGCCATTCTTTTTGCAAAGGCCGGAGCCAAGGTTGCAGTTGCTGGCCGGCGCGAAGCGGAAGGGAAGGAAACCATCGATCTGATGCGCTCCGCCGGCGGTGACGGCTTCTTTGTGAAGACCGACGTTTCGAAAGCCCCGGAAGTCGATGGGCTTGTCCGGAAGACGGTGGAGAAATTTGGGAGCCTCGATATCGCTTTCAATAATGCGGGGATCGAGGGAAGCTTAAGTCCGATCGCGGAACAATCCGAAGAGGACTGGGACCGCACCATCGACATCAATCTCAAGGGCACATGGCTTTGTCTGAAGTACGAGATTCAGCAGATGCTTAAGCAGGGAAGTGGCGGAGCCATCGTCAACATGGCGTCCGTTGCGGGCCTGATCGGTTCTTCTGGCTTTGCGACCTATTGCGCCAGCAAACACGGCGTGATGGGGCTGACCAAGTCCGCCGCTCTTGAGACCGCGCGCAGCGGCATTCGGATCAACGTCGTGTGTCCTGCGGTGATCGAGACCCCCATGGGTGAACGTATCTTCGGCGGGCCTGAGATCAAGCCCTACGCGGTCAGTCTCCATCCCATCGGCCGTTTTGGAAAGCCAATGGAAATTGCCGAAGCCGTGGTGTGGATGTGCTCCGACCGCGCCTCCTTCATGACCGGCCAATCTCTGGTTCTCGATGGCGGTTTCCTGGCGGGCCCCAATCCTCCGGCCTAGGGATGCTCGTCGTCCCTTTGTGTACCTTCGTGTCCTTTGTGGTTCGAGCATTTTCGCTTCATCAACCACAAAGGACACGAAGGTACACAAAGGTTGTCCCGGCACTTGCCGGCATCGACGTCACGGCTCCAGGACCAACTGATGCGCGCGTGACTTTTCCACTGCCGGCCCCGAAAACGGCCAGGTAAAGGTAAAGCCCTCGTACCAAGCTGTCCACTGATCGGTGAAATACGAGCTGAAGAGATTCCCCGCCTCGCCAGTCACCAGGTTCAACGTGGATTGATCGAGATTGGAGAGATCAACTGTCATGCGCTCGGATGGTCCGTGGTCGCGCGATACTGCTTTCACGGTGTATTCGCTCCCCGATTGGCGCTTTAGTCCCGGCCCCGCCCAGCGTCGTAGAAAGGGAATCTTGCCAAAGATCGGATGCTGTATTTCCACGGGATGGAAACCTCCCCAGCCCCACGAATTCAAATCCTGAGGTGCGGCGGAACCTCGCCCTGGATTGGAATCGACCGCGGCTTCGACTGCCGCAGTCAGAAGCTCGTCATAGTTCGGGTACGCTTCCGGCAGCCAACGCTTCGGCTGATGTTGGACTACATTCTCCAACCAAACTGTGCTCATCATCCACCGATAGCTCTTCCAGTTAATAGTTTTCTCGAGTTGTTCTGGATCTTTAGGAGCCACGCCCAGCAGGGGTTCAAGCAGCAAACGAGTTAGTTCCTGGCGGGCGCGGACCGCGATTGTCGGCGCGGCCGAGTTCTCAATCATCCGGCCATCCCACTGCCGCATGATCTCTGCCGCCGCCTTTGCCCGCGCCGAGGGACCCATAGCATGGTCGACCGCATACACAAACCGCTCTCCGAAAAAGCGATCCAGTTCGGAGTAGATGTCGGTTTCGAGGGTCAGCATGTCGGCGGCGGAAAACTTCTTGCCCGACTCCAGCACGCGGTAAATGCGAGCGGTTCGCCAAGGCGCTTCCCACTCGGCGCTGAGGGAATACAGATACCCGTTGGGGGTGATCCGGCTGTTGGCGGTGGCGATGATCCCCGAAGGCGGATTGAATTTGCTCGGCAGCTTCTCAAACGGAACATAGCCCACCCATTCATGCACATTGTCGCTGCCGTTCTCGGGCAGGCTGCCATCGCCCGCTGCCCTAATGGGAATCTTACCCGTAGCCTGATAACCGATGTTGCCATCCGTGTCGGCGTACACAACGTTTTGCCCGGGCGCATCGAGTTCCGAAAAAGCTCGCCTGAACTCCTCCCACTTCTGAGCCGAATCCACCGCGAAGAACGGACTGCGGACGCCATCATACAAAGTCCAACGCAAAGCCAAGGGGCGCGTTTCGCCCGGAGACATTTCCGTAACGATGGGGCCGTGGCGCGTCAACATCACGTCCACCGTCACGTCAGGCTCGCCTTTCACGTGGATTACTTCACTACGATGCTCGGGCTGCCTCCATCCGTCTGGTGTCAGATATTGTCCAGTCGGATTGAAAGTCTCGACATACAAATCCTCGACCGTAGGCCCGAGATTGGTGAATCCCCAGGCGATTCGTTGGTTGTGTCCGACGATCACGAAGGGATATCCCGGCAGTGTGACCCCGGCCACATCGAAGTTGGCGCCGCCGGATTTGCAACGAAGATGGGCTTCAAACCAGAGATTCGGCATCTGATGGCCCAGGTGCATATCGTTCGACAGCATCGGTTTGCCTGAAACCGTGTGCGCCCCTGAAACCACCCAATTGTTCGACCCTAAAACCAGGGGCCGCTCGTCAAAGAACATTTCGATGTGCGGGGGCAACGCGCGAATGCCGGTTGGTGGCATCAATCCTGTAACCGAACTGTCCGTCCCCGAATCATCGTCTTCGCCATCGTCATCATCCTGATCTTTGTTCTTGCCCTTGATCTCCTCATCGAGGTTGGGCCGCGACACCGTCGGCGGTCGATCATGCCACGAAGAGTTCACGTAAAGATCAGCAGTCAGCTCAGGCCCCAATTTGCCCAGGATTTTCTCTCTCGCCAGCGCATGTTTGGGACTTGTGCTCAGATCCTCAACCATCTGGGCTCCGATCAGCGCGGAATCCTCGGGCGTCCACGGACGGGGCGAGTAACGCAAAATACGAAACTCAAGCGGCAGTTGGTCACGATGAGACTCGATGTAAGCATTCACGCCCCGGGCATAGGTGTCGAAATGAGAGCGCTCCTCGGCCGGTAAGATCTCTATCGTCTTTCGAGCGGCTACTCTCAATCCCAGGATTCTTTGCTGCCGGTCGTGCTTCAAATATTTGCTGCCGAAGACTTCTGCAAGTTCGCCCGCTGCGACCCTTCGTATTCCATCCATCTGGAATAGCCGGTCCTGAGCAGTGACGTAACCCTGCGCGAAAAACAGGTCATCGAAGTTCGCAGCGTCGATCGTAGGGGCACCATGCGCATCGCGAGTGACCGTCACCGGAGCCGAAAGTCCCGCCACGCGGAGCCTGCCGTCCAGTTGGGGCAGGGCAGACCGTGCTATGGAATAGAACCAGACACCCCCCCCCGCCAAGACCGACAAGACTACGGCCATGAAGTAGAGGACGAGTCGCGCAGGTCGGAAACGCGATGGAGAAGAAGTGAGGGAGGTTGGAGTCGAGACCATGCGCATCTGTGATTCTAGGTTGACTCCGTCACGTAACACAACTCTCTAGACTTGTTCGCTGTGCGCATAATCTGTGGGGACAGGCCGTTCCGGGACGCCCAGCCGGACAGAGGTCGGCATAAGCGCTGACCAACCCACGGTTCGTTTCCGCATATGGCGTATGCCATATCGCAAGTGTGCTCGAATCAATACGATCTCACCAGGCCGCTGGCTCTGAAGTTCGAATCCCCGCAGAAGAGAACCAGCCGCCACCACTTCACCCAAAAGATGAGCTTTCCAAATCGCAGTGATATCCTGTTCCCGCCGGGCGAGCCCCGCTCCGCCAATTCTCATGCTGCAGAAGCGCATTGACGATCAAGCCAGCATCTCGCCCGAGATGGTTCATGAGGCGCAGCAGATTCTGCATCGGCATCTCAAACGTGTCGGCCTGAAACAGACGGAGCAGCGCGACACCATCCTGCAAACCTTTTTGGAAACTCGTGAGCACCTCTCCACCAACGAACTGCACCGGCTGGTGCAAAAGAAAGACGCCCGCATCGGCTTCACCACGGTCTACCGCACTTTGAAACTGTTGACCGAATGCGGCCTGGCCAGTGAAGTCGCCTTTCACGATGGCATCGCTCGCTACGAGCACCAATACAACCGCCGCAGCCACCATCACATGGTCTGCACCGAGTGTGGCAGTTCGGTGGAATTTTTTTCGCCTGAGGTGGATGGATTGGAACAGGAGATCGGGAAACGCTACCACTACGCCACCACGCGCCACACTTTTCAGATTTACGGAGTCTGCGAGGATTGCCGCAAGAAAAACAGCACGCGTCGCCTTGCCTGAAAACCATGCCCATCTCCTGCCCGCAATGCCACGCCAAAATGCCCGACGATGTCGCCTTTTGCCCAGGCTGCGGTCTGCGAATGTGGGTTCCGGGCCGCGAAGTAAGTAAGCCTGCGCCAAGCCCACGCGAAGCCAGAACGCCGGATGTGGCCATGCCCGCTGAGGTTGCGCCTGCTCCCGGTGTTCCCGTCCCCTCACGAGACAAGCTCACCGCCGCCTTGGCCTATGTGACGTTCCTCCCCGCCGTAGTCTTCGTGCTCGTCGAGCCTTTTAAGCGCAACCGTTTCGTTCGCTTTCACTCTTTCCAATCCATCTACTTCGCGGTCGCCACAATTCTCGTCGCAATTGCCATGCGGATCCTGTATTCCTTGCTGACCCTCATTCCAGTGCTGGGATTCCTGCTGGCGTGGCTGTCGATGGCAGTTGCGCTTCTGGGCTGGGGGATTCTCTGGCTGGTGCTGCTGGTAAAGGCCCTCCAGGGAGAAAGCTTCCACCTGCCCGGGGTCGGGACCCTCGCTGAAAAAACATAGAGTCCCCGGGTCGGGCCAGCCTGAATGCGATTTTGTTTGCCTTGAGACCGCAATTCTGCTAACGTGCGCCCGTTCTGGAAGTTGCCGTCAAAACGAATGCCTAAAGGGAGGACGCTATGGCTTTTTGCACAGTGTGTGGGGCTCAAACAGCGGATGGTTCCACCGTTTGTCCGGCGTGCAGCCGCTCGGCAGCTCCAGCGGTACAACCCGTTGCCGCCAGCGCAGGCGGGATGACCGACAACGTGGCCGGCATGCTCGCTTACGTTACCATCATTCCGGCAATCCTGTTTCTGGTGATTGAACCCTACAACAAAAGCCGGTTCGTTCGCTTCCACAGCTTTCAGAACCTGTTCCTGCACGTGGCCGGGTTTGTCCTGTGGATCGCCTTGTTCATCGTCTCCGCGGTTCTGGCGTTCATCCCGATTTTAGGGCACATTATTGCCTTCCTGCTGTGGATGGCTCTCAGCGTGGGCCTTTTGATTGTCTGGATCATGCTCCTTCTGAAGGCCAATCAGGGGCAAATGTGGAAGCTGCCGGTAATTGGAGACATGGCTGAGAAGCAAGCAGGCGCCTAGCACCATCCACGCAATTCGCAAGTCTGTGAAGTCGGCGGCAGGACAATTGCCAACTCCTGCCGTTGCTACTTCCCAGATTCTCCGGTCGAAACGATCTGCTTAGGCTGTTTTTCCAAAAACTCTGCTCCCCTGACAATCCTTTGACAAAAGCTTTACGCGGTTCTGACATGCGGTGTGCCCGTTGGGTGGTAAACCTGAGCCGCGCTGGACAATGGATAAACAGGAGGCTCGCGGTGACGAAGCAAAATCATTGGCAGTTCGGTTCACGGATACGTCTAGGTGCGGCAAGGGTCGCGTATGCGTTTGCAACTGTTGTTCTGACGTTGGTCGTGATGACCCGGCCAGCGCAAAC
>Ga0210407_10003828_pt1 | contig 12034 bp, 20 predicted proteins | sample IncBWC27MmetaG_FD_150860 | JGI IMG/M metagenome (GOLD analysis project Ga0210407, IMG submission 150860) | Forest soil microbial communities from Barre Woods Harvard Forest LTER site, Petersham, Massachusetts, United States - Inc-BW-C-27-M | ecosystem: Environmental > Terrestrial > Soil >... | reverse complement strand
CGGCGGGCGTGTTAACTGTGCTCTACAGCTTCGCGGGGCAGGCGGACGGGGCCTACCCAAAGGCAGGTTTAGTTCTCGATGCTGCCGGTAATCTGTACGGGACAGCTTCACAAGGCGGCAATCGACGAGGTAACTGTCGGACCAGCGGCTGCGGAGTTGTGTTCGAGATTACCCCATAATCCTCGCGCTGTTCGTCTTCAGTGCCGTTGCTATTGACGAGGGAAAGTCCGCCACAACGTCAGGCATGAGGATGCGACTCAAGCGGATGACTGACGACGGAACTGACCCCCGCTGACAACGGCGACCGGAGGGCAGTTTGCCTACTCTTCTGGTGATCCCGGTTCGCCGGGTTCGGCCGGCGCCAGCGGTAACTTGGATGCGCCACCCAGGATGTTTCGTTCTTCAGGTGTGAACTGTTTCTTGTAGGCGTCGCTGTCGATCTGACGCTGGCGCGCATCCGGAGGCATCGCCCGCAAGGTCTGAATCGCATTCCGCACCGCTTGACGGCGTCCTTGTGGGAGCTGTTGCATTTGCGAGTGCAACTGCCTCGCCGCGTCTTTCTGCTCCGGCGTCAGGTGCCCCCAGGTGTCCATGCGATTCAGCATTTGCTGCCGCTTCTCCGGCGGCAGATTGTTGAACTGATCCAGCTGATTCTTCAACTGCTGCTTCTGCTGGGGGGGAAGATTGCGGAACTGGGGATCATTTTCCAGCGCCTTCTTCTGTTGCTCGGGCGGCATGTCTTTATGCTGGCGCAACCATTGTCCGGCGTGAGCGTTTTGCTGAGCCTTCGGAGGCTTCGGTGGGTGCGGGGCGGCGTGTTTTTCAGGAGGGTGACCCTGCCCCAAGGAAGGAACCACGCCAGTGAGCACCAGCGCAAGAGCCGCTATCGCGACCCGTCCCGTCCTGAACTTCACCGTCACTTTGTTCCCCCGATCCTGAAAACTACATGTGCGAAGTCTCGAAGACCCCGACGCTTACGGATTAGCGTCCACATCCTGCTGCGCCTGCAGATCGTCGAGGATTTCGAAATCCGAATACAAATCATGGTTCCTGTCCAGCGCCTGCAAGTCGCCCACCGCCGTTCCCGGCTCGGCCACCATGGCGGTCGGCCCGTCCGACGTAGGATTTCGACCAGCATCGGTGCGGAACAAGGTAATGCTCATCACCATCAGTACGGCCAGCGAAACCGCCAGCGCAGGCTTGCGCATCCACTGCCACAACCCGGCCGGTTGGCGCGCCGCCTCTTCCCGCAGACGGGCGCGCAACCGCATGTCAAAATACGGCGACGGTTCCGGCGCCTGCCACTCATCCAGCACCGCCATGGTCTGGCGGAATTCATTCAGCCTGTCCGCGCACCCCGCGCAGGTCTGGAGATGGTCCTTCACTTCGGGCGTGACCGCATCCAAGCCGACGGCCAGGTCCGGCATCAGTTCGCAAACATCATTGCATTTCATGACTACACCCTTCATACAAACTCTTTCAACTGCACGCGCAAGGTTTCATATGCGCGAAACAAAAGTGACTTGATGGCGGATTCGCTCAACTTCAGAACTTCCGCAATCTGGCGATAATCCATCTGCTGATACTTGTGCATGACCAGCGCCATTTTCTGCCGTTCGGGCAGCGCTTCCACGCGTTGCCGGATGGCGGCTAATCTCTCGCGCCTCACGATTGACTCTTCGGCGCTCAGCGAGTCGTCCGGCACGTCCATGGTCAACCCGGTTTCCTGATCCGGCTCGTCCAGGCTCACCGTATTTTCCGGGCGCTCATGCCGGGTGTCACGCGCGTGATTCACCGCCAGATTGCTCGCGATACGATACAACCAGGTCGTGAACTTCGCGCTCGCCTCGTATTTCTCCCGCGAGCGGTACACCCGCAGAAAAACTTCCTGCGCCAGATCCTCCGCAACCGCGGTGTTGTGAGCCATGCGATACATGAAGCTCAGCATCGGCCGCCGATATTTCTGTACCAGGTACTCGAAAGCCGAATCGTCCCCGGCTTTCACTCGCAGCATGATCTGGGCATCGCTCAATCCGTCACCGGACTGGACGACTACGCTCGAGGACGGCACGCCTGCCATCGCCAGCAACCCGCGATCCATGGCAACGCTGCTCACACTGGAATGAACCCCTCCCGGGTCTGAAAGTTGCGCCCCGGCGGAGTCTGGAGAAGGGCGGGGAATCTCCTCGGAAGATGGAGCTACGGGGACTTTCGCGGGGTTGAATCGGCTCGGCATCCGGTATGGGCGAGGTTTCCGGAGATCATCTCGGGCGGACGCGAATCCGGAACTGCCCGCTGATAGGCTATCATGCCGCGGGTTCCACGGAAAAACTGTTTCTTTGCTACAATATAGCGGCTGAGCGTGGGCGCTTAACTCAGCGGTAGAGTGCCATCCTCACACGGTGGAAGTCATAGGTTCGAATCCTATAGCGCCCACCAGTAACCAACTGGGGTTACGGTAGTTACCGTGTCTGCCGTGTCCGTAAATGTCCAGTTGGCTCATTTTCATTCGTCTGCTAGGCTAGCACCATTCGCACAACGCTTGAATGAGCTGCCCGTTTTTGTTCACTGACTGCCTGAGTGTAAACGTTCATTGTCGTTCGCACGTCGGCGTGCCTGAGCAATTCCTGTTGCACCTTCAGATCTACACCGAGCTGCCGGAGCATTGAGCTGTAGGTGTGCCGGAAAGTATGCCAGCCCACACGGCTACCAAGCGCCGAGGTTATCGCGGCTGGCTTTATGTGGTTCGCCAGTACCGCGGTTGATCGCAGTGGAGACTTGCCGGCCTTCTGCGGGCTGGCAAACACCCAATCCGCTTCCCGGCCAAACGCGGAAGCGCGCTTCCAACTGAATAGGATTTCAACTAAAACTGGGTCCAACGGTAAGCCGGATTGTGAATATTTTGTCTTCACTTCTCCGACCACGCCGTCCACGATCGCCCGTCGGACCAACAGAGTTAGCCTCTCCCAATCGATGTCCAGCCACTTGAGCGCGAACAATTCACTGCATCTCAAACCAGTACTGAGAGCCATAACCACCATGGTGCGGTACGGATCCATTGGCAAGGCGGCAATCAGCGCATGGATTTCGTTTGCGGCTAGGATCAACGGCTCACCCTGCCTGCGGCTGATGCCTTTGACCCTAACCAACGACAGTGGGTTAGTGCCCCGTTCAATCATTCCCCACCGCATGGCGCAGTTAAATACCACGGCCATCACGTTACGGATGTTGCCCTTTGTCTTAGCAGCCAGGTCGAGCGATTTCAACCATTGCTCCACAGTGAATGGGGCACCCTTGGCCACTAACTTACTGAGCGGCAAGTTTGCCCACTTAGGCCGGATGTGCGTTTCGATGTAAGACCGATACGCCATATTCGTAGAGTGCCGTTCTGGCATTTCCTCCTTTGCGTAGCGGTCCAAGAGCGCTCCGAAAGTAAGGGTGCGGGCTCTCGGGTTGTCACTATTGGCTGTTAGGCGCAGGTACTCGCACGCCTTCTGGGCGTGTGCTTTGGTCGGGTACTCCTCGATGGTTCCGATCGTCTCTCCCCGCCGCTGCATCTTCCCGTTTGGCAAATACTCACGCCAGCGATAAACCCAAACATCGGGACCGTTAATGCGTTTGTCTCGTTGCAAGTTTCCGTGTTGATACCGAGTCCTCATTGGATTGCTTCCCCTTTCGGACTCGGGTGGCTGCAACACTGTAATCGCCCTGACATCCATGCGTCTAGGGAAGATTCTCTAAACCGCCAGACCCGCCCGATTTTCATGCCCGGCAACTCGCCTGCCTGAGCCAACTTTTTGACGGTCCTCGGGTGAAGCTTTAGCAGTTCTGCTGCGCGATCCGCTGTGATTAGAGGCTCACACAGGCTGCTTTGGTGACAAGGCGCCTCCGCACATCTGACGGTTTTCATTGGTTCCTCTCCCCGCGCTTCGGACAGTGCCGCTCGTGGAACGTCAAAGTTTTAGAGTCGAAACACACTCGCTCATTGCTCACCGGGCCATGCCGCTGCTTAGCGATGATCAATTCATCCTCGCCGGTCGGAGTCCCAAATTCATCGACTGGGCGGTACGTCAAGATGATCACGTGCGAGTCGCTCTCTTGCGAGCCGGACTCTTTCAGGTGGAATTTGTTTGGCCTGGCGTTGAGGCTGCCGTCCTTCGGTCGCGATAATTGGCTGATGGCAACCACAGGAACGCCGGTGTCTTTCGCGAGGGCACGCAGTGCGTTAGAAACCCTCGTCAAGCGCTCTTTCTCGTCCCGGGCCGGCGCCGAGATCAATTGCACATAGTCGATGATTAGCAGTTGCACTTTCTCCTGCCGGACCAGCAGCCGTGCTTTTGCGAGGAGTTTCTGAATCGAGAGAGAACCATCTTCGACCACGAATAGGGGCCACTGCGCGACGTCAAACATTGCGCGCTTGATGCGCTCTCTCATTTCGGAATCTAACCGGCGTGGGTAGCGAATGCACTGAAACGGAATTTTTCCTTTGTTGGACCAGAGCCTTTGCAGGAGGTCGCCTTCGGCCATCTCGATCGAGAACATGGCGACTGGGATTTCATGGCGGCAATTCGCCGCGGCGATCTGTAAGGCCAGGGCGGTCTTACCGTCTCCCGTGCGACCGCCTACCAGCCACAACTCTCCCTTGCGAATTCCGGTTGTTGCCAGGTCCAGGCAATCGAGGCTGGTAGTAAGACCGATCAGGTCCCCGCTGCCATCGGCGAGCTTCAACCATTCGTTGTATACGTGGTCGGTGAAGGAAACGACGCGCTGCGCCGGCGCTTCGTCGGAGCCCGTTTGGATCTGAAGAATTTTCTCTCCCAGCCCTTCAATCGCTTCTTGTGATGAGCAACCGTCGCCCACCGCTGCCATCGTTGTGTTACAGGCATGAACGAGCTTGCGTTGGGCTGCCCTCTCGCGCACGATCTTGACGTAGTGCCGAATGCTCGGCCGGTCCGGGACACCGTCCAGGAGTCCGGAGATGTATCCGTAATCGCCGACGGCTTCCAGTTCCTTCCGCCGGTCCAGTTCTGCCGGCAGCGTCACGAGGTCGATGGGGCGGCCATTCTCAGCGAGGGTCTGCATTGCCGAGTAAATGCGTCTGTGTGAATCGCAGGACATCTCACCCGCGGTGAGTCCGAGAGCCGCGGCTTCGTCATACGCTTTCAGATCCAGCAGAATCGCCCCAAGCACTGAGCGCTCAGCGTTCATGTTCGCGGGCAATACTCGATCTACGCTGTAATCGAGCGTGCTCATTGGGCTCTCGCAGCCGCATTGCGCTCCTGGCGGATTCGTTCACTGGCCGCAACGTAGCTGGGCGGCAACGCCGTACTCACCGCTCCGTTCCCCTTAACCCTTGATTTACTGGTCCACTCCCGTTCGTCATCCCAAAAGCTTCCGGCATTGAACCAACTCGCCGGATATGGGATGTAGTCGCGATCGTAACCCTGAACACACTGCGCATATAGCGTGACACGCTGGGCGAGACAATCAAGCGCTTCATGGAGGCGCATTGCAGGGTGATCCGCATCGCCAGCTATCACGACGCCAACGGCTTTCCGAATAGCTTTCTTCGCATCAAGCTTGTCAAGCTTCCGCGGGTAGAGGCTATAGAGCCGTTCGATCTGGGCTTCGATCGGCTTGGAGTTCTTGGTGCCGTCCGAGAGAACTGCAAGCACATCCGCAAACGCAGTTTGCGGGAAAGTATTTTCTGCTTTGGTCTGCTCTGCTCTGGTCTGCTCTTGCATTGGCTCTGATATAGGTGACCCATTAGGTGTGGCAACAGGTGTGGCACTGCATTTGTTCCTCGCCTCATTCCAGCGTTTATTCGCTGCGCGTGTGCCTTCGTCGCTACGGCGTTCCAAGTCAGCCACCACTTTCTCTCGCTCCATCCACATGAACCGGTTTGCGCGCTTGCCCGTTTCTACCACCGGGAAGAAGGGGCACAGGGTCACCCATGCCTCAGCCATGGTTGCGTCATCGAGTCGGCATAGCCGAGCCAGGAGTCGCAGGTCGTCAGGGATATGGCCATCGATCCACTGTCGACCCAAGAGCCTGAAGCAGGATCCGAGCTCCAACGTGGACATGGCGTCTACTTGCGCATCGGAGAAGAACTTCGCGGGGTCCATTTTGAACCACTCAGGCTTCTGGATAGCCATCAGAGTTGACTCCCTTCTGCCGGATCAACCCAATGGACCGAGTCGCTGGATTCGGCAGTTGTAGCAGGGGCTGAAGGCAGGGATGGAAGAAACTGCTCAAGTAGCCGAGTTTCCAAATCTGTCGGCACGTGATCGCCACGCTCAATTCCGCTGTACCGCGTCATGCTGATGCCAATAGCATTTGCAACATCTTGTTGTCGCAAATCGGCGGCCACCCGACGGAGCTTCCAAAGCAACCCAAGTGTAATCACGTTTTCCATCAGAGAGCGCTCCCCAACCACCGGGTACAGCATCACATAACAATCGAAATTGTTTTGTAGCATTTCTCGGAGTATTTGTTGGAGTCTAGTTTGGAGTATTTCAGGGGTGACTAGGAGCTTTAGCGGCGCTTCCGCGCCGTGCCCATCTCGTGCCGATATGTCTTTCGATAGTCGGCCAGCGTAGTAGCACTCAGCTCCTTGACATCAGCAATCCAAGACATCAAGTCAGGAACCCTCATGTGCCGCCGCCGGGCCTCTTCGAACAGGCGTTCTCGTCTTGGCTTTTGCAGTAGGTCGATAACTTCCGCGAACAGCGTAACAAACTGCGGGCGAAGGCTCTCCGGCGATTTGCCACCTCGGAGGATACTCACGAAGTTACGCATCTCTTCGAGCCGCTGCTCGGCCCACCCGCCGAGCTCCACATGCGCGCGTTTGCTCTGCGGCGCTCCATCACCGTCCTGAGCGTCGACAGTGGTCTCCAGTATTGGCTGTAATTTCTCCGCCTCTTTTGCCCGCTCTGCTCGGCTGGCCAGGGAGGCAACGGCAGATAACGCCGTGGCAAATACCGTTAGCCATCTATTGCAGAGGTGATTTCGGAACGACTCTTCGAGGTCACGGAGCAGCCGCTGCGTTTCCTCGACAGACAGGAACGGGTCGTTCTCTTCTGGTCCTGGCCGATCACTTTCAGTGCGACCCAGCCTCGAGAAAACTCCCCGGCCTTTCCACCCCCATCTGGGAAGCCTCAACTGTCGGCGAGAGAAGTCATCCGGCTCCACCGGCGCATCGGCCACATCGAGCACGAACCGACTGACGCCATTCAATTCCGGCCAGATCTCGGTCATCAAGGCACTCATTAGCAGTGATGTCTCGCGCGGAAGTTCCAAATGCTCGCAAAGTACAAGGCCGAGAGTTTTTATTGCCGCTCTTGCGGGTTCGCTCTCGTTGCAATTGGCGTGGATCTGAGCGCAGCGAGCGACATGTGAACGACACGTACCCGCGAGAACCCGAGCGAACTTCTTTACCTCCAGTATCAGTTGAAGGGTGCTTGGATGCACGGCGAGAGATTCTCTGGCCTTTTGCTCTTGCTCCTGAGTGACGTCGTTTAAGTCACACAGAAGCTCATAACGAACGCCAGCTAAGGGATTAGCATCGGCATCCGGTGGCGTGCGGTTCTCGAGTCGTCTCTTACTTGGCAAGCATCGCCTCCCCGTGAATTAACCTGGCTCGGCGCTAGAAGACCGGGGCTATGCTAACTTTTCGTTCGCTCTGATCGGGCTCAACTCATCAGCTGTTTCAGCATCCAGCGTCCGTCCGACTGCTGCGCAACTTCCTTCTCCAAGACAGAAGCACTTGAACCATGATTTCTGAGGCATCGGGGTGTGGCCGCATTTCTGGCAGATAAACCAAACTTCCGGGCGAGGCGACATTAGCCTAAACGCATCGCCCAGCCTGCAGTACGGGAAGCATACGATCTGCTCAGCCATTTTGAGCTTTTCTCTCCTTTGCCTTCCGTGTCCTGGCCCTTGCTGCGGCCTTGGAAGCCTTAGTCGCAATCTCTTTGCGCTGCTTTGCGTTCAGTGCTTTGGCGCGGGCATGTCCGCCGCGACGGCCGATCTCTGCCAAGACTCTCGTAACGATGTCTTCGTCACTCATACTGTAAGTATTACACCACCTTGGCCGCAAGGAGCGGGGGAATTATTGGGAAGTATCTTGACACCTTAGCCGTAAGGTGAGATCGTCGAGCATTAGAACGGGCCGAGCGAGTGCAGGAACACTCGCCCAGCCCTAACCAAGGTCGCCTAACTAGGAGGCAAAGATGGCTAAACAGCAACGTAGCACCAATTTCGCTCAAGAATCCACTCGCCCCATCACTCAGGTCGCGCTCTACGCTCGAGTCAGCACCCTAGCCTTGCAGAACGCCCTCATCGAGCGCGGTATGGGAACCTTCAAGAACATAGATTTCTCAGTTGTTAGAAAACCCTCTCAAAAATGGGCGCTTCGGACCCGCATAAGCGCCACGGCGAGGTTTGACAATCGCAGGGCACAAGCCTAGCATTGCGCTTGAGCAAGCTACCTCTTCTTACTCTTTCAGGTTCTCTGAACTAAGTCAGCCCATCTGAAGTTCTTTTTCTTAGCGACCCCAACCCTAGGAGGTTGCCTATGTTTGCACGCAATGTCTCTTTTCATCTGAAATCCAATACTCTTTCCGATTACACGCGCTCATTTGAGAACGATGTCCTCCCCTTGCTTCGTAAACAGAAGGGTTTCAAGGACGAAATTACATTCGCTGGTCACGGCGGAATTGATGTCACCGCAATCAGTCTGTGGGAAAACAAAGCCGATGCCGAAGCCTACAACATCAATACGTACCCGCAGGTATTGAAGACGATGGCAAGGTTTATCGAGGGCACGCCTAAGGTTCAGACCTCTGAGGTTGTCAGTTCTACCTTTCACAAGAGCGCCGAACTCGTAACAGCCTAGAACCAGCAGCAGGTAGTAATGGAAATGGGAGGCGGCCTCCGTCGCCTCCCCCCATCACAGAAGTTTGGGGTTTGCTATCCCCCGTGGAGTGGTCATGAAGACTGGCACGTTAGGACCACCGCACAAGAGAATTTGGGCGCAATTTTACAAGGCTGCGCTCTTTGAGTTGGACGCCAACAAAGTTTCGGACCGAATTGCTGAAGCGGAAACGGCACTGGTGATACGTGCACGCGAACTCTTTGATTCAGCAGGAGACAACATCGAGGAATAGCAGGCTGTAGATGACGCGATGTATGCTTTGCACGCCCTTCGGAGCGCGTTGAAGTGCAGGGCAAAGGTGAAAAACCCTTCCAAAGACCTAGCCGCCTGAAAATTGACTGGAGCACGATGATGGATGCGAATCACATTTCGGAACGTCTCAGCAGCATGAGACAAGAAATAAGCGACCTACGAGTTACGGCTGCACGGTACTGGAGCAAGAGCCAGCACACTCCGCTGGACAAATCCGCCTACGGCTTAGGACAGGGACGTTTGCTGGAGATCAAACGGAAACTGTCGGACTTGATGAAACGGTGCGCTTGAATGTCGGTTGGTTCGGCATACGACCGTCCCATCATTCGTTGGACACTCGATCACCGTACAGGAAGGAGCCACTATGCACCGCGACCCCCGGAAAACATGGCAGTACTTTGCTCAAGCCGTCATTCAGGAAGAAGACCCCGAGAAACTCACCTATCTGATGCAACAGCTTTACGGCGTCCTCAAGGATAATGAGGAACTCCCCATTCCAGCCTTCTGACGTTCAAAACTCACGACTATGTTAGGTCTTCCAATTCTTTGCGGGGTCAAGGGAAAACTCGGATAGCGCAATGTTCGGCAGCGAACAGTCACCGATGCAATACGGGCGTATGCTTGGTGAGTCGCTTTACACATCCTTCCGCCGTGCCCCGTTCTGGGCGTCGGTCTCTTGTGCAATCTGATAATTCGCATGGGGGGGGGCAACTTGCCAACAATTTCGTCATTCCCTGTCTGTTCCTTGTGCAACGAACCCGTGGAACTTGAAACCGCTAAGACCGATGAAAACGGAAAGGCTGTTCATGAGGAATGCTACGTACTCAAAATACAACCGAGGCACACCACGATCCGAACCAAAAGCTAGCGCCTCAATCTGGAAATTCCAAATTGAGCCACTACCGAGCATTGCCTCACAAATCGACTAATGGCCATATATTTCACAGTCCGCAGGGGTCCAACCGAATCATTGATGGTGATCTTTGACTCGGACGGATTGGAAAGAGCAAAACGCTACAAGCAAAACCTAATTTCAGATGGCAGTTACAGGGAAGATCAGATCACAATCGGGGGCACAGACTCAGACGGAGAAGTCGTAGACGCTTAGAAACAGGGAAGCCGGATGCCAGTCCGGGCTGCGGTTGAAAAGAGCCACATTTTCAACCGAACATCGGTAACCTTACTTCTGTCCAATTCTGGGTATCAACGAGCCATTGTGCGGTTTGTGCCCTGCCTCTACGATTCATAAGTCGCAAGTCGGCGGCCCGGAGAAAACAGCGAAATGGAAGCATTCATCGAAACCAGCGAATCGCCTGATTTCATCGTTGCCAAGGTGAACGGGACAATCCACGTGGCTGTTGATAACGTTAGGTGGTTCGGATCATTGGTAGAAAGGAACAACTGTGCCAAGGACGGCGACCGCACTCTTGAAATGATACTCAGCGGTAGCGTTTTGTTTGGTCTGGAATCCCTCAGTTTGCTGGACTGAAGCCTGCCGCACACTCGCAGCAGGCTTCCTCGGTTCTAAGCCGCTTTCTTCCCTTGTGCCTTCAGTTTCGCCCATCTCACACGTTGGAACGCCGCGATCTTCCTGCGGGCAGCCGCGGACATCCTGTGCTTCACAGGAGCAGGGCTTGTTGTTTTCGCCGCCGCCATGACTACTGGCTGCGATTCCTTCCGGGCTTTCGCCCATCTAGCTTTCTGCGCCCGCGCCATTTTCAACCGTGAAGCCTTCGATATAAAACGTTTCGGTGCGGACGGAGATGCAGATGCCGCTACAGTTCCAGTCGGCTGGGTTGCTTGCCGGGATGTTCCCGTACCGTTCAGTGACTCGATAACTGAAATTGCTTTATCCACTTTCTCAACATGTGACTGTGCTTCCCGGCGCTCAGCACGAAGCTGCTGAAGCGCGTTCTCTAGGTTTCCCATTGATTCCCCCTCGGTATTTGACAGCAAGTCATTGTAGAGCGTCGGGTCTGTTAATGCCTAGCAAGACCCTCGACTGGTCGTAGTGCAGATTGAAGCGGGGTTGATCTGCGTCCTCCGGCTATTCGCGCTCTTCCAGACCGGACATAGGAGGGACTTCGTTCTTGGTGCGTTCGCGAATGCCTTTGCGTTCCGGTTTGGCTCCCCGCGTTCACTCCGCACTTCCTGTCTCTTAGCCTTTTTCTTCGGGGTTAACTTTGTCATGCCCAAAGCTTCCCATAGACTCCGAGCCGACTGCTAGCCCTGCGGATTTCAAATTTCCAGAGCGTGTCCATTCAGTCCTTGACCAGCCACGCCAAAGCTGCTTCGCGGGTCTTGAAAACGGAAAAGTCGCGGCGAGAGAAGTCAATCAGTTCCTCAAAGAGCACCTTAGGAAAGCTCAGTGCTCCTGTCCATGCGGATTTCTTGACATAGGCCTTGTCAAAGAGGGCGGTTTCCTTCATGACCCGCATGGCTTCTTGATCAAAGGACGCTCCCGTGAAATCAGAAAGTATCAAGACCGAACCGCGTGGCTGGATAGTCACAAGGTCGGGAACCGCTCGGAAAATCCGTTCGACCTCAGCAGTCGAACAGTGTGACAGGTCGATTAGAAAACCTGCTTACCCTGATGGGTGATGAACCGAAGACGGTCAGTCATGGTTCGGCCTACTTTCTTCTGGGGAAGGAAGAAGTTTGTCACTGGGAACTGCTGAATGTCAACAAATTCAGCCACTGTCGCGATGATGGAGAACCTTGCCCCTTCTTGTCAGTACTGGGCTCGTCAGGACATACCAGCAGTGGTCTATCCGCCTCGGCGGGCATCGTGCGCCCGAAGCTCAAAACACTTCCGGCAAGCGCACCTGAGGTCGCATCTTTGGGTAT
>Ga0210407_10003827_pt1 | contig 12035 bp, 14 predicted proteins | sample IncBWC27MmetaG_FD_150860 | JGI IMG/M metagenome (GOLD analysis project Ga0210407, IMG submission 150860) | Forest soil microbial communities from Barre Woods Harvard Forest LTER site, Petersham, Massachusetts, United States - Inc-BW-C-27-M | ecosystem: Environmental > Terrestrial > Soil >... | reverse complement strand
CGTCCCGCATGCGTTCGACTAGCTGCTCGACGGTCCCGGCGGAGCCTATCTCGGTGTAGACATTGTGATCGTGGTCGAGGACGTTGGTCGATTTGCCGTCGAAGACAAGCTCAACGTCGCTGTACCCGCCGGTCCTGGATACCCGAAGCTTGTCGGGGCGAACCATCAAGACGTGGCCTGAACTTGTGAACTGGATCTTCTGCAGATCAGCCGTGATCACCTCGATGTCGGTATCGTAGTTCACGTTGATCGATTTCTGGCTAGCCATGTAGTCAGACATCGTCTTGAGGATTTTCGTAGCGTCGTCACCTTCCGCGCGCGCGCTGCCCGCGATCGAAACGGTCAGAGTGAGCGCCAATACCAGAGCGGAGACCCGCCCTCTCTGATCGTTTGCTAATATCCTCGGTATTGAAGCGAGCCTCATAGCTTTCTCCATTTTCATTTTCACACTGGCTTGGTCACGGCACCCCTACGAATATCTTCGCATCGGCGCAGCAACAGTGGACCGCGCTTATTGGCGACTATGAAAAAGCGCCGGAGCAGCCGCTATGCAAAAACCAGCAGCGATAAAAAAAATATGCGGTGGGATTTCTGCGAGACCGAATATCGACGATGCATCGCTCGGACCGTTATTGATTCACGTGATGCAACGATGCGTCACTAAAATGAAATGTGCCGTCGCCGCACCGATTTTGCATAGCGCCGGCCAAGCAACGTCTTACAAACGCTCGTTTAGCATTTGCAAACGATGGGGCTCCAACGTGCTGATCATTCTGTGTCTCTACTTCGCCGCGCTGTGGTTGATCTTCTCGAGATTCAAACTGATTCGCTGGGGCTGGCTGTCGGGCACGGTCTCGGTTCTTGTCGGTGCATTGATACTCGCAACGTTCCTCGCGCTGTTCAATTACCTGACCCCGTCCGGCAGGATCACGGTGATCGGAAGAGTGGTCGAGGTAACACCGAACGTGACGGGTCAGGTGATCGACATTCCAGTCAAGTCGAACGCCCCAGTAAAGACGGGCGATGTCCTGTTCCAGATCGATCCCCTGCCCTACCAGTTCAAGGTGACGCAGCTAAAGGCATCGCTGGCCGCCGCGCGGCAGCAAGCCCAGATATTGAAATCGAACTACGAACAGGCCACGGCAAATGTCGCCGGCCTTGAAGCCCAGCTTAAGTACAACGCGAAGCGTCTTGAGGATATTCAGAAGCTTTACTCGAGCGGGACGAATTCCGAGTTCAAGCAACAGGACACCCAGATCCAATTCGAGACGACGGCGGCACAATTCAACGTCGCCAAATCGACGCAGGAGAGCGCCAAACTGGCGCTGGACTCCGAGATCGGCGGCACCAACACAACGGTTGCCCAGATTCAAGCACAGCTGGAAAACGCCGAATGGGAGTTGTCGCAAACCACCATCCGGGCCCCCGCCGACGGCTATGTGACGGCAATGGCGCTGTCTATCGGTGCTCGCGCACTGCAAGCGCGCTCGACGATGTCCTTTATTGTCGAAAAAGAAATTACGATTGTCGGAATGTTTTCGCAGAACGGGTTCCAGACGATCCAGATCGGCACCGCTGTCGATATCGTCTTCGATAATGCCCCGGGGCAGATCTATCGGGCAAAAGTCGAGGGCATCCCCCGCGGCGTCGGCCAAGGCCAGATTGCCGTATCCGGCACGCTGGCGCGTACCAATGCGATTGGCGGGGCGTCCACTTTTCCCGCAGAAATCTCCGTTCCAGACAATATGAGCCGGGATTCGCTCCTGCTCGGGATGTCCGGAAATGCGACAGCGTTTGCCGCCAATGCTGGCGTAATCGGGCTCATTTCCTCCATTCTCGTGTGGATCAACTCATATACCGCCTATCTCTAACGCCTCCCAAGGAGCGCCTTGGTATAGTGGATGGGGCTAGCGGCCAGCCGGACAACAATCTGTGGTGGCGGGTCCCAAAAGCCGAAATATTCCTCGGCTCATCGAAATTTTATTCTTTCTATGCTCTCGGGACGAGGTTGCCTGCTCCGACACAAAGAGCCTACGTTCAGATCTGATTCCGAGCCTCCTTTGACGAAAGGTGAACGAATGAGGACGGGCGCTCCCGTGATTCATATCGTGGACGACGATGCGTCATTTCGAACATCGATTTTTCGTTTACTGCACGCTTCCGGTTATGAGGTCGCGGCCTATGACTCGGCAGCCTCGTTCTTGAATGCTGTCGCGACCGCCAGACCCGGTTGCATCCTGCTCGACGTCCAAATGCCAAGCTTGGGTGGTCTGCAGCTTCAGAAAGAACTCACGAAATTGTCGCGCGGCTGGCCGATCATTTTCATGACCGCCCACGGCGACATTCCCACAAGCGTGCGCGCCATCAAGGCCGGCGCTGAGGACTTCCTCGCCAAACCCGTATCCAAAGAGATATTGCTGGAAGCAATCGAGCGCGCACTTGCCCGACATGCGGCAACGCAGCAGAGCCTTGAACAGCTCAATTTCCTTCAATCGCTGATCTCCACGCTGACCCCGCGTGAGGCTGAGGTCTTCTCGTTGATGGTCCGGGGAAAGCCGAACAAGCAAATTGCTCATCAACTTGGGACATCTGAGCGGACCGTGAAAGCGCACCGCGCTATGGTGATGCAGAAGTTGCAGGTCCAGTCATTTGCGGAGACTGTATCTATCGCAGAGCGGGTAGGCTTACTCACCGCCTCACCCTCACCCGACGCCAGCCTCCTCGTATAACAATTTTACGACGAATCTGTCCCGCCCCCAAACAGCCGGGCCGCCGGAAGCTTCCGTTTGCCCCAAAGGACAATATCGCCGGAGTGCAGGATTGTGGCCTGCTGCATTCGACAAGACCTTTGTGTGTCTTGCGATGCGGGGGGCGGCTCGATGACACTTCATCGGTTGATCGCGGGCGGGGCGGAAATACCGCTTGCGCGTCGCGAAAGGACGAGCCGTGAACTCGTCGACGAAGCTGAACAACTGACCCTCTCGGACGTCAACGAGCCGCTTCATATTTCGGCTCTTTGCCTGGCACTGGCCGTTAGCGAACGAACGCTTCGCAAGGCGTTTCACACGATTCACGGCCTTCCGCCATGCCGGCACCTTCGAATGTTGCGGCTTTCAAGGGCAAGAAGGGCTTTGCAGGGCTCGAACGGCGAACTGACGACCGTGACCGAAATCGCAATGCACTTCGGCTTCTTAGAACTCGGGCGTTTCTCGGTCGAATACCGAAAACTATTCGGCGAAAGTCCCTCTCAGACATTGTCTCAAGCGTCCTCAACCCTGACACACAATGAGTGCTCACACACAGGATAGCCTCGGCTTTTGAGCGCGTTCAATGCGGCCCAACGCTGGAAGATGACGCTAACAGCGCCGGGCCTAACCGAGCGGTTAGTTGGCGCAGACAGCTCGGCTCTATTAGGAGCTGATCTGTGATAACGCAGAACGAAACGGAAAGCCGCGACTCAGGGCGCACGCAGGCAGAAAAACGTTGCCTACCCATCTGCGCAATTCGTTTTGCAATGTCGATCAGGAGGTAGGCGGCATGTTACGACGGGAGTTTGTTTTCGGCGCTGCAACGTTCTCACTGCTGGTTAGCGGAGGTCGGTCGTTCGCAAAGGGCATCGCCGCCATTAAAGAGATGAAGATCGGTGAATTTATTTGGCGGCCCGAACTGTCTCCAAAGGGGCCGGTCGTGGTCGTCGTTTCAATCCCGCATCAGTTAGTCCACGTCTATCGAAACGGCCTCGCGATCGCAGTCTCAACCTGCTCGACGGGAGCTCCAGGGCACAGTACCCCGACGGGGGTGTTCACGATCCTGCAGAAGCGCGAAGAACATTATTCCAGCACTTACAACAATGCGCCGATGCCGAACATGCAACGACTGACCTGGCGCGGCATAGCCCTCCATGCAGGTCATCTCCCCGGTTATCCTGCATCAAAGGGCTGTATTCGGCTCCCGGTAGAATTTTCCCGGCTGCTATTTTCGGTAACAGGACTTGGTACGTCGGTCATCATCGCAGACCAGACAAGCGCCCACAGTTCGGTTGTACAACCCGGGCTCGTGCTGCCGAACGACTTAGCAGCAGATGCAAAAACGGCCGAAAACAAAACCCCTCGGACGAAAGCTCGTGCTGCCGATAAATCAATGTCGAAAAATGACTTTGCTTCCATTCTGGTATCAGGAGCCGATCGCAAGGCCTATCTCCTCAAAGACGGTGCCGTCGCATTCCAAACACCGATAGCGATCTTCGATGAAGCAAAACCACTCGGGACGCACTTGTACTCCCTGATTGGTCCATCTGAAGATGGCCATTTTCTTAGGTGGAACTCATTCGATATCGGCGGCGACCCTGACAGCAGCACGAGTGCAGATCTATGGTCAGATCCCGTTTTGGGGCGCATCGATTATCTTAATGGTGCCGGCGTCAAGCAAGTTGCCCGGTCGCTGCAACCCGGGACAACCATGGTCGTCACCGACTTCGCTGCGAGCGCTGATACCCGCACAGGACCAGACTTTACCGTCATTGCAGAAGATAGAAAGATGAAGGGAAAGCGCCTTAAAACTTGATGTTTTAACGACACTATCTCATCGCCTAGCTGACAAATACCACGCGGGACTGCAGCGAGACGCGTCGGTACAAGTCCTCGACGTCGTCGTTCACAAGCCGAATACATCCGGAGGCGACGAGATGCCCAATCGTTTTCGGCGAATTCGTTCCATGAATGATCAGCCCGGGCTTGTCCAGCAAAAGAGCACGAGAGCCTAAAGGACTGCCGGGACGGCCAGTCCGCTCCAGCAAGCTGCCCGCGTCTTTAGCAGTTTCGACGGTCGAAGGCCGCCAATCAGGCCATTCTAGCTTGTTCGCGACCCGAAAGAGGCTTCCCTCTTTCAGACACTCTTGCGCAATTCCGATTCCATAGCGACGCGCGGAATTGTTCGAATCGATGAGGTAAAGAAAGCGGTTTTCCCGATCGACCACGATTGATCCGGGAACCACCGTGGTTCGATAGAACACGACTTGCCGCTGCAACGAAAAAGGCAAGTCGGCGCCTGAGGAGCCGCCGTCAACGCCGGGCTTTAAGTCCGCCATCACGACGTCTTCGCGCCCACGCTGCTTTGGCGTCGATGACGCGGTCACGCCGCTACCCACCGCACGCAGACCTGTGGTCGCGGCATATTCATAGAGCAATGCCGACAGCGCGATGACGGCGATGACTGCGCTGGCGCTGAAAGCTATGCTCCTCCAATGTGTGCCGCTTGATAGCACTCTGCTGATTGCTTCAGGGGATATTTCGCCGGGCTGTTCTTGAGCGGCCGCTATCTCGTCCTCGATGCGACGAATGGCGTCATCCAAGGCGGCGGCGTGAGACGCCGTGACCCGACGAGCAAGATTGGACCTAACAATGAGCGCATGCGCGTCCTGGTAAATTTTCTCGCGAGCGGCCACACCTTTACCTGACACCGCTTTCGTCATCAGCGAATAGTAATCCACGATCATGGTCTGGCCTCAATAACTATCTGATCGGTGGCGCGTATTGGATGCCGCCCATTGTCCAGAGCGCGTTCAGCCCACGCGGAATGCTGAGCTTGGATTGCGCTCCCACGTTCCTCTCGTAGATCTCTCCATAGTTCCCCACCGCACGAACCGCGCGCGTGGCCCAGTCCTTCGTGAGTCCGATCTGCTCGCCAAATTCGCCTTCGCTGCCGACGAGCCGCCGAATATTGGGGTTGGCCGATTTCAACGCATCGTCGATCGTATTTGATTTGATCCCTAGCTCTTCGGCATTAATCAACGAATACAGTGTCCACTTGACCAGATTGAACCACTGGTCGTCACCTTGCCGTACCGCGGGCCCAAGCGGCTCCTTCGAAATCACTTCCGGGAGAATAATATGGCTGTCGGGTGCGTTAAGCCTGAGACGCTCGGCGTAAAGTTGCGAGACGTCGCTGGTCAGAACGTCGCATCTACTATCTTCATAGGCCTTCAAGGTCTCATCCGCCGTGGCAAGTGCCAAGACCTTTAGATTCAGGTTATTAGCCCGGAAATAGTCCGACAGATTTAGCTCGGTTGTGGTGTCGGTCTGGGTGCAAACCGTCTTGCCGCTAAGCTCCAACGCCGTATCGATGTTAGCTTCTCGCCGCAACAAAAAGCCTTGGCCGTCGTAGTACGACACACCCGCGAACATCAGGCCAAGCGAACCTTCCCTTGACATGGTCCACGTCGAATTACGCGACAGGACATCGATCCCTTTCGACTGCAGCGCCGTAAAACGAGTTGCCGTATCGAGCGACATGAATGTCACCCTGTTAGGATCGTCGAAAATGACGGCGGCGATGGCTCGGCAAAAATCAACGTCAAAGCCAGTCCATGTATTATTTTCGTCCATGCTCGAAAAGCCCGGCAAACCCTGACTCACGCCGCAATTGAGCGTGCCCCGCTGCTTGACAGCGTTTAGAGTTTGCGCGACCGCCGGATACGCCGGCAACATCGTCAGCAAGGCGACCATCTTGAGTATTCCGCATCGCATCACGACACTACGCATTTAGTCTCACATTCGTCTGGGTGGCAGCTGCAACAAGTTTCACGATGAAAGATGTCGAGGTCAACCCTGGAATGCGACGTCACCGGCTCGTGTCCCATTATTGACGGTAATTTCCGAGACATGTGGGCGATGGCTGCCTGTTTTTGCATAGGCGAGTGCTGTTTGGCTCGCTACCGTAAAACGTTAGACGCCCTCTCAAGCTTGCTTCAATTGCTTACTTGCTTACGAGGCAACTGATGAAGCGTGCGATGCTTAGCCGGTGCCAGCGGTGGCGGTGAATGAAAGTAGACTACGCGCGCCGTATTTCTTTTGGTGATCGCAACACCATGGCCGTCCCGTGTGCCATTGGAGTGTTTATGGTCGCCATTCAACACGACCGATCGCACTTATAGCCGCCGAGGAATAGCCGCCTTGTATACTTCAGAAGTTGCATTCATCTTTATTTTCGGCGGCGCTTTGCTGGGTATGCTGCTTCGCTCGGTGCTGCCTGAGCCTCACCTCAGCTCAGATACGAAGGATGTGATCAGGTTGAGCACCGGATTGATCGCGACATTGTCAGCCCTCGTTCTCGGCCTTCTAATCGCATCGGCACAGAGCACTTTTCAGGCACAGAGCAATCAGATCAAACAGATAACCGCCAACGTCGTCTTGCTTGATAATATCCTTGCCCGCTCGGGAGCACAGGCCGAGCCTGTCCGCGTGTTGCTGCGGAGCGGTGTCAAAACATTGATCGAACGGATATGGGGTGAGCGAGATTCCGTCGAGACAAAAGCCGCTCCTTTCGAAGCCAGCGCGTCCGCCAACCTATTTTTCGATCGACTCCTCGAACTTTCGCCGCAGAATGACGCTCAACGTCTGATGCAGACCCGCGCAATTCAAATCGGCATCGATTTGGCGCAGACGCGCGTTCTCCTTGCAGAATCCGGAAGCGGAATTCCCAAGCCTTTCATCGCGGTACTTGTGTTCTGGCTAACGCTAATCTTCGTTAGTTTCGGTCTGTTCGCACGCCCAAACCTGACGATCGTTGCCGCACTATTAGCTAGTGCCTTCTCTGCGTCGGCGGCTGTTTTTCTGATCCTTGATCTAAGCCATCCATTCTCCGGATTGATGGCTATTCCCAGTGCACCTCTGAGCAGCGCCCTGGCGCCACTGGGCTCGTAGAACGCCGGGATTGCTACAGAGCCGAATTCCCCGCGTATTTCTAATAGGACCCCTGATAAAAACCCCGTTCGCATGGCGCCGTGCGAACGGGGTCTCTCGGGGGAAGTATCGAGCTCGCGAGACCCTTCCCCTGAGTCAAAGGCGCAACGAGGGGAGAAGCGATGCTTCTTTTCCGAACGTCAGCTATCTGAAAAATGGAACGGGCAGCTGCTCGTCATTTCGCTAGCGATTCAACTTTCTGGATCGATTCTTCACAACCCTTGGAGACCGTCGATCTGTTTGCCATCAGGCAGGCCGCTATCCGGCCCTCGCCGGGTACCGTCTTCCCGCACACGCCCGCGATCTCTGCCTTGCAAGCCAGGACCGCGTCTTTCAGGCTTTCGGTCAGGTCTTGGATGCTGGAGGCCGATTCCTCCAATTCAAAAGCACACTGGGGGCTTACCTTGTCCTCGTGGGCTTGCATGCAGTAGATCATACGCCCCTCGCCCGGCGTTACGGTCGTGCAGTATTTTTTGATATCGTTAGCGCATGCGCTTTCGAGCTTTGCGACCTTGGCCGAAAGTTTATCTATGATGGCTTTTCCGATATTTGCCTGCGCAAAAGCGGATCCGGCCGGGATAGCAAGCAGCAAAGACAGAAATCCAAGCCTGGCCAGCGGGTGCATGGAGATTTTCATCGATCGTCCTCTGATGACTGGCTCGTTATCGAGCGGCTTCGCTGAATTAGTTATGTGGGCCCGGCTCACGGAAGAGGTTGCGCTCCTCAATCGTCATTGCGCCAATGCGAGAGTGAGAGCCGAGACTCCAAGAGAGAGATTGACCCCAACCGACCCCTCAACTGAGAGGGGCTGCAGTACGATCGAGCGCCCGGTCCCGCCAAACAGGAGATTGGCACCGACCCCGACGCCGACACCTATGGCGCCGCTCGCTCCCGCATAGGTGCCGGCGAGCGCTCCCCGCTTCGGACCTGCTGTGGGGGCAAAAACACCCCACCCCATGACCCCGCCAGCGGTGATGCCGATATCGAGGCCAACTGAATTCATGACCCCGACATAGGCTTCGGGAGGATATGGACCGTCAGGCACAAAACGGCAGGCCATCCGCTGCCTAGAACCGAAGATCAGACCGATCGAAGGCGCCATTTTGCACGTTAGCGAACCGACACTGGTTCCTTGTGGAGATTGCGCACCTGCGGGCAAGGCGCATGTTACGGCAAGCGCAATCAGCACCGACGCGCTGAACTGTTTAAACATGGCTGGCTTCCCCGCATCCGGATTGTTCGCTGCTCGAACATTTGCATCCGGATTTCGAGGTGGCTATGCAGTTTCGGCCCAAGCCTCGCTGCTGGACCGCATTTCGATCTTTTTAGATCGATATGCGTTTTCTTAGAACTGCCGCACCATCAGCTATCTGGTAGTGGCGCTGGTGGCAGCATTTTCAATTTGATTACCGATGTCGGGGCCGCGATCGCTCATCGATTGCCCCTGTCTGAAGCGCTGCGCTATCATCTGCATTACGGGAGTGATTTCTTCGAATGCGCGATCATGAGCATCGCTGCCTGGGCCAACCTTTGTCAGATCGAAGACGGTAATCTTGTCGCGTTCGAGTTCGGTGCGATATGGCTCCTGGGTCGGATCGATATCGCCCATCCGAGGGATGTCGCCCCAGATAACTTTTGACAAACCCAGCGCGGAATCGTCTTGAGAAACGAACAAGGCAATGCGTGGCCGCGCCGGACCCATTCTCAGGATCTGTGTGCGAAAGACATCCACATCCACGTCCGGCGCCACCAGCAGTGCATTTTTGAGTTTGTCGGGTTTCAAAAGCGCGGCGGAGGCGCTGCGTCGTATCGATCGGCCGCGGAGCGCCTCCAGCGCGACCCAGTTTCCCATTGAATGGGCGAGCAAATTAACCTCCGTAATCGCCGGGAGGCCGGTAAGCGAATTCAGCAAGTCCTCCAAAGCATCACGCGAATAGTTCGCACTTTCCCTGTCATAGGTATACGCACGCAGTTTCGTTTCACCGCGTGAAGGCCATGTAAACAACACCGGAATTGCCGGGGCTTTCGAGTCGTGCACAATCTGGGCAAATCGATAAACCGCGTCGTCAAACCGGTTGTTAAACCCGTGAACGAAGACAAGCACTTTGCTTCGGCCGGTCTGTTTTGCGACAGCGGTGATGGTGGCAAGAAAGCTCTGTTTATCGGTATAGTCTGCCGAAATGGTCACGAAGTCCGTTCGCGGATCGCCGGGAAGCGTCGCGGGCCATTGAACCTCGCCGATCTTGCGTGAGGCGTCAGGCGGAATTGAAACCGTGATCGCGGCATACGACACATCGGCAGCGCGCTCGCTCCCAAACATCTCGCCTGCATCTGCCGTCGTGCGTTGTCGGGTTGTTGCGATAAGGATGGGAACACGGTCTGTGCCTTCGGCCCTGGCGCCGGCGGCCAGCGGAATGAGAACGCCCTGAGAAGGACGACCGCCGCACGCGCTGCATGCAAGTGCGGCTGAAATCGAAATTACTGTGAGGTAGCGTTTAGCCATTTCACCGCGCTTACTCTCACTCACAGGATGCGCGGCGATACCGGACGATCGGCCACGACTGCCGTACGGATCCGTTGCGCTATGGACAAACGTCCCAGAAGCCTTTCGTCATGCTGGGATCGGTATAGTACCAGCAGTAGCCCGGACCTGGCGCTACTCCAGCATAGGCACCTACTGATGTTGCCGCGATGAAACCGATCGCTGCACCAGCAGCAATAGCACCGCCGGGACGCCAGTAATAGCCTGGTGGACGTACCCACGGGCGGCCTGGGCGGGCAATCGGGTGAACCGGACGAACGCCAGGGCGAACGCCGGGACGAGCGATCGGATGCACCGGACGAGCTCCAGGGCGGACGCCTGGACGAGCGATCGGTTGCACGGGGCGAACGCCCGGACGGACAACAGTCCTGTGATGATGAGCAACCATGCCACCGCGCGGGCCGCGGGCAACCGTGGTGCCGCGATGACGCACGGCGACGGGTTCGGCCTGAAGCGAGCCCGAGTGAACGACCGGATCATAGGGCGGCAGCGGAACAGCATTTCCGGGTATGGAAGACGCACCAATAAACATTGGCGCAATCAAGATAGCCGCAAGAAGACGATTTTTCATAGCCGCGCCCGCCCTGATGAGAAAACCCTGGCCGAAAGCACACTATAAAAACCGCCTACCTGGGATGGGCTATGCAAAAACCAACAAAGGAGAAAATAACGTCGGAAGGCAGTCGTGAAGACGATCGTGACGTTCTGCGCGGCCGGTCTAACCGCTTCTTTGCTCGTTGCATCTTTATGGCCTGGATTGAGCCGTGGGTTTTTCTAGGGAATGTAGCTGGCAACGAGCGACGACCGCGTTTTGCAGTCCACCGCACAAAGTGGCCGTTCGATGGACGCTTCCTCACTTTTTAAGGCGTGGGCTTGGCCATGGGGCTGGGGGTTAATTTGTGAGACCGTAGAGAGAAGCCTTGCCCAACGCGGCTATGACATGCGGCCGATCGTGGTCGCGTGACATAACAGCGAGGCGAGCTATGAAACGTGATCTTTACGCAGAAGTATCGACGCGCATTGTTGCAGAGCTAGAAGCCGGCGCCGCCCCTTGGGTCAAGCCATGGTCGGCAACGGCCGGCATGAACACGCCATGCAACGCCGTGACCAATCGGCCTTACTCAGGATGCAACGTCTTGTTGTTGTGGTTGGCACAGACGGCCGGCTATCGCACGCCTCGCGTAAAAACCCATGCGGACGCAGGAACCGCGAGATCGCGAGATCAGCGGACCGGCAGCATCAAATGCTCGTACTGCGTGCCAGGCCACATCACATAGGGTCTCGTTGGGTCTGCCTTCGCATCGCGTGGATAACCATCCAACATCTTAGCTCCAGAGCCGACGATCATCACGTGTGCGCCGGTCTTAATCCAATTGTTGCCGGGCTCTTCCTTTGTTGCATACGGGTCGGTGTTGCTTGCACCGCCGTCGCCTCGGAGCATGTACATGAACCCTACCTTATTCGCCGGCGACTCCTTGTGATTCATCCAAGCCGTCCCCCATTCCATCGCGTTTTTATCGCCGCACATCGGATCCGGGTTGGCCGGATCGGCGTGACCTGGCATGCACGTCCACTGCCCCGTTCCTTGGCGCAATGTCCGCATCTTGCCGTCATGATCCATAGCGACGACTGTTGCGTCTTTAGCGATGGCCTCGGGCGCCGCCGACAGCGACAGCTTAATCAGCTCTTCGTCGCTCATGTTGTGGCCGGTTCGCTCTTGAGCGAAGCCGTAGCTCGGGGTAAGCGCGAGCGCA
>Ga0210407_10003826_pt1 | contig 12038 bp, 8 predicted proteins | sample IncBWC27MmetaG_FD_150860 | JGI IMG/M metagenome (GOLD analysis project Ga0210407, IMG submission 150860) | Forest soil microbial communities from Barre Woods Harvard Forest LTER site, Petersham, Massachusetts, United States - Inc-BW-C-27-M | ecosystem: Environmental > Terrestrial > Soil >... | reverse complement strand
TAGACGTTCGTTGCCTGCGCGCCGTTGACCAAAATGATGCTCTGGGGGAACGCCGCACCCGGCCCTCCCACCGTAAGGGTCGTCGCCATCTGGAACACCCAGACCGCATTGGCATCGCCTAGCGCATCGAGTGTCAGGTCTCCCCCCTCGATCATGAACGTGCCCGCAGCGGCGGTGTAAGTGCCGGGGACCAGCACTTTGTTTGCCAGGTTGCCTGCTCCGGGGTCGGAGCCCCCCGGTAGTGCGACCAGGGCGTTGTAGGCTGTCAGTGCATCGGCCCTTGCTTGCGCCGCGATCGCGGCCGTAGTAGCGGTACCTTCGTTGGGGCAGCCCGGCGTCGGCGGCGGCGGAGCGGTGTAGATCAGGCCGTTGACGGCGCCGATGTTGGCGCCCAACACCTCCGTGTAGACGCAACCCGCGCCCGTATCGTGAAATCCAGTGACCTTGGTGGAGACTGCGGTGGTGCCGATGTTGCCATTGATCACGGTTAGAATTCCCGAGTTGGTGGTTCCGGCCGAACCGCCAAAGGTTCCGAATGGCGCGGCCGACCTCAGCGGAATCGGCACCAAACAGGCCGACGTGGCGGCCGCTACCGTGAAGTTCCAGGTGAAATTACTGAGCATCGTATTAGCCGGGACAGCCATGTCCCTGACTCCGGTGGCTCCGCCTTCAATCGTGGCCGTATAGGTCATGCCAGCGGCAAGCGCGCTCTGCGGCGTGAACGTCGCGATATGCCCGCTGGCGGGGTCTACACTTACCGACGCGGCGATAACCGGCGTGGAGGTGGGCGCCGGGCCCGTCACGGTAAATGTCGTCGGCGTCAGCGTGGTGGGATCCATCCGCAAACCGGACGGCACCGCAAAGGTGGCATTGATGCCCGCGGTCGGACACACAGTGCTCGCGTTGGCTGCAGGATTGGTCGAGAGTACCGACACATTTCCGGTGGGGCCGGGAGCCGCCGCAGTGAAAGTCCATACATAGTCGCTCGCCCCAGTCGATGGGCCTTGGTTGCCTGCGAGGGCATTGCCCGCCAAATCGGTGACAGCGGTAGTAATCGTGACGGTATACGTATCCCCCGCGATCAAATTGGCGGCGGGTGTAAACACTGCGGTTCTCGCGCCGTCTGAGTAGTTGACGCTGCCGGTGGGTGAGACGCAAGGCGCGGCGCACGTGACGGTAAAGTTCGCTCCGATGATCGTCGCCCGCGCCATGTCCTTGGTGAAGACTGCGCTGATGGCTGTGTTACCGGGCACCCCCACCGTCGGACCCGGAATGGTCGTCGCGGGGTTGGTCGTCAACACTCGCGGCCGAGTAGCGTCCGAGGGTGACGCCACGGTGGTAAATTGCCAGGTGAAGGGACCAGCCATTGCGACGCCGCTCGAGAGACTCGTTGCGCCGATGACCGTGCCGGTGTATTTCGTGAGCGTCGCCAACGTGGTGCCGGGCGCCAGCGTGAGCGTGGCAATGGTATGCGTCGCGTCCAGAGTCACCACTCCCGTGGGATTGACGCAGGGGGCAGCACACGTCACGGTCATGCTCGCTGTACCCGTGATCGGAGCGACCGTCTCATTCAGAGTTGCCGTAATGACGGTCGTGCCGGTCAGTACGTCGACTGCTCCGTCCGCCGGCATCTCAGCGGTCACTTGGGGCACCAGCGCGGCAATTCCATTCGTGCCGAGAATGGGGTCTCTACCGCAGCTTGCGGCGAGCGCGCCCAGCGCCACCACCACTAACCACATTGGGGATCGGGGACGGTTCTCGATGATGTTCATGTGCATCCCCAATCCTGATTTAAGAGCAACTGATGTTCGTGCTTAAGAGACCTTGCATCGATCTTGTGTGGCGATCGTACGAAAGTGCAGTGACTGAACTGTAAGGCCAAGACGATCAAGCGTCTGTACGGCAGGCAACATTGAAGATATTAGCCGAGCGCCATTTGAAGCTTGGCGAGAGAACGGTAGCGTAGGCGCAAGTGGTACGAACGCTGTAGTGCAATGCCCGAAGGATCGTCGCCGACAATCAACCCGAAGTAGTCGCGGCGAGGGCGCGCAAGCGCGCATCGGTCTCGTTCAATGCGACTTCGGCGCGCAATGCGAGTTCAGCCCGTTTGCGCTTTGTGATGTCCAATCCGGTTCCGCAGTAGCCCTTGAACGTTCCGACTTCATCGTACACAGGCTCGCCGCAGATCGAATAGTAGGCATGCTGCCCGTCAGGCTGGACGGTCGCGAACTCGAAGTCGCAGAACGACCAGCGCGCGTCGAGGTGCGATTTGTGTTCCGCCCACTTCGAATCGGTCAGCACGACATTCGGCAGGTCCCAGTGCGTCATGCCGAGGATATTGGAGCTGCCAAAAGGATTGCCCGCGATGATTTGTGTAAACCGAAAGTCGCGATCCTGTTCCCAGTACCAATCAGAAGTAAGACGGTTCAATGCGCGGAAGCGGCTCTCGCTCCGCCGCAGCGCGTCCAGCGCCTCCAGCCGCTGCAGCGATCGCCCGAGCTGCCTGCCGATGGATTGCACAGACTTCAGCATACGGTCATCCGGCTCGCGAATGATCGGATTCGAGAAAGCCAGCACGCCGACTATGGCGTCTCCCGATGTGACAGGAAATACGAATGCACCGTCCTCGCCGGTTTCGGGGGCTAAAGCCGTTCGGGACACGCCTGCATCTCGCGTACCGGAAAGGACCCAAAGTGGCTGCCCCGCCAGATACGCTCGGCCTGCCAGCCCGGCGCCAGGCCGGAACACCAGACCACGCGAGTGTTCCAAAAATCTCTCGACAGCTGCAATGGGTATGCCCCAGGACTCGCCAAAGCGCAGCACTTTGGCCGATTGATCCATGCTGAAGTATCGGCCACATTTCCAGCCTTGCGTTTCGCATACGGCCCGGATCACCGACTTCACCGCGTCAGTTACGTTCCCCGCGTCGGCAAGACAGCACAGCACCCTGTGCTCGAGACCTAACAATAGCTCTCCGTGCTTCCGCTCGCTGATGTCTTCGTGCAAAATCATGGCGCGCGCCGTGTCATCTCCCACGATGCCCGATATGCTAAGCGCAAACCAGCGCCGCCCTGCCTCTGAGTCATACGCGTAGTCGTAGCGAAACACCGCGCGCTCCCCGGCAATCACCTGGCGGATTCCCGCCGCGATCGTGACACCATCCACGTGCTCATTGCCGCGGGCGCTCTCGCAGACCGCGAGATAGTTGGAGCCCTGCGTGATACCCGCGCCGACGCCCGAGCGAGCGGCCGCGAAAACACGCCATGCCTCGTTTGTCGAGAGCACGGTCCCGGCAACATCGAGCACGACGATAGGGGTGCCGAGCGCATCGAGGATGGCACGCGCCAAGCGATTCGAGTTCCGCGCCAAGGCTTCCGCCTTGCGCTCATTCAGTGCCCACTGTGCCTTGGGTAGCAGGATCGCGTTGCCGCTTGAGGGATCAATAATGGCGTCAATCTGACCCGCCTCGATCGCCAGTCGCTCAGCGCCGCCCTTGACCAGCCGCAGGATCGCTCTTTTGAAGCCACGCTCCGCTTCCGTGCCGGACAGCGTAAGGGGAGGGCTGGCGCGTTGCACCGCGGCTATCCTCTGATCCCTAGTGCGCGAAGCACCTCCAGTTTATCGCTCAAATTGCCGACCACCGTCGCGGCTGGTGAGGGAGACAGCTTGGCGAGGCTCGGGGTGACGACAATGCCGTCGGCCAGCGCGCGCCGCGGATATTCGAGAACGTCGATGATTTCCAGACGAAATTTGTCCTTCAGATGCTCCTCGCAAATCGCTTCAAGATTGGCGATTGCCCGAGCCGAATTAGGTCCGCTCTCGGTCACATAGAGAACCATCACCACAACCGTAGAGGCTGTGATATCCGGCGCCGCGCGACTCTTTTTCTTACGGGCCATCGGGCGAGTCCGTCTTGTTCTTCTTGCCGGATTTTGCGGAACCGTTGGAACCGCGGTGCTTCGCCAAGGAAGCGGCGGCCCCGTTTCCGGCGCCCCCCGCCGGGTCCGCGCCACGAATCCTAAGCAGGACTTTCTCCCGGTCTGTAGAGGAAACTATGCGCGCTTGATCGTCACTCGAATATGCCGCCAGCTCAATCCGCTGCCGCTCCAGATCATGCTCCAACACCCTGATCTGCGCCCGCGTGTCCGCCTCGGCAAGCTCCAGCGACACGCGCTTCTGATCGACCTCGGCGCGACGTTCGAGCCCCTTGCTGCGCTCCTCATCTTCTTTTTCCCAGCGCAAGGTGCCCATCAGCACCTCGCCGCCCGCAGTGTAGACATCCGCCAGCTTCGGACCGGCATCGCTCAGGATCAGCTCGCGCACTTGGTTCGAGTGAGCAGTACCCCGCGATTTGATGATCGTCAGCGCCCGATTGCGCTCACCACCTCGGATCAAGTACGACAGGTGGATCCAGGTGTCCGCGATGGTGGATATTTGGAGATCCGTCGCCTCCGATTCCGGCTCGGTGCCCTCGTTAATGGCAGTGACCACCACGGTGATTTCCTGATCCTTCACCGTGTAAATAAGGCGGTTCGCGACGGACCGCGCGGCCGCAAGCCCTCCGGCCTTGGCGATGGCCGACAGGGGGTCGATGACCATGCAGTGCGGCTGATGTTCGCGAATCAGCGCTTTGAGAGTTGCCAGGTGGTCCTCCGCGGCGACGGATTCCGTGCGTCCCGAATACATCCGCAACAGACCATTCTTGAGATACGGCTTGAGTTGGATTCCAACCGACGTCAGATTGCGTACGATCCGATCCGGGCCTTCATCGAAGCTCACGAACAGTGTTCGCTCGCCCCGCCGGCAGGCGGCCTCGGCGAACTTGCCCGATAATGTCGTCTTAGATGTGCCCGGCACGCCCGTAATCAGCGTACTGCTGCCGCGGAACAAGCCGCCGCCCAGCATCGTGTCGAGCCGGTCGAAGCCGACGGAGACCCGCTCGCCCGAGGCAAGCTGCTTGATCTCGGTCGGTTCGGGAGGAGCGATTTCCATCCCGCTCGGGCCAAAGCTCACAGGATATTCTCCCTTGGCAAAAGCCGAGCCGCGATACTTCAGGATTTGGATCCGGTGCAAGGGGACCCCGTACTCCAGGCGCTGCTCGAACCCGATCACGCAGTCCACCATGAATTGCAGAAAGCCGTAGTTCGCGATCTGCGAGCCATCCCCATCGATTTTCGCCGTGATGATGGCCCCATCCACCTCGTTTTCCTCCAGCCAAGCCCGGATGCGGTAGATTTCCCGTATTTCCGACTTCGGGTTCTGCAGCAGCGTCAACAACACGTCGATGCCGTCGAACACGATCCACCGTGCGCCGATCTCCTCCTTCTTTGCCTTGAGCATGGCCAACAGGCCACGCAGGTCGAATTCTCCGGATTGGACGACGTCGGGCGACAGGTTCGCATCCATGAAAAAGAGCTTGTTCTTGACGAGAGCGGGCAGATCCCAATCGAAACCGCCGGCATTGGCGATGATTTGCCGGGGAGTCTCCTCGAACGCCACAAAGATGCCGGGCTCCCGCCGTTCACGCGCTGCGTTGACCAGGGATTGCAGAGCGAACACGGTTTTGCCGGATCCGGGGCCGCCCTTCAGCAGACTGATGCGGCACCGAGGCAAGCCACCGTGGCTCAGCTCGTCAAATCCTTGGATGCCTGTTGCGATCTTGGGCAGATGTTGAGGAATATCTCTCTTGGTTCCCATCACTGTCTCTTTGGCATCTCGAGGTGCAGAATGAAATCGCCAGCAAGGTTCACGCGGCGTTTGGTTACTTGCGGGATGATCCGCTCTTTATCCGCGGCGGTCCGTGCGCTGACGTACATACGACGTACGCGGCGGCGATGTTCAACGCGTCTACGCTGCGGGAAGCAGCCGGTCGTATTCCTTTTTGACCACCAAATAACACTCGCAGCTGCGTTTTTCCAACGCCGGACGGTCGATCACGGTGATGTGACCGCGTGCGTATCGAATCAATCCCGCCTGTTGCAATTTGAGCGCGCCCTCGGTCACGCCTTCGCGGCGCACCCCCAGCATGTTGGCGATCAGTTCCTGCGTCATCACCAATTCGTTGCCCTGCAGGCGATCCAAGCTCAGCAGCAGCCAGCGGCAGAGTTGCTGGTCAAGCGTGTGATGGCGGTTACATACCGCGGTCTGCGACATCTGCGTGATCAGCGCCTGGGTATAGCGCAGCAACAGATGCAGCACGGGACCGGCGCGATAGAACTCGTTTTTCATTATCTGCGCTTTCAAGCGGAATCCCGTGCCGGCACTTTGGACCACAGCCCGACTGGGGGTCGATTCGCCGCCCATGAACAAGGAGACTCCGACGATGCCCTCATTGCCGACGACCGCAATCTCGGCCGAGCCGCCATTTTCCATCACATAGAGCAGCGAGACGATGGCGGTGGTCGGAAAATACACGTGTGTCAGGGTGATACCCGGCTCATACAGCACAGCCCCCAGGGGCATGTCGACGGCCTCCATTAGCGGGAGCCAGCGCTGCGACTCGTCAAGCGGCAGCGCAGCAAGTAAAAGATTGTTCTGCTGTCTTTCCACGGCGATCTGTCAACCTCGATCACAGTACGTGCTGTAGCTGTCAATTCGTGTATCGGGCCCCTAATTCTCACGCAACAGCGGTGGATCGTATGTGCGGCAACGTACAGAGGGCACACGAAACAACGGTGGCGAACCGACATCCCTGTTAGCCTCGGGAGAAGTGACCTATCAACAGGGGCGGCGTATGGGAAATGACACGAATTCGGGCGGCGCGTTTGAAGCTGCTGTCGCCGGTCGTTTCGGTATTCTCCCGAATTTCTTCCGCTCAGCTCGCGCAGCCCCGGAACTCCTTGAACAGCTCTGGGGTTTTGCCAAGGCCGGTTATCTAGATAACCCTATGCCCTCGGTCTTCAAGGAACGGCTGTTTGTCTGGCTGTCTCGATTTTGCCCGATCCGCTACTGCATCGTTCGACATGTGGGATTTCTACTCGGAGGAGTGCATGGGCACCCGGCGGGGGATGCTGCCGCGGGGCCCCAGTCCATCGACGAGGTGGTCAAACTGCTTCGCCGCCCCACTCCCTGGAAGCGCGATATGGCTCTTGTCTATGCGAGCCTTGAGGCGGTACCCAGTGCCACCGAGCGGTGGCCTGATCCCGGCAGCCGCAAGGAGGATGAAATTTTCGCCTGTGCGGCGGTCATGTTCGTTGAGCCGGCTCGAAGCGATTCCGCCAGACGAGCACTGGTTCGCACGCTGGGGCTGCGCGAGTATGAGCTTTTCAGCGGATGTCTTGCCTTTATTCGCACGGCACACTACTGGACGATGCTTCATCCCGAGATTGAGTCCGAAGAGGACATGCTCGAACTAATGGGCGGCCATGAGGAGCTTGCGCGATTGTTGTTGGAGGATCCGGAGGCTGATCGTTCTGAAATGAGCGAGCGTATGTTTGGGGAACTCGCGCGCCTGCGTGAACTGAATGAGCGCCAGGAACTGCAAAAGGCGAAACAGGCGCTCGAGGAAAAAGATCGCCAGAAAGATCAGTTCATAGCGGTGCTCGCCCATGAATTGCGAAACCCGCTGGGCGCCATCCGCGCTGCTGCATACGCCCTGCGCCGTCTAAACCTGCAGGACAATCGCGCAGGGCCCCTGGTTGAGCGTGTCGACCGCCAAACCACGGCGATCGCCCGCATGCTCGAGGATCTATTGGACGCCTCGCGAATCGCCTTTGGAAAAGTATCCATCCAGCTTGAGCCGTTTGATCTGCGGGGTCTCATGACGGACGCGCTCGATGAGCAACAGCCGCACGCCCGGCAGGCAGGGTTGCAGTTGAGTGCTCAGATCACGGAAGATAATTGCATCGTCAACGGCGATCGCGTTCGCCTGCGACAGATCGCCGACAATCTATTGTCGAACGCAATCAAGTTCACTCCCGCCGGCGGCCGCGTCGACTTGACCCTTGCGGTTGAGAACGGCTCCGCAGTGGTTTCTCTTCGCGATAGCGGAATAGGTTTTGACAACTCATTCGCGGAGAAGCTCTTCGAACCCTTCGTCCAGCATGAGCAGGGTCGGGATCGGTCCGCCGGCGGCTTGGGGCTGGGACTGGCGATTGCCGCACGACTGGCGCGTCTTCAAGGCGGTTCACTGACGGCTGCAAGTGCTGGGATAGGTCGCGGAGCGCTTTTCACGTTAACCATGCCCATTGCACTTCGACTAAATGACAAACCGACGGACGGCGGTTCGGTCGAACAATTTAGTCCGAGATCAGTGCTCATAGTGGAAGACAACAAGGATCTCGCCGATGGGGTTGCCGAGCTGCTCAGGCTGCATGGCGTATTTGTGCGCGTCGCCTACGACGGTCCGTCGGCCATCAAGAGCGCTCTGGACGCTGTACCAGATATCATTTTGTGCGACTTAGGATTGCCCAGTGGGATGGATGGATTCTCGGTTGCCCGCGCTTGTCGAGCCGAAGCATCGCTTCGAAAGGTGCGCTTGGTTGCCACTTCCGGCTATAGCTCGGCGGAGGATCACGCGAACGCTACGGCGGCCGGATTTGATTCCCTCTTGACTAAGCCGCTTACGGAAGAATCTTTGCGCGTGCTGATTCGCTGAGTGAGCCGGAAGGCTATTATTCTTGAAAGGCCTCGTGCATCCTTTGCACCGGCTGGTGGATTGCAATCGCGCGGCGACTGGAGATCGCATGGAAGGCGCTGGGGTTGGGAGGTTTCTGGCGCAAAAAGCTGCGCTCCTCATCGCCGCCTCCGGCGGTCACCGGGTGACGGAAATCGCACAATGTAGCTAGTCGCCCGCAATCTCGACTTGCGCAGATTCCACCTCGTGGTGCTCCTGTCTGAATACGGGCCTTCGAGCGCGCTGCGCATAGCTCGCCGTATTGTCTTCAAATCTTTAGCCCTGTCGGTCCTCGACGCTCCCGTCATGAGCGCGCGGGCCGCGGGTCCATTCAATTGCTACAACGCCTACACATTGTACCGAAGAGCTCGCAAAGCCGACATTAGGCGGACAAAACCTGCCGGCACCATGCCTGCAGACCGTGATCGCACGGCCTCAATCTCCATTACCAGGAATTTCAATGAGCAATTGTCCTGCGAAAGATATAGCCCTCGTTTCGACCACCCATCGGGGTGGTCTCAGCGCTTTCCTTTTAACGATCGGCCTGTGCAACCTCTCAATGGCGCAACAGGTCGACTCGGCGGCGCAAACCGATACGCAAATCGACGAAGTGGATGTGACGTCACGCAAGCAAAGCGCGCTGGACGCGGAAGCCATCAGCTTGTCTGATACTCCGGACGCTGAGCCGTCGGTCGGAGGCAAAACCTCCATCGTCATCGGTGCGGCGGCCCGGGTGGCGCCCGCGTACGAGGGATCGAAAACCACCAAGGTGAGCCCGTTCCCCTATATCGATATTCATGGATTGTTTCACGACCGGGTCTTTATATCGGACATTCGAGGCCTTGGGATCAACATCATCGATACGGGCGCTTTCCGGACGGGCGTGGCGTTCAATGACCGCGGCGGCCGCACGAGTTCGGATAGCCCGCGACTGCGAGGTCTACCCGATATTGGCTCGGCAGCCTCGGTAGCGGGATTCATGACGTACTCGCTGAAACCCTTCGCTTTCGAGTTCAAGGTTCAACGAGAATTGGGATCTCGACCGGGAACCGAGGCTGAGCTCGGGGCTTCCTTCGCGATGGCGCCGAACCCGCGGTGGCATGTCTCGGTCGGTACGCAGCTCAACTGGCACGATAGCAAGTTCAACCAGAAATACTTCGGCGTGACCGTAGCCGAGGCCGCACAGGCGACCGCGCTGGGAAACTCGATGACCGCGTACGTACCCGGATCAGGCATTGGCACGGTCGGGATGACCGCAACCAGCGTGTATGCGATGACGGAGCACTGGGGTTTCGTGACACGTCTGGGACTCAGAGACCTCATCGGTTCCCCCGCAAAGGATAGTCCTCTCACCGAGCGCGCGTTCGGCGTGGATTTTGCGATCGGTGCGATTTACAAATTCTAAAGAACGGCTCGTCTGGGCGCGGCAGCAGGGTCGGCCCAGCGTCCGACACAACGGGACATCCAAGGGATCACATGAAAAACACGATGAAAATGCTGATCAAGATTTCGCTGGCGGGGCTTGGTGTCGCGGTGGTTGCGGCCATCGCGGTAGCCGGCTACTTGATCTATCCGGGGACACCGAGCCACGCCTCCAGCCTGGTATTTCAGGGCTATGTGCCGCTGCCATCCGATAGCGTCCTCTCAGTGCTCGATTATTTGACGGTGAAGGATGACAAGCTGTTCGTCACGGGTGAAAGCTCCGGCGATGTGTATAGGGTCCAAATCCGTAAAGATTCCCTGCCTACGGCCGCTGATGTGGCGAAATTGCACGGGGAGCCGGCGACGCATGGAGTTGTCATCGAACCTTCGAGTCACCTTGGCTTTGTAACGCGTAGCGAGGCAAATACCGTCGATATCTTCGATCCCGAGAAAATGGTCTTGATCAAGCGGATACCGGTGGCGGATGATCCGGATGCCATCTTCTACGATGAGCGCGACAAGCTCGTGTATGTCGCGAGCGGTGATTCGCATCTCGCGACGCTGATCGATCCTTCGACGCAGACAACGTTCGCGACCATCCAGCTGGGCGGTGCGCCGGAATACGCGACGCTCGATGCCTCGACGGGACTTCTATACCAGAATTTGCATGATGCGAACGTGCTGGCGGCGGTCGACATCGGCAACCGTACCGTTGCGGGGCGTTGGCCGCTGCAGGGATGCGAGGCGCCAACGGGAATGGCCATCGATGAGATTCATCGCCGGTTGTTCATCGGATGTGGTGCGAACGCCGTGTTGGCAATCTTCGACCTACACGAACATCGCGTCGTCGCGACCGTGCCGATCGGCATGGCGCCCGACTCCGTGGCATTTGATCCGCCATTGCATCGCATCTATACGACTGGAAAGTCCGGGGTTCTCATCGTCATTCAGCAGGACGAGCCGAATGGATACAAGATACTCGACACCGTCCATCTGCATTATGGGGCACACACACTGACAGTGGATCCTACGACGCATTCTCTTTACGTCGGGTATGCGGGCCTGGTCGTCAATCCGCGCGTCGCCGTATTCATTCCTAGCCCGTAGCCGCCGCTCTCGCGCACGCAGGCGTCCGTCAATTACGGCCGTTTTCGGCGGCCTCCATCAGCTCTAACGGCTCAAAGGGGCTCTATGCAACTCAACACTCTCCATGTCTTCGCGGCATTTGCACTGACATTGACGCTCGACGGCTGCGCCACATTGCCGTCCGGGAAACCGGATCCCAGCGATCGCTTCGAGCGCGTCAATCGGTCCGTCTATTCATTCAACCGCGCGATCGACCATGCGGTGCTCCGCCCGGTCGCGCGCACTTACGTCAAGATCACGCCGGGCCCGGTGCGCCGCTCGATCTCGAACTTTCTGACCAACCTGGATTATCCCGTCACCATCGTCAACGATATTCTGCAAGGCAAGATTCATGACGGGTTGAGCGATGTCGGCCGATTCGGAGTGAACACGGTGGTTGGGATTGGCGGCCTGTTCGACCACGCAAGCCATTGGGGATTGGAAAAGCATGATGAGGACTTCGGCCTGACGCTGGCGAAGTGGGGAGTGCGATCAGGGCCCTATCTCATGTTGCCGATCCTGGGGCCTTCCACGGTTCGCGATGCTCCGGGTCGCCTTGTCGATCGCTTCGCGAGTCCGACGGCATACGTCAACAACATCGGCGTCCAAGTGGGTTACTTCGTCATAAAAGGCGTCAATACCCGTGCCGGCCTCCTGGATACGGATCCGGTGATCGACTCGGCGTACGACCCCTACGCCTTTGTGCGCAACACCTGGCTGCAGCGGCGCGAGTACCAGGTGCACGGCGGAAATGCGCCGGAAGCGGTGTTGCCCGAGGAAGACAGCGGGCGGAAGCCGCCCGAGGACAACGACGACGGGCGAGTGCTACCCTAGACGGGCGAGTCCTACCCTAAGAGAACAGCACTTTTAGTTTCGG
>Ga0210407_10003821_pt1 | contig 12049 bp, 10 predicted proteins | sample IncBWC27MmetaG_FD_150860 | JGI IMG/M metagenome (GOLD analysis project Ga0210407, IMG submission 150860) | Forest soil microbial communities from Barre Woods Harvard Forest LTER site, Petersham, Massachusetts, United States - Inc-BW-C-27-M | ecosystem: Environmental > Terrestrial > Soil >... | reverse complement strand
TCGCCGGAGGAAACGTAGACGATTTCTTCGGGATCGTGATCGAGCGATTCGCCGAGGGGAGCTTTCTGCGCTTGTGCGAGAGCTTTCGGATGGTGGCCGTAATAAAGAGAGGCTTCGGCTGCTCCCACCGCCTGGACAAATTGTGTTCCGGTGCAGGAGGACTTGCTGACGATATTGAGTTTCTGGTGGCCCCAGTGGGAGGGCATCTGGCGGCCGCCGGAGCTTGGGTCGTCCTTGGCGCCTACGGCCTGGAGAAGGGTTTCGAGCGGGGTGACGCCGAGCGCGAGGCAGAGGGCGCGGTCGCGGTAGTAGGGGTAGATCCAATCGACGCCGGGACGAAGAAGCAAGCCGACCACGGTGGTAACCGCTTCATGGCCGGCGCTGGAGATTTGGAAATAAATCTTGTTTTGGCGTTTGAGCTGGATTTCCCGGTCGTCGAGGCGGCGGGAGAGATACATCGTACGGTAGATGCGGATGAGGGTTTCTCGGTCGAGCCCCTGGTGCCTTGGGGCTTCCAACTTGGCTACTTTGGCACGCGTTTGTACCGCCATTCAGTCTGCCTCGCGTTGGAATGGGGATGGGCGTCTACGGAATTTAATTATACCGGAGGGCGCGTTGGAGTGCACAGTGGAACGTGCGTTGGGTTGTGAAAAACGCAGGTACTAGAGCGGTGAGGGGAAAGAGTAGTGCTGCCGTCCTGGAAGCGAGTGTGTGGGCCTGCGGAAGGCAGGCGCTACCGGCGCCCATCGGGTCGCTCCCAGCCACCTGGATTCAGTTCCTCGAATTGCTTTTCGGCGTCGGAGAATTGGGCGTCGCCGGGTTTCAGAACCCGCGGAGAAGCGGCGAGGAAGGGCTCTTCGGTGGGGATGCGGTCGACCCAGCGCTGCTCGGAGAGTTTTTCATGGTTGGAGAAGCCGAGGCGCAGGAGGAGTTTGACAGTTTCGTTGGAGGCTGGGGCTTTGGGTTCGTCCTTGGCTTTGCCTTTGCTTTTGGCTTTGGATTTTTCGGGTTTGGCGGCTACGGGCTCCGCAGTGGGTTCCCCGTCGGTGGCGCGTTCGAATTTGTAGAGCAGCTTTTTGTCGAGGCGAAAGGCTTGTTTCCAGACTTCCAGTTTGTGGCGGGCGAGCTGAGCTTTTTCTTCGTCCTTGCCAAAGTCGAATTGCATGTAAATGTGGGGCATGGATTTAGTTTGTGACCTGCGTGGCCGGGTGTCAAGACGCGGGGGGAGCCAAGCGCCAATTAGAGTTTGAGATTCAGGGAGTATTAGATTGATCGAAAACCGATGCGCCGGGGCGAGTCAAATGGGATTCACCAGATCTTCGGCCAATTTTAATTTACGGGCGTCGGCGGGTAGAGTACTCTTGGGATTCGGGAAAATGATGAGAATGCGCCACGATTCCTACGCTCCGGGAAGAAGGTTGGGGGCGTGTGTGTGTTTGGTGGCGGTGATGCTGCTTTGGGCGCCGGCTTGGGCTGCGGCTTTGCAGGCTACGGGCATGGCTTGTTGTGATGGAGTGATGTGTCCGCTGCATGGGCATGCGCCCAAAAAGAGTTCCGGCGGTACCAATTCCGCGAAGGATGCGCCGATGGCTGGTTGTGAGCATCATGGGCGGAAGGCGGCGATGGATTGCAGCATGGCGTGTTGCCATCCGGCGGATCCGGCTGTGACTGGAGCAATTGTTTTTGTGCTGCCGGGTCCTGTGGTGATTTCTGCGCTGCTTCTGATTGGTCCTTCAAACCCGACCTTGTCTTCGTCGGCGAGTTCTTTTGTTTTTGATCCGGTTTCCCCTCCTCCGCGAACCCTTCTCCTGAATCTGTAGAAATTCCCACGCATCCCTTTGTAGGCCTGCAAAAGCGCCCGCCGCAGACGGCGGCCGCTACCACAGCGCTAAACACACAAGAGAAGAATCAGAGCCCACCCTTTGCAAAAGGCGCAAACGGCATGCCACCCGGGAAGCAAGAGAGGCCACGTGAAGGTGGCCGCTACTGTTCGCATTCTCAAGGAGAAGAGATTCATGGCTCGACGGATTTCGTTTTTGTTTGGACTGCTATTGTTGTGCGGAGGAGCTTTATTTGCTACGGCGGTTGCTACTGTGCGGGGGATTGTGCATGACGCGCAGCACCGGCCGATTGCGGATGCGGAAGTGGTGTTGAAGGCGGAGCATTCGGAGTTCACGCAGACGACGCGGACGAGCGCCGAGGGTGAATTTCACTTTGACTCCGTGCCGATTGGCGAATACCACATCACGGTGAGCAAGGCCGATTTCGGGGCGCAGGAGGAAAAACTCACCGTGCTTTCCGGGACCGCGCCGATTTTGCATATTGAATTGAAAGTGGCCAAGCAGGCGCAAACGGTAACGGTGACTTCCGAGGCTCCGCCAGCGCAGGAAGAGTCGGTGACGCCGACGACGCTGGTGACGCGCGAGGAGATTGCCGAGACGCCGGGAGCGGGGCAATCGAACAGCCTGGCGATGATCACGAATTATGTGCCAGGAGCGTACTTCACGCATGACCAATTGCATGTGCGGGGTGGGCATCAGGTGAGCTGGCTGATTGACGGCGTGTCCATACCGAACACGAATATCGCGAGCAACCTGGGGCCGCAGATTGACCCGAAAGATATCGAGACGCTGGAAGTGCAGCGCGGGAGCTATTCCGCCGATTACGGAGACCGTACCTACGGCATCTTTAATGTTGCGCCGCGCACGGGATTTGAGCGCAACAACGAGGCTGAGTTAATTCTGACCGCGGGGAATTTCTACCAGACGAACGACCAGTTGAATTTCGGAGGGCACACCAACCGGTTCGCCTACTACGCCAGCGTGAACGGCAACCGCAGCGATTTGGGCCTGCAAACGCCGACCTCCGCGGTGATTCACGATCAGGCGAACGGGTATGGCGGATTCACTTCGATGACCTACAACGTGGACGCGCAGAATCAGCTGCGGCTGGTGGCGCAGTTGCGGCAGGACTTTTATCAGGTGCCCTTTGACCCCAACAATCCAGCCACGCCGGGGCAAGTTCAGAGCGACTCCAACAAAGAGCGGGATGGATTTGTGCTGTTCTCATGGGTGCGGACGTTCAGCCCTGGCCTGGTGCTGACGGTCTCGCCGTTTTATCACTACAACAACGTCAACTATGCGAGCAGCCCATCCGATCTGCCGAGTTCGGCGACGGAGACGCTTTCGTCGAATTATGAAGGCGGGCAGGCGAATTTGTCGTGGATTGCGAAGCGCAACAACTTGCGCGCTGGCCTTTTCGGCTTTGCGGAGCAGTCGAGCCAGCTATTTGGATTGCTCTGCAATCAACCGGGGTCTTGCAACAATGTGAATCCACCCGTGACGACAAGCCCCGCGGGCGGCCTTACGGCGGCTTATCTTGAGGACCAGATCAAACTGGCATCGTGGCTTTCGTTGGATGGCGGCATCCGGCAAACGCATTATTCCGCGGAGGTGGTCGAGAATGCCAGCAGCCCGCGCGTTGGCGCTTCGCTGCGAATTCCCAAGCTGAACTGGGTGTTTCGCGCGTTTTACGGGCATTTTTACCAGGCGCCACCGCTCTCGACGATTTCCGGACCGCTGCTGGACGCCGCGAGCAGCCAGAACTTGAGCTTCATTCCGCTGCACGGCGAACGCGACGAGGAGCATCAGTATGGCGTCACCATTCCTTTGTGGGGCTGGACGGTCGACGCGGACACCTTTCTGACCAGCGCCAAAAACTTTTTCGACCACAACAATTTCAACAACTCCAATCTGTTTTTTCCCATCACAATACAGGGCGCCCGCATCAACGGCTGGGAGTTGACCCTGAGGTCACCGCAGATTCGGAAGCGCGGACAGGTCTACCTGACCTATTCGAATCAGCTGGCGCTTGGCTTCGGCTGCATCACGGGAGGATTGATTGGTCCATGCTCCGTTCCGTCGCCGGGTTTCCGCACGCTCGACCACGACCAACGGAATACGCTGCACATCGGGGGGCAATGGACCTTGCCGTGGAGAAGTTACGCTTCCACTGACGTGTATTACGGTTCTGGCTTCTCGAATGGAGATCCGAGCCTGCCCGGAGATCATCTGCAACCACATACGACGTTTGATATGACGCTCGGCAAAGATTTTGGGGAACGAGTTTCCATTTCGGTAACGGCATTGAACGTGGGCAACCGGCGTGTGCTGCTGGACAACAGCTTGACGTTCGGCGGGACGCATTACAACAATCCGCGCGAGATTTTCGTGCAGGTGCGCTATCGTTTTCACTACTGAGGAGAAGATGAAGCAAATACTCACGATCGTCGCTTTGATTTGCGCGGGCTCTGCTGCAGGTTGCCAGTCCGCGCCTGAGAAACATTATCCGATCCAGGGGGAAGTAATTTCCGTGGATGCCGGCAAGCACCTGATTACCGTGAAGCATGGCGATATTCCGGGACTGATGCCGGCCATGACGATGACGTATCAAGTGGCGGAGCCAAAGCAGATCCAAACTTTGCAGCCGGGGGACAAGATCACCGCGGATCTGGTGGTGTCGGAAACCAAGGGACGGCTGGAGAAGGTTGTGATGGTCAGCAAGGGAGACGGGAAAACTTCTCCCGGCACGACGCAGCACATTCCTGAAAAGGGCGACGCGGTGCCCGACTTTGCGCTTGTGAACCAGGATGGAAAGATCATTCACTTCAGCAACTATCGGGGCAAAGTGTTGCTGGTGACGTTTATTTACACGCGATGCCCGCTGCCGGACTTTTGTCCAAGGATGAATGAGAATTTTCGGGCGGTGCAGAAGCTGTTGGGAGATATGCCCGGAGCGACGGAACGCGCGGAGTTTTTGAGCATCAGTTTTGATCCGGAGCACGACACCCCGGCGGTGCTGAAACACTACGCTTCGCGGTATAAGAAGAGCGCACCGGGCGAAAAGTCGTTTGATTGGCAATTTGCCGTACCAACGGCGAAGGATTTGCCGGAGTTGGCGCGATTCTTCGGTTTGGTGTATCAACCGGAGCAGGCGCAGATCGTGCATTCGCTGAGCACCACGGTGATCGGCCCGGACGGGAAGGTTGAGAAGTGGTATTCGGACAACGAGTGGACTCCTACCGATGCGGCGCAGGCGATGGTGGCAGTGATTCGGCGTGGGTGAAGTGTTGCGAATTCCGGGCGGACGCGGTTAGACTGGGGCACAATTTCACGGCGATGGAGTTCGCCATAACCGCCCGGGCCGAGTGCGCCGGGGCTGATGACTCCTGGCTGCCAGGCGGCACCGGGAGTTTTTTTGTATGCGCGGCAGAGCGGCAGGATTGGAGATACGTTGCGATTATTTCTGATTGGGGCGTTCGGGGCGATTGGAACGCTGGCAAGGTACGGGCTGCAGGGGATTGTGCAGATCAAGATGGGGAGCACGTTTCCCTACGGGACGCTGCTGATCAATCTGACGGGATGTTTTTTTCTTGGGTTGATCGGGCAGATTTTGTTGAACCGGGTGATTGTCCCACCGGAATGGCGCATGGCCATCGCGGTGGGATTTTTCGGGGGATACACCACGTTTTCGAGCTTCGGATGGGAAACGGCGAAGATGCTCGAAGCGGGCGAATGGCTGTGGGCTACGGTGTACGTGGCGGCTAGCGTGGCGTTTGGGCTTTTGCTTTCGGTGGCCGGAATTCGCCTGGCCAACCGGATTTAGAGGATGTTGGGCGACACGCTGACATTTTGTCGGAGAGGAAATGCGGCGCCACCTGAAGGTGGCCGCTACGCGGGTTCGGAGCGCGCCATGACACACCAGAAATTTGAAGGCGAGCGGACGCTGATGCGGATTCACATCGGCGAATCGGATAAATGGCATGGCAAGCCGCTGCATGAGGCGATTGTCGAATTGTTGCGGAAAGACGGGTTCTCCGGCGTGACCGTGCTGCGCGGCGTGGCGGGTTATGGCTCTTCCAGCGTGTACCACACCGACAAGCTGCTGCGGTTGTCGCAAGATTTGCCGATTATTCTCGAAGTCATCGAGACGCAGGAGCGGATTGATCAGATGCTGCCACGGCTGGATGAGATGGTGGACGGCGGTTTGATTACGCTGGAAAAAGTGCGAGTGATTCTTTACCGACCCGCGAAGAGATAGGCGGCACAGTGGCCGACGTGAACTCCGACAAAACTCCAGCGCAGAATTCTTCCTCTGGTTGGCTGAACCGCACAGTGCTGGGCGTGGGCGTGACCAGTTTGTTCAGCGATTGGAGCCACGAAATTGCCACTTCAATTTTGCCGGCATTTCTGGCGTCGATTGGCGCGGGCCCCGCGTGGCTGGGTGCGATTGAGGGAATCGCCGACGGGCTATCGAGTTTTGCGAAGCTGAGCTCGGGGCATTATACGGACCAGCTGAAGAAACGGAAGCCGCTGGCGGTGTTTGGCTATGCGTTCACCGCGCTGGCGACGGCTTCATTTGCGTTTGCGACGCATGCCTACCACGTCTTGCTTGGGCGAGCGGCGGCGTGGTTGGGACGCGGCGTGCGTTCACCAGCAAAGAAGGCGTTGCTTGCGGCCGATGTAGCGCCGGGAGCGTATGGCCGGGCGTTTGGGCTGGAGCGATTGATGGATACCGTAGGCGCGATCGCGGGACCCCTGACGGCGCTTTGGCTGCTGAACGTGACGAATCACAATTATCGCGCGGTATTTTTGTGGACGCTTCTGCCCGGGATGATCGCGGTGCTGAGCTTCTGGCTGCTTGTACGGGAACGGCCGTTTGAAGCAAGAAAGAAAGTGACGTTTCTGACGGGTCTGCGCAGCTTGCCGAAGAATTTCCGTGAATTTCTGTTGGGAGTCGGTGTGTTCGGATCGGGAGACTTTTCCCACACGCTTTTGATTTTGTACGCGTCACGGATGCTTGCCCCGACTCATGGCGCGGCGCGCGCGGCCAGCCTGGCAGTGGGACTCTACACCTTGCACAACGTTTTCTATGCGGGATCGGCGTATGTGAGCGGGTGGGTCAGCGATATCGTCCCGCACCGGAAGGTGATTCTTGCGGGCGGCTACGCGCTGGCTGGCGTGACGGCGATTTTTCTTACGACTACGCCCTCCTCCGTGTGGCTGCTAGGCGGACTGTTTGTGCTCGCGGGAATTTATGTGGGGACCGAAGAAGCGCTGGAGGATTCTCTTGCGGCCGAACTGATTCCCAAAGAACAGCATGGCATGGCGTTTGGAACTCTTGCGGCGGTGAATGCCGTGGGGGATTTTTTGTCGAGCCTGGCGGTTGGTTTTCTGTGGTCCGCCGTATCCGCGAGGGCAGCGTTCTCTTTTTCCGCGGTTTTATTCTTCCTCGGAGCGATCCTGATTCTTCGGCTGCGAAAGTAATTCTCCGCGCAACGATTGAGGCTCTGCAGCCGCTTCCAGTTTGGAAGCCTGCATGCGACGGTTCACTTCTGCTTGAAGATACTTGCGAAGATTTTCCGGAACGATGCCGGGGGCGGCGAGTTCGCGAAGATCCACCACCGTGAGTTGCGGGAGATAACTAAGGACAATTGCGAGCGGTGTCGAAGAGTTGCGCACCAAGGCGAGGCGCACATTGTAGTGCTGCGACCACTTGCGATGATTGGCGACGGTGAGCACGACAACCTGCGGCAATTTGTCATGCCAGAGGACTTTTAGGACCTGGGCTTCGGTGAGGCGGGGATTGTCGAGAGCGATCTCCAGAACCTGCGCGTGGCCGGTGGCGATCAAGGCTCCCGCGACACGAGCGGGGCCGCGGCGGGCGAGGGTAATTCTCTGCCCGAGGGGCAATTGCGGAAGGCGCGCAATGATGTACTCTTCGGCGTGACGCTTGAGTTCGGTGGAAGCCGAGGGCGACAAGGAAAACTGTACGAGGTCCATGAGGTAAAGATCTCGTAGCAAGCGAATGCCGACGAGGCGCGGAGCACTCGGATGGAAGACGAGAGCGCGCTTCACGGCGTAACTTTTCAAGAAATTCTTTCGCGTGGCGATGTTCTCGATGATTTCGGCGGGAAGGTCCTTTCGGGAAAGCAGCAGGCCGAGGAGCGCATCGTCGAGCGCGGGATTTTCGAGCAATGCGTAAAGGACTTCCGGCGACGGGTGATAAAGAAACGACTTCAGTTCCTCGCCGACGGCGAGGCGGGCGCGGTCGCGTTGCTGTTCGAGCAGGGTCAAGTGCGTTCCTTCATGAAGGCGGCAGAAGCTGCAGCGCCAGATGTGCGGCCGCTTCCGCGGGACTCAAATGCAGGGCGCTGAACTGCGCGAGCGGCGCGGCCTTCCGCAGATATAGGTCGAGTCGCTCGTCAAAATAGGCCGAACGGCCCAGCATACCGCCTGTTTTTGCCAGCCGGAATTTCTGAGATTGTAACTGAAGACGCTCGGCGAGATCGCCGACAAGTTCCGCGAGGGCCGCGGCGCAGTCATCGAGCAACATCCGGGCCACCGGATCGGCCGATTCGGCGGACTGAAGCACCAGGGGAAACAAGCGCGGAAAGACTTCGTCGGGAGCGGCGTAGACGCGGGATTGCAAATCCGCCCAGGTGGTTGCACCGATTTCGGAAAGGATTTTTTCCCCCATCGGAGTGTCAGCGCCTGTCCGCTCAGAGTGGCGCAAGGCGTCGAGCACGGCGCGTTGGCCCACATGATAGGCGCTTCCTTCGTCGCCGAGCAAATACCCGTGGCCGCCGACGCGCGCCGTGTGGCCGTGTGTGTCGCGGCCGACGGCGGCAGATCCGGTGCCCGCAATCAGCACGATGGCGGCGCCGTCGCCGATAGCTTCGAGGGTCAAATCCATGTCGGTGCAGACACGAATCAGCTTTCCGGGAAATTCCTCTTCGAGGAGTATCCTCATTTTTCGCGCGGACTCCGGATAAGCGGTTCCGGCAAGCCCTGCGCAGAGCGAGACGACCGCGTCGTTGGAAACGTTGCCGGTCGCAATTGCCGTTCGCGCCGCTTCGCAGACCACCGCCAGCGCGCCACCGAAGCCCACGCGCATCGGATTGGACGGACCGCCGCGACTGGAGGTGACTACGCGGCGCGATTCATCCATCAAGACGCACTCCGTCTTCGTGCCTCCACCATCGAGACCCAATACATAACGCATGGAAAAAGCATACGCGAGCCGGGGGAGTTTTGGGACGGCGATGGCGGAGACGGTGCTGAAAACGTTGCTGAGGCTCACGTAGCGCAGATTGCTTTCTTGACGCACCAGGACGCAGCCACTATTCTCGTCACACTTCGCGGGGCCGCACGGCGGGCAGCGGAGTCCGAAACGCATGCACATCCATCTTCTGGACCTGGCGATTGTCATTGTTTACCTGTTGGGAGTTACGGCGCTGGGCGTTTACTTTCGCGGAAAACAGCGGGACGTGCGTGACTATTTTCTAGGCGGGCGATCCGCGCCGTGGTGGGCGCTGGCGTTTTCGATCGTCGCCACGGAGACTTCCACACTCACAATTATCGGGACGCCGGCACTGGCCTACTCCGGCAACATGACGTTTCTGCAGTTGGTGTTCGGATACTTGATTGGGCGTTTCCTGATCAGCTTGTTTTTTCTGCCAGGATATTTTCGCGGGGAGTTTCTGACGGCTTATGCAGTGATCGAAAAACGTTTTGGTCAGCGCATGCGATCCGTGGCCGCGGTGACGTTTTTGACGACACGCACGTTGGCCGAAGGCGTGCGCGTGGCGGCGATCGCGCTGGTGGTGAGCGTGGCGCTGGGCACTTCGGAGCGGTTGGCGGTGTTCATCGTGATTGCGCTCACAGTGCTGTACACGTTTGAGGGCGGTATGAAAGCGGTGATTTGGACAGACGTGGCGCAGTTTTTGCTTTATCTCCTGGGCAGCGTGGTGACGTTCGGCGTATTGCTCCACCGTATTACTGGCGGGTGGAATGAAGTGGTACAGGTGGCCGCCGCGAATGGGAACAAACTGCAGGTTTTCGATTTCAGTTGGAATCTAGCGACGAAATATACCCTTTGGTCGGGAGTCATCGGCGGGGCATTTCTCACGATGGCCAGCCACGGCACGGATCAAACGATTGTGCAGCGATTGTTGGCCGCCAGGAATCAACGGGACAGCCGGCGGGCGTTGCTTGCCAGCGGGTTCATTGTGTTATTTCAATTTGCACTTTTTCTGCTGGTGGGGGTCTTGCTGTTTGTGTTTGCGCAGCATTCGCCGCTGCTTGGGGCGGGAGATCGGACGGACAGCATCCTGCCGCATTTCCTGATTCGAGAGATGCCCACAGGACTGGCCGGCTTGCTGCTGGCTTCGATACTGGCAATTGCGATGTCCAACGCCAGCGGATCGCTGAATTCGCTGGCCGCGTCGAGCGTGTTGGATTTTGCGGCGCTGAGCGGAAAGAAAGCAGACCCGGCAGCGTTTCTGAAGTTGTCTCGGCGAATGACTCTGGTGTGGGGCGGCGTACTGATTTTATTTGGCTTGCTTCCGTGGGGGCATTTGCTGGAGGCGGGGCTGACGGTCGCCTCGCTTCCCTTCGGCAGTTTGCTGGGACTTTTTCTGCTGGGGACTTTTGATTCGCACGCGAATGCCACGGGATCGCTGGTGGGAATGTTTGGCGGATTGGCGAGTGTACTGCTGGTTCTGGGCTACACGAAGGTGGCTTTCACCTGGTACGTGCTGATCGGATCGTGCGTTACCTTTGTACTCGGGGCGCTGGTCAGCCGGATGTTTGCGCAACGGGCCGCGGCTTCCTGACGATTGACGCCGCGGGTTAAGCTACACTTTTCTCGAATTGCGGTTCTCGGGGGAATATGACCGAAAAGCGGCTGGAACTTGTGCGCGGCCTGGGAGCGTGGGCTTCCATGGCGATCGTGGTGGGCACGATGATCGGCACGGGAATTTTCCTGAAGCCAGCGGAAATGGCGCGCGAGGGCCGCAGCGTTTCCATCGTGTTCGCCGCGTGGATTGTCGGAGGGATTCTTTCGCTTTTCGGAGCGCTTTCGTTTGCAGAGTTGGGCGCGGCGATTCCCGAAGCCGGCGGCGAATACGCGTATTTGCGGCGAGGCTTAGGCCCCACGTGGGGATTTCTTTTCGGCTGGATGCATTCGATCGTGGGGCGGCCGTCGTCCCAGTCTTCGATTGCCTCAGGAATGATGCGGTTCATGGGATTTTTTATTCCGGCGGTGGCGGCGCCGATATTTACTTGGCATATCGCAATTCCCGGGTTGACCGGATGGCTGAAACCGTATGATTTTGTTTTTACGTGGGCGCAGCCGTTGAGTGTGCTGTGGCTGGTACTGATGACGGGGGTGAATTATCTGGGCGTGCGGCTGGGCGGCGGCGTGCAGGTTTTCCTTACGGCGATCAAACTTTTCAGCGTGCTGATGGTAATTGGCGTGGCGTTCGCACTTCCGGTGCCGGGTGCACATATGCCGGGGCCGATGTGGCCAGCGGCGGGGAGCACCGGGCTGCTCGGCGCATTCTTGGCGGCGTTGGCGGCGGCGCTGTGGGCTTACGACGGATGGGAAGATTTGAATTTGGTAGGGTCGGAAGTGGAGAATCCACAGCGGAACATTCCTCGGGCGCTGGTTGGCGGTGTATCACTGGTGGCGATTATTTATTTGCTTTTCAGCGCGGCGTGCCTGAGGGCGCTGCCGTTTGAAAGCGTGGCGCATTCAGCCCATGTGGCTTCGGATGTGGTCGAACGCGTGGTGGGACATGGGGCCGCTGCCTGGGTAACGCTGGCGATGGTGATTTCGGCGCTGGGCTCGATGAATTCGTCGGTGTTGAGCGGGGCGCGAGTGCCGTACGCGATGGCGCGGGACGGAATTTTTTTCAAGATTGCGGATGGGATTCATCCCAAGTACCGGACACCGGGGCGGGCGCTGATTTTTCAGTGTGTGCTGGCGAGCCTGATGGCGTTGACGGGGACGTTTGAAGAGCTGACCAATTTGTTTATTTTCGCAGGGTGGATTTTTTACGGGCTTGCGGTGGCGGCACTTTTCCGAATGCGGCGCACGGAACCTGATATGCCTCGGCCATACCGGTGCTGGGGATATCCGTGGGTGCCGGGACTGTTTGTGCTGGGGGCGCTGGCGCTGCCTACAAATATTTGGTTGCAGCGGCCGG
>Ga0210407_10003820_pt1 | contig 12049 bp, 10 predicted proteins | sample IncBWC27MmetaG_FD_150860 | JGI IMG/M metagenome (GOLD analysis project Ga0210407, IMG submission 150860) | Forest soil microbial communities from Barre Woods Harvard Forest LTER site, Petersham, Massachusetts, United States - Inc-BW-C-27-M | ecosystem: Environmental > Terrestrial > Soil >... | reverse complement strand
TTCATCCCCCAGCGTTTGAGTGCCCGCCAGTCGAACATGTAGGCGTGGTTGCTCGTGACGACGGGGATATCCTGGGGCCTCTCGCCGTTGAGAACCCGCACAGCAATCTCTGCGGCGATGCGAGCGTCATCGGCCCAGTTCACCAGATCGCCACCCACTGTTCCTGCCCTAAGATCCACATTGTCCATTACAAAGACAGGAGCATTCGCAGCACTGGCCACCATCGGTATCGACTGAGCTGAATCGATAAAATGGTCTCCCGCCTGATCTTGCGAGATTGAAGTGTGAAAAACAATTGCTTCTTCATCATTGCCCAGTGATCGCAGGATGGCTAACCCCTTGTTTCGTGAAGTACCAGAAGACGAAGAAGACGAGGATGAAAAAAAGGACGACGAGGAAGAGGAGGACGAAGAAGGAGAAGGGTATTCGGAATGAAGACCCGTCGGCTCAGCAGATTTCTTGTCAATGTGTGGTCCGTCAGTCCGCGGTTGGTTTTATCCGATGCTGCAAACGTGAAATCTGGAGGGCTAGGAATCCGGCGTAGCCTGTGGGAACATATTGACATCGCAATGAGACGGACAAAGGCCGATACGGCTGTCCGACCAATTGGTGAAGAAGTCAGAGCGTCGTCCTGAACAGGGAACAAGTAAGAAAGCAGTACGCAAGGACTCCAGTCGAGCCGCTTCCCGCCCTAACCTCGATTTTTATCACCGCGAGGCAGCCCCCCGGATACTGGAATCACGTTCCGGTATCGGACACTCTCACAATGTCGGCCGAGGTCGGCAGAATGAAATGAAATGTTGCGCCCCGTCCGTTGTTCGCAGTGGCCCACAAACGGCCTCCGTGCGATTCCACAATGGAGCGACTGATTGATAGCCCCATGCCGCTGCCTTGAGGTTTGGTGGTAAAGAACGCATCAAAGATCTGCTCGGTTTTTTCCTTGGGCAGCCCCACGCCGGTATCGCTGACCGAGATCAGCAGTTGACCATCCTCGCCCAGTTGCGTCTTGACCGTAAGGACCCCACCTGTTTCCTTCATGGCCTCAATGGCGTTGAGGATGAGGTTCATGAACACCTGCTGCAGTTGCACACGGTCTGCCGTGATCTTGGGAAGATCGGCAACAAGATCGGTCCGGATCGAGATCGCATGCTGCTTGGCTTCGGCGCGTAGCAGTTCGACCATTGCGAGGATGATTTCGTTTACCTCGACCAGTTCACGTTGCGGAGGAGACTTCTTGTACAGCGAACGCAAGCGTTCGATGATCTCGGTCGCGCGAGTCCCGTCATTCACGATTCTGCTTGTTGCTTCGAGAGCTTCATCCACATCGGGCTGGTCGCGCTTAAGCCATCGCATGCAGGTCTTCGCGTTTGTTATAGCCGCAGCGATGGGCTGTTTCAGCTCGTGGGATACGGAGGCAGCCAGCTCTCCCAATATGCTGACTCGGTTCACATGCGCAAGGTCTGCCCGCAGTTTCTCACGCTCTTCTTCAGCGCGCTTGCGATCTTCGATGTCGGTCGAGATACCGTACCACTTGAGGATCTTGCCTCGCGCATCCCGTAGCGGCACGGCGCGAGACAAAAACCAGCGATATTGCCCGTCCTCTGCCCTCCTATAGCGCAACTCATCTTCGAAGGGCTCGCCGCTCGCCAGAGCCGCGCGCCATTTCTCCACATTTCGCTTCAAGTCCTCTGGGTGAGCGGCCTCTTGCCAACCCGAACCGGCCGTTCTCTCATTGGACAAACCCGTGTATTCCTGCCAGTGGCGATTGACGAAGTCCACGGAGCCATCGGGCAAAGCAGTCCAGGCAAATGTCGGCATCGTTTCGATTACATCCCGAAGTTTTCTTTCCTGACGCCGCACCTGCTGGATACGAATTTGATACAGAAGCCAAAGCACTCCCAGGAAAGCTGTCACGCACAGAGTACGGAACCAGGTGGTCTGGTAGTAGGCCGGGGCGATGGAAATATCCAGGAATGTTCCAGCCTCGTTCCACACGCCACTGTTGTTGCACGCCATTACACGGAAGCGGTGCTTGCCGGGAGAAAGATTGGTATAGAACGCTTGCCGTCTTGTTCCCGCTTCCTGCCACGCTTCGTCATGGCCCTCCAACTCGTAACGGAAATGCACCTTTTGCGGTACGGCTAGGCTCAGCGCCGTGTAGTCGATCTCAACGTCGCGGGTCAATGCAGGGAGACTAGCCTTATCGTCAAATGTGTAATCCTTATGGTCGGCAATCACCTTTTCTATGTGAATTGGTGGCGGAAGGGGGTTCCTGTAAGTTTGTTTGGGATCGATTACTTGTGCAGAAACCATGTTGATGAACCAAAGCCTCCCATCCGATGTTTTGGACACGTTGGGCTGATTAGCGTGTTCGATACCATGCGGGTGTGCACCATCAAATTTGTCGAATACCTCAACTGTCAGCTTGATGTCACTTTGTTGACGCCACCGGTCGAGTGCAGACCGGTCAATTTTCACAATGCCGCATCGTGAGTAAAGCCATAAAGCTCCGTCCTCGCCTTTGATCGCAGAGTAGATCACGTCGCATGGAAGGCCATTGTGTTTATCGAGTACCTGCCAGGCATTAGCGTTCCAGCGAAACAGACCGTTGCTGGTGAGTACCATCAGAGAATTGTCGCTATCGACTATGAAGCCAAAAACCGACGATGAACTATCCAGGCCTTTTGGTGAAATTGTGGTGACGCTTCCGTCGAGATAATGGGTAAGGGTGACATCCCTTCCCCCGATCCAGATGCCGCCCTCGCGATCTGGCGCAAGAAAACCTGTCCTAGGCGAGTCACCACTCAGCGACATAACTTCCTGCGGGATTCGATCTTTGATGCGAAAAACACGATGATGCGACGTCAATGCCCAAATATTCTGGTTGGTGTCCTCGCTAATTGCCTTGAACCCGTCGTTGTCAACGCTCTGGATTTTGTAGAGTCGACCGTGCTCATAAGTCATCAAATTGCTACCGACCCCGAGCCAAACGACACCGTTGTGGTCCTGGAACAGGGTTTCGATAGGAGACCCTAACAGCTCTTTCCCGGCGAGAAGTGAGTGACGACCTCCTTTTAGAATGTCGACGGCTCCCTCATTGCCAATCCAAACTGAATCATCCGGTAATGCAAGAATCGAGTAGGTCGATGCTGCGGACAGTCCTTCGCGCATGGTATAGCTGACGACCGAAGTATCGCGAAACATGTCGAGTCCTCCAGCTGTCAACACCCAAATATTACCCTCATGGTCTTTGTAAAACTGACTCACGGAGTCGCTCGATAGACCGTCGGCGCTTCCATAGTGTTCGGCCACCCCATCGTGAACTCGATAGAGGCCATTCTGTACGGTTCCAATCCACAGCGATTGATTGTGATCGACGAATAATGCATGAGAGAGCACTTTTGTTCCATCCAGGCCTGGAATGACATAAGCGGCCCATTTTCCACCGGCAAAATGGCGAATTCCAAGATCCTGGCCGACTCCGTCCACCGCCGCCCAAATCTCTCCCGACGATCCGGTGGCGACTTCGCCTACGCCCTCTCCTGCATCCTGATGCTCTCGTATTTCGTTTAAATACGTGCTGGCAGAACCCTGTCGCCAACGACAAAGCACATTTGATCCGAACCATAGATTTCCAGATTTGTCTTCGGTTAAGCCAAGACCGTACCTGACTGGAATTCCGTCGGCTTCGCCATAACAACGGAGCCCGTTCCCCTCAACCCGACACAATGGCCCTTCGCCTTTGGGGACGAAATAACGCGTTATCCAGATAGTTCCTTCATGGTCTTCCAAAATCGTGCTGATTCCACTGTGGTCATCGGGTTTTGTGTAGGCCTGCAACCTGCCATCTTTCAACCGGCTTAGACCCCGTGTCATTCCAATCCATAAGCTGCCGTCGCGAGCACCTAAGAGAAAAGTGAAGCCATGAGTGGGAAGATTAAGCCCTGGAGGAGCGAACGGAACGAATTTGACACCATCGAAACGCAGCAAGCCATTCGATGTTCCCAGCCACAGGTAGCCGTCGGCGGTCTGAGTGATCTCGCCTGCAGGATCGATAGCTCCGTCCTGTACTCGCCACACCGTGTGACCATACTGCGAGATATGACGGCTCGGATCGAGTGCGTTTGCCGGAAAGCACAAGACCACGACCACCAAACAGGCCCCGAGATTAAGCCAAGACCGTGCGAGAGACGGTATAACCGGTACCTTTCTCGAAAATCGCCGGATGGCCAAGGCCGTCATGATTCCTCAGGGAAATGGCCTTTTAAGGAAGCCATTATACGTCTAGCTCGTCGAGCCTCGCTCTAAAAGTGCTAATCGAGGGTAGCCCATTTATCCCGTGGGTTTGTCTGGGCAAGGAGTATTTCTTCGAAATCCAAAACTGGCGCGTGTGGACATGCTGGTTGCGAGAGGTCACGATCCATCCTCGGCAAAGAATGTTGTTGATCGAGATAGGTAAGGGGAAGTCGGCCAGTGTTTATCAACGAACCTGCAGTGGCAATCGGAAGTCCTGGACGAGCGGCGGGCTAGGTGTTCCTCCTCTGCTATGAGAGACACGGGATTCTTCGCTCTGGCGGTGTGACACCCCCTGCGAAGACGGCTCCCTCCCCTCCGGCTCGACCACCCACTTTTTCCAAACAACTGAAACTGTTGAACGCGAAGCACGTCGTGCGCCACTCTTCTAGGCTCTAAGAACCAATAAAAACGAGTGATGGCGCCAGTTCGGCCAACCATAGTCCAGTCGGAATCCGGACACGTGTCCTTGGGTGGACACCAAACGCTTTCGCGCGCACCCACTTTCAGGCGAAGAGAATGGGAGGCAGTAGGCGTTTTGTCTGGGATCGATCACGAAGATTTGGTGAGAAGGTTGCTATTACTCACAATTGGAAGGAGACGTGAAATGGCAAATAAGCAGAGTGCCTCGAAGACCCCGGGACGAATCAACGCCCAACCGCGCCTTCACCAGCGCGCCTTCGTCGAGCTGATCACTGCGACCCTGATCCTCGCGATGACAGGAGTGCCCGCGTATCCGCAGCACTCACATAATGCTGGACAGCCAGCATCGGGCGGTCGGGCCTGGTCTGAGTTGCAGCACAGCATGGAGTCGATGCATGAAGCGCTGTCCTTGCTTAAGTCTACAGGCAACAATGACGAGGACTTTGTCCAGCTGATGCTTCCTCATCATCAAGCTGCGATCGATATGGCGAAGGCGGAACTGATGCATGGGCAAGACCCTCAGATGCGCAGACTCGCGCAAGAAATTATTACCGACCAGCAATCGGAAATTGAGTTGATGCAACAGTGGCTCAAGCAGCATGAGCCTCAAAAATAAGAAAGCAGCTCGCTTTTCAGGCGAGAACGGAGCACTAACATGAAAATACGTCGTTGGTTACCACTCTTCTGTCTACTATCCGGTGCATTCGCGCAACAAGCGCCATGGGGCCGGGCGGACGTTCCGATCTCCAGCCACGATCGGGTTTACGCCGCCGACCAGACTTCAAACACGGTTTCTGTGATTGATCCTTCCACAAACAAGCTGGTCGGCGTGATCAGGCTTGGCAATCCGGTGCCCGGCGCCCTCAGCCCGCTCTACACAGGCCAGCTGCTCGTGCATGGTCTCGGTTACTCGCCCGATTCAAAGACACTTGCCGTTGTGTCGGTCGGCTCGAATGCGGTAACGCTGATCGACACGGCAACGAACCGGGTGAAGGGAACGGTGTACGTTGGCCGGTCGCCACACGAAGCATTTTTCACGCCGGACGGAAGCGAATTGTGGGTGACCGTGCGCGGCGAAGACTATGTCTCGGTCATCGACCCAATCCAGATGAAGGAAATCCGTCGCATTGAAATGGCCAATGGCCCAGGCATGACTATGTTTGGCCCGGACGGGCAGTATGCGTTTGCCTGTTCCAGCTTCACTCCGGAGCTGGCCGTAATTGACGTGGCATCGCACAAAATTCTCAAGCGTGTGCCGCAGGCGAGCCCGTTTTGCCCGAACATCGCTGTAAGTCCGGAAAACGATGAAGTGTGGATCACACTAAAGGATGCAGGCAAAGTGCAGGTTTACAGCGCCAAGCCGCCGTTTGAACAGAAGGCGGTGCTTGAGACAGGGCCAATTACCAACCACGTGAACTTCGTGAACAACCGGAATGGGAAGTTTGCTTACGTCACCGTCGGCGGAGCAAACGAAGTAAAGGCGTTTCGCAGAGGTCCAAATCCGGAGCTGGTTGCCACTATACCGGTCGGCAGTCTTCCGCACGGTATTTGGCCATCAGGTGACGGTTCAAGAGTGTATGTCGCTCTCGAGAATGGAAGCATGGCGGCCGCGATCGACACAGTGAGCAACAAGGTGATCGCTAGCATTCCAATCGGACAGACGACACAAGCCCTAGTGTACGTGCCGAACGCAGTTCCAAACGGATCTGGCGCTGAGAATCTCTCTCCACTTGGTGAAGCCGCCAATACTGCGCGTTTGCACCTGCAAGCGGGAGGCTCCACATTGCCCGATGCACAGGCATCGGTGGCCGTAAATTCGCTCGGCCTGGTGGATCTTCTTCAAATTGCTGCGGAGGGTCTGACCCCTAAATCGCAATACCAGGTGTATCTCGCGGAGTCTGATCATGCGCCTTTCGGAGAACTCGAACCTCTGGCCATCCTGAGGACCAATCCAGACGGAGCAGGTATCGTTCAAACCGTCGGTCCGCTAAAGAGTGTCTCTGCTGGTACTGCGACGGATGCAGCCATGGGATCGCGAAGATTCCTGGTCGTGACCGAACTCAGCGAGCCGTCGCGAGTCATCTTGGAGCAAGCTAGACCCTCAACCAGCGATTAGTATGAGACGGCTACTTTCTGACGAAGCGTGGTCAGATGAGATCCGGCCGACTCAGTCTCGTTCGGACGACCTGGCTGGTGGCAGCGCTCTTTCTGTCGCTGGCAACAGCTGCCGCGCGGGCCCAAACATCCATGACCGCCTTCCTCCCCGAAATCGATTCATACTTTCGCATCACGCCCAATGTCCGATTGGTCTTCGACGCCAAAGGCTACATGGAAGACGGCGACCTGGATCGCGCGCAGATTGGACCAAGCCTTCAGTTCAACACCCGGCCCCTCGAAAAGCTCAAGCAAATTACCATTCACGACATGGACGACATGAAACGAATGCCAATGGTGTTCACTATCGGATATCGCTATCTCCCATCGAGCGTACAGTCCGCTGTCCACCGTTTGCAACCGATTCTCATGTTTCATATCCCGTTTCCAGGGACCATTCTGCTATCGGACAGGAACCGCGGGGACCTTGACTGGTCGAACGGCAGTTTCCGCTGGACGTATCGAAACCGATTCACAGCCGAGCGGCGTCTGACGATTCGCTCCCACCATCCGGGGGCGTACGCTAGCGCCGAGTTTTTCTACCAGAGCCAGTACCCGAAATTAAGTGCAACGCACCTCTTCGCGGGTTGCCTTTTTCCATTAAGCAAGCATATTCAGCTCGATACCTACTACGAGCACGCGAACAACACGGGACCACAACCGAATCATCAGGTAAACGCCGCTGGTTTGATCATCGATCTCTATTTTCCTCCATACAAGCATTGAGCAAGGTCCAAGCAGTCAGAAGCGAAACTTGCGCTGTCGACGGAAGGGCGTACCAAGTGTAGGCCGGTATTACTTCCAGAGTCCCTCGAGATGGATCAGATCTTTTCTGCATTCATTACCACCAAGCCGATGGGCAGCGGCATGGGGCTGGCCATCACCCGTTCCATTGTGGAGTAGCACGGTGGCCGCTTGTGGGCCACTGCCAATGACGGACGAGGTGCAACCTTTCATTTCACCTTGCCGACTCATATGACCGAGACATCGAGTCAGGTCAATCTTGATACGACCACCGTTAAACGCCTCGAAAAACCTAGTCCGTCGTCCTAGCCCGTTGTCCTTTATCCTTGCGCATCCTTACGGGGGTTTCGCAGCCTTCCACGTCCTTGTAAGTTACTGCAAGTACTGTTTCTGTCGCCCCTGAAAAGGCTGGCGTCGGCGGTTCAACTCCGTCCCTGGCCACCATGTTTTCAACGACTTAGCTCGTCTCGCCACCTGACTTTGGCTCCAATTGGCTCCAAAATAATTTCCAACTAGCTAATTCACCATCCGCGATTGCGACGGCACGGAAATACTGGCAGTACTTGCCGGTGCAATCGGCTTTGACGTTCGGGCCTCAACCATTGCTGACATCTTCGCGAGAGCGCGCCGCTGTGATTCCGGCACAAACTGTGCATAGATGTCCATGGTGGTCGAGATGCGAGAATGCCGCATCTGGCCTTGCACGTCTTTTGGGTTGGCGCCTGCCTCGACCATCCAGGTCGCATGCGAGGTGCGCAAGCAACGCCAGTTGATCCAGGGCAGACCGAGTTTGCGCGCGGCCGGCTTGATGTGCCGCGACAGAATGTTGTTGTCTCGCATGGGTGCGCCCGTCCTACGGACTGGAAGACGAGATCCTCCGGCCGATCAGACTTCACCACCTTGTAATGCCTGACCGCCAGTCCGGCTTTGACGTCAACCGTGATCTGCTTGAGACGGTTGATCCGCTCGATCACGCAAGATTCAACGCCGATCGTGGCATTGCTGGCCTCGCTTTTCGGCGCATCCCAGTCTTCGCGGCAGCAGCGCTCGTCTATCGTCAGCGAGTCTGCTCCCACGTCTTCCCATTTCAGTCCGATCAGTTCACTCACGCGAAGCCCAGTCCAAACCGCCACGAAGACCATGCTGGCGTAAGGCTCGGAGATCAGCTCAAGCAACTGTTCGAACTGCTCTGGAGTGACATGCGGTTTGGTCTTTCGCTTTCCCCGTCTTTCCGCGGGCAGGCGAATTCCCTCGACCGGGTTCTTGACTAAGAGCCCGTACTGGACCGCTGAGCCGAGAATCGCCGAAAGCACATCTTTTATCTTGTCCTTCGATTCATGTGCTAACGGCGATGCGGCGAGACCGGAGAAATACCGCTGCAACCTGAGAGGTGTCAGATCTCGGAGAGAAAGCTTTCCGAACTCCGGCACCAGGTAATTGGTCATAACGCCTCGAGAACGGTGTTGGGTCGTTTTGGCCATCAGCGGCATGATGATCGGTTTGTACGTGTTCTCGACGTACTCGCTGAAGTTCGTTGCGGAGCCGATTAGCTCCAGGCCCTGGTTCTGAGGGCGCAGATACTCGGCTGCAATTTTGCGGGGCTCCCGCTCCGACACGGCTGCCGGTGCGATCCGCACACGCGTTTTCTTTCTTACCAGCTGACCTCCGACGAACTCATCGCGGCGGACTTGAAGTGTCCACCACTTGCCGCGACGTTTCGGCTTCGGGTCCTGAAACCGCCGGCGGGCCATGGCTTCGAAGTCTCCCTTCGATAACTTGCGGATATCGACGATGTACATCTTCGTTTTATCCAGACGTTCTCCTAGTATCAGATCTCCTACTATCAATAGGCCGGCACAGAGGCGATGTTGTTGACTTTCCATCGAGTAAGTCGTAAGTTGTATCGCTAACCGGCATCTGGATGTATGAAGTTGCCAAACTTCATGCCTGAGGGGGCTCCCCTTGCTGGCGTTCCCAAAAGAAAAGCACTGAGCTTGATTTCAGGAAACGTTGTTGAGAGTTTATTCGTGTGTCCGGCGACAGCTACGAGCGGGTATAAACGACTACGACTCTCGACTGAGGCGCTTCTATGGCAGATCTAGAAACCACGAAACCTCATGCCTCCAGTAGTTCCCAAGCCGGGAGTGCCGGGTTGTCTGGTCCTCCGTCGACCGCGCCTTCACCCCCCTCGCCGGCACCAGTGAGCGCCCTCGCAAAGCGTGATTTTCTTGACGTGGCGTCAAAAGTCATGGGGATGATTGTGCCAGTGGTTATCGGCTGGGCTACATACAACTTAACTAACCAGCAGTGGCAAACGCAGCAGCGAGAGTACCAAAACACCATACAAGAGCAGGACCGCAGCCGTGTGATGGATCGACTCCTCTCGCTGGGCAGCGCCACGGCGACTGATCGACTCGCCGCGGCCAAAGCCCTACGCTCTTATTCCGATTTGAACAGACTTGACGGGGCCTCCTTGCCGGGATTGTTGCCTTATCTCAAATCGGAATGTGACGAAGCTGTCTTCTCTACCGAAAAGGAAGCAGCGCTGCAAGCTGCGCGTAATGCAAAGAGTGCGAACTCTCAAGAACAACAACAGCTGATCGCTGGATTGAATGCACTCGAGCGTAACCCGCAATGTACAACCCCGCCCGGTCCCACTCCTGCCGCTACGGCCGTCACAACGGTTGTGAGTGCCCCGCCGCAATACTTCGATGTTGGATGCGGAGAGGAAAAGGCCGGCGTGCTGCATGTACCCGTTGCCGCACAGATGCAGGGCAATCAAAAAGTCCTTAGTGTTTCGGCCACCCTGGCGAATATCGACAATCTGAAGTCCTGGAATGTGGCCGTCACGGGCCATGACGAAAATGCCGCCGAAGTTCGATATTCACTGGTCGGACTTGATCGTCAGCTTTTCGGGAACTGTCCTGGCGGTGGGCACGGTTCGGTTGTGACCAACTTCGTTCTTGGGCCGAAGTAAAAACGGTTCTGAAAGCGGAAAAATTCATCAAGGAGCTAATCCGTGCGGCAACTGGCGAGAGCCCCAAAGTAGTGAGGCCAACTCCGCGTCCCCAGTCTCGACGCATCCCACCCTGTTTCGACCATTGAACGCAAGATCCAAAGACTCGCTCCGCAGATGGATAAGCACGTTGAAGATACGTGCGCGGGGCCACCCTACTGGGGTTTGACCAGTTTGCACCTTAGAGGGCAACACAGGGAGCGATAAAATGCGGTGGCATGGGTGTGACCATCGAACTGCAGAATCTCGGCGCCGCTCAGCTATGCAGGGATATCAGCGCACGCATTGAACACGCCTTTGCAGAGCGAGAGGGGGATTGGCACGTATCCATCATGGGATCGCGGGGCAGCGAGAATTGGGACATGCGGGTCGAAGGACCGAATGGTTTTGAACGGTCGTACTCTTTGACCAGTGCTGCCGGAGATCACGAGCCCGAGGCCATCCGGAGGTTGATCCTCCAACTGATAGCGCCCGGTTCCAGATAGTGCAGCCTTTCGAAACGCACTCCGGAAGCAGAGTAACTCCATCGTTATTGCATAGCAATAATGCCGATGCCGACATAATGCCGATGCCGACATAATGCCGATGCCGACATAATGCCGATGCCCACTACTCCCGCTCGACGTGTGGATCTCCGCGAACTGGACCGACGTAATGTGCAGGGACACGTTGTTTCGGGAACGCTCGAAAGGCCCCACCAATTCATCCGGCGAACGAATCTGTGGCATACTCCGAAGTTAAGCGTTTGAAAAGGAGTGCGACCTCCAGGAGATTGGCCCCCGAGATGAAGCAGCCGTAGTTTGGATGCTCACAGCTCTCGAACCTTACCTTCGTTCGGCAATTCTCGAAGGCAGATGGCATTCATGGCTTGCCGAACCCGGCGGATGCGCCTCCCTTGAGATCGTGCAATGGGTACCTGGCAGGCAGGACCCTGCCCCCAGGCGAGCCTGGATTCACAGCGTGTTTGTCGAACCTTCGTTCCGTCGACGCGGCATCGCACGCCAGCTAACCCAGACAATACATTCTGCCCTCAGTCCAACGCGCAGGGCAGCATGCTGCGACTCGCAGGTGAAAGTCTCTCGTGATTCGGGTCTGTGTATTTCGATTAATAAATAATTCTCCTACTCAGAAACTTATTCACGTCCACTTAGATATGCAGATAACGTCTAGGAGTGCATTTATCGATTGACATAGAGACTGGGCACCGCTATAAGATTTGCCATATCAGCGAGTGGTCATTTTGAGAAGCGTCAGCTTCTTGATTCGAGGGGGGTGCCTCCTCGCTGCTTCCCCGGAAAAACCTATTCCGACTGCGAGGACGGGTAGGTGCGTTTGATCGGCCACCGTTAATGTGATCGTGCAACTCGACCGAGATAACTAGATCAGCCGGAACTGTTCGCTAGATTGAAATACAGCGGC
>Ga0210407_10003819_pt1 | contig 12051 bp, 10 predicted proteins | sample IncBWC27MmetaG_FD_150860 | JGI IMG/M metagenome (GOLD analysis project Ga0210407, IMG submission 150860) | Forest soil microbial communities from Barre Woods Harvard Forest LTER site, Petersham, Massachusetts, United States - Inc-BW-C-27-M | ecosystem: Environmental > Terrestrial > Soil >... | reverse complement strand
GCGCTGCTTGACGAGGACCGGGCGCACGATCAGGGACTAGAGTACGTGGCGTTTTATCCCACGGAGGCTTGCCTGATCAAAATGCTGTACCGCGCGGGATTTCCGTTTGTGTATGAGTTCAAGCGCCTACCCGCGGATCCGCAATTTTCGACAACCGTTTGGCGAAAGCAATCGCGCACGTTTCTGGCTGCGTCGCTGCTGCCTCTGACGATGCCGAACCTCGCGCTGGCAGTGGAACGGAGCCAGCCGGTGCAAGCGCATTCTGACCGTTGGAGGACGAACCCATCGAAGGTGCGGGATTTCTGGAGGAGCCGTCTATTGCGGATGCGCGCCTGGGCGGCGCGCCGCGCAAGGTCCGTGCGGGGATCGACTTCGACATGAGCTCCAGCGCCGAGGCCGAAGGAAAGCTGCCGCGGATGCGGCGATTCCTGCGCAAACCGTGGCCGGAAAAAGCCAAGTCGGTACGCTTTCGATGGTCGGCGGGAATTGCAAGAATACCCAAACTGATGCGGCTGCCGTTTGGAGCTTGGTGGGTATTGCGAAACGACAATCTGGGAGAGCCGCTCAGTACGGGCAGCTTCGAGACGGCGGAGCTTGCATTTGTGGATCGGTTTCTGCGGCCGGGGATGACGGTGCTGGACCTTGGGGCGCATCATGGGCTGTACACGTTGCTGGCCTCCAAGCGAGTCGGGAAGCACGGGAGAGTGATTTCCTTTGAGCCGTCGCCTCGCGAGAGGAGAGCGCTGCGGCTGCATGTTGCGATGAATCGATGCTGGAATGTGGAGATACAAGGGGCGGCGCTGGGCGATGACAACACGGAGGCAAATCTCTTCGTCGTGCAAGGCAGCCAGACCGGCTGCAACAGCCTGAGGCCACCGGTTGTTGAGAGCGGCACCGCGCCCGTTCGTGTGCGCGTGATACGGCTCGACGACTGGCTGGCGCGGCGGCAGATCGGTCGAGTGGATTTCATCAAGCTGGATGTGGAGGGCGCAGAACTAACGGTTTTAGAAGGAGCAGCGAGGCTGCTTGAGGGGCAGGGGCGTCCCATTATGCTGGCGGAGGTTCAGGATGTTCGCACGCGCGGTTGGGGATATGCTGCAAAAAGAATCCTGGAGCACTTGGCGAAGAGGGGATACACGTGGTTTCGGCTAGGGGAGACCGGTTCGATCGAATCACTCGATGTGAGTGGCGAAGAATTTGACGGAAATTTTGTTGGCTGTCCCAGTGAACGCCTTGAGGAACTAGAGGGATTTGGCGGAACGATCGCTAGAACGGCCTAAACAGACAACTTTGACGATGAGGATTGCAGTGAGGGGAGTGTTGCTTGTCCGCTAGCGTTCAAACATTGGCCGGGAAGCAAGCTGTGCCGTCGCCAACGGCGCAATGGCCGCGGATTACGGTGGTGACGGCGGCGTACAACGGGGAGGAATACCTGGAGGCGACGATGCGGTCGATCGTCAACCAGGGATACCCGAACCTGGAGTACATCGTGGTGGACGATGGGTCGACGGACGGGACGGCGGGGATTATTCGGAAGTACGAACGGGAGGTGAGCTGCTGGTTCCGCCAGGCGAATCAGGGGCTGTACGCGGCCCTGAACGCGGGGTTTGCGAGGGCGACTGGCGAAATCATGGGGTGGCTGAATGCGAGCGACCTATTGCAGGTGAACGGGCTGTTTACGGTGGGAAGCGTGTTCGCCGGGCTGCGCGAGGTGGAATGGATTACCGGGAGGCCGACGAAAATCAGCGCGACGGGCATGACCGTTGATGTGCTGCCGGTTCCGCGGTGGTCGCGGGGACGCTTTCTGGCGGGGGCGAACAAGTACATTCAGCAGGAGTCGACATTTTGGCGGCGAAGTTTGTGGGAACGCGCGGGCGGAAGGTTGAGCACGGAGTTTCGCGCGGAAGGCGATTTCGAGTTGTGGGTACGATTTTTCCGACACGCGCGGCTGCATTCGGTAAACGCGCTGATTGGCGGGTACCGCTTGCATGATGGGGCGCTGAGCTCGAGCAATATGGAACGTTACAATAGAAATTGCGACGAGATAGCCGCGCACGAAGTAGAGACCTTGGATGGGGGCAGGAGAGCAGCGCTGAAGGCGTTTCGATGGATCAGCGAGGCAGTGAAGCCGCTCCCGAAGGTGCGCGGTTTGTGGCATCGCTTGGCGATCCGGAGTTTATACGGGATGCGTGGGCCGGACTGGTCGCCGGTGATTGAGTATGGGGAAGGTGGTTGGAGATTACGGCGATAGCGGCTTTTGGCAAGCGGAGGATGAGGGCTAGGGCCTACGTGTGTGGAGTCGCTACGTCCGCCTAAAAGGCCCACTCCCCGGACCCTTCGAGGCTCACGGTAAACTGAAGTCCGGAGCTTCCACCCTACCACACTCCTGACGCTAGCAAATGCTTCGGGCGTGTTTGTCGAAATAGAATAGAATTTGGCCTGCAGAGGAGTGCGCATTCTCACTTTATTCACGACGGGGAAACCGTTTGAAGGGCATAGCGGTGTGATTCAGCGGAACGCGCTCGCGAGCTGGACGCGGCTGCATGCGGACGTCGAGGTGATTTTGTTTGGCGACGACGCGGGGTCGGCGGAAATCGCGCGGGAGCTGGGATTGCATCACGAGCCGCGCGTGGAGCGAAACCGGTTTGGGAGCAAGCGGCTGGACCATATATTTGCGCGGGCGCAGGAGATCGCGCGGCACGAGCTGGTGTGTTACTGCAACTGCGACATTATTTTGCTGCCGGAATTTTGCGCGGCGCTGGAAAGAGTGCTCGAACGGCACGAGCGGTTTCTGATGGTGGGACGGCGGTGGGACACGGATATCTCCGAGCCGGTGGACTTTGCTGATGCAGGCTGGGTGGGCCGCACGGAAGCGCTGGCGCGCGGGCGCGGAGTGCAGCAGCCACGATGGTCGATTGACTATTTTGGGTTTCCGCGGGGGCTCTATGCAGAGATGCCGGCGCTGGTGATTGGGCGCGTGTGGTGGGATCACTGGTTGGTATGGAAGGCGCGCGAGCAAGGCGCGGCGGTGGTGGACGCTTCGGAGGTGGTGACGGCGATTCACCAGAACCATGATTATGGGTATCACCCGGCGGGAGCGAAGGGCGTGTGGTCGGACGTGCAGGCGAAGGAGAACTACGAACTGGCCGGAGGGCGATGGCACTTGCTGACGATTGACGACGCGACGCACATTTTAGATGGCAACGGGGAGCGCGGAAATTTGCGTCGGCTGTGGGCACCGTATTGGAGGTATTTGCGGCCGCGGGTGGCTCCGGCGTGGTTCGCGCTGCTGGATTTGACACGACCGATGCGCCGTGCGCTGGGGATGCAAGCGAAGCAGGCACCGGTGCGGCGACGAGAGATCGAATAGGTGCACCGGAGCAAAAGCGCGGTGTGAGCGGTCCAGCGCGCGGAAAATGCAAGTTTGACCTTCCTGCTGCATGCGTCTTTTTTGATAAGCTTGCTGCGCGATGAAAGTTCTGGTCACCGGGAGCAGCGGGCTGATCGGCTCCGAGGCTGTGGAGCATTTCGACCGCCAGGGGCACGAAGTTTTTGGCGTGGACAACAATATGCGGCGAGTGTTTTTTGGCGCCGCGGGCGACACGTTGTGGAACCTGGAGCGACTGAAGAACGCTTGCAAGCGGTTCAAGCACGCGGACATCGATATTCGCGATCGCGCGGCGATCGAAGAGGTTTTCAGCGCGCAGCGCTTCGACCTGATTGTGCATTGCGCGGCACAGCCTTCTCACGACAAAGCGCGCGATATTCCGCTGCTGGACTTCGAAGTCAACGCGCTGGGAACCGTCAATCTGCTGGAAGCGACGCGGCAGCATTGCCCGGAAGCGGTGTTCGTTTTTCTCAGCACGAATAAGGTGTACGGCGACGCGCCCAACGAGATTCCGATGAAGGAGCTCGAAACGCGCTACGACTACGCGCGGGCCGAAGATTACGACGGCATTGACGAGACGTGCCGGATCGATCGCACGTTGCATTCGCTTTTCGGGGCGTCGAAAGCTGCCGCCGACCTGGTCGCGCAAGAGTATGGGCGTTACTTCAACATGAAAGTCGGTGTTTTTCGCGGGGGCTGTTTGACCGGGCCGTCGCATTCGGGGGTCGAGCTGCACGGATTTTTGTCGTATCTGGTGAAGGTCATACTGAGTGGCGGGCGCTATAGCGTTTACGGCTACAAGGGCAAGCAGGTGCGCGACAACATTCACTGCCATGACGTGGTGCTGGCCATCGAAGAATTTGCCGCGAATCCGCGGCCGGGCGAGGTCTACAACATGGGCGGCGGGCGCGGCAACAGCATCTCAATGCTGGAAGCCATTGCGCGAATCGAACAGCTCACCGGGCGAAAACTGGACTGGCGGTACGTGGAGGAAGCGCGTAAGGGCGATCACATCTGCTACATTTCAAAATTGCGGAAGTTCCAGACGCACTACCCGAAATGGAAGATTACTCGCGGGCTGGATGCTATTCTGGAGGAAATGGCCGCTGCGCAACGCGGGGAGCCGCTCCATTCCGCGGCAAAATGACACCGACGCGACTGGCAGCCCTCGCATCTACAACTAATCAGCGCGTCTGCCTGCCGCGGCGCAGACGATCGTGAACGCCCAACCCGCCGTTTCCGCAATCATCGTCAATTGGAACGGGGCGGACCATCTGAGGATTAGTCTTCCCAGTCTTTTGTCGCAATCTTTTACGTCCCTCGAGGTCATCGTGGTAGACAATGGCTCGAAGGACGACTCCGCCGAAGTGGCGCGAGAATTTCAAGTGCGCTGGCTTCCCTTGGACAGGAACGTTGGCCTGGCGCCGGCATTGAATCGCGGCGCGGCGATTGCCGCAGGCGATTTCCTCCTTTTCATAAACAACGACATGCGGTTCGATCCAGGTTTTGTGGCGGCGCTGGTCGAGCCGCTGAAAAAAAATGAGGAGATTTTTGCAACCGACGGGATGCAATTCAATTGGGAGGGAAGCGAGCGCGGGCACCTGGCAGCGCGGCTAGCGAAGAACAGGCCCGTTGGTCATTCATCCGCGGAGTTGGTGCCTGGGCTATACTTCTATGCAAAGGAAGTAAATCACGAAGCACCAGTGTTCATGGGCTCCGCAGCGTGCATGCTGGCGCGCCGCACGCTTTTTCAGAAGCTAAACGGATTCGATGACCGGCTGCCGCTCGGATATGAAGACGTCGAAATCTGTTGGCGGGCGTGGATCCAGGGGTGGAAAACGGTATATGTTCCGAACGCGATCTGCTGGCATCGCGTAGGCAGCTCGGGGCGTTCGCAGGAGGGAGCGCGCTTTAATTTTCGCGGGATCTTGAGGGGGCGATTATTGCTGGCGACGAAACTGCTCCCGCTGCGTTATATGGTCCGCACGTGGCTGGTGTCCGGCACAGCTGTGGGCTACGATGCGATTCGGTGGAGGTGGTCGTTTGCGACAGACCGCATCAAGACTCTAGCTGATATCGCCAGCCTCGTTCCGCAGTTACTTCGCGAAAGAAAAGCATTGTTTGAGAACGCGGGTAGCTCCCCGGAGAAGCACCTCGATTCTCTTTTGCAGTTGAGTGATTAGCCGCTTCGCTTTGAATTTACATAACAAGACAATGGCGAAACTTTTAGTGAAGGGCGTTCGATATCTGAAGTGCTACGGCGAACTGGCACTTGGCGGCAAGCCAACCACCATAGAAGGAACCATCGACTACTGCGTCGATCGCCCGATTCTAATGGCGCAGGTGCGGTCGGAGGTGGTTACGCTCGGCAGGATGTTGGAGGAGCGCGCCCCTGTGCGTAGCCTGGAGATCGGAACGAATTACGGGGGTACACTTCTTTTGCTTTGCAACCTTTCCGCGCCAGGGGCAACGATCATCAGCGTGGACTTGCCGTCCGGACGATTTGGAGGCGGCTATCCCTGGCGCAAGATCCCGCTGTTCCGGAAATTTACGAAGTCAGGCCAGCAGCTGCACCTGATCCGCGCAGATTCGCATCTTCCACAAACCAAGGAGCGCGTTTTGCGAATTCTCGATGGCGAGTTGCTCGACTATTTGTTTCTGGATGGCGACCACACATACGAAGGGGTGCGGCGGGACTTTGAAATGTATGCGGCGCTGGTACGCAGCGGCGGACTCATCGCGCTGCACGATATTGCCGCGCACCATCGAGATGTGGAATGTCAGGTGAATAAGTTCTGGAGCGAAGTTAAAAATCAGTATCGGCATCTAGAAATCGTCGAGGACCCAAGACAGGGATGGGCCGGGCTCGGCATAGTCTTTGTGCCCTGAAGGCTATAGCGCCTCGATGAAGCCGAAGATGCGGCAGCAGTGAGACGAGATTGATATGTCAACGCCGTACGCGACCGCCTTAATCGACACTTACAATCACGAACGCTTCATCGAGCAAGCGATCGTAAGCGTCCTGGAACAGGATTTTCCAGCTGTGGAGACGGAGATCCTCGTGGTGGACGACGGCTCAACAGACCGCACGCCCGAGCTGATCCGGAAATTCGCACCGAGGGTGCGGCTGCTTAGCAAAGCGAACGGCGGACAGGGATCCGCGTTCAACGCCGCGATCCCCGAGGCACAGGGGGAAATCGTGGCGTTCCTGGACGGAGACGATTGGTGGGCGCCGGGCAAGCTGACAGGTGTTGTGCAGGTACTTTCCAAAGAGGCGGCGGTTGGGTTAGTGGGGCATGCCGTGACGCAGGTTTATCCGAACGGACACCAGCACATGGACTTGCCCCGGGAAGTTTCGCGATTTCGCATCACGTCGGTGGAGGAAGCCAAGACGTTTCGCATGAGGAAAACTTTTCTGGGCACTAGCCGCATGACCTACAGGAGAGACGTACTCCGGCGGATCGGGCCGGTTCCGGAAGCACTGAAATTTGAAGCGGACGAATACTTGTTCACCCTCGCAGGTCTTTTTTCTGATGTCGTAGTCTTGCGAGAGCCGTACAGTTTTTATCGCCTGCACGAAGGGAATTTATTTCAGATTAGCAATGGAAGCGAGGAGAGCGTCCGCAGGAAACAGCAAGTGCTGGCGCGGCTGGCGCAAGCACTTGACGAAAAACTCCGGGAGCTCCAGGTGCGCGGCGACATTACGAACGCCATTGTTGAGTGTGTACGAGCGGAGGCGGATGTTCTGCGCCTGATAGCAGATGGTGGATTCCCCTGGGAGACGGTGCGCGCGGAACTGAAAATATTGCGCGTCCTGCACGGCGACGCCTCGTTTGCGCAGCACGTTTTCAGTTGCGCGAGACTGCTCCCTGCCTGCGTCATGCCCGCGGCCAGCTACTATCGATGGAGGCATCGCGTCTCGCGCTCGGAGTTCTACAAAGATTTGCGGCAAAGATTTCTGCCGTTTCCGGTGCCGAGTCACGTCGAGCGTCAGGAGAAATCCGCACCGCCGGGCAATCTTTAGGCTGGGTGTGAACGCAAACACGCATGCTTGAGGAATCGGCTCGAGATGAACCGAACTTCCGAATGATTACACTCGGCCTCAACTACAACAGAAAGCATGATTCTTCCGCATGCATTGTGCGCGATGGCGAGCTGCTCTTCGCGGTCGCCGAAGAGCGCATCAGCCGGATAAAGCACGATGCCGGCTTTCCACGACTGGCTATTCAAGCTTGCCTGGACTTCGCGCGCATTCGCGCCGATGAACTGGACGAAGTGTGTTTTGGCTGGACCACGGCAGGACCAGGCTTTCGGCATGACCTGAAATGTCTAGCCAGCGGCGGCCTGCCGCTTACCTACCAGAACGTTCTCACCACCAGCGTCTATTTTCTGAGCATGTGGCACCAGCAGAGCGGCGTCAAACCATTCCGGCAATGGTTCGGAGAGGTAAAAGCGCGCATGCGATTTGTAGAGCATCATCTGGCGCATGCTATCAGCGCTTACGCGTACTCGGGGTTTGATGAGGCCGCGGTCGTCGTGATGGACGGGCGCGGGGCTTGGGAAGCGACATCGATCTGGCATGGCAAGGGTGGCAAACTGGAGCACGTTTTTACCATGCCCTTTCCCGATTCCCTGGGACTATTCTACAGCCAGTTCACTGGCTATCTCGGGTTTCAGCCGAACAGCGACGAGTGGAAAGTGATGGGTCTCGCGCCGTATGGTCAGGCAAAGATCAAGCTTGACGCTTTCATCGACACCGACGCTTCGCCTTACCGGGTGCACGCGAAGCGCCTATTCGGAAACGGGCGCGGAGAATTCTCTGACCTAATTTCGGCGCTCGGTCCGCAACGCTTGCCGGAGAGCGAGATCGACGACCGTCACAAAAACATCGCATATGTGGTGCAGGATGCCTGCGAGCTGGGGATGATGAACGTAGTGCGTATAGCGGTGGGGAAAACGCGCTGCCGGAACCTTTGCATGGCGGGCGGAGTGGCGCTGAATTCGAAAGCCAACGGCAAGATCGCCGCGTCGGGACTGGTTGACAAAATCTTCGTGCAGCCTGCAGCGTCGGACGACGGCGTCGCGCTTGGCGCGGCGCTGGCGCCTTATCTGGAAGCTGGCGGGCGCCTGCCGAACAAGGTCATGCGCCATGCATATCTTGGCCCTGCGTTCGAGGATTCCGCTATCGAAAATGCGCTGCGCACCTATAAATTGCAGTACACGCACCTGGACGATCCGGCGGCAACCGCAGCAGAGCTCCTTTCGCAAGGTAAGATTCTGGGCTGGTTCCAGGGACGGATGGAATTTGGCCCGCGCGCGCTGGGGAGCCGCTCGATTCTTGCCGATCCTCGCGATCCGGAAATGAACGCCAAGGTCAACAACGCGGTGAAATTTCGCGAATGGTGGCGGCCCTTTGCGCCATCGCTGAAGAAGGAAGCGGCGGCGGAGTATCTTGAAAGCGCAACGGATTCGCCGTTCATGATTCTGACCGCGCAGGTGCGGCCGGAAAAGCGCGGCGTGATTCCTGCAGTGACGCACGTCGACGGCAGCGCGCGGCCACAAACCGTGGACAAAGAGATAAATCCGCTGTACTGGCGTTTGTTGGATGAGTTCGAAAAGCGCACCGGCGTGCCCGTTGTCATGAACACTTCATTCAATCTGCGCGGCGAGGCTATCGTACATACGCCTACCGATGCAGTGCGCACATTTTTCAGCTCCGGGATGGATGCGCTGGTGATCGGCAGTTTTCTTGTGGAGAAATGAGTTGATCAGGGCAGGGTGTTTGACCGCAGCCAGACCACTGTTGGCCGCCGCGCTCGTCTTCGTCATGTTTGCATGTTTTTTTCTTGCCCTTCGTTCCAGCGACATTGGCGCAGTGGATGGAGCAGTCCGCTGCCTGGAGGTATTCCGCCGCGGCCGGATATTTTTTCATGAGAATAATCACCTGCTGTACCCAGTCAACGTGTTGGTGTGGACTCGCTTCCTATCGCACCTAGGTCTTAGAGCCAGCAATCCGGCGGAGTTTTATGCGCTCGCCCAAACCATGAATTGCGTGGTGGCGGCAGGATGCCTGGCGATGATCTTCTATCTCAGCTTGTCCCTCTTTTCTTCCTTCGGGCTGGCGCTCGGCCTGGTCCTTGGGTATGGATTTTCCAAGGCATTCCTTTTGCACGCGACAAATTCAGCGGAGCCCGTGGTCGGCCTCTTCTGGAGTTTGCTGGGCATGTGCTTCGCAAGCATCTTGGTGAAACGCGGGTCACACTTATCGGTCATTCTGTCGGCGCTTTGTTTTTCGCTGGCAATGGCCACCTACCAGTCCATGATCTTTCTCGCTCCTGCGGCTATTGCCTTGATATGGCAAGGAGGGTATTTCCGGGATGGCGGAGCATTCTTTTCGCGCGCGCGTCTATTCGAGCTCGGCGAATTTATTTTGACTGGAGTTGTTGCCTGCGCCGTTCTGTTTGGGTGGGCCTATTGGCATCAAGGCCTAAGAAGTCCAGACGAATTGATTGGACGCTTTTTCGCACACGGGGACGCTCGAGTGTATTTGAGCCTGACCATGGGAAAATTATTGAATATGCCGGTTGGACTGGTGCGAAACATTTTTCCGGTTCTATCATATTTTGCCGGCATTCGCGGGCTGTTGACTGGGCCCAAGTTCTCCTTGATTTCCTTTCTGCTCGTATTGGCGAGCACATTTGCATTCTTGTTTGCGGCCTTGAGAAGGTTGATTGCGGGGTGGAGTTCACTCGCGGCGCCAGTTCGCGCCGCCACAGTTGCTGCGGCGGTGGGTTTCGCCTTCACGCTAATTCCGGCGCTGGTGTGGGATCCGCAATACGACAAACTATGGCTGCAGCCGCTAGCTTGCCTTGCTTTTCTGGTCGCCAGTTCAAGGATGGTGCCCGACTTGGATGGTCGAGGCCGCTCGCCGCTGTCGAAGGTGTTGCAGGTGCTGTTGTTGAGCGCCCTGGCAATGAATCTTGTATGGTTGACGCACAGCCACTACACGAAAACCTCCGAAATGAGCGAAGCACAGCGGCTGGCCGGTGTAATCGGGGCGCGGGATTTGTTAGTTGGGGATTGGGACGAAATATCAACGCTGTACGGCTATGGATGGTCTGCGGATGGGCGATTTATTTCGTTTCCCACGGAAGCAGTGTTGCACGGCTTCGATTCTGTAGCCCAGCTTCGCGAGGCTATTCGCCGCACGCAGAGAATCGGTGGGCGCGTGTACTTCCTTTCGCTGCTCGACATGCCCCGAGCAACATGGAACTCCTCCTTGGGGGCACGCTGCGGTGTGCCTTACTCGGAGATGGATTTTTACCGGGAGCATTCGAGGGTCCGTGAGGTGTTTCACAGCAAGTCTTCACAACTCTCTCTGCGACAACTAGATGCTCCCGATTCAAGCGCAACGTCCAAATAAGTGCACACCAGCGGTTTGCGTGCGGCTACCGATGGCTGCTGAGGACGAGCGATAGGAATGGATAAGCAGGGGATTATTGCTTTGCTGGGTCGGCGGGATGAGCCGACCGATGCGGTGGAAGAATATTGTCGCTATCTCGGCGCTGCGCTGGGCACGCACGGTTTCGAGCTCGCAGTGGCAAGGCTTCCCTGGAAGGAGCGCGGCTGGCGTGTTGCGCTGCGCGAACTGCGGCAAAAAGCAGCTGATTGGCGCGGCCGGTGGGTGTGCGCGCAGTACACTGCCCTGGCCTGGTCCGCGCACGGCTTCCCTGTGCGGTTTCTGTCCGTTCTGAATGTGTTGCGGCGCGCGGACGCGCGCGTCACTGTGGTGTACCACGATACCGGGCCGTATTCTGGCAGACGCATCCTCGATAAACTACGGCGTGCCGTGCAACTGCAGGTCATGCGCGGGTCTCTGCGCCGCGCGGACCTCGGCATCTTCACGGTTCCTCAGAGCGCGATTTCGTGGCTCGGCGTTCCACCACGCAATGCTGCGTTCATTCCGGTGGGCGCAAACTTGCCGGTCGACACGGTCATTGAGACGAATACTTCCAAGAGTGCACAAGGAGTGTTGAGGGTCGCAGTATTCGGAATCACGGGCGGCGAAGCGGGGCGCCGCGAATCTGCGCGGATCGCAGACGCCATTCGTTTTGCCTCCGCAAGAATTGGAAGACTCGAATTGCGCGCGTTCGGCCGCCATGCCGACGTTTGCGAATCGATGCTGCGTGAAAGCTTGCGCGATACTCCCGTGGACGTTCAGGTTAAAGGCGTGCTGCCGCCCGAGGAAGTTGTCAGAGAGCTTGCGTCTGCGCATGCGATGCTCTTCGTGCGCGGTGCGATTTCCACACGCCGAGGCAGCGCCATCGCCGCCATTGCATGCGGTTTGCCGGTGATTGCGGAGCGAGGAACTGAAACCTCGGGCCCGATCGAAGAAGCCGGTGTGGTGCTGGTGTCCGCAGATAAACCTGGGGAATTCGGCGAAGCACTGCTGCGGGTGCTAACAAATACGGATTACCGCGCGCAGTTGGCAGAGAGGAGCCGGCTTGCGCAGGACAAATACTTCTCTTGGCCGACGATTGCCGCGCGCTACGCCGAAGAGCTGCGGAAAACTAGATAGGTCAGAAGGCCCTCACCACTTTTTTGCCAGCGCAGCGATGATTTTGGCCAGCTGAGTCGACGTCGCGCGCGTCGATACTTCCCCT
>Ga0210407_10003817_pt1 | contig 12062 bp, 11 predicted proteins | sample IncBWC27MmetaG_FD_150860 | JGI IMG/M metagenome (GOLD analysis project Ga0210407, IMG submission 150860) | Forest soil microbial communities from Barre Woods Harvard Forest LTER site, Petersham, Massachusetts, United States - Inc-BW-C-27-M | ecosystem: Environmental > Terrestrial > Soil >... | reverse complement strand
CGAAAATCGGCGACCGGGTTGAGCTGCTTAACCACAACTTTCGTATCGCCGGGATCGTGGCCCACGGCAAGGGTGCGCGCGTTTTCCTGCCGCTGGCCACACTCCAGGGCCTGGTCGGAGCTCAGGACAAGGCCACCGCAATTTACATCAAGGCCGACTCCGCCTCGAATGCCGAGGCCGTAGCGGATGAAATCAAGGCCGCTCCCAATATGTCGTCCTACATCGTCCGCTCTATGCGCGAATATCTTTCCATGATGACTCCCGACAATGTTCCCGGCCTCTCCGCTTTTATCAACATCGTGGTCGGAATCTCGGTAACCATCGGTTTCATCGTGATCTTCCAGGCCATGTACACGGCGGTGATGGAGCGCACCCGCGAAATCGGGATCCTGAAATCGCTCGGCGCGTCGAAGTTCTACATTGTGAACGTGATCTTGCGCGAGACCACGTTATTGGCAATCGGAGGAATCATCTTGGGAATGGCGATCAGCTTCACCGTCCGGGAGGTCATCGTCGCGCGGTTTCCAACTCATCCGATTGATATAACTCGCGTCTGGCTGATCCAAGCCGCGGTCATTGCCATCGTGGGCGCGATAGGCGGCGCCCTCTACCCCGCATTCAAAGCCGCGCAGAAAGATCCTATCGACGCGCTGGCGTACGAATAGCAGTTACCTCTCCCGGGAAACTGTCATTCCGAGCGGAGGATATCATTCGCATCGCGAATGATTTTCGCAGTCGAGGAACCTGCTTTTCGCTTCGGCGAGATGAACTCCGCCTATCGCCACCGCATGTCGTATCCCAACCCATGCAAAATCTGGTTCTCAAATTCATACTGCACCAGCGTATCGAAATTATTCCCAGCAAACTCCCATGACGCCGCATACCGCGACGCATTCTGCGCATACGAAGAGTAAGCCGCCGTATAGCTCACATTGCAAGGCTGCGGACAAGCAATCAGCCCCGTCGGATCAGGCCGGTTCATTCCGGTCGCAGCGAGGACCACAGCCGAAGAAACATCCGGCTGCGGCGCAACCGTAAGCTGCCGCGGCGATACACTCCACACCCGCGGATCCCCCGGAAGAATCTGCGCCGGAACGTTGCTCTGCGTCCGCTGTAGGGGGTTCATGTCAATCTGCTGCGAAAGGTTCTGCTGCGCCGCGTGCCACAGCGCCCACAACTCCGCATCCGTGTGCTGCGTCTGATCAATAAATCCCGCCGCCGCTGGATTCGCTCCTCTGCATCCCTGTAGCAAGACAATCATCAGGGCCAGGGCCCGCAGCCGTCCGCGCATATCTCTCCTTTGGCCCCTGTCAAGGCCATCGGCAGCGCGCTTCGCATGCAGCATGGTTTTGGTTCAGCACAGGTGTTACGACTTTCGGCATGTGCGCGCCCGCGTAGGGACGGGTCGCAAACCAGAGGCACGACTTCAGTCGTGCCAATTCTTCCCGGATGCGGATGATTGTTGGGGCTTTTAGCCCACAAGCAGTAAGTCTGCTAAAACATCAACATGCAGCGCCCCATCGGCGTGACCGCAATCGCGATCATCTTCGCTCTGATTGCGCTCTACCTGGGTGCGCTCGGAGTGACGATGCTACTCGCTCCCGGCGCAGTCTCCATGAGCCTGGGCGCGCCTCTGCTGCATGGCCTCGAACTCGCAGGACCTTACATGTTCTTGCTGACCGCTGCGGTAGCCGCCGCTGTCGCATTCGGCTTATTTCGCATGAAAAATCTCGCCCGCCGCGCCGCCATCGCAATCTGTTTTGCTGGAATGATCATGCTTCTCCCCAAAGTCTCCGCCGACGCCGCCAATTTCGGTCCGCGTTTCTTCCTCGCCGGATCCATGGTGGTGCTCCGGATGATGATCGTCTGGTATTTGTGGCAGTACTGGACCGCAGAGAAATTTCACTGAAGCGATTCGCGTGAGGGGCCGTCCCTTCGACTTCGCTCAGGGCAGGCCCTCGGCTGTCCCCGGGGCCACAGTTCTGGGCTAGTCTGCAGTCAGCGCCGCGACCGTTGAGCCAGTCGCTGAACTGCTTTGGGAGTTCTTCGCCGGCGCTGAGCGATCGGAACTCGACTGCTCTTTTCGCGTCCCCAGATCGAGCACCATCGACATATCTTTCGGATAAACCACATCTCGTCCCCGAGCCAGAAAATGCGAATAGACGGACATCGCCGCTCCGTAGGAGCCAAACCCAGTGGCCACCACCCGCGAGTGAGCAAAGGCCCCGACCAGCATCCCCACCAGCTTGAATCCGGACGCTCCATTGGCCGCTCCGCCGCTGGCGTCTCCGCCGCCATCTGTGCCATGATGCAGGCCGCGATCGCCATCCGGCGAAGCCGAAGAAGCCGCCAGCATCACAGCAATGCCGGTTGTGAGGTACCTCGTCTTCGGAGTTGTGACCTGCGCCCCGCCCTCGGAGTCGAGTTTCAGGTTTTGACCTTTGTTAACGTCGACGCCCTCCAGCGTGGCCTCAATCTCCTGTTCCACGCCGCTCGGAGGAACGACCTGGTGGAAGGTGATGCGCAGTTGGCCATTACGGCCAAGCCGGCGGGCTGGCCTGACTTCCAAAACCGTGCCTTTCAGATGGCTTCCTTCTGGCAAGAAAAGATGGTCCGAAACCACCAGCGGCTGGCTGATTACCGCATCCACTAGATCGCCCTTCTTGCTGGTGGCGGAACTTAACGGCGTAGTCAGCCACGCGTGGACCAGGCTGCCCGAGGGTGGCTGCGTCCCGATACTCGTCAGCATTTCCGCCTTCAGTTGCTCGCTGCCAAAACTCAGCGGCTCCTGCACATCGGCGACGAAGGTTGTCCCCGAATCCACGTACTGCGGATGATACGGCGACTGCGTGAGTGCCAGTCTTTCCAATCGGTGCACTTTGTTTGGCGCGTGGATCTGTTCCTTCACTCCTGCAATCTGGTCATGAATCTGCTGCCGCGCTTGGGCGACTTTGCCTCTTGCTGCTGCCTTGCCCTCAGCTACTTTCCCTTGCGGCTCTGCACTAGCAGGCACAAACCGCAAAACCGCGTTGGAACCGGGTGTGACCAACACATGGATCGGCAGATGCCGCCCATCTTTCAGCACCAACTCATCGAACTCGATGTGCACTTTGCGATCGGGCGAGAAATCCGCGTTCAGCCCCGCCAAAGCCCGCGTCTTTTTTGAGACGGGATCAAGTTCCGCGATCTTGCCGTTTACCTCGCTCCCGGCTGGAACCAGTAGCTGGTCGAACGCGTAGATCGGTTCCGCTGTGGTGCCGTGGACTTTCTGGCCGACCTTTTGAATCCGAATTTCCTGATCCAGCACCACCTTCAGCGGGGTGCCCGCCGGCACTGTCAACGCTATGGACGCAGGCTCTTTCGCAGTCACCGGAGCGGTCTCCGCCGTCGGAGGCTCCGCGGAGCGAATCTTCAGGGATTGACCGAACATGGCGGTTTCCGCAAAAAGGAGACCCGCAAGGCAAAGAGAACACCGCATAGATGACATTTCCAGGACGCCTACAGTTTATCTGGTTAAGTGGCTATGACGCGGTCAGAAATAACCGACCGGCGCGCTTGGTTTGCGAGGCTCTGGACTGTACTGGGTCGGATGTAAGGCCGTGCGGTATCGGTTGCACTGTTCCTGAAAGTATTGTTTATGCCTTGTTGCTGGTTAACTTACAGCAACAATTAGGCATTTTAAGTAGGCTGTTTCTGGCACTCCGAGTAACGTCGGATGGTCTTTCGCCGCGCCCCGGGTCTCCAGCAAGCGAAGATTCCGGTGCGAATCCACCCCCGCCGCCGTGACCGTTCCCAGCAGATCCGCCGCGCTCACGTGATACGAACACGAGCACGTCACCAGGATTCCCCCCGGCCGCAGCATCTTCAGCGCTCGCAAATTCAGCTCCTTGTATCCCCGCAGCGCCGTCTGCAAAGCCTGCCTGCTCTTGGCGAACGCCGGAGGATCCAGTACCACGCAGTCATACTGCCGCCCCGCATCCGCATAGTCGCGCAGCAGATCAAACGCATTGGCCTCAATCCATTCAATCTCGCGTCCGTTCAGCGAAGCATTCCGCTCCGCCATTTCCAGCGCCGGGCGAGAACTGTCCACCCCAGTGACCTTCGAACACTTCTCCGCCAGATGCAGCGCAAACCCTCCCTGATAACAGAAAACATCGAGCGCCTCGCCGCGCGCGTATCGCGCCGCCGCCGCATAATTCTCCCGCTGATCGAGAAACGCCCCGGTTTTCTGTCCACCGAGCGCGTCATAAACAAACTGCACTCCGTTCATTTGAAACTCAGTGGAAGTCTTCTCGCCGAAAATCAGGCCGCTTTCCTTGTCGGCCAACTGCTCCAGCCGCCGCACCCGCGGATCCACCCGCTCCACAATCGCCGCCGGATTCAAAGCCTCCCGCAATTCAGAAACGACGACGCTCCGCACCGCCTCCGCATCCACCGCCTGGGTGACGATCTGCATAGAGAGCAAATCGTTGTATCGGTCCACAATCAGCCCTGGCAAGAAATCTCCCTCGCTGAAAATCACCCGATACGCATTCGTGTCCTCGACAAACCGTTCGCGATACGCCACCGCCGCCCGAATCCGCTCGCGTAACAATTGCTCGAGATCGGAAACGGGGCGAGGCGAAATCATCCGCACCGCAATTTCAGAGGCTGTGCTGTAAAGGGCCGAGCCAAGGATTCTCGGATGTTGCAACCTGCTTGGTTTGGCCTGCGCCCGTGTGGGTCGGACACTCTTGTCCGACAACTGCTTGGGCCGGGATCCCGGGTCCTCTTGCACCGTGACCAGCGCGCCAGGAAGAACATCCTTCGCTTCGACGATGTCCGACCGATAAACCCACACATGCCCGGCGCGCAAGCGTTCAGCGCCGCGCCGGGAGATGCTGACAATCGGTTGTGATTTTGCGTCTGCCGACAAAGCGCCTCGATTCTTAAAGCATCTCGCCGTCCGCTGCCTGCCCCGCGAGCAGGAACGTCTTGGGGTATCGGCCTTCGCCGCAGAGCTTGAACGATCCGAAGTTCTTGTACCAGCGCCCCAACGGAACCTCCGGCGAGGACTCAATCCAGACGCGAAGGCGATTCAGATCATCTATGCTGATGCTGCGCTCGCGCATTCGTTCAATCAGGTGGTTGCGGATCGCTGGCGGGTATTTGGACCAACGCTCAATCTTTGGCATGTACGCTCCATAGAGCAAGGGCAGCCCTATATAGAGGAGTGAATGTAAGTCACTCACCGAAGACGAAGCGGCCCATTTCGTCGCCGAGACGTTTGATCTCTTCGGGGTCCCGGGCACCGCGAAATTTTTCGGCGAGACGGAAGAACTCTTTCTCCCGCTGTTCCGCTACGGCGATCCCCTCCTCGATGAGTTCCACTAGGACACGGTTTTCGCTCAAGCGCCGCCGCTTCGCGATTCGGTCCACCTGGGTGGCAATTTGTGCCGGAAGACTAACACTGCGCCGAAGGGGCTTCTTGATAGGCATGACACCATCATACACCATTGCGGTGCATCAGGCACTTGATGGCAGAAATCTCTAGCTTGCTGCGTCCTACGCCGAGACCGGTTCCTTGTGCCTATGCGCCGCCGCTTCTGCTCGCGCCAAATCCAAATCCCGTTGAAGCAGATCGAGCACGTAGCTGGGAAGCTCGCCGGCCCACTCATCCAGTTCAGCCTCACCCCAGTTGCCGTTCAGGCGAACGGTTTCGGTGAGGTCCTCGGGAAACGCCTGCCGGTAGCCACCTTCGCGGACAAACGTCTCACCCAGTTTCCGACCGGTGGCAGCGTCGTATACCCGCCGGTGCGCGCTACCATCGGCGTTGGAGAAACTTAGAAACACTTCGCCACTTTCGCCGAACTCGCCGCGATAGTACCAAGCCTGGCTGGCGTCAATTTTCGGATGCGCCCGCCGCTTGGTAGTCCGTTCCACCGCAGCTTCCGCAGGCACTTCCTTCGACGGATCGTAATAAAGAATCCGCTGGCAGGAGTCGCAAAAAATCATTTTCCCGCCGCGGATCTCGTTGTAAATCTGCGGCCGTAGCATCACCGAGCATCCCATGCACTTCTGGTCGCGAACTTCCGCCAGTCCCGATCCGCGGAATTTCAGCACGCGGTCGTAATGCCGGAGAAGATCGGCATCCACCGCGCCCCGCGCCGCATCCCGCTTCGCCGTCCACTCGGCGAGCGCCTTTTCGTCTTCGGCAGTGCGATCATGCGCAATCTTCTTTTCCTTCTCGATCTCCGCCGTTTCTTCTTTCAGCTCGATCTCGGCAGCCTTGACTTCCTTCTCGCGCACTTCGGCATTGACCATCAGCTCAAGAATCTTGTCTTCGTTCGCCCCAATCTCCGTTTCCGCAAACTGGATTTCATGCAGCAACGCCTTGTATTGGTCGTTGGTCTTCACTTCCAGCGACTGGTCGCGATACTTGGAGATTTTCTGCCGCAGGTCGGTGATTGCGGTCTCGTATTTCCGCCGCGCCGCTTCGTCGGTTTTCACCGCCGCGCGCGCCTTTTCCAGGCCAGCTTTTGTCCCGGCTAATTTTTGTTCGATGGCAGCAACCACTTTAGGAAGCTCGGCGATTTCCGCCTTCAGCCGCTGGATTTCGCGGTCTGTGACTTGCAGCGAGATTAAGTGCTCTATCTCTGGAGACATCGGAAGATGATATGAATTTTACCACGCGAACCCCGCAGTCCAACTGAGTCCCGCCTCGCCCACCCTGGCCCCCCCGCAAATCCGCTGCACCGGGCGCCCGCCCAGTGTAAACTTTCCAGTCTCACTAGAGTGTCCCGGCTTGCTCAACGGAGTTGCCCGATGAAGCCTTTCTTTCGTGTGTTGGTCGCCTGTCCCCTACTGCTTCATTTCGCCTTTTCGCAGGCAGCTCCAGCCAAGAAGCCTCTCACCATTGACGCCATTTTTGCCGACGGAGGAATCACCGGCCGCGCTCCTGAGACCATTCAATGGAGTCCCGACAACTCCAAATTCTCCTTCATCCAGCGCGACGACTCCGGCGACCACGGGGAGCTGTGGTACGTGGACGCCGCCTCCGGCGAAAAGAAGCTTCTGGTCAGCGAAGCCAACCTGGCCGCACTCGCCCCACCCGTAGAAAAGATCAAGAACGAACGCGAGAAGGAGCGCATCACGCGCTATCACGTCGCCGCCTACGAGTGGTCCCCGGACTCCAAACAGTTGCTGTTCGACTCTCAAGGGCAACTCTGGATGTACTCGCTGAACAGCGAGACCGCAGTGCAGTTCACCACCGCCCCCGATCCCAGCAACGATCCCAAGTTCTCCCCCGACGGTACTCGCCTCGCCTACCTGCGCAAACATAATCTGTACGTGCGTCCCGTCAACGGTGGAAACGAGAAGCAACTTACCAAAGACAGTGACCAGAACCTGCTGAACGGCGAAGTGGACTGGGTCTATGCCGAAGAGCTGGATGTTCGCAGCAATTATTTTTGGTCGCCTGATGGCCGGCAAATTGCTTTTCTACAGATGAACGAAACCCAGGTACCCTCTTACCCCATCGAGGATTGGCTTGCCCCACGCGCCTGGGTTGACATGGAAAAGTATCCCAACCCCGGCGACCCGAACCCTGCCGTGCGCTTGGGAGTGATAAACGCCTCCGGCGGCAAACCCAAGTGGATCACGCTCACCGAGGACAAGGACAAGGACATCTACATCCCGCGCTTCGGATGGCTAGGCGATGGCTTGCTCTGGGCTGAAGTATTGAATCGCGAGCAAACCAATTTGGATTTGTATTTCGTAGATGCCCGCTCCGGACATTCCCGCAAAGTTCTGACCGAAGCCGATCCCGACGGCTGGGTGTGGGTCAATGACGACTTCAAAGTCCTGAAATCAGGGGACCGCTTCACCTGGGCAAGCTGGCGCGACGGTACCACACAGCTTTATCTGTACAGCTTCGACAAAGCCGATCCGTTGGCCGCCGACGCAAAACTGGAACGCCAGCTTACCAAGGGCAACTTCGAGGTCTTAGGCACTTCGCGTCCGCACTCTGGAATCGAAGCCGTGGATGAAGCCGCCGGAGTCGTCTATTTCACCTGCGACAAAGACGATCCGCGCCAGCGCCAGCTTTACTCCGTGAAGCTCGACGGCTCCAGTCTGCAGCGCATCTCCCCCGAAGATGGCACCCATGAATCCACCTTCGCTGACGACAGCAAGCACTATGTGGACGAGTTCTCCGCCAGCACCACGCCGCCACGAATGTCCATTTGCACCGTCGGCGGCTCGTGCAAGACAGTTTGGCAGTCCAGGAATGTGGACGGCTTTGACATCATTCCTTCCAATCCCGTTTTGCTAAAGGCCGAAGACGGCACAGCACTCTATGGCGAAGTGCTGCTGCCTCCCCAAAACTCTGCAGCCGACGGAAAAATCCCCCTGATTGTGTACATCTACGGCGGCCCAGCCGGGCAAACCGTCCACAATGAGTGGCCACGCGATTTGTTTAGCCAGATTTCGGTACACAAGGGTTTCGCCGTTTTCACAGTGGACAATCGCGGCACTCCCGGGCGCGATCGTAAATTTCAAATCGCGGTCCGGCACCAGTACGGCGCCGTCGAACTCAAAGACCAACTCACCGCGTTGGACCAGTTATTCGCGCAGTATCCGCAGTTAGATCGCAGGCGCGTCGGCATCTGGGGATGGAGCAATGGCGGCTCTATGACCCTCTACGCCATGACCCACTCCGACATTTTCAAAGCCGGCGTATCGGTGGCGCCGGTTGCCGACTGGCATGACTACGATTCCATCTACACCGAGCGCAACAACGGTCTGCCCAGCGACAAAACCACTACCAGTTACGTCGATATGGATTTGCCTAAGGCGGCGAGCCAACTGCATGGCTCTCTGCTGCTGGTGCACGGCACCAGCGACGACAACGTGCATTTTCAAAACAGTGTGCAAATGGTCGAGGCGCTGCTCCAGGCGGGCAAGCAGTTCCGCTTCATGGTCTATCCCGGGAAGACGCACGGGGTTTCAGGGAGCGTGGACCAAACCCATTTGTTTCACATGATCGAGGATCATTTCGAACGCGAACTGAAATAATTGCAATTGAAGCAGAGACAGCATTTATGCACCGCCTCACTCTCGGCAACTTTGAACTCACCGCACTCTCCGACGGCATCTACCATCTCGACGGCGGAAGCTTTTTCGGCGTCGTTCCAAAGATGGTGTGGTCAAGAAAAGTTCAGGCCGACGCCAACAACCGCGTCCCCACCGGCCTGAATTCCGTTCTCATACGCGGAGACAAAAACATCCTCATCGAAACCGGAATCGGCAACAAGCTCCCCGAAAAGATGGCGCAACTCTACGGCCAGCCCGCCAAGCTTCTCGACAACCTCAGCGCCGCCGGTGTCTCCCCCGAAGACATCGACATCGTCATCAACACGCACCTGCACTTCGATCACTGCGGATGGAACACCATTCTGCGCGACGGCAAACCTGTAGCCACGTTTCCGAAAGCGAAGTATTACGTCCAGGAAGGCGAATGGCGCCACGCTCACGAAAACCAACGCGACGCCGTCAGCTACATGACTCACAACTACGATCCCCTAGTCGAGACCGGTCGAATGCAGCTACTGCGCGGAGACACAGAAATCGTCCCCGGAATTTCCGTGCAAGTTTTTCCCGGCCACACACGCGACATGCAAGCTGTGATCATCCGCAGCAAAGGCCAGACCGCCTGCTACATTTCCGACCTGATTCCCACGGCCGCCCACCTTGATCTGAATTGGGTGATGTCGTTCGATTTATATCCCCTGGAAACTATCGAGAGCCGCAAGCGCTACTACTCGCGCGCTATTCCCGAAAAATGGCTGACCATGTTCACGCATGATCCGAATATTCCGTGGGCATGCTTGGAAAAAGATGAGAAGGGAAAGATCATCGCGAAAATCTAACAAAGGCCCCGTGCTAATCCGCGACCGCTGCCGTCCCAACCCCCAGCCGCGCCTCAAAAAACTCTTCCACCCTCACCAAAATCTCCGGCGCGCTCTTCGATTCATAAATCGCCTTGCGCAACCCTGCGCCACCCGGAACGCCGTGGGTGAACCATGACGCGAATTGCTTCATCTTCCCGGTCGCGTCCGGCAGTTCTTCTTCAATCAGCATCCTGAAATACGTGCGGATCATTTCGTAGCGATCGGCCTCGGAGGGCTCGTCGAAATCACTCCCCGCGCAATACTGTTCAATCTGCCGAAAGATCCACGGATTCGCCGGCGCCGTCCGCCCAATCATCACTGCATCGCAGCCAGTTGCGGCGACCATCGCGCACGCATCTTCCGGAGTCCGAATGTCCCCATTGCCAATCACCGGAATCTTCACCGCATCCTTCACCGCTGCGATCCACTCCCAGCGCGCGTTGCCCGAATATCCCTGCTCGCGCGTTCGGGCGTGCAGCGCCACTGCGCACAGTCCGCAATCCTCGGCCATCTTCGCCAGCTCGACGCAGACAATCTCTTCGTCATTCCATCCCGCGCGAAATTTCACGGTGAAGGGAATCGTCACCGCCTTGCGCACCGCTTCGAAAATTCCGCCGATGCGCGGCAGGTCGCGCAACAGCCCCGACCCGCCGTTGCACTTCACAACTTTTTTCGCCGGACACCCCAGGTTCAAATCCACTAGGTCGAACCCTAACCCTTCGACAATCTTTGCCGCCTCCGCCATCACCCGCGGATCGCTCCCAAAAAGTTGCGCCGAAATCGGATGCTCATCCTCATAAAAATGCAGGTACCGTTTCGCCTTCTGGTCCTTTGCACGCAGCACTCCGTCGGCCGAAGTAAACTCCGTCATAATCAGCCCGCACCCACCCAGATTGCGAATGAACCGCCGAAACACGGTGTCGGTAACGCCAGCCATCGGCGCCAAAACCGTAGCCGGAGAAATCATCACCGATCCAATCCGCAAAGCCGAAGGCACCACCGCCCGTGTGGGTCGGACACTCTTGTCCGACAACTCTGTCTCCGGAGATGAGGCCGCCGCATTGTCCCAAAACTTCTTCACAGATCCATTCTACCTTCCGAGTTTCCGATCTAGTTTCCGATCCAGCTCCACCAGCGCCGCCTCCAGCATCAGCCGATGCCGCGGATTGCATGCAACCTGCAACTGCTGCAAGATGTGCTGCCGCGAGAGTTCAATGCCATTCCGCTCGTGCTCGGCGGCAATCTGCTTCGAGTTCAACGGCTGGTCTCCCTTGCCCTTGTTTGAGGCAAACTCCTCCTGCTGCTGCTGCTCGACGGATTTGCTCTCCCAGCCTCGCGCTATCGAGTGATTCTAAGCGCGAGAGCTTACTTTGCAAATTCCTGCTTGCATCCACGCACACCGCATGGTATAAAAGACGAACCGTCGAGAGCAGTGTGGCTAGTCGGGCTTTTGAATCTCTCGCAGCGTGCCCGGCATCTAAGACTTAAACCAGCAGTGAAAGCAAGGGTTTAGCTGGATTTGGCCTCGGCCACGAGGTCTCACATTCGGGGACAGAGTTCCTCGAAGGGTTAATGCGTTCGTCGCAAGAACCTCCGTAAGATCTTTTCTTAACCGATAATCTTCCGTCTCGGCTCGTGCCGAAAGATCGGCTCTTGGTTCTTGGCTATTGGTTGTTGGCAAGACTTGGAGCTTTCCGGCGCTGTAGCGGGAAGGAAGATGTTCTGCTGCGTTTGTGGAAATCCTGTGAACAGCCCAGGTTGACACGCCAGCAGCGGGACAGTAACTTTAAAAGGTTTCGGGGACAGTCGGATTCGCTCTCGTAGCGGGTTCGCCTGGACTGAAAACGCGCCGCTCAGGCGGAAATGCGAATCGGTCTTTGACAACTAGGTTGAACGTGCCAGTCGTGAGAGGAATCGTTCGGGCCAAGTCCGAGCGTATCACTCACAAAATTAGCTATTGCCTGCCTCGTCGGGCATAAGCGAGTCGTCCAAGGCTTCGGCCGGGGATGGCGAATTTGTTCATTCCGAACAAATTTCAGGTTTCAAACGAGAGTTTGATCCTGGCTCAGAATCAACGCTGGCGGCGTGCCTAACACATGCAAGTCGAACGAGAAAGTGGAGCAATCCATGAGT
>Ga0210407_10003815_pt1 | contig 12064 bp, 11 predicted proteins | sample IncBWC27MmetaG_FD_150860 | JGI IMG/M metagenome (GOLD analysis project Ga0210407, IMG submission 150860) | Forest soil microbial communities from Barre Woods Harvard Forest LTER site, Petersham, Massachusetts, United States - Inc-BW-C-27-M | ecosystem: Environmental > Terrestrial > Soil >... | reverse complement strand
CGTCACGGACCGCAAGCGAGCTGAAGAAGCGCTGCGCGAAAGCGAAGAGCGGTTCCGGCTGGTAGCGAACACAGCTCCCGTCATGATCTGGATGTCCGGGCCGGACAAGCTATGCACCTACTTCAACCAGCCCTGGCTGGAATTCACCGGCCGCACTCTTGAGGCAGAGCTGGGAAATGGTTGGGCAGAGTGCGTGCATCCCGAGGATTTTGGGAGGTGCCTGGATACGTACATAAAGTCGTTTGATCGCCGAGAAGACTTTCAGCTGGAGTACCGGATGCGAAGGTATGACGGAGAATATCGATGGCTTTCCGACATTGGGGTGCCAAGATTCAATCCCGACGGTACATTTGCGGGCTACATTGGATCGTGCATCGATACTACCGAGCGCAAACTGGCGGATGAAGCGCTCTCTAGCGTGAGCCGCAAATTGATTGAAGCGCATGAAGAAGAACGCACGCGTATTGCCAGAGAGCTACACGATGACATCAACCAACGGCTGGCCTTGCTGGAAATCGACCTGGAAGAATTGGGATTAAACCCTCCGAATTCATCCACGGAAGTCAGCAGCCGCGCAAAAGGCTTGAGGACGCGCCTATCTGAAATTGGCGTTGAAATCCAGGCGATATCTCACCGGCTTCACTCCTCTAAACTTGAATACCTGGGAATCGTCGCGGCGATCACTAGCTTCTCCAAAGAGCTATCCGACAGGCAGAAAATAGACATCCAGTTTACTCACGATCTCGTTCCATCTTCTTTGCCTTACGACATTTCACTATCTCTGTTCCGCGTAGTGCAGGAAGCCCTGCGCAATGCGGTGAAGCACAGTGGCGTGCGTCACTTCGAAGTCGATCTCCGAGGAACGCTGTACGAGATTCAGCTGACGGTGCACGATGCGGGCGCCGGGTTTGATCTATCTTCCACAATGACTAACCCCGGGCTGGGGCTAGTCAGCATGCAAGAGCGAATCAGGCTGGTAAAAGGGACGATATCTATCGTATCGAACCCAAGCACCGGCACGACGATCCAGGCACGCGTGCCCCTTGGTTCGAGCAGTAATGTGGGACGAGCAGCCCGCCAATAGGTGCCGGCAGAGCACTCCAGTGATCGTTCTAGCGAACCACACAATTGTTCGATCGGCTTGCCTACAGGATTTGATCTGCACCGGCGCGGGGAATGGGGGTGGAATGTATGGCGCAGATTCTTGACAGGACATCGCGGCCTTCTCCGTTTCGAAAACTTTCCAAAGGATACCCACACAGAATGCTTAAGCCGTATGTCCTGGCTGCGTCGTCCCAGAGCGATTCGAGCTGAACTGCCGCTTCCGCCTTGCCTTCGAGCCATAAACGAGGCGCGCACTCTCCGCAAGCTGCAATACTCGGATGCTTTCCCTTCGCCGCTTTGGTCGCAGTCTCAACGAGACTGGCCGCAGCGTTCCAAAATCGACCCGGATCCGGAAGTCCATTAACCATGATTTTCGACAACAATGTGTGAACATCCAAGGGAATATAGATTCCTTTTTTGATTGCGGCGTCCATATTCAGGCCCGACATTTGCAACCTGTCATGGAGGGCTTGTCGATGTGATTCCGTCACAACGGCAACGACTGCGCTGCCAGCCTCTAAAGCGCCCCTAACGAACCGAGCAAAACCATCCAGGAATGCTTCATCGTCACGATAGAATTGCACTTCATGGCGGACTCTTTTTTCCGTTTGCTCCGATGAGGTTGGCTCATCATGAGTACCGGAAAAAATCTGCTTGGCAAATCTTGCGCTGACAAACTGCTTGCCTTCGAGCACGACCCCTATCGCGGCCAACAATTCCCTTCCAGCATCGGATTTTACGACGTAACCCTTGGCACCCGTATTTAGCGCCGCTTCCGCAATGTCCGAGGAATTGTTTTCGCTCAAGAAGAGGATTTTCGCATTTGGAGCAAGACGACGAATTCGGCGAGCGGCCTCAATTCCGTTGAGCGTTGGCAGCCCGATGTCCAGCAGGATTAAATCAGGCTGGAGTTCTTCGGCCTTCTGGACTGCTTGCACTCCGTCAGACGCTTCGAAGACAATCTGGAGATGGGAGTGTTTGTGCAGCGCCGACGCGACAAACCGGCGCCAAGGCTCGAAATCGTCTACAACTAGAATGCGGATCACGGACATACAGAATCAACCGGCGAGCAACGGCAACCGCGCAAATCTCCGCGGACCACACAGGACTCGCCTCAAATTCTCCGTCCTGTTAAACCATTTATGTCAAGTCGAGGAGATAAGAGGGCGATACCTACCTGCAAGCGGCTCCTCGCATCCGCCTGCTGTCACTCTCCCTTAACCACAAAGCACGACCTGCTACGGTAGGAGCCTTCGTTCAACCATGTCAAGAGCGCGCAATAATGGAAACGTTTGAAAACTGTGGAAAAGCCAAAGAATGGCACCAAGGACGTTTTAGCATATCGGTTCGCCGACAGCGGCGTTATTGTCTTCTCAAGCCGCATGCGTTATGGAGGGAACGAGCAGTTCCTCAGAATTTGAGTCGATCGATAGCCTTCGGCACCAGCGTATTTTGCGTGGTCGGTCACGGCCGCCCAGCCCAACGGGGTGTCGAGTCCAGAATCCTGCCCTAGGACAGAAGAGATAAATGCGGTCGCTCTTCTTCGACCGCCAGGACCATCTCTTTGTAAATATCTATGTCGAAGCCCTCCGCAACTCTCATCTTCAGGGTCTCTGTGCCATCCTTCAGTAACGTCCCTCGTACCCCCACTTTACAATCGCCAAGGGCTACGCGCAGGACCACCGGACGTCCAACCCACAAAGCAAACGCACTGTCCATAACCCCTCCCAAGAAGGTCCGCTCTGGGGTGCAGGATGAGGTACGGCAGGGGGGACATACACTGGCAAAACTGACAGTTGGCCTGTTCCCAGGCCGGCTATACAAATTGGTGCAGGGGCTTGCTGTTGCATCCACAATCTAGACGTTCGACCTCCATCGGGAGGCACCGTGGGGACTTTTTCGGAGGCAATTCGCCCTGTTGCCGCCCGCCGGAGGATCGGGTGTCTCCGGAAACCAAGATGCGTCGGCCTGATTGCAATGCGGCGCGGTGCAGGGGGTGCGTTTGGGTGCAAATTTGGTGCTAGCCGTTTCCCCACCGACTGCCACATGCTGCCTGGACGCTGCCGTGGCACTGAAAGGAAGGATCCATGAAACATAAATTAGTCGTTCCTGTGCTTTGCTTGGCAGTTGCTTCTCCCCTGGTCGCTCAGAAGAAAGAGGACGAGCGTTTGGCAAATTCAGCAACGGTCCTGCAGCAGATTCTCTCCGAGGACAATGGCCTGCCCAGGAATGTCCTCGATCAGGCCGACTGTGTGCTCATCTTTCCGAGCGTCAAGAAGGTAGCCATTGGCTTTGGGGGCAGCTATGGACGCGGTGCCCTCGTGTGCCGCGATGGCGCAAAGATGAGCGGTGCCTGGGGAGCCCCGGTCATGTATGCGCTCGACCAAGGCAGCATTGGTTTACAGCTCGGTTCTACTGCCACTGATTTCGTATTAGTGGTTATGAACCAAAAGGGTGCCGATCAGATCCTGAACGGCAAAACTAAGCTCGGCTCGAATGCTGCGGCCGCTGCGGGCCCGACGGGCGCTCAAGCGACTTCCTACAACGCCGCCGCCATGAGTACAGACGTTCTGACATACTCGCGTTCCAAGGGGCTGTTTGCTGGCGTGTCGCTGGAAGGAGCTTCCATGGATACCGATCAGGACGCCAATAAGGCTCTCTATGGAAAAAACCTCACTGCGCAGGATATCGTCAAGGGCGGACAGGCCGTTGTTCCAGCAGCTAGACCGCTGATCGAACTGCTCGATAAGACTTCGCCGGTTCGCAAATAGCCATCGCCAGCGGTTTGTTCCGCAGGGGGGTAGAACATCACAGTTGGTTGCTTGTCGGTGGCTCTCAGTTGGAGCCATCCGTTATGACCACCTCAGCATCCGCGGACCCACACATTCCATAAATGGTCCCGGAGGTACACGCACCCGCGGAATACTTGAAGCAGCCTGGCCTTTTCGCCACGACGGAAATGGGACGGTCAGCCCCGCCCATGATTGCTCCGGGGGTGTCAAATGGAGAAGCAGGCCCGAAATCGATGACGAAGCCTGTATTCTTCGAAGAGCTTTCCCACGTGACAGTAGTACCCACCTTCACGCAGAAAATTGCATTAGCCTTAGCACCTGGAATATTCGGCGTGGCGGATGCCCAATTGCTTCCTCTCCGTTTAATATCAATCCGGCAGGGGTCCGAACTCGATCCGCACGTATTGGCGGCGTTGCACATTCCCTGCGCGTTTGATTCCGTGCAGCCATACGATTTGCTTCCGCGCTGTCGCTCCCTCGCACCGATGCAATTCGCAACCAAGAGAAGTGAAAACAAAAGAACACCACACCAGATCGCAAACCCGCGCTCAATCTTCACGAGGCACCTCGACACAAATTAGTTGACACTGGGCGTCCCTTGCCAGTCGATGAGGTCCACCAACTTCCAGGGATTCTGGTTAAGATCAATTTGCAACTGACCTCCCTTATCGATTACCAGCTGTGCGGCTGGATATAGAACGCCTGTGCTCTTGCTCTTATCGCTTTCGTTCAAGTCCAATTCGCCGGCTGTCAGGTTGAAGGCCTGGGACTGCGCGTCCGCCCAAACTTCGCCGAAGGTCAGTTGTCGGTTCGTTATGAAGCGAATTTTCCGCCCGGTAGGCGTGGGTATCAGCCTGATGTAGCTCAGATCGTAGCCAAGCGTGCCGGTTATCGAAATGCGGCCAACTGCCCTCATCTTCGTCAGTGCGTTGACCAGCCCCTGGTTCTGGCCTTTCTCGAATGCCTGCATCAGGACCTGCCGGTCCGCCGGCGTCGAATACTCGTAAATTATTACGGTAATGCCGACGACGCGTCCAAGCTGCGTACTTGTGCCCATGGCAGTGGCATCAATCGTCTCCGGTTTCGTCCGGTCATTTGAACGCGCCGCGATACTCCCGATAATCAAGAAACCGCTGGCTAGCAGCCCGCCAACTGCCCATTTTCGAATCTGCCGAGCCTTGCCCTCGAGTCGCGACATTTCGTTATGCCTCTTCACATTTAGCTTTGAGCGTGCCTAACGCTTCCTGGCTGATGTTCTACCAAAGCAAAGGACTGGCGGAACTGGCAGAAATGACAGCAGTCGCTTGGACAAAAAAAAACGACCGCGCCCAGGTGGGCACGGCCGTGTGTATCTTCCTTCTGTCTTAGCGCTACGCGACGAACAGGGTTGTGCCCCCGCGGTTCACCAGCAACAGCGCGTTCTCTTTTCCTGCTTTGTGCAGCGCCTGCTCGAATTCAGCGACATTGTGCACCGGTTGATGATTCACTTCCTGAATCACGTCGCCCTTGCGCAGACCGGAATCGGCCTTCGGGCTGGACGGGTCAATATCTGTGACCACCACGCCTTTGGTCGAAGCCGGCAGCCCGAGTTCCTTTGCCGTCTCGGCATCCAGGTTCTCGACACTTACGCCTTCGAGCGCATCCTTTGACGCACCTCCGTGTTCATTCTGCGCTTCCTCTTTCGAGCTCGGAAGCTCGCCGAGTTTCACACTAATGTCACGCGTGCTGCCATTTCGCGAGACCTTCAGCGTCACGGTCTCACCCGGCTGCAGCATGGCGATCGTGTTCCGCAGCTCGTTGCTGTCGTTGATGGCCTTGCCATTGAGGTCGAGGATGACGTCTCCTCGTTCCACGCCGCTCGCCTGTGCGGGGCCCTTCGGGCTGACGTCTCCGACGAGTACGCCCTCGGGTTCACTTTGCCCCAATGCTTTCGACATGGCTGGCGTAATCGGCTGGATCACGATTCCGAGGTAACCGCGGGTCACCTTGCCGTGATCCATGATTTGGTTCATCACTTCGCGGGCTAGGTTGACCGGTATTGCAAACCCAATGCCCTCGTTGCCTCCCGAGCCGTGCGACAAAATGGCCGTGTTGATCCCCACCAATTCACCGCGATCGTTTACCAGCGCCCCGCCCGAATTTCCAGGATTGATCGGAGCGTCGGTTTGAATGAAGTCCTCGTAGTCTTCAATTCCCAGATTGCTGCGGCCCTTGGCACTCACGATACCCATTGTGACTGTCTGTCCGACTCCGAACGGATCGCCGATGGCCAAAGCATAGTCACCTACCTGAACCTTGGAAGAATCTCCCAGGGTGATTGCGGGAAAATTCGACCCTTCCAGTTTCAACACCGCCACGTCCGTTTTTGCATCCGTCCCGATGATTTGCGCTTTCAATTCGCGCTTGTCGGAAAGGGTCACCTTCACGTCCGTCGCGCCCTCCACAACGTGGTTGTTGGTCAGGACGTACCCCTCCGGGCTGACAATCACTCCGGAACCGAGGCTTTGCTCGCGGCGCTGTTTGGGAACTTCCGGACCTGGTCCAAAGCGCTTTCCAAAGAACTGTTGAAAAAATGGATCCGCGGGCATTCCTTCGGTTTGATTGGGCGTCCGCACAACCTTGGACGAAGAAATGTTCACGACGTTGGGCAGAACCTGCTTCACGATCGGCGCGAAACCCGACTTGCTGGGCCCCTCGCTCGGATCGGCTACCTTCAGCGACGCACGAACGTGCCCTGCTGGAGTGGTACTCGGCGTCACTCGAGCTATCGCGTAACCTCCTGCGCCGGCCGCCATGACAAGCCCCAGCGCCAGGACCTGGGACCTGCGCAAAAATTCAATTCCACTCATGTTTCCTCCGATTCGACTTTCCTCCGGCAATTCTGCCGGCTCTATTTCACATCCATTGGACGTTCGAAGGCACCGCTTCGCGTATCCCGGCAAGTTGGTATTTTGCGTACCCCCGATGGGGTATCGACTGGCAAAAGAGAACGGAACGCGGTCGCAAACGGTAGGGGTTTTTGGGGCTCAGTAGGCAACATCGCTCACGAGATGATTCCTTTGCGCACGGCGTAAAGAATCAGCTCCGGGACGCTCTTCAATTTCAGTTTCTCCATGATGTTGGCGCGGTGCGTTTCCACCGTGTAGACGCTTAGATGCAGCACATTGGCGGCTTCCTTGTTCGACTTGCCCTCGGCAATCAACTGCAAGATCTCTCGCTCGCGCGGCGTTAGCAGGTCGTAGGAATCCTCGCCTCCGGTCCGCCGCAATTTCCGTACGTGATCCTCCAGCAGCACTTTGCTCACTGTAGGGCTAAAGAAGGCCTTCCCGTCAGCCACCGCTCGTATGGCTCGCACCAGGTCTGATTCCGCCGAATCCTTGAGGAGGTACCCGCGCGCGCCGGCCTTCAGTGCTCTGAGGATATACGTCTCGTCCCGATGCATGCTCAGTATAACCACCGCCGCGCGTGGCTCGCCTTCCGTAATCTGCTTTGCAGCTTCGATGCCGTTGAGGTTCGGCATTCCGATATCCAGCACTGCCACATCCGGCTTGAGCGACGCCGCTAACGATACCGCCGCCCTCCCGTCCTCGGCTTCTCCAACGACGGCAAGATCTGGCTGTTGCTCGACGAGAAGCCGCAGACCGCCCCGGATCAGTGTGTGATCATCAGCGAGCAGAACTCTGATTTTCTTCATCTGTGCCCGAGGCCTTCTTCCCGGTGAGCGGGAGCTCAGCCGCGATCGTTGTTCCCCCTCCCGGCCGCGAATCGACCGTGATCCGGCCGCCGAGCCGCTTCACGCGCTCCTCCATCCCGAGCAGGCCCATTCCGCGCGTGCGCTTCACGTCAAAGCCGCTCCCGTCGTCTGCCACCTTCACGCGGATGGCGCCGGCCCCTTGTGCCAGTTCTACTACGACATTCTTAGCGTGGGCATGACGCTGCGCGTTGTTCACCGCCTCCTGAACCACGCGGTATACGCAGAGCTTCAATTCGTCTGCCAGATCCTCCGTCACGTTTTCCGATCGCACGTCGACCTCAGTCTCTCCACGCGCTGACATTTCTCGTGCGTACCATTCCACCGCGGCAACCAGTCCCAGATCATCGAGCATCGAAGGGCGTAGAAGCAGCGCGATATTGCGTACTTCCTGCAGCGTCCTCTCCGCCAGGGTCTTGATCCGCTGCACGATTTCTTGGCCCTTTTCGTCGTCGCTCGCCAGCTGCTTGGATAGTCGCCCCGTGTCCAGCAGCAGCAGCCCGAGCGCCTGCCCCACTTCGTCGTGAAGTTCCCGCGAAATCGACCGGCGTTCGGTCTCCTGCGCATCGACCAACCTCGTGGAAAGCTCCTGCAACTCACGCTGGCTATGCACCAATTCCGTATAACGAAGTGCGCCTTGACGCTCGAGATGAAGAATATAGATCGCGCATCCGCTAGCCAGCAGCAAGCCCGAGGTAAGCGAAAGAATCAGCATCCTGGTCAAACGCTTCTGGAGGCGATCAAACTGCAGGAAACCTCGCTGCTCCGCGGCGAGCATCTGGCTGTCGTTTAGCAACTCGACCTGTTGTGCGATTGCTACAAACTGAAGCCTTCGCGGGAGAATGCTCTCGGTGATCACCTGTTCAGCACGACTCCGGCGCTCCTCTGGTTTCCATTCCTTGCTCCCGCGTACAACACCCTCTTGCTCCGCCAGAAATGTTTCCAACTGTTCTATCAATGACTGCTCTTCCGGGCTGCGGTCTGCAGGGTAGGATCGCAGCGACGCGCGCGTAGCATCCGCTCGTTTGGAGATCTCTCCGCGCGCATCTTCTTCCGGCTGCTGCGGGTTAAGCAGAAACTCCTCCATGTGATCGCTATAAACGTTCGCGGATATGATCACCGTGGCAAGCACGCGCTCGCGCTCGAGCGACTTACGCTGCACGGACTCCTCCACTTCGTGAAGTTTCCGAAGTGTTTGGAGGGCACTCGCCCCTGTAAAAAAAAGAAAAATAAGGAGTCCGCCAAAGCCAAGGAAAAGAACCACACGCAACCGGCGATTCGAATGGTTGCCGTCACGATCCGATGCATGACCTCGGATACTGGGACCTTCGGCGCTTGCCCCCTGAGGGTTCATCCTGTAAATAAATCACGTTTTCTCTCTCCCGCGCAAACGGTAGGTGAGCGGGCTCATGCGCGCGAGGGTGATTCGGCCGAATTAAAAAAGTGCGATCTGGCCCCTCAGTGGGTCAAAAGAGAAGAGGCCAGCACTCGCTAAGCCTCAGACAGGCGGCGGACCGCCACCGAGATCATCAATCTGCTCACACCGGTCATCACCATGCATATGCCAACCAGCGTCCCTACAGCCCACATCGAACTCGCCAGCCAGTGTTGCCATATCATGAGCCCTAGAGCCAAGGCCACGATGCCATTAAGCAAGATCCAGCCCGATCCGCTGACCTTGCGATCCTTAAAAAACGCCGCAAGATCCATAATTCCTTCAGCAAAGAAGAAAATCCCTAAGGCCAGAGTCAACGTAGCAATTCCCAGCAGCGGATTATTGAGGAGATAGATCCCGACCCCAAAATACAAAACCGCGACCAAGAGCTTCCATACAATGTGGCCTATTCCCCTAGACTGCAACGCATGCAGCACCTGGGCAGCGCTACTGAAGATCATCATCCACCCAATGACAAGAACGGCGCCGAATGAACTTGCCAGCGGCGAGGCAATCGCGAACAGTCCGAACAGAATCAACAGCACACCCCAAACCATGGACCATCCCGTGCTTCGCCTCGTGATTACTGCTGCGGCTGTGCTCATTTGACCCTCCCGGCTCGATGACTGTTCGAACCTGTAACCATCATCAAGAAGTCCCTCGACTCCTGTTGGATTTTCGGATCGGGACGCCAGGGTTTTCGACTGGTAAAACTTACAGCTGATAGCAAACAAGCTCACCTCACTCTCCCCGCCACGAACCGGGGCTGGGCTACTTAGGTTCCCTTCCCTTTCAACCTTCACCTAACGCTCGCACCCCGCGCTTGGCTTTGGCGCAACTCCAATGCACTGGCAGTTTTGACAGTGCCAACGATTTACCGCTCCGGTTATAAGGACAGGGTCGTCAAATGTTGCTTGGCTCAGCTCGCATCGTTAGTGACGACCGTGGCGCTCTGAAGTCACGCATGTCACGCCCCCATCCTAAGAAGTGCCTCGGCGCGCTGGGTTTCCGTGGCCTCGGAGCGCCCCGTACATGCTTTGGACGAGCCCGTGATCAAGCACGCCCATTGTGCGAGGAGGCTGCAATGAACCGAACTATTCTCCGCATCGTGATTTGCATGCTGTCATTTTGCTTAGCCACTTTGGCGCTACCGATCACCGGAGCCGCCGGCCAGCAAAGTGGAACAGGTGGAAACTCATTTGTCAGCCAGCCAGTAAATCGAGGGGAAAAGATCAAAATGGAGGGCTTGGTCACCGGCCGGCAAGGCGACATTGTCACCGTGCGAACAGCGGACGCCACCAGTGTTCAGGTTGCCCTGACCGATTACACAAAAGTAGTAACGCCGCGGGGCCTATTCAGGAAAAAGCATATGCCCGTCAGCGATCTCTTGCCTGGCCTATGGATCAAAGTGAAAGGTATCGGCGACAGTCCGGGACACATCCTGGCGGAATCGGTAACATTCTCCACCGACGATCTGAGGACCGCGAACGCAATTCAAGCCGGGTTAACCCCGCTCGATGCCAGAGTTCAATCGAATCAGCACCAGATTCAAGCCAATACGCAAAACATCCAGGCGAATCAGCAGCAGCTTCAGACCCACGAACAGCAGATTCAGTCCAATCAGCAACAGGGTCAGGCCAATCAACAGCAGATCGGCGAGACCAATCAGCGCTTCTCTGAACTCGCAGACTATAGCGTGAAGTACACTGCGGCAGTCAATTTTCCGGCTGGCAGCGCAACTCTTTCGCCGCAGGCAAAAAGCGAACTCACCAAGCTGGCCACGGACGCAACAACCCTTAAAGGCTACGTGGTTCAAATCAAGGGCTTTACAGACTCCTCTGGCCCCGTAACTCTGAACCAGACATTGAGCATGCGTCGAGCTCAAACCGTCATCGCTTACCTAGAACAAGCCGGCAACATTCCGCTGACGCACGTGCTCACTCCCGGCGCCATGGGCGAATCTCATCCTGTTTCGTCCAACCAAACCGCGGAAGGCCGCGCCGAAAATAGGCGCGTGGAAGTAAAGGTCCTCGTTAGTCGCGGCATTGCAGGGCCATGAGTAATTACGCCACCCGAGACACCACGCCGGTTCGACAATTCACACCCCCAACACCCAGTGCCCCTCGTGAGAGATAAACCTCTCGGCGATTTGCGGCGCCCACCGCCAGCGTCAGTTCGCAACCCATATCGATCTTGTAGACAAACCCCATGCCCCCCGCCTCCACGCATTCTTCCACGCGGTCCACGTCCGCACTGACAAATACAAAAGGGATGTCCAACCCCGTGGCCTTCAATACCTCCAGCGCCTCCGGTCCGGTAAGCAATGGCATCGACACATCGCTCACAATGACGTCCGGAAGCAGGCTGATTGCCGCGTCAACCAGGTTTCTGCCGTCTGCCGCGGCCCCCACGACACTAAACTCTTCAGACAGTAGCCGAATTGCCGCCCATCTCATATCCCCGTGATCGTCGGCAACCAAAATCCGTAACTTGCGCATAAGCGTTTCTACCTCGCAATCGAACCTTCGCTCTCTGCCATAGCAGACTACGACGGCCAGTACTTGTCGTTGCCGCGTAGCAATCAAATCGTAAATTCTTTGCACAAAGCCCAGGTCTTCCGCCCTCCCTTAGCTGGCATTTCTGACAGTATGCTTGGCCGCATTCCTCCTTTAAACGTAAAGCTGGGGGTGTGGTTCCAAGCCCAATCCGCGTAGCCCGGTTTGCCTTTGGGGGCTGACGTAAACGAGCACGCCCGGGTAATTCAACACGTCTGATTGCCAGCGAGTCTCGAGATCAGTCGAGGGGAACAACTATGAAGCCAGCTCTTAGATTTCTCGCTTGCCTGAGTCTACTGTTGATTATTTGCAATGCCCGCGCTCAGAGTGAACACGAAAACGACGACCCGATTGTAACCACAAGCCTCGGCATCCCATTGAGCTTAGCTCTGAACCCGACTGCTCGATTTGTAAGCGGAGGCTGGGG